>Ga0302325_10026910_pt1 | contig 11937 bp, 7 predicted proteins | sample Palsa_T0_2_FD_201948 | JGI IMG/M metagenome (GOLD analysis project Ga0302325, IMG submission 201948) | Peat permafrost microbial communities from Stordalen Mire near Abisko, Sweden - Palsa_T0_2 | ecosystem: Environmental > Terrestrial > Soil > Palsa > Peat permafrost | place: Sweden: Abisko... | reverse complement strand
CTGCGCCTTCCGGGGACTCCGGGTCATCCGACAGGTAACGGTCCACAGCCGCGGCGGCGCTTCGCCCCTCCGCGATGGCCCAGACGATCAGCGACTGGCCGCGGCCCATGTCGCCCGCGGCGAACACGCCGGGGACCGACGTCGCGAAAGTGCCGTCACGGCCGACGTTGCCCCGCGGGTCGAACTCGACGCCGAGATCGGTGAGCAGCCCCGGCCGCTGCGGCCCGGTGAAGCCCATCGCGAGCAGGACCAAATCGCACGGCAGCTCGCGTTCGGTGCCGGGGACGGGATCGAAGCCCTTCGCATCGGCTATCCGCAGCGCGCGCACCCGGCCGTCCGCATCGCCGAGGAACTCCAGCGTGGACAGCGCGTAAGCACGCTCGCCGCCCTCCTCGTGCGCACTGGAAACCCGGTAGATCATCGGGTAGGTCGGCCAGGGCTGGTGGCCAGGCCGCAACTCGGGCGGACGCGGCATGATCTCGAGCTGCGTCACCGACGCTGCGCCGTGCCGGTGCGAGGTGCCCAGGCAGTCCGCGCCGGTGTCGCCGCCGCCGATGATGACCACGTGCCGTCCGCGGGCGCTGATGGCCGGATCGGCCGGCGCCGCCGGATCGGCTGCTACCGCCCGGTTGGACAGCGGCAGATACTCCATGGCCTGGTGGATCCCGTCCAGCGACCGTCCGGGCAGCGGCAGGTCACGCGGTACTCGCGCGCCGCCGCACAACACGATCGCGTCGAAGGTGGCCCGCAGTTCGTCGGCGGTGATGTGAGTCCCGGCCTCGACGCCGCAGCGGAACTCGGTGCCTTCAGCCCGCATCTGGTCCAGCCGCCGGTCCAGATGCCGCTTCTCCAGCTTGAACTCGGGGATGCCGTACCTCAGCAGCCCACCGGGTGCGTCGTCGCGCTCGAAGACCGTCACCGCGTGCCCGGCCCTGGTCAGCTGCTGCGCCGCCGCGAGCCCGGCCGGCCCGGAGCCGATCACCGCGACGGTGCGGCCGGTCAGCGCGGCCGGGGGAAGAGGCACGACCCAGCCGGAGGCGAAGGCCCGGTCGATGATCTCCACCTCGACCTGCTTGATCGTGACGGGATCGGCATTGATCCCGAGCACGCAGGCGGCTTCGCACGGCGCTGGGCAAAGCCGCCCCGTGAACTCGGGGAAGTTGTTGGTGGCGTGCAGCCGGTCGGCGGCGTCTCGCCAGTCGTGCCGCCAGACCAGGTCGTTCCACTCCGGGATGAGGTTGCCCAGCGGGCAGCCGTTGTGGCAGAACGGGATACCGCAGTCCATGCACCGGCCGGCCTGCCGCTCCAGCCGCCCGGCGCCGAACGGCTCGTACACCTCGTGCCAGTCCCGCAGCCGCAGCTCGACCGGGCGCCTGGTCGGCGTCTCGCGCGGCGTGGACAGGAAGCCCTTCGGATCAGCCATATCCCGTCCCTACCCGTGCGCCGCGGCCATGACGGCCTCGTTGACGTCGCGGCCCTCGCGTTCGGCCTCCGAAGCGGCGGACAGCACCCGCTTGTAGTCCTTCGGCATGACCTTGGTGAACCGGCTGGCGTCCCAGTCGGACAGCAGCCGCGCCGCGGCGGCCGAACCCGTCTCCGCGTAGTGGCGTTCCACCACGTCGCGCAGGAATTTGGCGTCTTCCTCCTGGATCGGATCCAGGTCGACCATCTCCATGTTCACCCGGCGCTTGGAGAGGTCGAGCACGTAAGCGATGCCGCCGGACATGCCGGCCGCGAAGTTCCGCCCGACCGGACCGAGGATCACGACCCGGCCCCCCGTCATGTACTCGCAGCCGTGGTCGCCGGTGCCTTCGACGACCGCCAGCGCACCGGAGTTCCGTACGCAGAACCGCTCGCCCACCAGGCCGCGGAGGAAGATCTCGCCGCTGGTGGCGCCGTAGCCGATCACGTTGCCCGCGATGACCTGCTCGTCGGCGGCGAAGGTGGCCTGCGCGGAAGGCCTGACTATGACCCTCCCGCCGGACAGCCCCTTGCCCAGGTAATCGTTGGCGTCGCCTTCGAGCCGCAGCGTGATACCGCGCGGCAGGAACGCGCCGAACGACTGACCGGCCGATCCGCGGAACGAGATGTCGATCGTGTCGTCGGGCAGCCCCTCGCCGCCCCAGCGCCTGGTCACCTCGTAGCCGAGCATGGTGCCCACGGTCCGGTTCACGTTCCTGATCGGCAGGTCAAGCCGGACCGGACGGCCTTCGGTCAGGGCCCCCTCGGCGAGTGCGATGAGCGTATTGTCCAGCGCCTTGTCCAGCCCGTGGTCCTGGCTCTTGGTACAGAAAAGAGCGGCTCCCTCCGGCAGCGCAGGTGCATAAAGCAACGGGGAGAGGTCAAGCCCGGAGGCCTTCCAGTGGTCTACCGCCAGCGCCGCGTCGAGCAGGTCCACCCGCCCGATGATCTCCTCGAGCGAGGTGAACCCGAGCATGGCCAGATACTGCCTGACCTCTTCGGCGATGAACTCGAAGAAGGTGACCACGAACTCGGGCTTGCCGTTGAACCTCGCCCGCAGCTGGGGGTTCTGGGTGGCCACGCCGACCGGACAGGTATCCAGGTGGCAGACGCGCATCATGATGCAGCCCGACACCACGAGTGGCGCGCTGGCGAACCCGAACTCCTCGGCCCCGAGCATCGCGGCGATGATCACGTCGCGGCCGGTTTTCAGCTGGCCGTCGGCCTGCACGACGATCCGGTCCCGCAGCTTGTTGCGCAGCAGCGTCTGCTGAGTTTCGGCCAGGCCGAGCTCCCACGGCGCGCCCGCGTGCTTGAGCGAGGTCAGCGGCGCCGCGCCGGTGCCGCCGTCGTGCCCGCTGATCAGCACCACGTCGGCGTGGGCTTTGGACACCCCGGCGGCCACGGTGCCGACCCCGACCTCGGACACCAGCTTGACGTGCACCCGCGCCGCCGGGTTGGCGTTCTTCAGGTCGTGGATCAGCTGGGCCAGATCCTCGATCGAGTAGATGTCGTGGTGCGGTGGCGGCGAGATCAGGCCCACGCCCGGGGTGGAGTACCGCGTCTTGGCGATCCACGGGTAGATCTTGTTCCCGGGCAGCTGGCCGCCCTCCCCCGGCTTGGCGCCCTGCGCCATCTTGATCTGCAGGTCATCGGCGTTGACCAGGAACTCGCTGGTGACGCCGAACCGCCCGCTGGCCACCTGCTTGACCGCCGAGCGCCGCAGGTCGCCGTTAGCGTCGGGAATGAACCGGTCGGCGTCCTCGCCGCCCTCGCCGGTGTTCGACCGGCCGCCCAGCCGGTTCATCGCGATCGCGAGAGTCTGATGCGCCTCGGCCGAGATCGACCCGTACGACATGGCTCCGGTAGCGAACCGCCGCACGATGCTGGAAACGGATTCAACCTCATCAACCTGAACGGGCGGTGGTGCGTCAGCTTGATCCCCCGGCCCGGTCCCTTGGTCGACGCCGCGGATGCGCAGCAGCCCGCGCAGCGTCATCAGCCGCCGCGACTGGTCGTCGACCAGCGCCGTGTACTCCTTGAAGATCTCGTACTTACGGCTGCGGGTCGCGTGCTGCAGCTTGAAGACCGTCTCGGGGTTGAACAGATGCGGCTCGCCGTCGCGCCGCCACTGATACTCACCGCCGGTGGCCAGCCGCCGGTAGTCCATCCCCGCGCCGGGCGCCAGCGCGCGGCGCGCCCGCAGCTTGGTCTCCTCGGCGAGGGCGCCGAAACCCACCCCGGACAGCCGCGAGGTAGTACCCGCGAAACAGGTGTCGATGACCTCGGCACCCAGGCCGATTGCCTCGAAGATCTGCGCGCCGGTGTAGGAGGCGACGGTGGATACGCCCATCTTGGACATGATCTTCAGCAGGCCCTTGCCCATGGCCTTGAGCAGGTTGGCCTCGGCCTTGTTCTCCGTCAGCTGGGGCTGGACCCCGGCGATGACGCCACGCCGGACCAGATCCCGGACCGACGCGATGGCGAGGTAGGGGTTGACCGCGGCGGCCCCGTACCCGATGAGCAGCGCCACGTGGTGGCACTCGCGCACATCCCCCGCCTCCACGATCAGGCCGACCCGGGTGCGCGACTTCTGCTTGATCAGGTGGTGGTGCACCGCGCCCGTCAGCAGCAGCGACGGGATGGGAATTAGTGTTGCGTTGTCCTGGGGGGACCGCATCTTGTCGCTGAGGATGATCAGGCGGGCGCCGGAGACTATGGCGGCTGAGACTTCGGCGCAGATCTCCGCCAGGCGGGCACGCAGGGCCTCGCCGCCGCCGCGCGGGTCGTAGCGGCCGTCGACCACGTGTGACGCGAAACCGGGCAGGTTGCCCTCGTCGTTGATATGCACGATCTTGGTCAGGTCGTTGTCGCTGATCACCGGGAACGGCAGCACGATCTGACGGCAGGACGCCGGGACCGGATCCAGCAGGTTCTGCTCGGGCCCGGTGCCGGTGCTGAGCGAGGTCACGAGCTCTTCCCTGATCGCGTCCAGCGGCGGGTTGGTCACCTGGGCGAACAGCTGGGTGAAGTAGTCGAACACCAGCCGCGGCCGGTCCGACAGCACCGCCACCGGCGTGTCCGTACCCATCGACCCGATCGGCTCCGCTCCGGATCTGGCCATCGGGGCCAAGATGAGCCGCAATTCCTCCTCGGTGTAGCCGTACAGCCGCTGCAAGGTGATGAGGTTTGTGGTATCCCCCGGGCCCTGAGGCCTGTCGGGGAGGTCGTCTAGGTGGAGGAGGCCGGCGTGCAGCCAGTCCTGGTAGGGATGCTCGGCGGCCAGGGCCGCCTTGACTTCTTCGTCCTCGACGATACGGCCGGCCCCGGTATCGGCCAGGAAGATCCGGCCCGGCTGCAGCCGCCCCTTCCTGATCACGGTGGCGGGGTCGATGTCGAGCACGCCCACCTCGCTGGCCAGCACGACCAGGCCGTCGCTGGTCACCCAGTACCGGCCCGGCCGCAGGCCGTTGCGGTCCAGGACGGCGCCGATCACCGAGCCATCGGTGAAGGCGATCAGCGCGGGACCGTCCCACGGCTCCATCAGCGCGGCGTGGAACTGGTAGAACGCGCGGCGCTCCGCGGTCATCTCCTCATGGTTCTCCCACGGTTCGGGGATCATCATGAGTACCGCGTGCGGCAGGGACCGGCCGCCCATGTGCAGCAGCTCAAGGCACTCGTCGAAGCTGGCCGAGTCGCTGCCCTTCTCATTGAGCACGGGGAACAGCCGCTCGATGCCCTTGCCATCCCGCGAGGTGGGGATGAGGTCGCTGGCCAGCATGGCCTCCCTGGCCCGCATCCAGTTGCGGTTGCCCTTGACCGTGTTGATCTCGCCGTTGTGGGCGACGTACCGGTAGGGGTGAGCCAGCGGCCAGGAAGGGAACGTGTTGGTGGAGAACCGGCAGTGCACGAGGGCGAGCGCCGAGCTGTATCCGGGATCGGACAGGTCCGGGAAGAACGGCTCGAGCTGCGGCGCGGACAGCATCCCCTTGTACACGATGGTCCGGGAGGACAGGCTGGCGAAGTAGACGCCGATCTCGTGCTCGGCCCGCTTGCGCAGGCAGAACGCCATCCGTTCGAGCTCCAGGCCGCGCTGGCCCTCCACGCCGGCGACGAACAGCTGGAGCACGTCAGGCAGCACGGCCCGCGCGCCGTCCCCGCAGGCGGTGATGTCGAACGGGACCTCACGCCAGCCGAGTATCGTCAGCCCCTCGGCTGCGGCAAGCCGTTCGACGGCCGGTGTTACCAGCCATCGTTCTGCCGAAAAAAAGGCCATGCCCGCCGCGTAGGAACCGGCTTCTGGCAGCTCGAAGTTGCACGAGGCGCGGAAGAATTCATCGGGAATCTGGGTCAGGATGCCTGCCCCGTCCCCGGTGCCCGGGTCGCCGCCCTGAGCGCCCCGGTGTTCGAGATTGCGCAGCACCCGCAGGGCCTTGGTCACCACGTCGTGACCGCCGCGGCCAGACAGGTCCGCGACAAAACCGACGCCACACGCGTCATGCTCGAATTGGGGGTCGTAAAGGCCAGCAGCCGCCGCCATGCGCTCTCCCGTCGTCTCTCGAAAACGCCACTTCAGTGCGCTGGGACGACACTGGCCCTGTTACATAGACATTACATCACCGGACGAATCCTCTACCAGGGCTCGTTTCGGATATGCGCGTGCCGGCGGTTTGCGCCTTGGTCTGGTCAGGTACATTCCCGCGACAGCCAGGACGAAAACCGCCATATCACCGAGTGAACCGTAGCGTATGCCCAGCACCTGCGGCAACGGGCCGATGCGCGCCGATTCCACCCACAGACCGCCGACCGCGTACCCCGCTGCGCCGAGCATGAACGTGCGCTCGCCGCTGAGCTTGAACCGTCGGGCGGCCCAGATCACCACGATCCCCAGCGCGACGTCCCACAGCGACTGGTACAAGAACACGGGCTGGAATGTGGCGTAGTTCTCATACCCAGGCACCCGGTGCTCGGGCGAGATCTGCACCGCCCACCACCACGTCGAGGGCTGGCCGTAGAACCGCTGCGCCCACCAGTTGCCCAGGCCGCCGATGGCCAGGCCGAACGCGACCGCGGGCGCGACCGCGGCGGCGACAGGTCCGAGCCGGATCCCGGCCCGCCGGCAGGCGACCCAAGCCCCCACCGCACCGAGCGCCACCGCGCCGGGAATGCCGATGGCGGCCACCCCCGCGGCCGCGGCGTGCCACAGCCGGTGCGCGTGCCTGAAGTCATGCCCGGCCTCGAGCAGCATGGCGTGCACAAAGGCGCCCGCCAGCCCGAATGGAACGGCCCAGGCGGCCACGTCGAGGATGATCCCTGGCTGACCGCCGGAGCGCCGGTACCTGCGGCTGGCCACCACGACAGCCACGATGATGCCCGCGATCACGCACAGCGCGTATGCCCTGACCGACGGCGGCCCTAGCCGCCAGGCCGCCTGGCCTGGGCTCGGAATCGACGCGAGCGGCATCTTCTGGACACTACATGGTCTGTCCGCAGGACAGTTAAAGAAGCGCCATGTCGTAAAAGTCGCAAAGAAGCGTGGTAACGCGGGGAACGCTCAGGAGGACGACGCTGTTCTGCGTACTCCCGCGGCAAGCTCGGCGGTAAGGTCACGGACCCCCGGTATCCCCGCAGCGCCACCGTCGGCTTGCAGGAGGCGGCGGACGAAGGCCGAACCCACTATCACTCCGTCGGCGAAGGTCGCGACCTGCGCCGCCTGGGCACCGTTGCTCACTCCGAGGCCGACGGCTACCGGCAGGCCGGTGTGCTGGCGGATCCGTTTGACCAGGCCGGCCGCGTCGCCGCTGACCGCGTCCCTGGTACCGGTGATGCCCATCAGCGAGGCCGCGTAGACGAATCCGCGACAGGCGGCGGCGATCTTAGCCGTCCGCTCGTCAGTGGAGCTCGGCGCGACCAGGAATACCCGGTCCAGATCATGCTCGTCGGAGGCCGCAAGCCACAAGCCTGCCTCTTCCACGGTGAGGTCGGGAGTAATCAGACCAGAGCCGCCCGCCGCGGCCAGGTCGCGAGCGAAGGCGCGTACCCCGTAGGCCTCGATCGGATTCCAGTAGGTCATGACCAGTGCCGGGATTCCCTGCGCCGCGACTGCCTCGACCGTACGCAGCACGTCGGCGACCCGCGTCCCGCCGGTCAGCGCCCGGTGGACCGCCTCGGCGATCACCGGGCCGTCCATGAGCGGGTCGGAATACGGCAGGCCGATCTCGATGATGTCTGCCCCGGCCTCACCCATGACCAGGGCGGCCTCGATGGCGCCGTCGACGGTGGGGAACCCGGCGGGCAGGTAGCCGATCAGGGCGGCGCGGTTGTCCGCGCTTGCCTTGGCGAAGGCCACCGCGACGGCGCTGACGGTGCTGATCACGGCCGTCACACCCCGAACCATTTCGAGGCGGTGTCCACGTCCTTGTCGCCCCGGCCAGACAGGTTGACCACGATGAGGCCGTCCGGGCCGAGTTCGCGGCCGATATCGAGCGCGCCGGCCAGCGCGTGCGCCGACTCGATGGCCGGGATGATGCCCTCGGTGCGGCACAGCACGGAGAATGCGTTCATGGCCTCGGCGTCGGTCACGGCACGGTATTCCGCCCGGCCCGTTTCCATCAGCCAGACGTGTTCCGGGCCGACGCCCGGGTAATCCAGGCCGGCGGAGATGGAGTGGGTGCTGCGGGTCTGGCCTTCGTCATCTTGCAGCACGAAGGTGCGCATGCCGTGCAGCACTCCCGCCGAGCCGCCGGTCAGGGTGGCGGCGTGGCGGCTGGTGTCAAGGCCGTCGCCGCCCGCCTCGCAGCCGATCAGGCGGACGCCTGGGTCCGGGATGAAAGCGTGAAAGATGCCGATGGCGTTGGACCCGCCGCCGACGCACGCGATCACCGCGTCCGGCAGCCTGCCGGTGGTCTCGAGGACTTGCTCGCGCGCCTCGAGGCCGATCACCCGCTGGAAGTCCCTGACCATCATCGGGAACGGATGCGGGCCGCCCACCGAGCCGATGCAGTAGTGGGTGGTTCCCACCGTCGTCACCCAATCGCGGAACGCCTCGTTCATGGCGTCCTTGAGTGTGCGGGTGCCCGCCATGACCGGGATGACCTCTGCCCCGAGCATGCGCATCCGGGACACATTCAGCGCCTGCCTGCGGGTGTCCTCCTCGCCCATGTAGACGGCGCAGTCCAGGCCGAGCAGCGCGCACGCGGTGGCGGTGGCGACGCCGTGCTGGCCGGCCCCGGTTTCTGCGATGATCCGCGTCTTGCCCATCCGCTTGGCCAGCAGCACCTGGCCGAGCACGTTATTGATCTTGTGCGACCCGGTGTGGGTGAGATCCTCGCGCTTGAGCAGCACGGTGCAGCCGCCGGCCTGCTGACCGAATCGCCTGGCCTGGGTGAGCAGTGTGGGGCGTCCGGCGTAGCCGCGGAGCAACCCGTCGAGTTCGGCCCGGAAGGCTGGGTCTTTGCGGGCCTGCTCGTAGGCCACGGCCAGTTCGTCCAGGGCGGCCATCAGGGCTTCGGGGGCGAACCGGCCGCCGTAGGCGACGCCGGGGGCGGCCGAGGTCGCCGGCACGCCTGGACGCGCGCTGCCGACCGCTTCCACCACACCGACGACGAAGTGGCCGGAAATATCGGGGACGGGGGCGATATCGGGCTCGGCGGGTCCGGCGTGCTCAGCGGGCGCTGAGGAATCCGCCGGGGCGACTTGGCCGACTGGCGCTTCGGTCACCGCGGTCGCGGTCTCGCTCATTCTTTTTCCCCTCGCAGCGCGGGGTGCGAGCCCGCGGTCACCAGGTCGGCGACAGCACACCGCGGGTCCTTCTCGGTGACCAGGCTCTCGCCGACCAGCACGGCGTCGGCGCCGCAGGCAGCGTAGGCGAGCAGATCGCGCGGGCCGCGAACGCCAGACTCAGCCACCTTAACGATGCCATCAGGTATCCGGCTCGCCATCCGGCCGAAAATGCCGCGATCTACCTTGAGTGTGGCCAGATTGCGCGCGTTTACGCCGATAACGCTCGCGCCCGCGTCCAGCGCCCGGTCAAGTTCGGCGTCGGCGTGCACTTCCACGAGCGGCAGCAGACCGATCGAGATCGCTCGCTCCACCAGGGAAACCAGCGCGCTCTGCTCCAGCGCGGCCACGATCAGCAGTACCACGTCCGCGCCGTGGGCCCGGGCCTCCCAAAGCTGGTACGAGCTGACCACGAAGTCCTTGCGCAGCACCGGCACCTGCACGGCCCGGCGCACCGCGTCCAGATCCTCCAACGATCCGCCGAACCGCCGCGATTCTGTCAGCACACTGATGATCTTCGCGCCGCCAGCCTCGTAGTCCGAGGCCAGCGCGGCCGGGTCAGCGATGGTCGCCATCTGGCCCCGAGACGGGCTGGCCCGTTTGACTTCGGCGATAACGCTGACGCCTTCTGCCTTCAGCGCGGCCATCGCGTCCTGCGGGGACGGCGCGCGCCGCGCCATCTCCTTCAGGTGGTCTAGAGAGACACGCCGCTGCCGTTCGGCGAGATCGGCCCGTACGCCGTCTAGGATCTCGTCGAGCACACTCACGCGGTTAGATCGTCCCCTCAAAATCGGTACTGTTGCGCCACTGATGGTAGCCCGGCCGCTCCTGTGCCCTTGTTACTGACCCCCCTGTACGAGGTCCATCGCGTACCCTGCGCCGCGGACGGTCCTGATCACCGCGGCAGGCCCGAGTTTAGCCCGGAGCTGGACGATATACACGTCGGCGGCCCGGTCGCCTGCGGCCTGACGACCCGCGGCGGCCAGCAGTTCCCGCCGGGAAAGGACCCGGCCCGGGCGGTCCATCATGGCGGCCAGGACCGCGAACTCGGACGCGGTCAGCGGCACCGGCCGTCCATCCCTGATCACGGTCCGGTTCCGGCCATCCAGCCGCAGCCGACCCGCGCTGCGTCCGCGGGGCGCCAGGGCAATGGGGCACGATGCCGGTGCCAGCGCTTCGCCGGCCGCCGCGTCGCGGACCATGGCCACCAGCTGCCGGGGGCTGAAGGGGCGGCCTAGCCACCGGCGTGCGCCCGCCCGGGCCAGCCCGCGCGGCCTGGGGCCGGCCACCAGGAAGATGACCGGCGTCCGCAGGGCCCGGCGAATGCGCCTAGGGTCCAGGCCGGGCATGGTCAGGTCGAGCACGGCCACGGCATCGGGACCACAGGTCAGCTCGGCGAGGGCCAGCTCCGGTGTGGTCACCAGCCGGACGGCAAGCCCGTCCCGGCGCAGATAGCGAGCCGACATCTCGGCGACTTCTGGCTCGTGCTCGGCTAGCAGCACCGAAGGTCCCTGGTCCCGTCGCATGGACACAGAGGGGTCCGCACCCGCGGGCGCCAGCCTCTCCGCGGGGCCGACGTCAGCTACGGGTCCCGCCATCAAGCTGGTCCGCCGGGGTCCTCGAGTCCCCCGGGCCCCGCGGACCTTTCCGGTCTTGCGGGTCTTCCGGGTCCTGCGGGTTTCGCAGGTCCTGCGGATCGTTCACGTCTTGCGGGTCTTGCGGGTCTCTCAGGTCCGCGCCGCCCTCGACCGTCGGGTCGATGTCCCGGCTCAGCGACTCCCACATGGTCGCGGAATCAGCTCGCTTCTGTGGCCGGGCGGCCTGCTGTCCGGGCCGGTCGAACCGGGCCGACATGACCGGCCAGCGCGGGCCTCGTCCCACGGTGGCCAGGCCCGCCAGGATGATCGCGACGGCACCGGCGACGGCGACCGCCTGCCAGGGCGCGCCGGCCATGATCGCATGGCCGGACGAGCCCGCGATGACGATCGGGTGCGCCGCATTCCCGGGTGAGTTGCCACTCGTCGTCGACCCGCCGACGGTGCCATTCGAGGCGTTCGCCCTCGCCGCGGCGAGGACGGCCGATGCCTGCACCCCGGTCGTCGCGGCGAGGCCCGCCCCCGCCCCGAGGACGGCCAGCAGGGCGCCGACGACGCGCCTGACCACGGATCTGGTGGCGATCACGGCCGCCAGGCAGGCCAGCGCCGCCAGCGCGAGCGCGCTCGCGAGCGGGACAAGCTCCTGGCCGGTGACGGAGAAGTCCTGTGCAGGCAGCGGCCGCGGCGCGACGAAGACGGCCTGCGCCCATGCCTGCCGCGTGGCGAGCAGGACCATTCCGGCTCCCGTGGCGCCGAGCAGCAGCACCAGCGCGAATTCCCTGCGCATCACGGACATCTCAGGTCACTGGATCTTTCAGGTCGCCAGGTCATGCGTCTGGAGGGGTTCGGTGTCGCTGCGTCTTGGCGTCGCAGGGATACTAGCCCACGCGCTGGGCCGGTTCGCCGGTCACCGCCTCGAGCACGTCGGCGTCGAAGCAGGTCCGGTCGCCGGTGTGGCAGGCCGCGCCGACCTGGTCGACCTTGACCAACAGGGCGTCGCCATCGCAGTCCAGCGCCACCGACTTCACCCACTGCTGGTGCCCGGATGTGTCACCCTTCACCCAGTACTCCTGGCGGCTGCGTGACCAGTAGGTACACCGGC
>Ga0302325_10026906_pt1 | contig 11938 bp, 5 predicted proteins | sample Palsa_T0_2_FD_201948 | JGI IMG/M metagenome (GOLD analysis project Ga0302325, IMG submission 201948) | Peat permafrost microbial communities from Stordalen Mire near Abisko, Sweden - Palsa_T0_2 | ecosystem: Environmental > Terrestrial > Soil > Palsa > Peat permafrost | place: Sweden: Abisko... | reverse complement strand
CGCTTTCCGGATCGTAAAGCACTTGGCCGGCCGCGAAAGTGTTCCCATGCGCAGGCCTGCTCATAGCCTGCATCACCGGATTGTCAATTTTGTCCGCATACACCAGCACCGCCACGCTTGAGTTGCCGGTACTCCGCTCCCAGCCAATCTCCTGGTGCACGCCGTGTTCCATGGCCAGTCGCCCGTCGCGCATGGAAAGCGCCGGCATCCAGGTCTGCGCCTCGGTATCGTCCACGTCATGCCCAGCCGGAACCGAAGTAGCTACCCGATAGTGAATCGTCGAGACCCCATCGTGCCAGGCCACGGTTGCAAACGGCAGCGCTGCCAACTCCGTGTTGGGTGAGTTCTCTGAAAACCGCGCCAGCACCTGCGTCGAGCCGGCTTGGGCCTCAAGCTCGTCTCCCAGCCGGATCGTCTCCCACGAGCGCATTGCAGCCTCGTCCAGGCCCTCGCTCGCGCCCGCGTCCACTTCAGGATGAATGGCCATTGCAGCCACCGCATCCACCGAGCCGGCAAAGCCAAGATCCTGACGGAAACCCAGCATCGATTCCATGCCCGCGGCCGACTGCGGATCGAAATCCACCTGCGCCAGCAACTCGCGGCTGTTGGCCGGCGTCTCTTCCAACCCCACTGAGACGCGTTCGCCGCTCTCGCCAAAGCTTCCCTCTTGCCCCGTCGCTACCAGTCGCGCCTTCAGCTTTGGCGATGCGCCCGACCCGTCCGAGACCACCACCAGCGGCCCGTCTTCCAGCCAGCGCAGCAGGGGCCGGTTGGCCGCGGCGCGCAGAGTCCACTTCCAGTCGTCCGGTTGTGAATTGCCTGCCCGGGGCTCCGCCGGCAACCATTCCATCACTTCATAAAGGGTATTCAGCGTCAGGTTGACCACCGTGCTTGAGCGCACCCGGACATCTTCACGCAACGACGGAAGGAAGGTGGCGCCCATGGCCTTCACCGCATAGCGGCCGGGCAGCACTGAGGGCAATTGGTAGTGGCCTTTGCCGTCGGTGAAAACGCTGGCAATCACAGTCATGTCGGGGCGCAGCAGCTGCACCACGGCGCTCACCTGGGGAATTCCCTGGGTATCGCGCACCAAGCCGGAGACCGTCCCGGGCACGGCTGCGCAGACCGGAACGCTTCCCAGAGCGATCAGCGAAAGAAACAAGACGAGATGGGGCCTGCTCATGATCACATTGGGTGACTTGGCGGCGTCCCTGGCGGAACTCGTACAAATGGTGCTCGCGCAGGCTTCCGAATCTGCAGTCCGGTGGCCCCTCTGTGCGCGATACATACTATTCCACGACAAAAGGTGCCGATTGCGCAATCTCTTGTTTCGAAATTGTGTCATTTACTTTAATCGTCACCTTGTATTTTCCTGGTTGAAGGCCGGCCATCGGCAGAGTTTTCTCCACCGTCAACTGGTCGCTGTGCGCCCCAAGATCTTTGGATTCAAGCTCTTTCTCAAAAACCACCGAATTGGTAGCGGTGTCGATGATCTGGTACATCACCTTGGCCTCGTTGCTCTTGGTGGCGTCATTGATCTTCAGGTTGTAGACCTGCATCCAGAAGTTGAGTTGCTGGTTGCGCCTGAAGCTCACTGGCGTGGCCCGGTTGGGCGTCACGCGGGGGCAAATATGGGTGTTTCCGATCACGCAACTGCCTTCACCGATGTCCCGCGAAGAAACCAGGTTCATCTCATCTGCCAGAATCAGCGACGAAGTCGCCAGCGTCTCGTCGTGGAAGGCGGGAACCTCAAGACTGCTGCCATACAGGCCCACATGGTCCGGATTGTTCACGTCTTTGATGGCGACATCCAGGCGGTAGAGTCCGGGAATCAGCGGAAGCGCTTTCCAATAGACGCTCTTCCGGTCCTGCGCCTTCTCCAGCAACTCGGCCGGCTCCTGCACCTGAACCGTGTCTTCCTGGCTCTGCACCGTCTTGTGGGTCAGTGTTGTCACCTTCATCAGGATGTTCACCTCGCCCTTGGAGACGCCGTCCTTGGTCACAAAGGTGATGTCCCGGTTCCTCAACTGAACCGTCACCGGAACCAGCACCGTGCTATCGGTCACCTTCACGAAATCGGTCCGCACGTCGAAGGGAAACACCGGCCCGTTCAGTAACTTGTGTTCGGAGATGAAGTTGTCCAGGTCCGCAAATTTGATGGGCGGCGGAGCAAACAGCTTGGCCGCCAGCTCAATTCGGTCGAACTCCTTGGACTGGTTTCCCGACGTATCCGGCCCCTTGCCCAGGTTCTCCAAACTGCCGCCGGCAAAACGGTCTGCCTTTTTGGCCATGCCCATCGATTCCCACTGCGTCAGGCCGGCTCCGGGAACTCGCAGCAGCGCATCCTTTTCGCTGCGATCGATGGTGAAGTGATAGTCGCTGCATTGGCAGGTATCCACAAACTCCAGGTCGATATTATCGCCTACGCCCTCAATGTGCCGGTAGTGCCAGGTCTCGAAGGGAAAGGTAGACGTTTCGCCGCCGCCCTCTTCCATGGGGCGCTCGTAGGAACCGCCGGAGGGGTGCGATTCGATGGAGTCCGGCGGCCCGAAGGCAATATAAATGTGCCCGCGGTCCGTCCTCCAGCCCGCCTTTCCTGCGGCAAAATGCTCGTTCGAATAAGCGATGCGCCGGTAGTGCTCCTCCCGGAATTCGTTCTCCGGCGAGTCCGGAGTCTGATTGCGCCGCAGCCAGAACTGCTCGATGAAAGCTTCGCGCTCCTCATCGTTGCTCAGGCTCTTGAAGGCCCGGGCCTCTTCGTCGGTGATAATCCAAACCACGTCCTGGTTCAGCCAGGTCTTGTAAGAGCCCTGCTTCAGGGCTTTCTGGGCCCCAAACTGCTCCTTGTCGGATCGCTGGCGCTTCAGTGGATCCGGCTCCTGGTCCTGACCGGCAGCCGGCTGTGCCTGCGCGGGTGTGGCCGCGTTCTGGGCGCGCAGTCCGTGAACTGGAATCAATACCAGGCCGCAGCCCAGGGTCACACTCAGAATCTTATGTCCGTTGAACATCATGGCCTTCAAAACTCCTGCGATTCTCTATTCTACGGGTCCCGTTCAGGCTGGGCAAGGTTCCCTGCGGAGTTGGCTCCCCGGTTGGACTCGAAGTCCGCACGAAGGTCACATTGATTTGCGCTCCGGAAGTAAAAAAAGGCCGGCGAATGGAGGGATTTGAGACCTCCTTTAGGCCTCACCCGTCAAAAGAACAAACGCAATCGCTCCGCGTCGGCCCTTTCAAGCGCTCTCGTACCCTTTATTCGTGCTCGCATTGGCCATGCGACCCTGGATTTCCCTCCAGCTTCCGCCCCGTCGGACGGATGTTGCAATGGCGAAACCGGATTTGGCCACCAGGGAACCGAAGCTGGAAGATTTGCGTAGACTGAAAGTGGAGACACCTGGAGCACGAAGCACCCATGAAAAAGATTCTCTTGATTGTTCTCGCCGTAGTGGTGGCCGCCGGGCTCGTGGCCTTGTTCATCTATAGGCAGCAGGCCGGCTACACCAAGGTCCTGACCGCCAAGATCGTCAACCAGGATCTGTCCACGGTGGTCAGCGGAACCGGCCAGATCAAAGCCAAGTACTACGTCAACCTGAGCGCCACTGCCATGGGCCGCATCACCCGCCTGAACGTCAAGGAAGGCGAAAGGGTCAAAAAGGGCGAGACCGTGGCCACCATCGAGCACGTGCAGCAGGAAGCCAGTGTCGATGGCCAGGTAGCAGCCATCGCCGCCGCCAAGACCGACATCGCCTCTTATGTCGCCGCGGAAAAAACCGCCGAGGCCAACGTCGACCATGCCAAGGCTGACCTGGAGCAGAAGAAGCTTGACTGGGATCGCGCCCAGGCTCTCTACAGGGACGGCATCATGGCGAAACAGGACTTCGACGCCAAGAAAGCCGCCTACGATCTGGATGTCGCCTCCGTGGCCCAGGCCGTCGCGCAGCTCAACCAGGCCAAGGCCCAGACCGACTCCGCGCGCGGACACATGCAGACCCAGGTGGCCATGCTGCGCAGCGACCAGAACGCCCTTGACCTGACCGAAGCCATCGCCCCCTATGACGGCGTGGTCACCAACGAGCCTCTCCGCGAAGGCGAAACCGTAGTCCCAGGCATTCAGAACACCGAAGGCTCAACCATCATGACCATCGCCGACATGAGCGTCGTTACCGCGGAAGTTAAGGTCGACGAGACAGACATCGTCAATATCCAGATGAATCAGCCTGCCGACGTCACCGTCGACGCCATCCCCGGCAAGGTTTTCAAGGGACACGTAACCCTGGTCGGCGACCAGGCGCTGTTGCGCTCCACCGGCGTCGCCACCTCGCAGTCCACCACCGGCACCGAAGAGGCCAAGGACTTCAAAGTCGTAGTCACGCTCGACGATCCCTCCAGCGAGCTGCGCCCCGGCCTCTCCACCACCGCAAAGATCACCACCGCGCACAAGTCCAATGTGCTGTCGCTGCCCATCCAGGCCCTCACCATGCACGATCCCAACGACGACAAGCCGAAAAGCGCCGGTGGGGTCCAGGCCGCCTCCAGCAGTCCAGCCGTCAAGAGCAACCCGGTGCAAGGCGTCTACGTGGTTGACAAGGACAAGGAAGGCAAATTGCGCGTAAAGTTTGTGCCCGTCACCACCGGCATCACCGGCGCAACCGACATCGAAGTGACCTCCGGACTCTCCGCCGGGCAGGAGATTGTCACCGGCCCATTCAAGACCTTGCGCGCCCTGAAAGACGGCTCACTGGTCAAGCGCGACACCGAAAAGCCGATAGTGGCCGCTCCCAGTTCATAATGGTGACTGCTGAGAGATTCGCAGCCGAAGCTAGAAGCGTCAGGGCACGACTCTAGTCATGCCACAACAAGCAAGTTTTGAAAGGGCACGACTTTAGTCGTGCCGCAAAGGCACCATAAACGAAACCGGGCTTTAGCCCCTGAGGGAACACAGCTAGCGAGCCATTTGAATGCAGGGTTCGCCAATCGCTGAGACCCTCTCTACCGCACACGGCAACTTCCGGATAAAGGACTCGATCAGGATGGCTCTGGAAAGCATCGGCAGCGCGGAACTCGCGCAATCGGCGGCCAACAAGCAGGGCGACGTTATCGTCGTCGAAGACCTGTGGCGCACCTACGACATGGGCCTGGAGCAGCAGGTGCAGGCCCTGCGCGGCATCTCGCTGCGCATCAAGCACAACGAATACGTTGCCATCATGGGCCCCTCGGGCTCCGGCAAGTCCACGCTCATGAACCTCATCGGCTGCCTCGACACGCCCTCCAAGGGCAAATACTGGCTCAACGGCCAGCTCGTCAGCGAACTCGACGACGATCAGCTCGCCCGCATCCGCAACAAGGAGATCGGTTTCGTCTTCCAGACCTTCAACCTGCTGGCCCGCGCCACTTCCCTGCACAACGTGGAGCTGCCCCTCATCTACAACGGCACTCCCGCCGCCGCACGCATAGCCCGCGCTAAGGAATCACTGACCAACGTCGGCCTCGAGTCGCGCATGAACCACAAACCCAACGAGCTCTCCGGCGGCCAGCGCCAGCGCGTCGCCATCGCCCGCGCCCTGGTCAACAATCCCTCCATCATCCTGGCCGACGAGCCCACCGGCAACCTCGACTCGAAGACCGGCGAGGAGATTATGGCTCTTTTCGATACACTCCACGCCAGGGGCAACACCATCGTCCTCGTCACCCACGAGCCCGACATCGCCCAATACGCCCATCGCGTTGTCCACATCCGCGACGGCCAGGTCTTCTCCGACGAGCCCTCCAAGCGCTTCCGCTAACCTGCCAACTTGCCGTCCCGCGCAGCGGGGCTGACTAGCCGGTCTTGGTAAAGCCCCTCATCCGCACTCTACGACCCAGCAGCCATATTGGCTAGACGCCTCGATTTCCAACCGAAGACTACTTCCAAGGCGTCCCCCGACTTGGTGAATTGGTCACAATTGGCCTCCGGATGGATTCTTGGCGAGGAAGAAGATTCACGTCGACCTCAACCAAGAAAAGGGCGGAGCATTAACGGCCCAGAATTCGGGCCGAACTTCCAGTCCCGGCTCCGAACCTTCCAATTCATAACGGCTTTCTCTGCACAAAAACAATCCGGTTACCGTCCGGATCAAGAACCGCGAGCGTGGATTTGTGGTTCTCTGCGGTCAGGTGAAGCGCCTTGAGTTGCGCTCCGGCACGGTGAAGGTCGGAGACGGAGAAAAACAATTGGAACGCCGTGCCCGGCGCCTTCTGAAAAATCTCAATAAGCTGGTGTGACTGGCCGGGAAGATTGAGCCAGGTTTGCCCCGTCTCCAATTCAACACCCTCGACAAATCCAAGCCTTTCTTTATAGAAAGCAATCGCCGCGGAAGGATCCTGCATAACAATTCCCACCGCCAGAATCTGTTCTCCAATCCGATCCGCTCCCAGGTGTTTTCCCCGGTCGTTGCTGTGCATGGAGCCGGGCATGTACTGCGTATATTCAATGTTCTGCTGCTCCGGTCCTGCCATCGTGAACAGCAGGTTGCCCGCCCCGGCCCGCTTCACCGGATTGGGAGCCAGTCCATTTGACCCGTAGAACCTGTTCAGCGCCTCCAGATCGTCGGCTTCGAAGCATACATGCATGAACCCGATTGCCTGCGAAGGCTCCCGTTTCGGATAAAGTTCAATGAATTGGCGATCGTTTATCTTGAGGAACGACTGCGTTGGGGTCCCATCCTGGTTCATCGCAAACGCTTCTTCAAAGCCAAGCTTTTCGTAGAAGTCGCGAGACCTTTCGAGGCTGGATACGCGAATCGCGGCGTGGGCAATGCCCGCCAGTTCCGGCCCCAACTCCTGCTCCACAAGATGAATCGGACCGAAGAGCCCGGAAGGGACAGGTTTCAGGTTATCCATATCCTGCGGATCGAATCGCCTCCCATACTTGGCTCGCAGTGCGGTGTAATCCCGCGGCGGCTGGCCCGCCAGCAAATTGATGGCGGTGTTATAGACACGCACTTCGATTTTGTTTTCTCCGGCGTGAACGAATCCGGAGACATCGATCCGGTAAGGTGGATGCCAGAGTGAGCCGGCTCGTTTGCCGTTTACAAATACGATTGCCGCTTCGCGTATTGGCGGATTCAGAAGGGCCATCATGCCGCTTGCATTCGGCTTCCGGTTGTCTTCAAATGGAGTTCCCGTCCCAAAGTCGAGCAGGATGCGCGCGCCTGTCGTGCGAGCACCGCTCACCGAGATGTTTCTTGAGTAGACTGCCTCTCCCGAGTAGAACTGCCTGCCGGGGAGGTCTGTCCAGGATGTCAGTTTGTCTTTCGCCGCGGGCGCGGCAGCATCGGCAAAATGAATCTGCCAACCGGTGCTCAAGTCCGCGAGCCGCGTCTCTCTCGCAGCGGAAGATCCCACCGCGATTTGATCTGCCGTGTCCGCCTGAAGATGATCTCCGAGCACGAACACCCTGGATTCATAGGGCGCGAGCACCAGTTTCATCCTTGCCTGATCGCGGTGAGCCTCGGCCTCGAGAACCTCGCCGCCATCCGGGTTCCACGCCTCAAAAGCCGGCCGCGCGGAGCGAAACTGAACGCTCCCATCTACACCGCGATTGCTTGTGTTCACAAGAAAATAAATATCGCTGTCCGCAAGCTTGCGATGGATGAATCCAAGGCCTTCGGTCTTCCCGGTTGCATCCATGTCGGGAGTCAGTGCTTGGTGCAGCGCATCGGCAAGACCGCCAATCGAGTCGAAAAAAATTCCTTGGCGGCCACTTCCTTTGAAAAGCCTATCCGAAACAGCGGCGATGTCCGCCGAGTCCTTCTGTTCCATGAGCCCTGGCCCCCGCGACGGCATCTTTTCAAGAGCGATCACCTTCCCTTTCGCCGCATAACTCTCAATCGTCTTGTAAGTCGCCAGCGGAATGCGGTTTGTTGGCGGAATCACCAGCACCGCGTATGGAATTGTGCCTAACTTGTCGATGGTGGCGGCGTCGATGTAATCAACGTTGTAGCCAGCATCCAGAATGGCTCCCATCAAAGCCGGGGTAACCCGTTTCGTCATTTCATCAGTCACCGAAACGTGCCCCGGAGTGAAGGCTGCCTGCGTATCGTCTTCCGGAAGAAGGATCGCAATGTCGTTCGCCGGCGTGCCCTGGCGCAGCAGCCAACTCACCCTTTGAAGATACTTCATCACATCGGGCATCACCGGAAACCATGGGTTATGCGCATTGAAAACCGCCGCAGCATAAAGCGACCAGCCCGGCTCACCGGCGCCGGGCGCTGAATACGGATACCCGTGGCCGACAAATTGGTTCACGCCCAGAAGAAACATGCGGTCGGCCTCCGCCTTCATGTCCAGCGGAGTGGCGCGGAACGCCGGCGAATGGAGCCACGTCCAGGTCTCTGCCGACGTAATGTCCCGGCCATAGAGATGGCTCGCGGAACTGGCCCATCGCGTGAACGAAAACGTCCGCCACTGTGGTCCCTCGCCTTCGGGCAGGTTGGGTGTGGCCTGATCGGCGAGTGTAACTGCCGGCTCGCCGTAAGTCTGCGAGCGGAACTTTGTCCCATGAGCTTCGGCAAATTGAGTTATCGGAGTTAGATAATTAACACGGATAAGATCGGAAAGCGTCTTACCCCAATCGTGCCGAATAGCTTCAGCTTCCTCGGTGCCTCCAGCCAATAACTCCGGCAGATGAGGAATCAGATCGTATCCGCGCCGCTTCTCAAACTCGGCCGGCAATTCCGATGTCCAATCGGCCCCATAGACTTCAAGCGAATCCGAAAAGACGGAATAAAGCGGATACTCGCCGAACGCATTCATCAAAGGAGTCGCCACGTCCGTCAGGTGTTCGTCGATGGCCGCGCGAGAGAAATGGTCGAGCACATACCCCTCGGCTCCCGCCGCGGGCCGTTTCACCGTTTGCAACGTGTGGCTCGCAATAAAAAAGAGTGCTGTCCGCGTACCCGCGCCCGCTGCGATCGGCGCGCCAGATAGATCGATGCGCTTTGCGGAGGAAACATCGAATACCTTTGCCGTGCCCGAAACCGCAAAGGCGGCAATCATGCTATCTCCTTCCGCCAAAGGAGGACGAGTTACATGCGTTCCTGTAATTGGAATCGCCGCAACTCGGAGCCGTCCCGCGGCCAACGCGAGAGTCGTTTTAGGGCCGCCGTAAGGCCAGCCGCTGCCGAGAGTGATGTCGACGCGCAAGCCGAGCGACCGGGCGGTCTGGTTGGCGAAGCTTACATCCTCAAGAAACTCCGGCGATAAGTACTGGAGGTTTCTGATCCCTTTCGTCTCATCGTCAAGCATCAGCGGATAGACGGGCTGAATCTCCACGCCTCCAATGCCAACGCTCTTCATTGTCTCCAGTTCCTTCTTGAGTTCCGGCTTCGTCACCGCTGGACCGAACCACCACCAGCGCATCATGGGTCGCGCTTCCGGCGGCGGATTGAGAAAGCCCGCACGCAGATCCTGAGCAAAGCACTGCGCAACAAGAACCGCTGACAACGAAACCAGCAGGGGCAGTCTCCCTGCCCAGCGCATTCCGGCTGGCTTGCCTCTCTGTGCCCATTCGCGCAGCAGATATATGACCATCTTGTCCCCGTCCGACATCAAGGATGTTTACGCTGAACATCGTGAAATATGAGGGAGGCTGGTAAGTCGGCGTTCATTGATTGGCGGGCGAGTGAGTTGAGTGTAATGACCTCAATTCGTGCAGCGCAACCTCACACTCAGCGGAGCAACGCCGAAGCCGCCCAGAGAATTGGGGCCTGTCCGTGAAAGTCTCCCGTCCGCCGCTTCCGATCGAGATAATATTGCCGGTCGTTCTTCTTCCCGGTTCCCTCGCAAACGCTGGTAACGTCGCTGTTCTGGTCCAGGTACCCGGCTACAGCTATCCATCCTTTCCGCGCGGCAGGCCCGTATGTATCAGCATCGAGCCAGCCATTCTTCACCCCCGTAATCATTGCAAAGCTGAACATGGCGGAGCTTGAACTCTCTGGCCACGCCTCATCCTGATCGATGAGCTGCCGCCACATGCCATCTTTTCCCTGATACTTCAAGAGCGCTGCCATCATTGCCCGGTGCGAATTCAGAACTATCGGCCTCTGCGGATGGTCTGCGGGCAGATCGCGCAGCATCTCGGCCATGCCTGCCGCCACCCACCCATCTCCGCGTCCCCAGAAAAACGGCACATCCGGCGCATGATAGAAGAGCCCGTTGGGCTGCTGAAGTTTAGCGAGGTAGGCCACCATTTCCTGCGCATCCCGGTCCAGGTACTTTCTGTCATTCGTAGCGCGGTATGCCTCAAGCTGAAGAATCGTCAGCATGTACATATCGTCGATCCAATAGCGCGTTTCTGCGGAGAGCCCATCGGGCTGCGGATTCTCCCACTGGCGGTCCGCCCACGCCTTCCCGGCCTCCAGATAGCGCGCATCCCCGGTCTGCAAGCCGATTTCGAGAGGCACAATACCGAAGATCGAATCGTCCACATGATGCCGCGTCGGTATCCGGCTGGCCTCCGCGCCTCCTGGCATTAACGGTTCAAACTTGTGGATAAGTTCTGTTCGCAGCGCGTCGTCATGAGTCAATCGAGCAAATGTCAGCGCTCCATACCAGGTGGCGGCCTCTGAGTAGTGAATCGTGGCTGTGTACTGATGGGGACTGGTCACGAAATGTTCAGCGACGCGCTTTCCCACCTCTTGCGGCGACATTCCTGGAGGCCAGTTGCTGAAGTAATCCGCCTGGCCTGCGGCCGCGGAGCCAGCAGAGACTTCACTCGACGAATATTCCGCTGCGAATCGATCTGCTTCGGCATTCATGTCACCTTGGGAGGGTTTTCCATTGATGAGAAGAACACGATAACGGAAAGTGGCGACTTGGCCTTTGTCGAGCGTAAAGTTGAGCTCAGCAGCCTTGGGGTCGAAGATGTGCTGGCCTAGCGGATTAGCCGCAAACAGCCCATAGCCGCGCGCATGCCAGTAAGTGGGATAGTTAGGATTCCTGGGGTGGTCGATGATCGCGATGGTAACCATCTTGCCGCCGGTGCGGCCGGTAAGACTGCACCAGCGGCCGCGGGTTGACCAGACTGCCGGGCCTTTGACGTTTTCGCTCGTGAGATAAACGCCCGTGGCAGGAGATGAACTGTCTACCGGTGCGGAATCGACTTTCGTCGGATTCCCGTTCGCGTCCATGAATACGCCGCCCTTTTCTTCCGGCGACTCGAGCCACCTGGCTACGCGCACGCCGAACAGTCCCTCCTTGTCGTCATTGAAAACGGCGTGGTCGAGAGCCTTGAGAGTGACCACCTGATCGATGACCCGGGCATGATCGCGACGCGCAAAGATATAGCGAGTCGTCTGGTTGAGAATCGGTTTGTCTTCTCCAGTGACCCAGACTGACTCGACAACTAACTCGCCGCGATCCGCTCCGCTCTTGGTAGACACAATTCTTGTGTGGAGGATACTGCCCATCTTGGAGCGTGCCTCGGGTTTTATGGCGTCGGAGTTATTCCAGAAATCGAAGCCGTTCACGTTTCCGTAGTTGAACCAGAGCCCCGCGTGGTGGGGGTGGTCGACGCGTTCGTTGGGGCGCGGATCGAGCGGATAGCCGCGGGTGACGGTGATGCCCTGATCCGTGATGAGCGGAAAGAGGACAGGCTTCTTGAGCGAAGTGGGCCAGATGTAAGAGGTGAACGGAGAGCCGCCGATGGTGATGTCGACGCGGCGATGTGCCTCGTCGCGGGTGACTTGCACAATATTCGAGGAGGATGCGGCGAAAGCGCAGGCTGCAAACCCGAACGTTGCGGCCACCGCTGCCAGGCTACGCATAGACCTTGCCTCCCGCGATCACTTGCTGCGTCTTGTCGTCGAAGGTAACTTTCTCGCCTGTCCGGATGGCTGCGACGTTCATGCATAGAGCGACCGAGTGGCTGTATCCGGCTTCAATCGAGGCATTGGGTGTTTTT
>Ga0302325_10026901_pt1 | contig 11940 bp, 10 predicted proteins | sample Palsa_T0_2_FD_201948 | JGI IMG/M metagenome (GOLD analysis project Ga0302325, IMG submission 201948) | Peat permafrost microbial communities from Stordalen Mire near Abisko, Sweden - Palsa_T0_2 | ecosystem: Environmental > Terrestrial > Soil > Palsa > Peat permafrost | place: Sweden: Abisko... | reverse complement strand
CACCTTGCTACCTTCCACAGTACCAAGCGAGACGCCATATACAGTACCTGCAGTACAAACAAATCCCATCACAACGCATGTGGTAACGACCTATGTTTGACGACTTGGAGCGTTGAAATAGGAAAGGAGAACCACACAAGAGAAGTCGAGAGCACAGACAAAGGAGGGAAACACGATAGATTAAAAAGTAACCGCCACTCTCACCTTTCAGCCACAAAGTGGTATTGCCAAATCCGTCAGAGAGATCAAGCCCCCCAAGAAGATCCCACCCAGAGTAGGCGAGGATGATGATACATTAAGTGATGATGAACTTGATGTTGACGCGATAAATCAAAATTCAGAATGCACTGGAGTCGCCAGAATACCAGTCTAGATACATCATAGGGCCATTGAGAACTCGGGCGTGGAGAGAGAAGGCATTGAGACCGAAGAGTCCTGGAGTTGGGTTTGGGAATGAAACAATGGGTTGCATACAGATGGACTTGCTGCTCCCCTAGCTGCGACAGCTCCACAACGCCGTCGCTTAAACTACAGCACTACGTTCTGGGACGAAGATAATGGTCTCTGATCCTTCTTCGGTTCGCTACCCCTGCCAACAACGTGCGAGGAGGCTAGAACGATACAAGAAGCTCCACACGAGAGACACGGCTACTCCAGCCGCAACACCCTGAAGGCTGTTTGGAGGAACGCAATGCTCTCGCAGCAGCTGGATGCTTATTTTACTCTGGCTACACCACTTAAGTTAGACGCATGAAAACCGTCCCAGAGTTGCCTCCTGAACTTTGGCTCAACATTTGAGATGAAGTTCTTCCTGCCTCTCTCATCCTCCCAAATCTACCCTGGCCCTGCCCTCCAAACCCCCCGTGAATAACAACACAACTTCTACAACCTCCAACAAAGATAGCGCGAGGAATTATTCTTTTAAACTTGACGACGACGTGGATATTGGAGGCATCGAAACAGAGCAAAGAGTTGCCATCCAAGTTCTACGAAACGAGAACACCAAAGCAACGATGAGGACCAGGCTTGGCAAAAATACGCGATATCGCGTATCGATTCGAATTGATGCTAGAATCGTAAGGTATTGAATTGAATCGATTCCGAATCGATTTTAAGCGAGCCAATTATATATATAACCCCTCCTCTCCCTCGAATAGCACGTATACCTCTAGCTTTTTCTAATAATAAAAAATAATAATAAGGCATTGCACTTATATAATAACTTTAAATATATAGCCTTTATTTAAATTAGCTAATATTAAGAAAAATATCTAAAATCCCACTCCTTTTCTAATGCTTTAAGCACTCCCTTATTTCCATTGTCTTTAGTTCCATTTGCCCCTTATCCTAGCTTACTATACGACGAGCTCTTGAAAATACTCTCTCTAGCTTATCGCTTATTAGTGGAATCGAGAGGATATTAATAGCTATAAGTGATAGCCTTAGCTAGCGTTGTTGTTAGGTATCTTGGCACCACTAAGCAAGGGCTCCTTTTTTGCTAGGGTTATACGAATCGAGTGAGTTATAATCCTTATATTTATCTTTACTTGCTAGCCGAGCAACTAAGCGAAGAGATAATGCAATCCGATTAAAAGCATCAAGTTCTAGTAGCTTATAAGAAGGGTTGCTATACGTAAAGGCTAAGGTAGTTGGCGGGACTATAACCTCTTCTTTATACCTTTCTTATAGCTTTTTGACTTTTGCTAAAATCGGCTTTAATTACTTCTTTGGCTAGTGTGTCTTAATATGCCTTATACGATAGCTAGGATTAAGAATCAAAGCTGTAGCATAAAGTGGAGACATATTAGTCTACAAGTAATACTTGTCAAGGATTGCATGTGCTATATCAAGTCGACAAAGGAAGTCTTTGCTCTCTTTATCCTTCTTCTTTTTATAATTGGCTTATATTTTTAAAGTTAGCTAAATAAAAGAGAAAAAGGGAAAGAACTTATAGTCTTATTTTGAAGGTGTTTAATTAGTATGTCTATTGTAAAAAGCGTACGATTAATTAACGTAAAATCTCCCTTAATAAAAAGAGTAGCTTGTGCAAAGGGAGCAAGGAAGTCCTTAATTATATAAAGCTTTTTCTAATCTTAAAAAGATAAGATATCTTCTTTAAGCTTATCCTTATAGTCTTGACAATACTTCTTAATTGCAAGCCGTAAGTTAAGAAGAATAATAAGCATATTATGCTAGCTATTTCACCTTATACGATTATCTAATAGGATTATCCTTCTTATAAGCTTCCTAAATTCATTTGTCCTATTAGCCGATCCACGGATATAAACCACAATATTATGCCCTTGGCTAAGTGGCCCTAAAAGCCTAAACTTGGCCCTCTTTGCCTCTTTATTTATAAGCTCCTTACTTTGATCTTGCTTATTATATGCCTTAAGCTCTTCTATTTTAACCACACTTGCAAACAAAAAAGCTTGTACTATAAGGTTAATAATATAGCCGATATAACGGATTTGCTAATATTCTATATTTCACTTTAAATTAAGTTAATCCTTAAAGTAGCTTTGGATAATCCGACAAAGGATATTATTTGAAGCTGCATTATTTGCAATAATAGCCTTAAGCTTTCGTATAATGCTATAATCTTTAAGGACTAGAAAGAGGATTGAAAACTAGTCTTCTTTATTATAGCTAAGCACTTTTTAGAGGGCAAGGAGGGCCTTTTGCTTCTTGTGATCACATGTAGTGAAGTATGCACAAATTGCTAAGAGAAGCTATCGATTTAGCAAGGTCCAAATATTAAGAGAGATATAAATATGTGAAAGTGCAGCTTAGAGTGCTTATTATATGATATCCTTGTGTTTCCCTTAAGCTTCTTTGATATAGTTATAAACTTTAGAATAAGAAGTTGTAATATTGCCTTAGCTTGCTCGATTTAATGCTTAGCAAAAGGTATGAAACTCTAGCTATTCGACAAGAGCAAAAGACAGGTTTCGTATAATAATAAGAGAAATTAGAGCTTTAGTAATAACTGACTTATCAAAATAAGCTTTAAGGACCTTAGTGTTAAATTGCTTAGCCTTGCCATTTGATTTAGCTTGCTAATAAAGCTGGCGGAGTTGTTGTTATACAATTGCTTGGTTTTTACTTAGAGCCTTCTCTATAGTAATTTGGTGGTGCCTTTTCAGGTGTGTCCTCATATTCTCTAATGAATTTGTACTATATAGTGGTAGGGTTAAATCTAATAAGCAATAAGAGCAATAAAGGAGGTCTTAATTCTCATTCTTAGTCGGATTGCGATAGTATGCCTAAATAGGGGATCTCTTCTTGCTATGGCCTTAAGAAGTTATAGTTGATTCTACTAAAGCTAAAGGTGCAAAAGATAAATCTGATTTAAGGGCAAAAGACATTTTGAGGATATATTTTAAATAAAAGTCATAAGTGAGGGTTATAGGGTAAAAATCGGCCTAGGGCTCGCTTAAAATCGATTTAGAATCGATTCGGTATCGATCTATGCAATACTGACTAATACGATTCATAATTGATACGATATCGATGCCTCAGGAATCGTTGCCAAGCCTGATGAGGACGAAAGCAAACAGCAATATTCCGGCCATGAAGCTGCCACTGACTATCTTACAATTGAGAGACTCGGAGATCTGAGTAGCAAAGCAGCAGTAAAGGCTCAGGAAGAGAAGGATGACCAAGTCCGTGTTAGTGTCGAAGATGAGAGCGTCTCATCTGGCGGACTTGACGAGCTCTACAGAGATGGGCATGACAGTGTGGCGGAGCTATCTACTCGTGGTGGACCTGCTAGGAACCTCAGTGGGCTTGAAAGAGCCCGTGGACTACCTGGAGGAACTGAGGGCCAGATTGTGTGCTCTTTGAGAGAGTTGTTGAGGAAGGCAAGAGAGTAAAGCAAGGACGCAAGACGCTCAAGGGGGCTGGGATATGCTAAGTACAGTAGTAACCGATGATGTATGAGGAGGTCACCTGGCTTGAGCATGATATCTGTTTACGTTCGGCCAAAAAGGCTACCAGGTCTCGAATGGTTGATGGAGGATGACGATAGAGAGATCAAAGGATCACGAACCCAAGATACGAAGACGACGAGGTCGAATACCTCGTGCAGTGGCAATGGATCGAAGGATTTGCAGAATGCCGTTCGATCTCCGATTCTGTCAACAAAAATCGAAGAACTTGGAGAGGATATCAACCAAACGGCTGGGGGTTCTCTCAAAAAGCTCGGTTGGATATATCAGACTTGAAATCTCGATTCGCGGAATACGCCGAGGCATTCCACATGCATTCCACAAATAGCTGTTTAGATAACCCTCTCCGACTACATGATTTATCGAACGCTCAGCTCGAATGCATCGAAAGCCGACTCGATTGAGGGACGGTAATGCCATGGCACCAATAGTGGGTTCCAGTCGAGACAGGGGATTGAGAAGGGCCATCTAGTCGAAACAGAATACAAAACTGTAGAGTTGAGAAACGAAAGAGAAGTTAGCATTTGGCTGGAGAAGAATACACAGAATTAATGCAACCTTGCTTTCTGGCTCTTCCTGGGCGATTGGCCAATCCTAGGCGCATAAATTGTGGTGTTCATTCGCTGAATGCGATGAGGCTGATCCCGGCGTACCGGTGAGGGAGAGCACTGGCAGCCAGCCGAAACATAGGGCGATTCGTTGGGGAACTGCAAGCTGATTTGTCGCAACACGTGTGTCCTGTGACTTTGTTCGGTTATTGCAGGGCAGGAACACCTTTCCCATTCCCCACCCACCAGATCCAGCCTCATAAACTTTGCATCCCTTCACCGTTACGAATCACTTTTTATTCACTCCTATATAAAACCTAACAGCAACGACTTGTACAAGGCGCCCGGTGAGCTCGAACAATTGGCCAAAACGAGGGTACTTGTAATAAGTGCGATAAGATACCTCATGATGCAGCGGCGAGCCATGCGCCTATCACTTCCTTTCGGGCGTTCCCTTGGATTTCTGATATCCTCATTGCTTTTTTGCTTGTTGGCATCTTATATGAAGCCATCACACAGTGTTTCAGGATGAATTCACTTCAACATCTCTTCAATTTTCGTGGTTTTGTTCCGCTGCCGAAGCAAATAGACTCTTGAGTATCCCCCTTTCTCTCAAGTTCTCTTTCAGAACTATTACAAAGTCACCTTTTCACGTTCCCCAGTCAAAGAAAGAGAGGTAATATGGAGGCCGAAACATCACGAATGCCAGAAAAACATGCGAACGATGCTCCACCAAAGGAAAGCCCTCCGCCAGCTATTCTAAGACCTGCTCCAGCTCCTCCGAATGCCGAAGGGGGATTAATTGAGAAGTCTCGATCACAAAAACGACATCGCCGGAAGTATGAGTACTGGGAAAGAGTGCAAACAGCAACCACCCGCAAACTGGGTGCTTGCACCGAATGCCGACGAAAGAAATACAGAGTATGTTCTATCCTGCCACTCAAAAATGTAGATATTGACCTGAGTAGTGTCACCACGGGCCAAAGCAGCGGGCAACGGACCAGCCCGGCCCCGGAGGAGCTCCGCCAGCTCCGCCAGCTCTGCAGAGATCAGAATCACAGGACTCTTGGTGTTCTGTGGCATCTAGTCTCTTTAGTGAATCCTCCAACGTTGGAGACTGCTTCGGAGCGACAAGTGTCAACGCTATTCCATCAACTAGCGTAGATCAGCCGCAAAGCAGTCAGTGGGCAGCCTTGAATAGAATTATGGATTCAGATAATCGCTACCAAGAGTATGGAGTTCCTTCCACGCAGGCGTTCTGGACTAGTCCACCCAGCGGACTCGCCCCTCACAGCTCGTATCGAAGCTCGGAGCCAATGTCACAAGGTGACACTGTCTCCCAGAACAATGGCCATCTATCGACCGAAGTATATGAACTGACTTCAATATCTCCATCCATGATGTCATATTTTCCGGACAAGAGCGAGCCTTGGCCGCAGACTATTCAGTCCAACGGAGGAGATCAACGCCCCGAATATCTGACCAATCTTCGATCGCCAACGCTTCCCAGCAGCGGATTTCAACCAACAGCACCATTTCACTATCCTTCTACAATCCATAATGAATTTACGAACGTTCCAGGACATGCCGCTTTCCCTGGATATAGTCCCTCCAATGCCGTAGTCTCGGAGCCGCCGCAAACCATCCCTCAGGCGCGAATAGATTCATCGACCCGTTGGAGTCCAACGCCCGCCAGTCCAGGCTTAAGTGGTGCCAGGGTTCAAACAGTACCTGGCCACTTCGTTGACCACATGCCGTCCCGGGGACCTTTACCCCAAACTCCAGGTTCGTGGCTGAACATGAGAACTCCCGAGTTTCTCCCCGAGGGCAGCCAGAATTTATCATGGGATAGCCAGCAGCTCCTGCCTCGAGTTCAAGGTAGTTTGGGGCAAATACCCGTCGATTCTATGGAGATTGACTTATTTGGCCTTACTAGCCAAAGCCAAGTCTCATTTGGAGCGAACACGAGTCCCCAGTACGGAGTTAATACGTTTGAAGGCAGTTCACTGCCTTCACCTTCCAGCAATGGAACAGACACGATGATGAATAGGTCTAGAGGATCACTATTTCATCAATCGACCCAGTTTTCCAACACATTTTACCCTAGCACTCTTGAGTCTCCTCGTTCTTCATCAGACATTCTCTCTTCGCAACTTGATAATTTTTCGAACGAACCCTTTCTATATGACGAACCCGTCTCCAATCCCCCGCAGACGAACTCTCAACTCTCTCATTTCGAAAACATATTCTCGCCACTACCCTTGCAAACACCACAAAGTGGACCCAGCAATATTTCAATGTCAAGGTGTTCAAACTGCGTAAGTCACAAACCCACGTGACTTAGATCTAAACTAACTTTCTTCCCAGGATAGGCCAATGCCTAGAGATGAAGAACTGCATCCTAGATGAAGCAAGTAATTTGTTCCACATCCAGCACGTAGATCGTGGAGGGAAGTAATGACTGAATTGTATGATCATGTATTTATAAGAGACTCAGATGCCAACTCAATGTACATACCAACAGACCCAGGCTTGGGTAAATTGACTACCCTGTCGGCAATAGTATTCTCGTCACCTGTTTTTAAACTCTTTCGAGCATCAGCTGGCGTTTCTCTTCGGGGGCAGACCATCTCGTGTTTATGCGGGGATCTAGAATTTTCGGAAAATTTGAAGATGCGGAAAGCTTTCATTTTTATTTCCTGAATAAACCAGTTACTTTAAAGTGAAAATACCAAATAATACGATTGCTTCCCCAAACAATCCTCCCCTCACCCCGTGTGACTTACACACCATCTCAGTCTCCAACCAGCTCAAAACATGACCTAGACATATGTGCACGAGACCTCAGACGAGCTCGGCACGGAGCAGCTAGTCAAGACCTCGCTGCTTTGCTTAATATCAATGATCGTCGCACCACTAGTGCCAACAGTGCCGGATCCATCAGTAGCAGAGCAATCCGTGAAAGTCACGGTCCCAAAGTCAGCGAAAGAAACCAAAGAACTGCCCTCTTCATAATCCTCAACGATCCACTCTGCGTTGTACTCGCAGAGATCGCCCAATGAACCCTCGTCGCTGAAGGTGTGCGTAACGGTTGTCCCAGTCGAGACATTCTCAATAACGGCCTTGCCGCCAGTCTCGCTCGACGCAGTGACGGTCACCTTGACGGTATCCCCGGCCGAAAGCGTGATGTCGGAGAAGTCATACGAGTAGTCGGGATACCACTCATACCAAGCGTCGTAAGTGATGCTGCCTCCGGACAGGGTCCAGTCAATGCCGGTTTGCAGGATTGCAGTGTCGCAAGTGTCGCCGTCGATGCCGACCCATGCGGCGCCAGAACCGTCAGTGGTGGGAGTTGGCACGGTGAGGGTTCCGGTGACGCTCTTGTAGCCGGTGCCGATGAGGATGGCGCCTGCCCAGTTGGAGCTGTATTCCACGAAGGAGTCGTTGCTGATGACTGATTCGGGGCTGCCGACGCGGTGAATGGGAGCACCCTTTACGCGGTTTGCGGCAATGCGCTTTTCATGGTTCTCGAAGCGCTTTTTTGTTCCTGGGGCGGCGACGGCGGAGCCGGCTAGGAGGACGGTGCTTGCAAGTGCGAGGAACTTCATGATGATTCAAGAATAGAATGAACTGGGGGAATGGAAGAAGAGAAGGAGGCTATTCAGCTGTTGGACTGGTTGAGCTCTTGGGAATTGACTGCTTGGACTGAAGACAAAAGGAGCAAAACGTGAACTCTTTACATATTTATATACACAGAAAATCCACCCAGCCACTGGCAAAGGGATCGACAGTCAGGACTGTATTCAAGCTACCTTCCAGAACGAGCAAAAACGTGTCGTTATCGTGAATGAGATCCTCTTGCATCCAATGTTGTGCATGCACATGCCGACCAGCTCCCGAGGCCTTATTCTCAACTATGAGAACTTAACGCTGCCTATGTAGCGCTAGCTTATCAAAGCGGGTTCAATCCACCGGCAGTGTCTCGAAGAAAGGAAGGAGGGTATAATAAAGTTGGATGCAAGCTCGTTCATCACTTGAGCTCTAGAAGGGCTCTGAAAGAGCGATTGGACGTCCTGCCATATGAAAGAGATATTTCGCACAGATCACCTTCCTGAAATCGAGAACAACCCCGGTATAAACCGGACAAGGTCTCCGGTCTGCCGTCTCTCCCACTTCCTCCCCTCCGGGCCAGGACTATCCCCCACCACAAAACAGATACAAGTCATGGAGGAATTGCCAAGTCCACCAATCAATCGAGCAGAAGCCTTAATTTAAGCTCTTAGTTGGAAAAGGTAGCTCCAGTACCCCTACGGAACACCCCGCATTAAAAAGTGGGGTAGATAGCAGAAGGCGTGCTCAGTCAGGGCAAACTCAAAGATCAAGATCTCGGAGTATAGCAGACTACTTATTCCTCCGGCAGCCGAAAGGCTTAAATGAAAGGAGCTGATAAGGAGCTGGGGCCGGCGATAGCATTGGATATGAGCATGAAAGTAGAAGAAGCAGGAATATTGTAGAGGTCCAAGTTTAAGAACCCCCCCCCCCCCGGTCAAGCAGCTGATCCTCGATTTCGTCTGATGCGTGAGACTGCACGCAGGATCAATTTTCAATTGGTCTTGAACCTTGGTGACTGCCGACACTAATCGGAGGGTGGACGTGGTGGTGTTGATGAGAAGAGGTTGTGGCGGTGATGAGGCGAGGGTGTTGCACTGACTCGCATAGGCTAGGCGCCTTGGGGGCATGCTCCGCGGCGCGGCATGCGTACGTACAGTAGTATTACACCACCAGCTGGTGCCAGCTCCACCTGATCAAGTGGCTTGAATCGACGACAGGCCCGGACCGCGATCGAGCCATAGGCTTGGCGCTGTTGTGCCATTTGTGAGATACTTTATCTTCCCACCGTTCCTGGCCCGGCCCCGGCGTGCGTTGGCTCGTGCTTTGCGAAGGGACCTCGGACCCGGACCGCCCCTGCATTATCATATACCTTCCTGATCCGATCCTCACAGCCCTTTCATCATAATGTACAGTAGTGAGGCGTTTTGGATGCAATTGTTGCATCCGAACCCATTTCTTGGTTTTTGTCGAGGCTCGGAGTTATCAACTTCCTCATTCGGTGGCACCCAGCAAGTTGTTTTCGGGAAGTCCAATCGAGCTACGTCTCGGCGTATGCATGCACCAGGGGTCAATGTTGCGGTCTAATCGGAGTGTCAAGCACTTCCCGCACCACCAGGGACGCGCCGCAATAAACAGCTTTCCTGCAGACCTAGCCTTATGTTGAGTAAGTTAAAGTAAGCGAGGGGGAAACGATCAGACGAACTTTAAGGGGGGTGTGCGCGTCCCGCATCGGAAACCCATGGCACATTAGCGACGTTGATACCCCGATTCGGCAATGATCCGTTTGGCAACTGCCTTATTTGATCGCTATCTTTGGAAACAGAACTTGAATACAAGGTGAAGTGAGGACGTGTGTGATTGCGATAACTGCATCGTGCCGTAGTGTACTGTGACAATTCGTTTGTTGTCAGAAATTGCTCCAAGAAATCTGTGGCTCTTTAGCTCAACGTGGATAACAGATGAGGATTGAAGAATGTGGTGAGTCTCAGATGGGGGCTTCCTGTGGTGACGGTAGGATGAAAGGGGGGCGATAGCATCAAGGAAGAATTGAAAGCAAGTGACGCTATAAGAAGAGGCGTCGAAGATCAAGTTTCAAGAAATACAAAATTGAGAGAATATTAAAGGGAAGAATGAAGGTGGGATAATTGTCTTAATAGTTGGAAGCAGGAAAACTTCTGTTGAAGTGCCGGTGTGGCGCAAAACCAAGTATTTGGAATAGAGAACCTGGGAATCCAGGATCATTATTCAATCAAGGGTACCAATAGTCAACCTGTTAGTTGAAATTAGCTTCAAAGATAGCGAGACATATATTGATAGACTCAATTGTTTTGTGTTTAGCCAAATAGAACCGGCCGGTGGGTGCATTTTCACACAGCTGACCCCTATTTATGGTACTAATCGTTTGCCGAGACCAAGTTTTATACGTCTAATATAGCAAGACTATTCGACTGTTAATTAATGCAACGCCATACCCAACTGCAAATTTGCTCCGCTATTATTTTCTGGTAGGCTTAGACGGCAATTCCATCTCGCCATTCTATCCAAAGCACATTGTAGTTATTCATAGATATCAGATGGGCTGCCGGTAAATTCAAACCCTTCCTGATAACTTTCCTTAAGAATATCTGCGTCGGGATCTTTGAGTGTGAAGCCCCGGGAAAGCATGACGAGTTCATATGATTTTGTTTGGGCAGTAACTATTCCAGCAGCTGTAGGTGGCGAAGGAAGAGGCTGGGATAGGAACAATATTCCCGCATATGATCACATCGACCAATTTTGTCTTTCATAGTAGCCCAAGGCTACCCAAATACATCAAAGTTCTCACTCATATGAGAGCTACGCTCTTAGAGTCTTAGTGTTCGACACCAAATTAGAGGTACCGCGGGATTAAACACCAAGCTTTCCTCCTCCACGAATTGTCTAGGATAGCAGAACTCCATTGTTGAATCTGATGCGTGTCTGTAAAAGCAAAGGCGGTTGAGGGTGACTCTTGCCTCAGGGTGATGCTTTGATTCCTCCGTTAGATGATGCACATGTCTGCTTCTATGAGTTTGTTGATGAGTCGTATTCGAAAGTCGGATCGATGCAGTTTCTTGGAAGATAAAATAGAAATTATTTTTACCCACAAACCTAGTTCCCATTTGGAGAGACGGAAGCCAGGTACGAAGTAATGTACGAGCATTGGTGGGCAAAGGGGTTGTGGTATTGTCTATTCAAGAAAGCTCTCTTTTATGCCTAAGAAACGCGCTAGTCCTCGCTTCAATATCGGTCACGTGGACCCTGTTGTCTCTTTTGGATAGCGATTGCTGACACATCTATCTACCTTTTAACGGCTCAAAATAATTGAGAAGGTGTAAGTGAATGACATCTATCTCGTCGAATAGTTGCTTGAAATAGCTGTTATGGTTGGAAAGGGAGCTACCATGTATCGGCTAGGACAAACTTCTACAGATTTGCAAACGCAAAAATATCAACCCATGCGCGATATCCGGAGTTATGGTGGTGAAATTGTGCACGCCTTTCAATGTTGGTAATCCGAACTGAAAGGGCTTCAAGCATGAGGCTCAACTATTTTTCCGGGCAATGTTAAGTCTGGTAAAAAAGGCAAATTATAACCCCCCCCTTATAATTAAGACTAAGGCTCGCTATTTAATCCTTGTAACTAAGTATACTATCCCCTGTCAGGGGAAATACAACCCAAAATAGGGAGGGAGCATAATCGACATTCGATTGTCTACTGAGCTAAGTGTACAGCTAGCCAGAGGTCCTTTTATCCTTCGCGTGGCTCGCTCAGGTCATGTGGCTTGCTGTTGGATCAAAAAGATGATTTT
>Ga0302325_10026898_pt1 | contig 11940 bp, 15 predicted proteins | sample Palsa_T0_2_FD_201948 | JGI IMG/M metagenome (GOLD analysis project Ga0302325, IMG submission 201948) | Peat permafrost microbial communities from Stordalen Mire near Abisko, Sweden - Palsa_T0_2 | ecosystem: Environmental > Terrestrial > Soil > Palsa > Peat permafrost | place: Sweden: Abisko... | reverse complement strand
CACACCGGCGCCACGGCCTCGGCCGCCATCCTGCGACGCGCCTTGCCCAGCTTGGCCTCGGCCAGTTCGGCCGCAGGGTCATCGGTGTCCGCTATGGTCGCGGTCTGCAATCGCTTGATCCGTTTCTCTATGCGCTCTAATTCCTGTGCCTCGGCGCGCACAATCTGCCGGCGCGGCCAGGCTCGCCACGTGTGACGGGCGCGGGTGGTGGCGTTCATGGCGTTGCCTCCGCCGTGGTTGCGCTGGTGCGGGCTCGGAGCCGATCGACAGCCTCGCCTGCCAAGCTGCGGCGTGCCATTCCCACGCGGTCCTCCGCCATCGCAGCCAGTCGTCCAGCGGCGGCGGTCGATCCGATCATGGCTGCCACCTCCAGCCGGCCGATCAGCGCCTCGGCCGCAGCGATCTCTTCCGCCTCGATGTCACGGGTCGGCTTGACGGCCGGTCGGCGCCGTTGCCAGCGCTGCCAGGCCACGCGGAGGCGGTAGCGCAGAATCATCGTCCCAGCTCGGCCTCGGCCGCAGGCGACGGGAGCGATGGAAGGCGAGACCATTTGAAGTACTGCTCGGCACCAGGCGCAGGACTGTAATCGGCACTGACCCACATGTGACCTTGGTTGTCGATCGCGACGAAGCTGTTCCGCCTCCGCCCCTGCTGATCGTAGCCGATTGCCGCGGTGACGCTGACCGCGTGCCGCTGCGGCGTCATATTCGCATCGCGCAGGATGCGTTGCAGCTTCAGGATTTCCGCCTGCTGCATCTGCACCAGTTCGGCCATCCGTTCATTCAGACCGCGGTTGTTGGTTTCCGCGTCCTGCTCGATCTCTGCCTGTTTCTCTCGGAACCGAGCCGCATAGTCGTCAACGTCGATGACCCTGGAAAGCGCGTTGCTCATGTCAGCCCCGCTTGCGCGGATCGTTGATGTAGCCAACTTGTCCGCCGGACATAAAGTGCTGCATCCAGTTCATTGCATCTCCGACATAACGCGTGATCGGTCGGCCGGATGGATCGCGTTCCACGATCGGACGCAGTTCCCCAGGCTTGTAATTGTCCGGGTCCAGCGCCGCCTTTGCGGCGTCGGCATATACGATGTCCTCGATCGGACCGATCGTCGTCGGGTCAACCATCTCTACACGCGCGCCCTTGAACCGCGGGCTGTGCTTTGCGAAGCTGCCGAGCAGCCGGCGCCGGTATTGGAAACCCGTTTCGCCTGGAAGTGGTTGGCTCGCCGTGGTGCCGAATTTCGCGGCCACCGAGTCGGCGCGCATCATTGCGGCGGAGATTTCGTCCCGTTCTTGTGCTGGCATCGGCGCGCGCAGCCGGCCAACCTGCGTTTCGAGGTTGGCAATCTGCCTGCGCAGCTCGGCGACTTCGTTCATGTGGCGTCTCCGTTGACCGGCAAGGAGCGGCGGTAGTCGGCCGAGCGGCGCAGCGCGTCGCTTTTGCCCGCCGCCTCAGTGGCCCGCGCTGCGGCCTGCGCATTCAGGGTCGGAACAGCAGCATGACGGTGCCAGCTCTCCGTTGTCCGGCGGGACGCCTCCGCATGTCCAGCGGCGTGCTCGTTGGCGTTCATTCGGTTGTGCTTCCTTTCAGGGCTTCAGTGGTGTTCTGCATGACCCGTTCGCGATGCTGGCGGCCAGTCTCGGCGCGCTCGTCCTGCACTGCGGCGGAGCGGCGGAGTGCGGCGACGTGTAGGGTGGCGGGGTAGGAAAGGGCCGGCGGCGGAGAAAGGTCTAACCCGTCGCCGGCCGGCGCGTTGGCCTCGCAAGCGAGGGCGGCAACACGCACCACCGGCCGAGGGACTGAGACCCGGGCGGCGGATGGAATTTCGATCTGGTCGCAGTATGTTTGCAGCGCCCGCGCGACCACGAAGCTGCGCGACCGTTCGTCGGCCTCGGCGATGCGATCGACGCGCGCCAGCAGATCAGGCGGCAGCGTGACGCACGTAGGGACTCGAGTAGTGGTGCTCATGCGACTCATATAGGCTAATATCCGCCGATATTCAAGACTATACTCGGGATGGTATAAATAGAACGTCAGTGCATAACAGGGGACAACAGTGCATAACCTTGCACGTTACCGTGTCGTATTGGGCGCGACCATTGCCAGCCGGGGGTGTTCCTCGGGCGCGTCGCTTCGGGTCAGGTGCCGCAGCATCTCGTTGCGATCTTGCTCGGCCCATCGGATAAGCGCAGTGCCGCACCACTCGGCGAGGTCCGGTGTCATGTAACCGGAGCCGAGCGACGCCACCTCGATCATGTGGCCGAGTGTGGCCAGTAGTTGATCGGTGAGGATGTGGTTGTCGATGATGCTGTGTCGGGGTGCGACGGCAGCGCCTTGCGGCTTACCGGGATTGACCGGCGGGGGTGTCAGCATGTCGTGGTCTCCTATGCGACGGCGGCGAGACGCGCCGGATCAAACGCACGCTGGCCATCTCAGTGAAACTCGATCCTTGCAGTTCCGAAACTCGGGTTCGGCCGCGCCGGCGCTTCGCCCAATTGCGCGAACAACACCATCAGCGCGAGCCGCAGCGGATTGGCGGCGATGTCCTCGCCGGCCTTTATGGACAGGCTGCCCAGCAGCGGCACGCCGCCAGCCTTCTCCGCCGCATGCGGGGACAGCTTGACGCGGCCCTGACCGACCTGCGCCGTCGCCGTCAGCATCGTGCCGGTCAGATCATCAAACCACGAATCCTCCAGGGCATCAGCGCCGACCCGGCGGTTTTGATACCAGGGCTGCCGCTCAGCGTGACCAGAAAACGCCTTGGCCAGCGCCAGATTCGCCGCGCCCTGCAACTGCGTAGGCACAAGCAAGCAAGAGCCTATTCCCGTGCCGCGGGTCTTGGCATTGTGGTTGCCCGCCAGCGCCGTTTCGGCCTCCTCGTCCATGCGGGCGGCGATCTCGTCCAACACTTCGAACGACCATGGCTTCATTGCGTAGTCGAGCAGGACCTGCGTCGGCGCATCGAGCTGTCCGGCGCAACCCGATATCGCCCACGCGGCCATGCCATCCATCGTCACCCAAAGCAGCCCAAGGATGCCGTAGATGTTGCGTGGTTCAACTGGGCGTTCGTCATCGAGAAGCTGTTGCCGCTTGATCAGCGCCGGGCGGCGATCGAGGTCGAGACCGACCAACACGCCGCACACAGAGTTCGCCAAGTCATCCGTGCCGTTCGGCGCGTGGTCCACGCTGTCACGGCCAGATCGTGCGGTGCGCCGCTCTAGGCCGACGAGTTGCATGTAAAGCCGCCGGTTGTCGAGCAGCTCAACCCGCCGCGCATTTATCAATGCCAGCGCATCAAGATACAGGTCACTCTTCGCCCGCGCGCATTGCTCAAAAACGATTCCATGCTCTTTGAAGCGGACAACCGGCCATTGCCCCGCATAATGATCGCCGACCACTCGGCTGATACCATAGCGGCGCAACACATCAACGCACTGCGCGACTGCCACGCTTGGATCGAATGGCGGCCGGATTTCCAACACGCAATCCAGCACGCCAATATCACCCTCCAAATGCGCGACCGCCAGCGTCATCGCATCGCGTACCCCACCCGACGGATCTCCGAACGCGGCGTACGCAACGCCCGGCATGGGCGGCAATTCGGTGCGCCCGACCGCCGTTACGGCATCAACTGCGTCATCCGAAACAAAGTCCGCAAGATCATTACGCCACTGCGCACCGAATTCCGCCTTGGCCGCCTCAGCGTCTTCCTCGTATTTCCGCGCCAGAAACCGATCACTGACTGTCGGGTTCATAGATTTTGTGCTGGCCTGCCAGACCAATGTCGGGGCGTCGTCGCGCGCGTAATAGCGCCGCCACGCCGCGTGCAGTTCTCCTTTCCGTGCGTACGGGCTTGAACTCATCACCAGCACAGCATTCGGGATCGTCGCCATTGCCGGGCGCAGCGCCCGCAGAATTTCAATGTCCGGGTTTGCGCTGGTCTCTTCATTTCGCCAGAAGGCGATTTCGTCACACAAAGCCGCCACTATCGTTGAACCACGCACCGTGCGGAATGACGCCGCGCCGACCTCGATCACCACGCCATTGCTGAAGGTAATCACCTCCTGATTGTCGTCGACCACCATTGCGGCCAGGACGGGGATCTTGTCCAACATGCCTTTGGCGTAACGCAGGATCGCGCGGGCCTGCTTCGTGGTGGCCGACAGGACTGCCACCGTCGCCAGCTCACCAGGGACAAGGAAGGGTGTGTAATCGCGGAACAGGGCGAGATACAAAGCCAGCGTTGCCAGCGCCCGGCTCTTACCGCCCCTTCGTCCGATTACCCAGCCCGCCTCATCGAATGGTACCGCCGGGAGGGCCTGGCGCCCGGTGTAGGCACGGAAGAACGCTGCCTGCTCGTCTGACAGCGGCTCGCCCAGCAGCGCCGCCAACAGGGCTTTCCAGGCGTTCCAGGATGGGTGTTTGAACCACGGCCCGAAGAGGGCATCGCTGGCGAGCGCTTCACTGAGGCTGAGCGGGGGGATCACGCCGGCTCATCCTTGCGCCCACGGGCAGCGACGATCCCGGCCACGACGTCATTCAATGTCTGCCCAGGGGAACGGGGCGTTGGGGCCGCCTGCATGCCAAGGGCCTGTAGCGCTCGGCGTAGGCCGTTCGACCACGCCAGATATTGCCGCGCATCGTGCGCCGACTGCTCGCCCCGCTCAGCAAATCTTGCGTCCATCGCCAGCAACCGCATGCGCATCTGTGTCGCCAGCTCGATCGTGGCTTTCTGGGGTTCGGACGGATCGGAGCCGCAGTGCCTCAGCATCGCGGCTCGGAACGCGGTGGCCTCCCGCCCCATAAGGGTGCGTCGATCGAGGCGGATAACGGTGCGCAGGTTCTCCGGCAGGCGCCGGCCACGCACAGCGCGACGGAGTAGCGGGGTTGGCGCAGCAAGCGGCGGGGATGGCTCGGGTGTGTCGCTGGTGTGTTGCGGTGACGGTGTGGAGGCTTGTGGCATGGTCATTCCATCGGCGATGCGCGGCCGCATTCCTGCCGCTCGATCGCAGGTTTCCGCAAGTGGTTTGTGGGATGGATTGTGTAAGACGTGCGCCAGCGTGCGCCAACGTAGCAATAACAGCCGAGTATTTGGGAATGTTGGGCGGATATCACGTCCGCCGAACCGATCCGACGTGGCGAATGATGGCGAGATCGAGGGCGACGTGAAGGCGGAAGCATCGGACGCGGGGCGGGTCAAATGCGTCGCGGCGTGCCTGCCGAGTGTCCGCTATGCGGAACCTGCGATACTTGCGGAACCTAACGGCCGTCCGAAGGTTCGCGAACATGACTTTTCGTTAATCCCCCAAATCATACGAGCGCCCGCGAGATGATGGCTAAAAGGTTCCGCAGGTTCCGCAGGTTCCGCAGTTTGCATCTCACTTGCTGCCCTTCTCGCTGCGCTTCTCGGCCACGGTGAACGTTCCGCCGTGGTCACCCGGCGTGTATTTCAGCGTCAGGATGCGGTCGCCTACCTGCACCGGGGCATCCATTAGCGCCTTCAATTTCCAATTAACCGTCGTGGCAGTGACAATCTTCAGCACCTTGCCGCTTGCCAGTTCCAAGGCGGCCCGGAAGGCAATCGAGCCTTCATCGGCAAGCCCGGCATAGGCCGCTACTTCCTTCGCCTCGCAGCCATTCGCCCAACGGGTGCGCAGCACGTCGAGCACGGTGGCGAGGCTGCTGGATTGCTCTTCGTCCGCCTCGCCGGCCAGGAACAGAGTGCGGAAGCTGATCGCCTTCGGTGGACACTTTGGCGGATCGGCAACCATCGCCGCGACGCGCTCCGCCGTATCCTTCGTGTGCAGTTTGGCGGCATGTTCGACGGCGGAACCGACAAGGTGCCACCACGACTTGAATCGCGTTTCCGCTGTCGGTGGCTTGCTGTCGCGGAAACGCGGGTTGCCGAGTGCGATGGTATAGAGCGCGCGCAAAATCCGGCCGCGGTTTGCTTCCGTCCAGGCAAGCGGGTCCGCGTGCTTGAACTCGCGGTTTTCCGGGTCGGGCCTGTCAACGGTAAGGCGAGCCGATAGCGAGCGCGACGCCAGATCGCCACGGGCAGCGATATTGTTGCCGGTGAACACGTGCACGGCGGTTGCCGGGACAGTGCGCGTGTCGGATACGCCCAGCACGCGGTCGCTGTATGTGTCCGCCGTCAGGGCCTTTTCGATCGAGGGGCAGGAGATTGCGGCCCCGCGGGGGATGTTGTCCCACACGATGATCGGGACGCCTTCGCCGAGATAGGCCAGCAACGCCTTGCGCCGCTCTTCGTCGTTTGGCGACCATGCCGCGGCGGATGCTCGGCGGCCGAGGATCGCGATGGCGATCATATTGGCGGTGGTCGTCTTGCCGCCGCCACGTTGGCCGGCGGTGATGAAGAAAGCGGGGCGCTCCGGCAGCAACAGGCGCTCGATGATGGTCAACGATGCGGCGATCAGGATGCACTTGCCGGCATAGTCCGCCATCACGTCACATAACCATTCATAGGCGAGGAAGCTCATAGCCTCTGCCACGGCGGAGAGGGTGCATTCGGCCGTCGTCGGCAAGAGCTTCTGCAATTCATCGGGCACGCGAAAAACGATGCCGCGCTCCCTCACCAGGCCATGACCGGAAAGGATTGTCCCGTCCGGAAGAACCATCGGCAGCGTTGCCACCGCGGCCACGACCGGCAACGCGCCATCATGCCGGCGCTGGTAATGCTTCACGAACGGCAAGCCGAGATGGACAGGGCGGCCCGTCGCGGCGGTGTATTCGATATGCCGCTCGATCAGCTCGGCCAGTTCCGCCTCATCGTGTCGGGTCAACAAGGGTTGATCCGGCGCCGGCAGGCGCGTTTCCTCGGTATCGCCCTGGTTCGACCCAAGCGCAGTCAGGGCGTGCATGGTGCAGACAGGGCGCACCCGCACCCGCGTCATGCAGCCGTCAACGTCGCGCATCGGCGGTTCGGGCGCACGCGATGCCCCCAGCACGTCATTAAGCACGCCCATCTGCGGCAGCCATTCGGCATCAGGGGCCGGTGCCGTGATCTGGGGGCGAGGATCGCGCCGTTCGGCAATCAGGCGTTGGCGCTTTTCCTCTGCCTCATGCTGCGCTCGTTCCCTACGCGCCCGCTTCAGCCGTGCGTCGAGTACCCGCTTGCCGACGCCAGCCCGGTCTGCGGTCTGGTTGCGCAGCGCCTCGGTTTCATCCTCACTCAGATCGCCATCGAGCACCATTGCAACGAAAATATCTGCAACCTGATCCTTGTCCGCCTTGTCGAGCGCAGCTTTGACAGCGCCGGCATCATACCGCAATTGATAGACGGTCCGGCCGTGTGCGAAGCTATGTATCCAGGGCGTGCCGTCCGTCCGGCGCATGATCTTCGCGCAGCAGGCCCCGTATTCGACGCCTTCGAGGGGATCGGCCATCGTTGCGCCCTCGAAGCGCGCGGGATCGGCCAGCACGTCGGCAACGGTGGTGCCGTCAAGTTCCTTGTCATCGAACGGCAACGCCACGTCCGGCAGTAGGATGCCGGCGCACTGGCGGGCGATCACTTGCGCGGCGCTGGCGGGCGACATGCCGGTGCGCTCAGCCATGCGTCGCGACTGTTTCGATATGAAGGCGGCACGCTCCTTCGCAGCGCCGGACGCGAGGCGGTGCGCTTCCTTGGCGCGCAGTTCGCGCAGTTTGGCCTGTTCAACAATGGTGAGCGGCGGACAGGCGGTGATCGTGTCCAGCGCCGCGCCCTCGGTCACGCTCGGCCTGCGGCTGGCCGTGTCCTGCATCAACGGCGCTTCAAGGACCGGCGCGCCCTCGAATACAAGTCGCTCCGGTCCCGCGACCATGCGGTCCACGATGGATCGGTCAAGCAGTTGTCCGCCCGCCCCGACCATCATCCATCCCAGCCCGTGCAGCCAACACCGTGCATGCAGGGTGCGCAAGAACCGTTCAATGTCGTAACCGTCTTGCACCAGCACGAAAGCATGAAACCCGTTCGATCCTGGCAACGTCTGGCCGGTATCGGAACGGCAGATGCCGGCACTGGTGGATCGGCGCACCACGCGGCCGGCCGTTTCCAGTTCCGGCAGGACTGAAACGAGAGCGGACCAAAAGCCACCGGCTGCCTTGATCCTGTCCGCTACCGCGTCCGGCATTCCTTTCGTATCAATGTCGATCAGTGCTAGCGCGGGCTGGCCGGGACGATAGATGATGTGGTCGCCCGTGCGGGCGATCAAATCGGGTGCGGCCGATCCATTCAGTTCCTCTAGTTTTTTCTTAGTGTCTATCTGCACATTGTCAGGAAGGCCCTGGCGCAATACGCCGAGCGCGATGGCTTCGTGCGACGCGAGGGTGCCGATACGGTCGGCGAAGGTTGCGAGGTCATCGAACCGTGCGCGCTGCGCACTGCCGCGCGACATGACGCATGCGGAACCATCGCTGTGCAGCGATCCGTCTTGCGCGAGGGCAATTCGTTTCGTCAATGGGCCGCCGGTCTTGGTTAGTGCGGTGATCTCGATCGGTGCGCTCACTGCATTGCCCCTTTCGGCGGCATGACAGGATGCGACCCTGCCGGCGGACGCAGGCCGATGAACGGGATATGCCGCGCCAGCAACGCCTCGCCCCACTCCCGCGCGTGCGCGCTGTCTGTTTCGACCAACAGGAAGCGCCGGCATTGCAGCGCCATGCCGATTGCCATCTGGTAGCTCGGCACGTCGGCGCCGGTGGCATGGACCATTGCGCCGCGCGCCCAGCGAAACAGCCGGCGGGTTGCAGGCCATGCGGACGGGCCGGTAGAGCAATAATCATCATCGCCAACGATCGCGATCAGGGGGCGCGCGGATCGTTCAAGCACGCGCAGCGGCACCACCGCATCCCGCGCCGTTTCAACGATGCCGATCTCGCCTCGCCGGACGGCGCGCAGCAGTTCCGCGCGCCCGATCAGATCGAGGCCCGCGCACATGGCGATCAATCGGTCGATCTGATCTGGTTTGCCGATCCGGGCGTATGCCGCTCCGGTCATGTCCGCCCCCGCGTCAGCACCCGCTCGGCGATCTCGCCAAGGATGTATCGTTGCTTTGTCGATATGCGTGGGAATGCCGGTAGATCGGCAACGAATTTCCGCTCCCATGCGCGGAGATCGCCGGGACGTTTGGCCAACTCGGCACACGTTGCCCGCCACGTCGAGAACAGCGGTTCGCGTTTCACCGGCACTGGGGCGAGGATTTGCGCCCAGGTCAGCCCGGCGGCCTTGACCAGCCGCGCAACGGCCAGCGCCGCGGCGTCGCGTTCGCCTCCGTGGTCGCTGCCGAGCATGCCGAGCAGTTTCGCCAGCTTGGAGCGCGACGCGGCGGGGAGCGCGGTCATGCCACGGCCTCGCGCGGCTTGCCATTGATCGGGACCCAGCCCGGGCCGATGGCTATTGCGCGTTGCGCGGCATCATCGGCTGGGGTATTGGATAGGGTGTTGCCGTTGCCGATGAATGCCGCCCGGTCGCTGGTTCCAGCCAGCGCCGGGCGTTTCGGTTTCGGGGGCGGCCCGGTCCACCGAGCGGCGAGTTGCATCAGGCGGCGGCCCGCTCGCGCTGGCGCGGTGCCCGGATCGCGGGGGGCGGCAGGGACCGCAGCCAAGCCAGCCCGGCATCGCAATCAACTAGGGTTCGACTACCGACCTTGACAGCTTTCAATTCGCCACTGCCAAGGCGCTCGTACGTGACGCGGCGTGATAGGCCGCTGATCGCGCACCACGCTTCGATGCTGGCAAACTTGGGGGTATCCATGACGCCTCCGCGTGCGTTTGTGTGCGGCGGCGAATTTGGGCAGCAAGCCAGTCGTGGTCTACAGGATCAATTTACTAAACGAAATATATCCTATCTGGCCCTCGCAAGCTGTAATCCTACCGCGACCGTGCCGACGTTTTCGCCCGTCAGGCTAGGGATGACGGCGGCCACGATACGCGCGAGGGGGCCTCGCTTGCTGCGCCCGCCGCGGTAGCGGGGATTTGTTGGACGGATCGCGGCCTCAATGTCGATTGGCAGAACCTTGGCAAGCCAGCGCCAGTCACGTACCTGATTTGGAAGGCTGTCGCCGGTCGTCACACGGGCCGGGTCCTTCTTGACCGCGTCGTATAGTTCGGCGACCGCTTTCATCTGCCACTTCGCAAATACATCGCCAGCTTCGGCCCGCTTTTGATGATGCCTTCCGATTATCGGCAGTGCAGATTGCAATGTCTCGATCGCGGCGGCGGCCTTCTCTGCCGCTGCATTGAACTCGCGCAGTTCTTGGGCCTCATAGAACCATGCGTGCCACTGGTTCAGGATGCTGCATAGCTTGGCCGCCTCGGCGTCACCAGGCGGCGTGTACTTTGTCCCGAGAACGTCGCCGATCGTCGCCTGCAAACTTTCCGGCGTGAAAGGCGGATCACGGGTCAGGCGTGCCCGCGTCGCCAGTTTGTAAGGTCGGCGCCGGCTCATCCCGCCGCCCCGCGCAACTCCACAACGTTGCCGCCGACGGCCACCACACGGGCACAGAAGGTCGCCCAGGCGGCCATCAGCCTCCGCCGCCGCTCCAGTAGATCCCCGCGCTGATAGGCCGCCTGGACCTTGCCCAGCGTGTGCGCGAGGGCCGCTTCCGCCAGATCGTCAGGCCACCCGGTTTCGGCCGCCCAATCGCGGAACGACGAACGGAAGCCATGCGCGGTCAGGTCGTCCCGTCCCATGCGCCGCAGCAGCATCAGCAGGGCCATGTTGGAAAGCGGCTTCCCAGACCGGGCGGCAGGGAATACGGGCGCATCGGGACCGTCCTGCCGCAGCTTGGCGGCCTCGCCCAGCACGGCCAGGGCGTCATCCGACAGCGGCACGCGATGCTCTTTGCCCGCCTTGATACGCTCCGGCGGGATCGTCCAGACCGCGGCCTGCATATCAATTTCCGACCACCGGGCGCCGATCGCCTCGCCTGTCCGGGCCGCGGTCAGGATGGCGAACCGCAGCACCAACGCGGCCATGCCGTCTTGCTTGTCCAGTTCGACCATGAAGGCGCCGATCTCGCCCCAGGGCAGGGCCGCATGGTGCTCGACCTTGGAGACCTTGGCACGGGCCGGTAACGCTTGATCGAGATGTCCCTTCCAGCGCGCCGGGTTTTCGCCGGTTCGCCAGCCGTGCACCTTGGCGTAGTCCAGCACGGCCTCGATCCGCCCGCGCACCCGCCCCGCCGTCTCGGCCTTCTCTTTCCAGATCGGTTCAAGGATGCGGGTCACGTGGCCGGTGTCGATCGCCGCAACCGCCAGCGCTCCGATCACCGGATAGGCATACGCGGTGAGCGTGCTTTCCCACTGCGCGGCATGCTTGGCGTTCCGCCAGCCGGCGCGGTGCGCGACGATGTATTTGCCGGCGCACGCCTTGAACGTGACTGCGCTGGCCGTTGCCAGCCGCCGGGCCTGCCGCTTGGCGACCCGCGCGCCGAGAGGGTCGATCCCGTCTAGGCGGTTCTTGCGCTCGGCAGCGGCTCGTTCGCGAGCATCGGCCAGGCCGATCGTGTGCAGCGCACCCAGCCCCATCGCGTGCGCCTTGCCATCCAACATGTAACGGAAAATCCAACTCTTGCCGCCGGTCGGCCCGACATTGAGATACAGGCCGCCACCGTCACCATAGAGGCCCGGCTTCCTTGCGTTCTTCACCTTGGCCGGTGTCAGCTTGCCGATCGTCCGCGCCATCCGCCTCACTCCCTGTATCGCAATCTGTCCCACAAACCATTGTGGGATATACGCGCACAGGGGCGCACACGCAAGCACAATCGAATGGTGAAAGATTGGCTATTGCACTACGTTTTTTGGGTGAAAGGCCGCGATTTTCCGAGGTGCGGCGGCGGATGGGGTGGGATTCGAACCCACGAACCCTCGCGGATTGGCGGTTTTCAAGACCGCTGCCTTAAACCACTCGGCCACCCATCCCAGATCACCGGCAATTCCG
>Ga0302325_10026896_pt1 | contig 11941 bp, 8 predicted proteins | sample Palsa_T0_2_FD_201948 | JGI IMG/M metagenome (GOLD analysis project Ga0302325, IMG submission 201948) | Peat permafrost microbial communities from Stordalen Mire near Abisko, Sweden - Palsa_T0_2 | ecosystem: Environmental > Terrestrial > Soil > Palsa > Peat permafrost | place: Sweden: Abisko... | reverse complement strand
GCATCAGCAATGGATCGTCAGCGGCGGCAAGCAGGGACGCTATGGCGTGCTCGACGGCGAGGACTTAAGGCCGTTGCAGAAGCTCGTGGTGTCGCGGCCGCTGTCGGCGATCTCGGCGCGCAACGCCATCGGCGTGGGCCTCAATTTCTCGGGCTGCCAGCTGCAGGCCGCCCGCTTCGACGGCGCGGACCTGCGCGATGCCGATTTCACCGGCGCGGATCTGCGGGGCGCATCGTTTCGCGGCGCGAAGATCGCCCATGCGCGCTTCGACAAGGCGGACCTGCGCAGCCTGCAGCTCGACAGCGGCCTCGTCCGCCAGGCGGATTTCACCGACGCGGCGGGCGGGCGCGAGCAGTTCGACACCGCCCTGCTGGACCAGTCCGCCGGCGCCCTCGGGCTGAGCGGTCCGCTGGCGGCATAAGGCGTCGCGAGCCGGACTTTTTTGGTCCCGAGTCGGACCGGAAGGCGCCCCGAACCCGACCCCGGGGCGGTCTCGAACCCGACCTTGAAAAGCGTCTTGAAAGCCACCCGAAAGCGCCCTTTGGGGCCCTTGCGCACTGGCCGCGCCCACCCGGTCCTGATATGATCCCCTGCTTGAGTCGTCCGCTCTGCAGACCTCAAGCAAATCAAGGGGTTCCCGCCCTTTTCGGGCGGCTTCGGCAACGATCGAAATCAGCAGCGACAGACCATGAAGATTACAGTCGAACGCGGCGCCTTTCTGAAAGCGCTGGGCCATGTCCAGACCGTCGTCGAACGGCGAAATACCATTCCGATTCTGTCCAACGTCATGCTGGAAGCCGCCAAGGGCAAGCTCAAACTGACCGCCACCGACCTCGATATCGAGATCGTGGAATCAATACCATCCGACGTTTTGCGCAACGGCGCCGCCACCGCGCCGGCCCATATGCTCTACGACATCGTGCGCAAACTGCCCGACGGCGCGCAGGTTCAGGCCGAATTGCTGACGCAGGAAGGCGGCAGACTCGCGGTGTCTTCGGGCAGCGTGCGGTTCGAACTCGCCTGCCTGCCGAAGGAAGATTTTCCGCAAATGGCGGCCGGCGCCCTGCCCCATCGCTTCCGTTTGCCGGTGGAAGATATGAAACGCCTGATCGACAAAACACGCTTCGCCATCTCCAACGAAGAGACGCGATTCTACCTCAACGGCATCTACCTGCATGCCGCAAAGGAAGGCAAAAAGCCCACTCTGCGCGCCGCCGCGACGGACGGGCACAGACTTGCGCGGCTTGAACTCGAGCTTCCCGACGGCGCTGCGGACATGCCCGGCATCATTGTGCCCCGCAAGACCGTGACGGAGTTGCGCCGCCTGCTGGACGACGCCGATGGCGCGGTGGATGTGTCTTTGTCGGATACCAAAATCCAGTTTGTCTGCGACGGCGTCGAACTGACTTCGAAGCTGATCGACGGCACGTTCCCCGATTATCAACGCGTCATTCCGGCAGCGAACGACAAGGCCTTGACACTCGATTCCAAGGAGTTCGCGCAGTCGGTCGACCGCGTTTCCACGATTTCCGCCGACAAGACGCGCGCGGTGAAGCTTGCCATCGCCAAGGACAAGTTGACGCTCTCTGTCATCAATCCGGAATCCGGAACAGCCACGGAAGAGGTCGGCGCGACCTACAGCGCCACACCCCTCGAAATCGGCTTCAATGCGCGCTATCTGCTCGACATCACGGGCCAGATTGAAGGCAAGGAAGTCCGCTTTCTGTTGTCCGATGCCGGGTCGCCCACGCTCATCGAGGACACCGAGGACAAAGGCACGCTCTACGTCCTCATGCCCATGCGGGTTTGACGTTTGACACCAGTCGTTCGCATTGCCGGCGCAGAAAGCGCGGTTCCGGATTCCGCTTCCATTGGAGAGCGGTCGGAGGCGTACGCCAAACTGGCGGTCATGCGCCTGGCACTGACGAATTTTCGTTCCTATGCATTCGCGGAAATCGCGACCTCGGGCCGCCCGGTCGTTCTTGCGGGCCATAATGGCGCGGGAAAAACCAATATCCTCGACGCGATCTCGTTGCTGTCGCCCGGGCGGGGTCTGCGCGGCACCAGGCTGTCGGATCACATCCGCAAGGCGCCGCAGGCCGGTCTATCCGATGCGCTGTGGGCGGTGAACGCTACCATCTTCCGCGACGGCGAAACCTACGAGGTCGGCACGGGACTCGTGCCGTCGGGCTCGGGAAGCGAACGCAGGCTCGTCCACCTCAATGGCGCGCCGGCGCAAAGTTCCGCCGATCTCGGCGAAGTCATCCAGATGACCTGGCTCACGCCGGCGATGGACAGACTCTTCATTGAAAGTGCAAGCGGCAGGCGGCGCTTTCTGGATCGTCTGGTGCTGGGTTTCGATGCCGGCCACGCGCAACGATCGTTGCGCTATGAGCACGCAATGCAGGAACGTGCCCGGCTGCTCAAATTCGGCCCACGCGATCCCGCGTGGCTCGACGGACTCGAATCCGAGATGGCGGAAGCCGGCACTGCCATCGCGACCGCGCGCGCCGAGACTGTCGAAAAACTCAATCACGCGCTCGCGAAGCGCGAGAAGGCAGGCGCCTTTCCGTGTGCGCAACTGGCGCTGGTGGGTGAGGCAGATCAATTGCTTCAGGACGCAGGCGACGGAGCGCGTGCGGCTCTGCAAGAACGCCTTGGCCGCCTGCGGATGCGGGACGCGGAAATGCGGCGGACGACGCTCGGGCCGCATCTCAGCGACCTGGCCGTGCGCCATGCCGAGAAGCGCATGGATGCCAGGGACTGTTCGACCGGCGAACAAAAGGCGCTGCTTGTCTCAATCGTTTTGGCCGATGCGTGGGAGATGGCCCGGCTGCGCGGCGGTCGCGCGCCGCTTCTGCTGCTCGATGAAATCGCCGCCCATCTCGACGCGAGGCGGCGCGCGGCACTGTTCGAGGAAATTCTCGCATTGCACGCGCAGGCCTGGATGACGGGAACCGACCTTTCCCTGTTTGAAAATCTCGGCTCGCGTGCCGATATATATACCGTCGCCGACAGCGAACTCGCCCGACAGGAATAGCAGGAAAAATGGCCACTTCCGCCGCCATGCCAGACCCGAACATGAATGCCTATGGCGCCGATTCCATCAAGGTGCTGAAGGGCCTCGATGCCGTACGCAAGCGGCCCGGCATGTATATCGGCGACACGGACGACGGCTCGGGCCTGCATCACATGGTCTACGAAGTCGTCGACAACGCCATCGATGAAACACTGGCGGGCCATGCAGACCGCATCAACGTGACGCTCAATGCGGACGGTTCGGTCTCGGTTAGCGATAATGGCCGCGGCATTCCGACCGACATGCATGAAGAAGGTGTTTCCGCCGCCGAAGTGATCATGACCCAGCTGCATGCCGGCGGGAAGTTCGAGCAGAGCGCCTACAAGGTTTCGGGTGGCCTGCACGGCGTTGGCGTTTCGGTCGTCAACGCGCTGTCGGAACGGTTGGACCTGCGCATCTGGCGCGACGGCAAGGAACACTACATGCGCTTTGCCGACGGCGATCCGGTATCGCCGCTTTCGGCGGTCGGCGACGCGGACGGTAGGCGTGGCACAGAGGTCACTTTCACGCCGAGCCCGAAAACCTTCACCAAACTCGAATTTGACTACCCAACGCTCGAACATCGCCTGCGCGAACTCGCATTCCTCAATTCCGGCGTGACCATTGTGTTCGCCGATCTGCGCGGCGTGGAAAAAAAGGAAACGACGCTGCACTACGAAGGCGGTCTCGAAGCCTTCGTCCGCTACCTCGACCGCGCGAAGACCTCGCTGATCAATGCACCGATCATGATTTCGGCAGCGCGGGACGGTATGACGGTGGAAGCCGCGCTCACATGGAACGATTCCTATCACGAGAGCATGTTGTGCTTCACCAACAACATCCCGCAGCGCGACGGCGGCACGCATCTGGCCGGATTCCGCGCTGCGTTGACGCGCGTGGTAACGAAATATGCGGAGGAATCCACGCTCGCAAAAAAAGACAAGGTGGCGCTCACCGGTGACGATTGCCGCGAAGGCCTCACCTGCGTGCTTTCGGTGAAAGTGCCCGACCCCAAATTCAGTTCGCAGACCAAGGACAAACTCGTCTCATCCGAAGTGCGTCCCGTCGTCGAAGGTGTGGTGCTCGAACAGCTTGGCCGCTGGCTTGAAGAGCATCCGCCGGAAGCACGCGCGCTCGTCGGCAAAGTCATCGAAGCAGCGGCGGCACGTGAAGCGGCGCGCAAGGCACGCGAATTAACGCGCCGCAAGGGCGCGCTTGACGGTTCGGGCCTGCCGGGAAAGCTCGCAGATTGCCAGGAACGCGATCCTTCCAAGTGTGAAATCTTCATTGTCGAAGGAAATTCCGCAGGAGGCAGCGCCAAACAGGGCCGCAATCGCGAGAACCAGGCCGTTCTGCCTTTGCGCGGCAAGGTCCTGAATGTCGAACGCGCGCGCTTCGACAAGATGCTGACCAACGCAGAAATCGCAACGCTCATCATCGCGTTGGGTACCGGAATAGGCCGCGAGGAATTCAACATCGAGAAGCTACGCTACCACAAAATCATTATCATGACGGACGCCGATGTGGACGGTGCGCATATCCGCACACTGCTGTTGACGTTTTTCTATCGCCAGATGCCCGAACTGATCGAACGCGGTCACGTCTATATCGCGCAACCGCCACTCTATAAGGCTACGCGCGGCAAATCCGAGCGCTATCTCAAGGACGAGCGCGAGCTGGCCGAACACCTCGTTGCCGAGGGGTCGTCGGGTGCATCGTTTACGCTGCACACGGGTGAAGTCCTGGCAGGAGCAGATCTCGATGCGCTGATCGTGAAAGCCCGAGCCGCGGCCGCTGCACTCGACGGTTTTCCCCGTCACTATCCCCGCTTCGTGCTAGAACAGGCGGCAATTGCGGGCGCGCTCAATCCGGAAGTTCTCGGCGACAAGGAGAAAGCGGAGGAAGCAGCGAATTATATCGCCAAGAGGCTCGATCAACTGTCAGACGAAACCGAACGCGGCTGGCACGGTGAGCCGACGCAGGATGGTGGCGTGAAATTCTGGCGCGACGTGCGTGGCGTGCGCGAGGCGGTCGCCATCGACGGCAGCGTGATGGGCAGCACGGACGCGCGCAAGCTCGACAGGCTCGCTGCCGACCTGCAGACGACATATCTGAAGGCTGGCGAGATCAGGCGCAAGGACGAGGCGCGCGAGATCCGCTCGCCGTCGCAACTCCTCGAGGCGATTTTCGAATGGGGCCGCAAGGGCCTCGCGCTGCAGCGCTACAAGGGCCTGGGCGAAATGAACGCCGAACAGCTGTGGGAAACCACGCTCGACGACAACGCGCGTACGCTGCTGCTCGTGAAGGTCGAGCATGCGGACGACGCCGACGATCTGTTCGCCAAATTGATGGGCGACGTCGTCGAACCGCGCCGCGAATTCATCCAGGACAACGCGCTCTACGCCTCGCTGGACGTGTGAGCGGTTTTGCCTGTCTGCCTACGCGTGCGGCGCCACAGCGTCGATCAAACCCATCAAGTAATCGACCGGACGATCGACCAGCCAGTTGAAGAGACTCAAGTCCACGCCGAGCTGCTTGCCCACATCGGGCAGCACGACCAGCAGCAGGATCAGGATGAGGAATCCGTGACGACCGACTTTCGCCAACGGCATGGCAAGCGCGTTGGGCAAAAGGCCGACGGCTACCCGTCCGCCGTCGAGCGGCGGAATGGGGATCATATTGAGCAGCGCGAGCACCAAGTTTATCGCGATGGAATTGAAGAGCACCAGACCCGCCCAATGCGCGCCCTGCGCACCCAGCAGCATGGCCGGAAACAGCAGAAGGAACGACGCGGTCGCCAGCGCAAGATTCGTGGCCGGTCCGGCCGCCGCCACCCACACCATGTCGCGCTTCGGGTTGCGCAGCGCCGCGAAATTTACCGGCACCGGCTTCGCATAGCCGAATACGAAGCCCGCGTTCAGCAACAGCAGCGCGGCAGGAAGAATGATCGTGCCGAACAGATCGACATGCTTCAGCGGATTGAGTGTCAGCCGTCCGCGCTCTTCTGCAGTATGATCGCCAAAGTGCCGAGCGACGTATCCGTGCGCCGCTTCATGGAGCGTGATCGCGACGACCACGGCAGGGGCGATGAGCAAGATTGTGACGAGAAAGCTGGCGTTCATTTTGAACGTGACAGGGGTGACGTGAAGGGATGTCCAGTTGGACGGCGTCGAGAGGATCGCATTTGACTCCGCCGTCGCGTGGCTATGTTCGCAGCACTGTTGTTCTTACGCGCTGGGGCCGCCTGCGTCCATGCACGGCAGAGGTGTTGCGGCCCCATGGCCTGCATGAGATCGGTCCGAGTGAGCGTTGCACTGCCGGGAACCCGGGACAGGAGTACGTGCCACTCCTCTGCGAGATGGTGATTCGCGCCTTAGTCATCGCGCCGGCCAGTGGCTGCCCGAATTGGGCAAAATACGCTCAACAGCCGCCGCCGTAGCGAGTAGGCGCTCGTCCTGCATCGTATGGCCGATCAGCATCAGGCCGACCGGCGGCTCTCCGGGCGCGTGGCAGGGAATGCTGATGGACGGCCGGTCGGCAAGGTTCGCGATAGCCGGATTGCGCAATAGGAGAAGATTGGTGTGCGTGAAATTTTCGAGATTATCGACCTCTGAAATGCGCGGCGCCACGATGGGAACCGTCGGCGCCAGAACCGCATTGAACGAAGCAGTAAGCGCGTCGAGAGTCCGGATGAACTCTGCCCGTTCCCGCAAATTCGCGATGTAGTCGGCGGCACTCATCGAGGCGCCGCGTTCGATACGTTGGGCGACATAAGGATCGATGTCGTCGCGACGCGCTGCGATCAGGGAACCGAAGCGTTCCCACACTTCCGCCTGCGAAAGGCTGCCGCGCTCCGCCATGCGCCGGCTGGCATCGAAAACGCCGCTCGCCATCGTGTCGACTACAGCGCCCGCATCGCGGAGCTGCCTGACGCAGCGCTCGAAGACGCGCTGCACGATCTGATCGGCGCCGGCCAGCATGAATTCCTCGGGCAGCGCAAAACGCAACGCACGCGTTTCCGGCGCGCCCATGACGGACGCATTATCCGACAGAATGGAATCGAGGAACGCGCAATCGGCGACGCATGTCGCAAGCGGGCCCACGCAATCCAGCGTGGTGGAAAGCGGCACGACGCCTTCGGTGGAGACGCGGCGCTTGGTGGGTTTGAAACCTACGAGCCCGTTCAACGCGGCCGGAATCCGCACCGAGCCGCCGGTATCGGTGCCGAGCGCCGCCACGGCCATGCGGTCGGTAACGGAAATCGCGGCGCCGGCGGACGAACCGCCGGGAACGCGCCGCGCGAGGCGGTCAAAAGCATTGGCCGGCGTTCCGAAATGCGGATTGGTGCCGATGCCGTGGAAAGCAAATTCCGAGAGATTGGTTCGCCCCACAATGGCCGCTCCGGCAGCGCGCACGCGCGCAATCACCGGCGCGTCGCGTTCTGCTGGCGATGAAGTTTCCAGGAGCGCCTTCGATCCCGCAGCGCTCACTTCGCCTTTGATGTCGATGTTGTCCTTGATCGAGATGGGCAACCCTGCGAGCGGAGGCGCGTGAGCGCCACGCGCGCGCAAGAGATCGGCGGCACACGCGACAACCATAGCCTCTTCGGCGCGCAACATGCGGAAGACTCGCGGCCCTTCACCGTCGCGCGCTTTCTCGAGCGCAGTGGCAACGAGCGATTCGCAGGAAACGCCCCCGGCGATGGAGGTGTTCAGGGACGTGATCGACCAGTCGGTCATGCAGTGGCCTTAGGTGGGTTATTTCAATATTTCCCAGATTCCCTCACGACAATCTGGGTGAAAAGTCGAAAATCCCGCCGCCCAATAGTTGGATGATTTTTTCCTCTTCGGACTCGAGTGGCAGAACCGCGCCCTGCTATTTCAGATATGATTTTTCCTCCAGCCACATCCGACCGGAACCCCAGACCGAGCGTCGTTGCTCGACTGCCAAGTTCCAAACTGCGAACACTTCCGGCTCGAAGCCCGGCGGGAACACCTCTCTGACCGAGAGTCCCTTGACGCCACGACCCACGCATTTGCAAATTTCTCTTATTGTCCCTTGGCCCCGACAAACCAGCATGCAGCCGGCGGAGTGCAGCCGGTGGTCGTCTGGTAAGGCGACAGGGCTCTTGCGACCACGTCGCGAATTTTTGCGCGCGTGGTGTCGTCGATATCTGCGGTCGCGCGTGCGAGCGGGCCGATCTTGAGCGTTTCGTCCGCAGCATCGCCTTCCGTCTCGCCCATGTTCATGACGCAATCGAACGCATCGATGGCGATATCGCGGTAGCCGGCTTTTTCCAGAATACCACGCAGGCGCTCTTTCTCGGCAAACGCGAACGGACCGGGCGCGTGAGGGTCAACCGCTTCCTGCGGCGGCAACAGATCCCGCGCGGCGGAGATGGGCACTGACGCCCAGATGTTTTCCTTCAGCGAGCGCCAACACACGAAAGCGAGCCGGCCGCGCGACGCGAGCGCCATTCGGACATTCGCGAACGCCGAAACCGGGTCGGCGAAAAACATCACACCGAAACGCGAAAAGACCAGATCGAACACGGGCTGGAAATCGTGGACCGACGCGTCGGCCTCGACGAACGTGATGTCGGAATTCTGCGCCTGCGCGCGGGCGCGGGCGACATCGAGCATCGGCGCGGAAATGTCGACTCCGGCTGCCGTGCCTTCCGGGGCGACCTTCATCGCGAGCAGAAACGTCGTCGTTCCGGCGCCGCAGCCGATGTCGAGCGCGCGCTCGCCGGATCGGGGATTGGCGAACGGGATCGCCGCATCGGTGATGCGGTTCATCAGAAGATCGATGCGCTCCTGCCGCTCCGCCCAGCGCTGGCCGACGGCGCCGTTCCAGTATTCGATCTGCTGGGCGTTGGATGGGGATGCGGATTGCATGTCTTCGATCTCTCTTTGGGCAGTAGGCAGTGGGAAAAGAGCGGAAAATGGCAGAAAGACATTTTACTGCCCAATGCCTACTGCCTACTGCCTCTTTTTCTGTTTCGAATCGCCAGCGTCCGCAACCGAAGCGCGTTCAGCTTGATGAAGCCGGCGGCGTCTTTCTGGTCGTAGGCGCCCTTGTCGTCTTCGAACGTCACGAGGTCCTGCGCGTAAAGCGAATAAGGCGAGGCCCGGCCGGTGACGATCACATTGCCTTTGTAGAGCTTGAGATTGACCGTGCCCGTCACGAATTCCTGGCTCTTGTCGATAGCAACCTGCAGCATCTCGCGTTCCGGCGAGAACCAGAAACCGTTATAGATCAGCTCCGCATAACGCGGCATCAGATCGTCCTTCAGATGCGCAGCACCACGATCCAGTGTGATCGATTCCATGGCTCGGTGCGCGCTAAGAAGGATCGTGCCGCCCGGCGTCTCGTAGACACCGCGCGATTTCATGCCGACGAAGCGGTTCTCGACCAAATCAATTCGCCCGATGCCATTCTCGCGGCCGACTGCATTGAGGCGAGTGAGCAGCGACGCGGGCGAAAGCCGCTCGCCGTCGATCGACATCGCATCGCCGCGTTCGAAACCTACCGCGATATTCGTTGCTTTGTCCGGCGCGTCCTCCGGAGAAACTGTGCGCTGATAGACGATAGCGTCGGCTTCCACCGCCGGATCTTCCAGCACTTTTCCTTCCGACGACGAATGCAGCAGGTTCGCATCGACGGAGAACGGCGCCTCGCCGCGCTTGTCCTTCGCGATAGGAATCTGGTGCTTCTCGGCGAATTCGATGAGCTTCGTACGGCTCGTCAGATCCCATTCGCGCCACGGCGCGATGATGCGGATATTAGGATTAAGGGCGTAGTAGGTGAGCTCAAACCGCACCTGATCGTTGCCCTTGCCGGTGGCGCCATGGGCGACGGCGTCGGCACCGACTTTCGCTGCGATCTCGATCTGCTTCTTCGCGATCAATGGCCGCGCGATCGAGGTGCCCAGCAGATAGACGCCTTCGTACAGCGCGTTCGCGCGGAACATGGGGAACACGTAGTCGCGCACGAACTCTTCACGCAAGTCCTCGACGACAATGTTCTCCGACTTCACGCCGAGAAGCTCGGCCTTCGCGCGTGCCGGCGCGAGCTCCTCGCCCTGGCCAAGATCGGCCGTGAAGGTGACCACTTCGGCGCCGTATTCAGTCTGCAGCCATTTGAGGATGACGGAGGTATCGAGGCCGCCCGAATAGGCAAGCACAACCTTTTTGATGTCCTTAGCCACGGAATCCTCCTGGAAACGGGCGGACTATATCGGGTGTGCGCGTGCTGACAACCGCAAAGAAGGTTTCACACGGAGACACGGAGAACACCGAGAAAGAAAGCTTGGCGCGCAAGAGCGCCGAAAAACAGTCTTTCTTGCAAGCCCCAATTCTTTGCGGGCAAGGTGCGCGGGCGCCACGCAGCATTTTTTCTCCGTGTCTTCCGCGTCTCCGTGGTGAATTTTCATTCGCTACCACACGCCGCCGTCGACCCGGATGATCGTACCTGTGGTGTAGCTCGACGCGCTGCTTGCGAGGTAGAGCGCGGTGCCGACGATTTCGTCGGGTTCGCCGAAGCGCTTCAGTCCCAACGCATTCTTCATCACTTCGTTGTCGCGCCACGCGCCGGAGACATCGGTGAGAAACGGACCCGGTGCAATGCAATTCACGCGCACCTTGGGCCCGAACGCTTTCGCCAGCGCCACCGTCATTGCGTTGATCGCGGCCTTGGCACCGGCGTAAGGCGCGAAATGCGGCTCCGGTTTGAACGATGCCGAACTCGAAAGATTGATGATCGAGCCACCCGCACCCGCCATCATGCGCTCGCCCACCAACACCGAGAGTCGAAACGGCCCCTTGAAATTCACGTCGATCACCTTGTCGAACAGCGCCTCGGAAGTTTCCTTGAGCGATGGCGCGAGTGGCGACAGCCCGGCATTGTTCACGAGCACGTCCACACGCCCGAACGCGTCATAGGCACGCTCGCAGAGCATCGCATTGTCGTCCCACTGACCGACGTGGGCCGCGACAGGCAATGCGCGACGGCCCAGCGCTTCCACCGCGCGCGCAACGGCCTCGCATGCTTCAATTTTGCGGCTTGCGATGACGACATCCACGCCCGCTTTCGCAAGTGCCAGCACCATCGCGCGCCCGAGCCCTCGGCTGCCACCGGTGACGAGCGCGATTTTGTCGGTGAGATCGAACATGAGATGGCCTTGTTGATGTTGCTCCAAAGCATCTCACCACAAAGCCACGAAGCACACAAAGACAAGACTTGGCGCAGAGGTCGCGGAGGAACGCGCAGAGGATGCAGTTCTTTTCAGGACTGCGGCCACCCAGGGCAGTAAGCGCGAAGCGCAAGAATAATTTTCAGCACCGAGGTAGTGAGACAGTGAGAGATTGGGACTCTCGCCGTCTCACTGCCTCGGTGGTCGACTCTTCCGGCGCTTCGCGCGAGCAGCTCTTCGCCTGCGTCCTCTGCGTGTTCCTCCGCGACCTCTGCGCTAAATTCTTCCTGCTACGACGGCATCCGCGCCAGTTCGCCTGACCGCATTTCCGCATGCCGCGTACTCGCGCGTTCCCTCACGCTTTCGCTCTTGAGCTGACCGCAGGCGGCCATGATGTCGCGGCCGCGCGGGGTGCGCACGGGCGAAGCGTAGCCGGCGCGGTTGACGATCTCGGCGAATTTCTCGATCTGCTCCCAATCGGAGCATTCATATGGCGCGCCGGGCCAGGGGTTGAACGGAATCAGATTGATCTTCGCCGGGATGTTTTTCATCAGGCGCACCAACTCGCGCGCTTCGGCGAGGCTGTCGTTGATGCCCTTCAGCATCACATATTCGAAGGTCACACGCCGCGCGTTCGAAAGGCCCGGATAGGCGCGCACGGCATCGAGAAGTTCCTTGATCGGGTACTT
>Ga0302325_10026895_pt1 | contig 11941 bp, 7 predicted proteins | sample Palsa_T0_2_FD_201948 | JGI IMG/M metagenome (GOLD analysis project Ga0302325, IMG submission 201948) | Peat permafrost microbial communities from Stordalen Mire near Abisko, Sweden - Palsa_T0_2 | ecosystem: Environmental > Terrestrial > Soil > Palsa > Peat permafrost | place: Sweden: Abisko... | reverse complement strand
GAAATCGATTATCGGGAGGGGCTCGACGGTGCCCAGTTCGTGATTCGCAATCCCCAGGCTTCGACCACTTGCGGGTGCGGCTCGTCATTCTCGGTCTGAAGCGCGCTCGTAGGCTCCACGAGTGAGCCCTGCCGCCCTGGTCCGCGTCGCCCTCGAGGCACGCAAAAATCCGGCGGCCCGACCTGTCCCCGATGTTCTCGCCGCTGTCGATCTGGGATCGAACAGCTTCCACATGGTCGTGGCGCGCTACTCGCACGGCCAGCTCACCATCATCGATCGGCTGCGCGAGATGGTGCGGCTCGCCTCCGGCGTCGAGGAGAACGGTCGCATCGACAAGGAAGCCGCCGCGCGGGCGCTTGCGTGCCTGGAGCGCTTTGGCCAGCGCCTGCGCGACATGCACGCGAACAGCGTGCGCGTGGTGGGAACCAACACCCTGCGCGTGGCGCGGCGCAAGCAGGCGTTTCTTGAGCGCGCGCGCGAGGCGCTCGGGCATCCCATCGAAATCATCTCCGGCATGGAAGAGGCGCGCCTCATCTATTCAGGCGTTGCGCACACCATGCCCTCGCAGCCGGGCAAGCGCCTGGTCGTCGATATTGGCGGCGGCAGCACGGAGCTTGCCATCGGCGAGGGCCTGACGCCGTTCGAGCTTGAGAGCCTGCGCATGGGATGCGTCAGCATCAGCGAGCGCTTCTTCAAGGATGGGCGGATCTCAGCCAAGCGCTTGGCAAGGGCGCGCGTGGCCGCACGATTGGAACTTGAGCCCGTGCAGGCGGCGATCCGCCGCCGCGGATGGGAGCACGTGGCGGGCAGCTCCGGAACCGTGCGCGCGATCGGCGAGGCGCTGCGCGAGCTTGATCCGCAGGCCGGCACGATCAAACCTGAGGGCCTGGAGCGCGTTCTCAACTATCTCATCGATGCGGGGCATACCCGCGAGTTGGGCGGACTCAAAGCGATTACGGAAGACCGGCGCGCGGTATTCCCCGGCGGCGCGGCGATCCTCGCCGAAGTCTTTGAGGTGCTGGGAATCGCGGAGATGCGTGTGGCCGAGGGCGCCATGCGCGAGGGCCTGCTCTACGACATGCTCGGCCGCTTCACGGATGAGGATGCGCGCGAGCGCACGGTGCATGCGATGCAGCAGCGCTACCACGTGGATTTTGCGCAGGCAGGGCGCGTGGAGGCGAGCGCCCTTGAGTTCCTGGCGCAGGTGCGCCTGCCGTGGCGGCTCGAGGATCCACTGGCGGATCTGGCGCTGCAATGGGCCGCGCGCCTGCATGAGATCGGGCTTGATGTGTCGCACAGCGGTTACCATCGCCACGGCGCCTATCTGCTCGAGAACGCCGACATGCCGGGTTTTGCGCGCGAGGAGCAGCGCTTGCTCGCACGTCTGGTCGGCAGCCACCGGCGCAAGCTTGCGCTGGCGGGTCTTGAAGACCTGCTGCCTCCCTGGGATCACACCGCAGTGCGTCTCATCGTGCTCCTGCGCCTGGCCGTACTCCTGCACCGCGGCAGAAGTCCCACGGCGCTTCCCAATATTGAGCTTGCCGCGACGCCAAACTCGCTCGAGGTGAGATTTCCGGGCCGGTGGCTGAAGGAGCATCCGCTGACCACGGCCGACCTGCATCAGGAGATCGACTATTTGAAGAGCCACGGATTTCGCATGCGGGTCTTCAGCTCCCGCGGCAGCTAAAAAAAAGCCCCCGCACGCGTGTGCCGTGCGGGGGCCTTAGCGCTTGCGCCAGGAACTACTGCGCCGTAGTGCCTGCTCCTTCGACTTTCACATCCTTCGGGTTATCGGTCGCATACATGACCACCCGGCGATTGTGAGCGCGTCCGGCAGCGGTCTTGTTGGTGTCAATGGGCTGCGTGAGGCCATAGCCCTTGGACGTCAAACGCTCCGGCGCTACACCCTTGCTGACGAGATAGTCGCGCACCGAGGCGGCACGCCGATCCGAGAGCTTCAAGTTGTAGTCGGCGGGACCGGTGCTGTCCGTGTGCCCCTGGATCTCAACTTTGAGTAGCGGATGCTTCTGCAGGCTCGCTGCGACATCGTCCAGAACGGGACGCGAGGTCTCAGTGAGGTCTGCTTTGTTGAATGCAAAGGTTACGCCCTCAAGGACGACCGAGCCTTTGGCCTCGAGGTTGTATTTATCGGGCGCCTCCGGGGGCGGCGGTGGTGGCGGCGGCGGCAGCGCAACGACAACCGGTGGCGGCGGCGGTGGTGGCGGGGGCGGCGGTGGCGGCGCTCCGCGGCCTCCGAACCCGTACTGCAGCCCGATGGTTCCAATGAAATCAACCAAGTGCTCTTCACGGCCCGGGTTGTCAAAGCGTGCTTTGATGTCCGGACGCAAGGACAGCTGGCTCGTGCCGGAACTGTTCTGCCAGAGCTTGATGAACATACCGACGCCAGCTTCGGCTGCGAAGTCAGTCCGGGTGTCATCCTCTGGAATGAGCTTATTGCGCACCGCGCCCGCGCCGATGCTCAAATACGGCGCTATGACGCCGCCGCGATTCATGACGCCCAACACATCGAGGGACGTCTCGAAGCTCTCCAGATGGCTTCTGCCAAGGCCGTCGCCGATGCGCGCGCCGTTCAAGTTGACCTCAAGATTGATGAAGGGACCGAGCTCTTTGCCCAGAGCCATGCCGTAATCCCAGTCATTGTCCTTCAGATCCCGGTGGTAATCGGGCGAGATCCCGCCCACCTGCGGCGTGACGTACCATTCGGTGCCGTCATCCGCGGCGGCAAATGCCGGTGCGGCCAATAGACACAGTAAAGCCAGCCTTTTCATCATCGTCCTCTCTTTGTTGAATCTCGCGACAGGCGAGGTCCTAAAAAACTTGCGTTGCGGGTGCGCAACGACCGTCACGAACGCGACACAGCGCGACAAACTAGGGATATGCGCCCGGCCGGTCTGTGCGATTGCGTACACAGTAACGCGCGTAAGGCGGATTGGTTCACATCTTAGTGCTGTTGCAGAAATGCATCAGCACTGCCCGCCAATGGTGCGCGGGGAACCGTGCTACAGGCTGAACCCGGAGGCCGCGGCGTAGTGGGCGAGGAGTTCGCCCTGCGCGCTCAAGGGGGCTTCGTCGCGCGGCGCGGCGAGCACATAGGTGCCATCGGCGCTCAGCAGCCACGCCTGCGAGTTGTCTTTCAGGTAGGCGTTGAGGTCGCGCAGGATGCGCTCGCGGTGCTCCAGGCGCGTGATCGGGAAGGCGACTTCAACGCGGCGGAAGAAATTGCGTTCCATCCAGTCTGCGCTCGAGCAGTACATCTGCGGCACGCCGCCGTTCTCGAAGTAGAAGACGCGCGAGTGCTCGAGAAAGCGCCCGAGGATTGAGCGCACGCGAATATTGTCGGACACGCCGGGCACGCCCGGCCGCAGCGCGCAGACACCGCGCACGATGAGGTCGATCTGCACTCCGGCACGCGAGGCGCGGTACAGCGCTTCGATGGCCTGCGGATCGACGAGTGCGTTCATCTTGGCAATGACGCGCGCGGGCTTGCCCTCAAGCGCGTGCTCGGTCTCGCGCGCAAGCTTGGCGAGGATGGCGCCGTGAAAGCCGAACGGCGACTGCAGCAGGCTGTGCAGCTTCGGCGTTTGCGTGAGGCTCGTCAGCTGCAGGAAGAGCTCGTGCACGTCCTGGCCGATATCCGGGTCGCAGGTAAAGAGGCCGTAGTCGGTGTAGACGCGGGCGGTCTGCGGGTGATAGTTGCCCGTGCCCAAATGACAGTAGCGGCGGATGCCGCTCGCCTCGCGCCGCACGACGAGAGTGAGCTTGGCATGCGTCTTGTAGCCGACCACTCCGTACATGACGTGGGCGCCCGCCTCCTGCAGGCGGTTGGAGAGCTCGATATTGGCCTCCTCATCAAAGCGCGCGCGCAGCTCCACGATGACGGTGACGTCCTTGCCGGCGTTTGCCGCTGCGACCAGTGCATCAACTACCGGCGAATCGTGGCCGGTGCGGTACAGCGTCTGCTTGATCGCGAGGACGTGCGGGTCGGCGGCCGCGGTGCGCACAAAATCCATGACCGGTGCGAAGCTCTGGAACGGGTGATGCAGCAACAGATCGTTCGCGCGGATGACTTCAAAGATATCCGGCGAGCCGATGAGCCGCTTCGGCAGCCCCGGCGTGAAGATCGGATATTTGAGGTCGGGCCGCTGCACGAGATCGTAGACCGCGGAGAGGCGGTTAAGATTGACCGGCCCGGGCATCTGGTAGAGATCGTGCTCCCCCAGGGAGAACTGCTTCAGAAGAAACCGCATCATGTCATCGGGACAATCAGGCGAGGTTTCGAGCCGCACCGCGGCGCCGTAGCGGCGGTGCGCGAGTTCCCCTTCGAGCGCGCGCCTCAGGTCATCGATTTCTTCATCGTCGACGAAGAGATCCGAATTGCGCGTCACCCGGAACTGATAGCAGCCAAGCACCTCGATGCCGGCGAAGAGCTTGTGGACGAAGGCATTGACGATGGTCGAGAGCAGCACGAGCGAGCGGGGCGAGCCGTCGCGCGGTACCGGCACGACCCGGGGCAGCGAGCGCGGCGCCTGCACGATGGCCAATTCGCTGTCGCGGCCGAAGGCGTCCTTGCCTTTCAGGCGCACGATGAAATTGAGGCTCTTGTTCTGGATGCGCGGGAACGGACGGGCCGGATCAAGCCCGAGGGGGCTCATCACAGGCTCCACCTCGTGCACGAAGTACTCCTCGAGCCACGCTTCCACCGGTCCGGACCACTCGGAGCGGCCGAGCACGGCGATGCCCGCCTTGTGCAGGGCAGGCAGGAGGACATCGTTCAAGCAGCGGTATTGATCGGCGACGAGCTTCAGCGCGCGTGCATGGATCGCCGCCAGCTGCTCCGGAATGGTGAGCTCATCGGGCGCGAGCTGTGTGGAGCCGAGCTCATGGATCTGCTTGAGTCCCGCGACGCGGATCTCAAAGAACTCATCGAGATTGCTCGAGGCGATGCACAGGAATTTCAGCCGCTCGAGCAGCGGCACCGTCGCGTCAAAGGCCTGCGCGAGCACGCGCTGGTTGAACTCCAGGAGTGAGAGCTCGCGGTTGATGTAGTACTCGGGCGCCTTGAGGTCCGGAATATTCATGGCAACCGCGCTCGTTTCGAGGCGCGTAGCATCGCCGCCGTGCATAACAGTGCCGTTACAGCTCGTGTCCATCAGCGCGCCACGAGCGTGATGACGGTGGCGCCGTCGAGGCTTGCCAGGAGCGGCGCGGACTTCTCCTTGAAATCGGCAAACCACGCATCTTCGATCGGCAGCGCATCGGGCAGATGCACGTTCTGCGGATCTTTGTATTCGCCGTTGACCCGGTACTCGTAATGCAGATGCGGACCGGTGGCAAGCCCCGTCATGCCGACATAGGCGATGAGCTCCCCCTGACTGACCCGGCTGCCGACATGGATGCCCTGCGCGAAGCGCGACAGGTGTCCATAGACCGTGACGATACCCTGCGAATGGTCGATCTCGACCACATTGCCGTAGCCACCCTTGTCACCCATGAAGCGCACATGGCCGGCGCCTGCAGCGTGTACCGGAGTGCCGATGGGGGCTGCGTAGTCGACACCCTTGTGGGCGCGAATGAGGTTCAGGATGGGATGCATGCGGTGCAGATCGAAGGTGGAGCTGACGCGCGTGAATTCCACGGGTGTGCGCAGGAACGCCCGGCGCAGGCTGCGCCCCTGGGGGGTGTAGTAATTCGCGCCTCCGGTCGGGTCCACGTAGCGCGCTGCACGGTACACGCGGCCGTTGTTCCTGAACATCGCCGCGAGCACCGTACCGTCTTTGACAAACCGACCATTCTCGTAGAGCTCTTCATAGGTCACGGCGAATGAATCGCCGGGCCGGATGTCGAGCGCAAAATCGATATCCCAGCCGAATATCTGCGCCAGCGCGAGCGCCGTCTGATCACGCGCCCCCGCGGCCGCGACGGCCTCGAAGAGGGACCGGTCGATCACGCCGCTTACCGTGCGCACGCGGGTCTCGAGAGGATTCTTGAGGACGTCGGCCGAGAAGCCCTGATTGTCGCGGCTGACTTTGAGGGTTTCGCTGGGATTCAAGCGGCGCTCGAACCCCATGAGGTCGCCGTCGCGCTCGGTGAGGTGCAGCGCTTCGCCGGGCTTCAGGGCGTCGAGCATGCGCTTAAGTCCCGGCAGCGCACGCAGTGAGGCGAGGTCCGCAAGGTCGAGTTTCAGACGCCTGAAAATGCTATCGAGCGTGTCGTTCGACTTGACGATCACCTCGACGGTATTCCCCCCCACGGATGCGCTCTCGACGGGCATCACGGCGGAGGGTGCGACGGGCGCCGGCGCTGTCGAGACTTGCGCCGCGGGCGGCAGGACGGGCGGTACGTAAATCGCAGGAGTGGCGCGCCACCAGGCCCATGCGAGTACCGCGCAGGCGGCAAGTTGTAGCCAAGGCGCGCGCGAGGGCACTGCCCCGGGAATCCTGGGTCTGAAGCTCAAGCGCATGGACTACACTTAAGCACCCTTTTGCCCCAGCGTCCACGAGTGTCAGCCATGAGCGATTTCGACTCACAACTCGCCGAGATCAAGCGCGGGGCGCGCGATGTCCTCGTCGAGTCCGAGCTCCTGCGGAAGCTCAAAAAGGGGCAGCCGCTGCGCATCAAGGCGGGCTTCGATCCGACGGCACCGGATCTGCACCTGGGGCATACCGTGCTGCTCAACAAAATGCGCCAGTTCCAAAAGCTCGGGCACGAGGTGGTGTTCCTCATCGGGGATTTTACGGGCCTCATCGGCGACCCCTCGGGCAGGAACGCCACCCGGCCGGCATTGAGCCGCGCCGAGATCGAGAAGAACGCCGTCACTTATAAGGAGCAGGTGTTCAAGATCCTGGATCCCGAGCGCACGGTGGTCGACTTCAATTCCCGCTGGTTCGGCGACATGCCCGCGGCACGCCTCATCGAGATCGCCGGCAAGTACAACGTCGCGCGCATGCTCGAAAGGGACGATTTCTCGCAGCGCCATAAGAAAGGTGAGTCGATCGCGCTGCACGAGTTCCTGTATCCGCTGGTGCAGGGCTACGACTCAGTTGCCCTGCGCTCGGATGTGGAGCTCGGCGGCACGGATCAGAAGTTCAATCTCCTCGTGGGCCGGCATCTGCAGGAGGCCTTCGGGCAGGAGCCGCAGATCGTTCTCACCATGCCGCTCCTCGAGGGGCTGGACGGCGTCAACAAGATGTCCAAGTCCCTCGGCAACTACGTCGCCATTGCCGATCCGGCGGAGGTCATCTTCGGCAAGCTCATGTCGATCTCGGACGAGCTCATGTGGCGCTATTTCGAGCTTCTGAGCTTCAGGCCGCTCGGCGAGATTGCAGAGCTCAAGCGCTCGGTGGAAGGCGGCCGCAATCCTCGCGACGTTAAGATCGACCTTGCGAAGGAAATCGTCGAGCGCTTCCACGGCAAGGCAGCCTCCGAGCTTGCGCTCGCCAATTTCGTCGCCCGCTTTCGTGAGAAGGCTCTGCCCACTGATCTTGTTCCAAAGGTTCTGGCGGTGGATCCGGCTGGGCTCAGGATTGCGAACGTGTTGAAGGAGGGAGGTCTTTCGAGCAGCACCTCGGAGGCGAACCGCAAGATCGACGAGGGCGCGGTGCGCATCGATGGACAGCGTGTGACCGATCGCGGCCTCATTCTGGCCCCCGGTGCCGACCATGTCTTCCAGGTGGGGTCACGGCATTTCGCACGATTGCAGCTCGTCCCCAAATCGAGCTGATCGCCCAGTGCGATGGCTTAACGCGAGCGATATGCAGCTGTCGCGCTGCAGAGCGGCCTTCGCTGCTACCGCGGCGGCAATTGCCACATTGGGCGCGCCGCTCGGGTCACGGGCGGCATTGCCGGAGAATACGCAGCCCGCATTCGATCTTGCCGGATGGTCCGCGGATTACGCGTACTTGAAATCCGAGCTCGAGAAGTCCTACTCGAATCTGGCCTGGTTTGCGTCCCCGCGGGGCGGCGTCGATCTGCCCGCGCTCGATCGCCGTACCAAGGCGCTCCTCGCGCAGGCGCGCAGCGATGAGGAGGCACGTCTTGCGATTCACGACTTCGTGGCGAGTTTTCATGACGGGCACTTCTCGGAACTGCCCGCAATTGCGCCGGGAACTGCGGAACCTGCGGCCGAGCCGCCGAAGCGCGATTTGTCCAACGACGATCCGAGGAGTGGCTGCGCGGCGTTGGGATATGCCGATAAATCCCAGGTGGCTTTTTCATTGCCTTTTGAGTCCTTGCCGCTGTTTGACCTCGAGGCAGATGGCGTGAGTTCCGCCTTTCGCGCCGGCGTGCTCACATGGAATGGCGCACGCATCGGCCTCGTGCGCCTCAAGAACTTCTCGATGCGGCAGTACCCGAGCGCCTGCGAGCGCACCTGGACCACGAGCACGAAACGCGAACGTTCGGGTCCTGTATTTGACGATCGCGTCACCGACACCTGGTTCACGATGCTTGCGGCGCAGCTGCGGCGTTTCCGCGCCGAGCGCGTGGACATTCTCCTGGTGGATGTGGGCTCAAACAGCGGCGGCAATGACAGCGGTGAATGGACGCCGCGTCTCCTGAGCGCCAAGCCCGTGCGCTCGGCACGCTTACTGATGTCAGCGGCGCCCGTTGCCCAGACCTATATCGATGAGCAGATCGCGGCGATCAAAACTGCGCAGGCGGCGGATGCGACTGCGGCACTGCAGGCCAAAGCCCAGCAGAGTCTTGCGTTCTTTGCCACAGCCGCCGAAAACCTTGCCAACCGGCATTGCGAGATGTCATGGGTGTGGGAGGAGCAGCGCTCATTTGATCCCGCCGGCTGCAGTCGCCTCATTGACGTCGGCTATGCGTCCGGCGCGATCGCCGCGATGGCGCCCGCGGACTACCGCGATCGCCGTGCGGCGGCCAAGATCTATTGGCCGGCGGCGGTTGATCCCTGGCGTGCAGCATGGACGGGCAGCGTGTACGTCGTGACCAATGCCATGAGTTATTCGGCCGCCGAGATGTTTGCTGCCGTCATGCAGGACAATGCGATCGCCAAGACCGTCGGCGTGCGAACCGGCGGCGATGGCTGCGGCTTCATGGAAGACACGCCGCCCGTCGTCTTGCCGCATTCGCACCTGCGCTTTCGGATGCCCAACTGCGTGCGATTGCGCGCGGACGGATCGAGTGAAGTGGCCGGCATTGCGCCGGATCTGCCGATCGCTGCAATCGATGGCGAAAGCCCTCGGGCACGGGCCGCTCGCCTTCTCTCCACGATCGTGGGGGATGCCCAATCCTCGGTCGCCGGCAAGTGACGGTAGCGAAGCTGCGCTCACCGGGCGCAAGCGGCTACGCGCTGGCGCTGAAGAGTGAGCCCGTCAGCTCTGATGCATCTTCTCTAGGATCATTTTGAAGCGCGGATCCTGGCTGAGCGGCCGTAGAATCGGATCGTATTTCATCCACAACATGCCGGCGTCGCGCTGTCGCACACCGCGCTCCAGCCACTGAAAAGCCCGGTCGGCATCGCCGCGGTTGGCGTACACGATTGCAAGCTGATAGGCAGCTCCATTCAGGACGCTGTCGTGGGTCAGCGCCTGCGCTAGAATTTTGTCCGCCTCTTCCCTGCGCCCGAGCTTGTCGAGCGCAAGTGGAATGCCGAGCAGGCGAAAATCGGCAAACTCTTCGGCTGAAAACTCTGTCAACGCGGCTTCCAGCTTGTGTTGGGCCAGAAGCAGCAGGCCCAGGCGGTAATGAATGGTCCTCGCCGCAGGGACGCGCTTCAGGGCATCAGTCAGCACGGCGATTCCCGCGTCGAGCCTCCCCGCACGGTAATCGGCATTGCCAATCTGACGATAGTTATCGGCCTGCAGCGGATCGATGTCGAGACTCTCCTTGTGCATCGCAATCGCTTCGTCAAAGCGCCCTTCGCAATTGGCCATGTAGCCTTTCATCCATATGGCGAGCGGGTCCTTCGGATCGAGTGCGAGCGCGCGCTCGAGTTCGGCACGAGCCGGACTAGGCGTCCAGTCCATCTGGTAATAAATCTCGGCCAATATGGAATGCGCAGCTGCAAGCTGCGGATTGAGTGCGAGCGCCCGCTGCAGATCATCGACCGCTTCACGGCGAACGCTCTCGTAGTCGCCAGTTCCCACCGCAACAAAGCCGCCGACACGAGTCGCAGCTAATGCGACCCAAGCGTCGGCAAACGCAGGATCTAGCTCTACCGCTTTTCTGAGTGCGGTGATCGCCTCTTCGTAACTGCCAGACTGGCTGCGAGCCCACTCGAGCCCTCGCAAATACTGCAGATGCGCTTCGCTGTTGTTCGTCGGCGCTGCACGTGCCTTCACGTCGCCGAGCATCGTGACCTTGAGCGCCGTGACCACGGCGTTGGCAATGTCGTCCTGCACCTTGAATACATCATCGAGGGTACGGTCATAGGTTTCGGACCACACGCGCGTGTCGTCGGCAACATTGACGAGTTCCGCAGAGATGCGCAGCGCCGTCCCGGATTTACGCACGCTACCTTCGAGTACGTGTGAAACGTTGAGCACTTTGCCGATCTCGGGCAACGTTGATGGCTTGCCCTTGAAGTAGAAGGAAGATGTGCGCGCGGGAACGCGCAGGTTCGGTATCTTGCCGAGGAGGTCAATCAGCTCATCCGAGAGCCCGTCGGAAAAATACTCCTGGTCCTTCTTCTCGGAGAGGTCCGTAAACGGCAGCACCGCAACCGAGTTTGCCGTGGCAGCGGGCGTGGTGGGGGTTCCTCCCGCCATTCGAGCCCACCAGCCCTGCGACTCGCCGAGCCACCAGCCACCAAGAATCAGCACGGCGACAGCAGCGAGGGCGAGCGCAAGCATCGGTGCGCGCGTGCGCGCCTTGGCCGGCACCGGCGGAATCGGACGCTCGGCGCGCGCCGCCGTGCCGACGCGAGCGCCGCTGACAAGCCGACGCAGGTCGTCCGTGAGTCGCGGCATCGCGGCGTTCAATCCATCGCGGGCATCGACCCACTGCGACTCTGAGAGGAAGTATTCAAAGGCCGGCGTCAGCGGTGCTGCATCGAGGCGGATCGCGACGATGGGCTTGCGCTTCGAGGAAGCCCGTTCGACTTCTTTGCTGACATGCGATGAGTCGACGGAATTCTCAGAGAGAATGAGGAGCAAGCTGCGCGAGGCGTTGATGGCACGCACCAGCGCATCGGCGTAGTGGGCGCCCGCCGGCACGTCGCGCGGCGCCATCCAGATCCGAAGTCCGGAAGCTTCCAGGCGAGCACAGACCTGCTTTGCGGCCTCGGCGTCCGCAGAGGCGTAGCTCAGGAAGGCATCGCTGGCGAACTCGCCCTCTTTATCGCCTGCGGGTGCCGAATCTTCTTTCAGTGGATCCATCTTTATAAGTAGACCGCAGGCGTTGCAGTGCCGTTTCTTCGGCGAGGGAGTCGCTCGCGGCCGGTACTGTAGCGTCAGAGGCGCTCATCGTCGCCTCCCCGGCCTCCTTGAACATAGCCTTAGCAATAAGACCTCTGAATTTTCAGGCTCCAGAGCCGGTGGCCTTGCGAATGACGGTCTGCGGCCGCATGAACCCGGGCTCCTCGGGATTCGATCGGCAGCTGGACCTTGCCGGCAAGGCCGGACTTTCCAGATTGCTGCTATGCGTTGACAGGACCTTTGCGGCCGCTATACTGCGCGCCCCCGAGCCTGGAGCCGCACGCGGTTCCGGGTGGGGTAATCGTGGACAGTTGTTGACGGAATATGGCCCAGGGCTATACTTCCGCCCCCCTGCTTCGGCCCAATGCGGCCGTGAGCGCTCTTTAATAATTTGGCAGATAATTTGTGTGGGAACTTGCGTCGATGCCTTTGGAGCAAAGACCGAGTGACCAAAAGTCCAGCATTGGGCCTTTGGATCCACTCATGCTTAGAAGCTCAATGCCTTTAAGTGAAGAGTTTGATCCTGGCTCAGATTGAACGCT
>Ga0302325_10026894_pt1 | contig 11941 bp, 8 predicted proteins | sample Palsa_T0_2_FD_201948 | JGI IMG/M metagenome (GOLD analysis project Ga0302325, IMG submission 201948) | Peat permafrost microbial communities from Stordalen Mire near Abisko, Sweden - Palsa_T0_2 | ecosystem: Environmental > Terrestrial > Soil > Palsa > Peat permafrost | place: Sweden: Abisko... | reverse complement strand
CAGCAGAAAGCCTTCATCGACTACGAGATGACGGTGGAGTGCAAGTAAGGCGCGCTCGCTAAGACTCGACACCGCATCGAGCCGCTGCGCCAGGAGCGCCGGAATTACCCGCGCCACGAGGGCCGTGGACGAGATCGGCTACAACCTTCGTAGCTCAGACCCAGTCTTCAAGAGCAGCCGATCACGGTTTTTGCAGCTGATCTGCCGCCCTTTGGACGCGTCGGCTTCGCGGCAGGCGACCGCACTGGCCAGCGCGAATCATCCCCGCTACCACTCGGATGAGCACTCGAGTAAGTACCCACATTCTCGCCACATGAAAGCGAGCGCCAGGGTCGGGAGGTGGACCCTGACCCGACATCCGCGAGCGGCAGCCAATTGGATGCCTATCTGCTTTCTGACTTGCGCGGACCCATGAGGTGAGTCCATGTGAAGGCAATGTCTGGGATGAGGATCGCCAGAATGCAAAGCGTTAGGATTAAGCAAACGTTGCCGGCCTGACTTGGATGAAAAGAAGGGAATTCAAAGGGAACGCGATCGACGACGAAGAAAAACGTAACCGCATACGAACGGATCATCCATTGTCGGTGCTGGACAATTTGCCTCTTTTTCGCGGCAAGGTACGCGATGACGGCCGTGATGAGCCACAGTGATGCAAGGACGTCCACAGACACTCCAAATGGCGAGTAATTCTCCCAGACTAAGACATATTCGCCGATCGCCCCGGCAATAACTGTGCAAACGTATATTTTCCCGAGCAGCCGATGTCGTTTGATGTTTCGTTGTCGAAGGCGGCTCGAAAACTGTAGCGGCCCGATGCAAAGCGCGATGAAACCGCAGATCATATGAGGAACCAGGACCGGAAGTTCCTGCGCTAAATGCATGCTGTGCTTAGTCACTGTCGTGAGAAGCGGCAAGTCAACGAACGCGATTACTGAAAGCGCGGTCATCCCGAGTACGAACCAGAGCAACCATTTGGCGCCAACGGTATTGCCAGCCATTTTTGTGTTCATGAGGTGATTGTTCTGGTGAAGGGTGACGCGAGATTTTGATAGAGCTACACGTGACTTGAGTAGGTCATCGACTTCATCCCCTTATAGCTCCAATATTGAGCCACTATGGGAATGACCGCAATGCGGACGGCGATTCAGCACGTAGTCCGACAGCAATTGGGCCCGCCTGCTGCCGCATCAGCCGCTGCTACCGTCATGCCCGACAAACCGGGATCGCGCCGACGCATGGCGGGCTGCAGCCGAATATGTCTCCAATCGTCCCGGGGATTTGAAAGCAAGTCTCGCAGTGTGCATATATGGCGCGGGCACTAAATTGCCCGCACCATGAGTCGCCATGAAGATCTCAACATGAACGCCAAGGACTCCCGCTGGGCCGCCGTCGTCGCCCGCGATTCCACTGCCGATGGGAAATTCTTCTACTCCGTCAGGACGACGGGCGTGTATTGCCGTCCCTCCTGTGGCTCGCGCCGCGCGCGGCGTGAGAATGTCGCGTTTCACGCCACCGCGGCCGCGGCCGAACGTGCAGGATTTCGTCCCTGCAAACGCTGCAAACCCGATCAGCCGCCGCTTGCGGCGCAGCACGCGGCGATGGTTGCGCGGATCTGCAGGCGCATCGAAGCCGCAGACGAGGTCCCAAGCCTTGCAGTGCTCGCCCGCGCAGCGCACCTGAGCCGCTATCACTTTCATCGGCTGTTCAAGGCCGTCACCGGCCTCACCCCAAGAGGCTATGCGGCAGCGCACCGCGGCGCGCGCGTGCGGCGCGAGCTCAGTCGCAGCCGAACGGTAACCGATGCCATCTTCGATGCCGGCTTCAACTCCGGCGGCCGCTTCTATGCGACCTCCGATGAGGTCTTGGGGATGACGCCGACGGATTATCGAGCCGGTGGGACGCGTGCGGAAATCCGCTTTGCCGTCGGCGAATGCTCGCTTGGGGCGATTCTGGTCGCGCGCAGTGCCAAAGGCGTGTGCGCCATTCTTCTGGGCAGCGACCCCGAGACGCTCGTGCGCGATCTGCAGGATCGCTTCCCACGCGCCAATTTCATCGGCGCAGATCGGGGCTTTGAAGCGCTGGTGGCAAAAATCGTGGGCTTTGTCGAAGCGCCGGCGCTCGGGCTCGATCTGCCGCTTGACGTGCGCGGTACGGCCTTCCAGCAGCGCGTGTGGCAGGCGCTGCGCAAGATTCCGGCTGGGTCGACGGCAAGCTACAGCGACATTGCCGAGCGCATCGGCGCGCCGAAGTCGGTGCGCGCTGTGGCGCAGGCCTGTGCGGCCAATGCCATTGCCCTCGCCATTCCCTGTCACCGCGTGATCCGCCGCGATGGCGCGCTGTCCGGGTATCGCTGGGGGGTGGAGCGCAAGCGCGCGCTCCTCGAACGCGAGGCATGACCCTCGACCTCTTCAGCGACGTCTGCGAGGTCAACGAGGAAGCCTCGGCCCTGGCACCCGGCGCGATGCTGCTGCGGGGGCTTGCGGCGCCGCGGACTGCGCAGCTCCTGTCGGCCATCGATGGTGTGGCGCACTCGGCACCGTTTCGCATCATGACGACGCGCGGCGGCTATCGCATGTCGGTGGCCATGACGAACTGCGGTGCGGCCGGCTGGGTAAGCGATGCCAGCGGCTATCGCTACGATGCGGTGGATCCGCTGACGGGCGAGCGCTGGCCGCCCATGCCACGGGCGTTCGCGGACCTGGCTGCCGATGCGGCCGAGCGAGCCGGATTTGACGGCTTCACGCCCGACGCCTGCCTCCTGAACCGCTATGAGCCCGGAGCCCGGCTGTCACTGCATCAGGACCGCAATGAGCGCGACATGCACTCGCCCATCGTCTCCGTGTCGTTGGGACTGCCGGCGGTCTTTCTGTTTGGCGGTGCGCGCCGCGGGGAGCGGCCGCGCCGAGTGCCGCTGACGCACGGCGATGTCGTCGTCTGGGGCGGCCCGGCACGCCTTTTCTATCACGGCGTGCTTGCCCTGAACGAGGGTGAGCATCGTGCGCTCGGGCGATGCCGCGTGAACCTCACCTTCCGCCACGCCCTGTAATCAATCCGGTCAACGTGCGGCCGACCTCGCGTGGCCGCTCAAGCTCAAGCGGCCAACCGCCCGTATCCCTCATTCGGGCGCTTTTTAAGAATCTCACGACTTCTTAAGGATTAAACTCTGCGCCGCCGGTCCAATCGGGGATTCGCCCCGGCCCGACAGAGGATAGATCATGGGAGCGCAATTGGAACCCCAAGCCCCGCCGCCGGAGCCGGTGACGTGGATCGGACGCGATCATGCGCCGAACCTCCTGCATCCGGTGGGGAACGAGCCGCCTTCTGCAGGTGCTGAGACTCCGCGTAATGCGGGGCGGAAGTGGCTCATCGCCCTCATTATTGCTGCCGTCGCGGTGGGCGTGCTCCTGTGGGTGCGGCATGCGCGTACGCAAAGCCCCGCGGCGCTCGCGAGCACCGCGAATTCAATTCCCGTCGTGACCGTGACCACGCCGGGTAGCCGCGCGGTCACCTCAAGGATTACCTTCACCGGGGCTCTGGCGGCGCGCTACGACATGCCGATCGGCTCGGACACGGATACCGGGCGCATCCGGGAAATTTACGTCGAGGTCGGGGATCACGTGAAGCAGGGCCAGATCATGGCCAAGCTTGACGGCTCCATCCTTCTGCCGCAGGTGAATCGGCTGGCAGCCTCCGTCGAGGAAGCCAAGGCTGAGGCGGCTTTGTCGGCGGCGCAGTACAAGCGCGCACTCGGAGTGCAGGCCGCAGGCGCACTGTCGGCGGAGGAGATCGAACATCGGCGCGCCACCTCGCTCACTGATGACGCGCGGGTGAAGGTCGCGGTCGCGCAGCTTGCCGAAGCGCAGGCCCGGCTCGAACGCACCGACGTGCGCGCACCGGCGGAGGGTCTGGTGCTCACGCGTACGGCGGAAATCGGCCAGATCGCAAGCCCCGGGGGACCTGCCCTCTTTCGTCTGGCACGCAACGGCGAAATCGAGATGCGCGGCCAGATCGCCGAGCAGGACATGGCACGCCTGCGCGTGGGGCAGAGCGCGTCCGTCTACATCACGAACGTTGCAAAGCCCTTTGACGGGCATGTGCGTCTGCTCGGCGCGGTGATTGATCCCAATACGCGCTTGGGAGAGATCCGTATTGCCCTCGGCTACGATCCGGTGCTGCGGCCGGGCGCCTTTGCCCGCGGCGAAGTCGTCATCGATCACGATATACATCCGGTGCTGCCGGAGACCGCCGTGCTTGCCGATGAGAAGGGCTCGTACGTCTTCATCATCAATGACAAGAACGAAGTCGAGCGGCGCAAGGTGAGCGTCATCGACACCACCGCCGCGGGCGTTGTGATCGGTGCCGGCCTCACGGGTTCCGAGCGCATCGTCACGACCGCTGCAGGTTTCCTGCGTGAGGGCGAGCGCGTCAGCGCCGTGCAGCAGCAGGAGTCGGCGTCGTGAAGAACATTTCCGCCTGGGCGATCCGGCATCCGGTATCGCCGTTGGTTCTGTTTGTCGTGCTCACGTTCATGGGCATCGTCGCCTTCATCCGCCTGCCCATCAACGAGAACCCCGACATTACCTTTCCGCTCGTGACGGTGACCGTGTCGGAGCCGGGCGCGGCGCCGACGGAAATTGACACCCAGATCGTGCAGAAGGTCGAGGGCTCGATCTCGAGCGTCGGCAATATCAAGCGCATGACTTCGCTGTCCATGGAAGGCCAGGCCTACACGGCAATCGAGTTCCAGATCGGCACGCCGGTCGATCGGGCGGTCGCGGATGTGCGCGACGCCGTCTCCAAGGTGCGCAGCCAGCTGCCCCTAGGCATCCAGGAACCCGTCGTGCAGAGGATCGACGTCGACGGCGGCGCCATCGCGTACTTCGCGGTGAACACCACCAGCATGACGGAAGAGGAGCTGTCGTGGTTCGTCGACAACACGATCAGCAAGCGCCTCCTTGGAGTGTCCGGCGTCGCACAGGTGCAGCGCGGCGGCGGCGTCGACCGCGAGATCCGCGTGGATCTGGATCCCGCGCGCATGCAGGCGCTCGGCATCACTGCAGTTGACGTCAACCAACAACTGACGCGCCTCAACATTGACGCGCCGGGCGGCCGGGCACAGCTGGGAGGCGGCGAGCAGTCGATCCGCGTGCTGGGCGGCGCAACCTCCGCCATGCAGCTCGGCGACACGCAGATCATGCTCCCCGGCGGCCGCTTCGCGCGCCTTTCGGATATGGCCGAGGTGCACGACGGCGTCGCTGAAGTGCGCATGATCTCGCGCTTCAACGGCCGCATCGCCACGACTTTCGGCGTGCTGCGGGCGCGCGGCTCCTCGGACGTTGCGGTGCTGAAAGGCGTGCAGAAGGAGCTCGGGAAAATCGCCAAGGACTTCCCGCAGGTCAACGTGAAGCTCATCTACACCTCGGTCGATGAGACCTATGAGATGTTCGAATCCTCCATGCTTGCGCTCATCGAAGGATCGATACTCGCGGTGCTCGTGGTGTGGTTCTTTCTGCGCAACCTCAGGGCGACGGCGATCTCTGCGCTCGCGATCCCGCTGTCGGCGATCCCGACCTACGCTTTCATGCAGTGGATGGGGTTCACGCTCAATCAGATCAGTCTCCTCGCGCTGTCGCTCGTCGCGGGCGTCCTGGTCGACGATGCCATCGTCGAGATCGAGAACATCGTGCGCCACATGCGCATGGGCAAGAGCGGCTTTCAGGCGGCGCTCGATGCCGCGGATGAGATCGGGCTTGCAGTGGTCGCGTGCTCGGCGACAATCATCGCGGTGTTCCTGCCGGTGTCGTTCATGGGCGGTATCACCGGGCAGTACTTCGAGCAGTTCGGGCTTACCGTCGCTGCGGCCGTGTTCTTCTCACTGCTCGTCGCACGGCTCATCACGCCGGTCATCGCCGCCTACTCGCTACGATCGGACAGTCTAAAGGTCCACCACGACGGACCGATCATGACGCGCTACCTCAGCACTCTGCGCTGGTGCGTTCTGCATCGCTGGAAGACGCTGGCATTCGGCACGGGTTTCTTTGCGCTGTCGATCGTCGCGTTCGGCATGCTGCCGACGACCTTCGTTCCGCAGGACAACGGCACAAGCTCGCAACTCAATATTGAGCTGCCGCCCGGCGTGCGCCTCGAGCAGACGGCGGCGGTGTCCGCGCGGGCGACCGAGATACTGCGGCGCCAGCCCGAAGTCACCGACGTCGTCGAGGCGATTGGTGATGACGGCAGTGTGGCGAGCGAGGTGCGCAACTCCGTGCTCTACGTCTCGCTCGTGCCGCGCGAGCAGCGGAAGCTCACCCAGCGCCAGATCGAACAGAAGGTGATCGGCGAGCTGCGCAAGATTCCCGATGCGCGCATCGACTTTTCAAATAACGGCGCCGGCAACGGCGGCGGCCGTGACATTGCCTTGTATCTGACGGGCGATGACTTTGATCTGCTGCAGAGGACGGCGCGCCAGGTCATCTCGGAGATGCGCAAACTACCGTCGCTGCGCGATCCGCGCATCAACGGCGATCTGCCGCGTCCGGAGATCCTGATTCGGCCGCGGCTTGATGTCGCGGCACAAATGGGTGTGACGGTGGAGAGCATCAGCCAGACCGTGCTGATCGCAACCCTGGGCGACATCCCGCAGAACGTGGCGAAGTTCTCTCTCAAGGACCGGCAGATCCCCATTCGCGTAAGCCTCGTCGAGCACGCGCGCAACGACATGGCGACGCTTGAGAACCTTCCCGTACCGACCGCCTCCGGGCAGACGGTGCCGCTGAAATCCGTCGCCGACCTATCCTTCGGCGAGGGGCCGACGAAGGTGCGGCGCTACAACCAGAGCCGGCGCCTGTCGCTCGAAGCGGATCTGAACGGCGTTGAACTTGGCACCGCGATGAAAGAAATCCGTGCCCTGCCGACGATGAAGAACCTGCCGAACGGGGTGCATCTGGTGGACGTCGGCGCCGCCGAGGTGATGGTGGAGCTCTTCACGAACTTCGCGCTCGCCATGGCGACGGGCGTCCTCATGGTGTTCGCGGTGCTGGTGCTGCTCTTTGCACGGGTATTCCAGCCGCTCACCATCCTCTCCGCCCTGCCCCTGTCCGTGGGCGGCGCCGCCGTCGCTTTGATGATCTGCCAGATGCCCGTGTCGCTGCCGGTCGTCATCGGGTTTCTCATGCTGATGGGAATTGTCGCCAAGAATTCCATTCTGCTGGTCGACTTCGCCATCGAGGAGATGCGCGCCGGAAAGGATAGGCTCACGGCGCTCATGGAATCCGGCCACAAGCGCGCGCGCCCGATTGTAATGACCACGGTTGCGATGGTCGCGGGCATGTTGCCGGTCGTCATCGGAATACACGGGGACAATTCGTTCCGCGCGCCCATGGCCGTTGCGGTCATCGGCGGGCTTCTGACCTCAACGCTTCTGACGCTCGTGATCGTGCCAGCGGCCTTCACCGTGATCGATGATATCGAGCGCTGGATCGGACCGAAGGTTGCCGGCGCGCTCTCCACTCGTCCGCCCAAGCCGCCCGCACCCGCCAAGCCGCAACCGGCCGTGTGACATGCAACGCGCGGCGTGGTGGCTGCGACTCGTCGCCGCTCTGCCGCTGCGCGTGCTCTATGCGCTCGCGGCCGTCATCGCCTGGGTGACGTTTCGCGTCGTGCCGTATCGGGCCAACGTTGTACGCGAGAATCTAAAGATCGCTTTTCCCGAGGCCGATGAGGGCGAGCTGCGCGCGATCATGCGCCGCTACTACTCAGGATTCGCGCAGGTGCTGGTGGAGATCGTGAAGGCCGTAAGTTGGCCAGCCGAGAAGCTGCGCGAGCACGTGGCGATTGCGAACCTCGAGGTGATCCGCGAGCCGCTTGCGCAGGGAAAGCCGGTGCTCATCGTAGCGGCGCACCAGTGCAACTGGGAATGGTTTCTCCTCGCGCTGTCCGCCGAGCTCGGCTATCCGCTCGATGCCGCCTACAAACCGCTGATCAATCCCTGGGCGGAGCGCGAGATGCTGAAGCTGCGCACCCGCTTCGGCGCACGCCTGGTGCCGGCGGATGCGCTGCTCCCGGATATTCTGCAGCGCCGCCAGATCGTGCGCGCCATCTGCATGATCGCCGATCAGGAGCCGACAAAGGCCGAGCACAAACACTGGCTGCGCTTCCTGAACCGCGACAGCGCCTTTTTCGTGGGCACCGAGGAGATTGCGCGCGCGACGCGCTATCCGGTGTTCTTTGCGCAGATGCGCCGCCTGGCGCGCGGCCGCTACCGGATGGAATTTGTAAGCCTCGCCGCGGCGGGCGAGGCGAGCGCGCCCGGCGAGCTCACCGAGCGCTATGCGCGTGCGGTGGAAGCGCAGATCCGCGCATCCCCGCCTGATTGGCCGTGGTCGCACAAGCGCTGGCGCCTGAAAAGATCCCTGTACGGCGCACGCTAGCGCCGAAGCTCCCGGGGCAGCGAAAAGTAGACCTTCTCCTCGCGCCCGGAGATTTCGTGCGACACCTCGCCACCCCAGCCACGCAGGCATTCGATGACCTGCTGCACCTGAACCTCGGGCGCCGAGGCGCCTGCAGTAATGCCCACGGTGGTTTTGCCGTTGAACCACTCGCGGTGCAGATCCTCGGGCCCATCGACGAGATAGCCGGAAATCCCCGCGCGCTCGGCAAGCTCGCGCAAGCGGTTGGAATTGGAGCTGCTGCGCGAACCGATCACCACCAGCACATCACAGTGTTCGAGGAGTTTCTTCACCGCGTCCTGCCGGTTCTGCGTCGCGTAGCAGATGTCTTCATGCCGCGGCGTCGCCAGGTGCGCAAAGCGCGCGCGCAAAGCGGCCACGATCTGTGCCGTGTCATCCATCGAAAGCGTCGTTTGAGTGACAAAGGCGAGGCGCTCCGGATCGCGCACGGCGAGCGTCGCGACATCGGCGACGCTTTGCACCAGATGAATCGTTCCGCCGAAGGAGGTATCGAAGCGCCCCATCGTTCCCTCAACCTCGGGATGGCCCGCATGGCCGATGAGGATGACGTCGCGGCCCTCATTTGCGTAGCGCTGCACTTCCATGTGCACTTTGGTCACGAGCGGACAGGTGGCATCAAACACCGTGAGGCCGCGCTTTGCCGCCGCATCGACGACCGCGCGCGACACGCCATGCGCAGAGAAGATCACGTTGGCGCCTGCGGGAACCTGATCGAGTTCCTCGACGAAGACCGCTCCTAAGCCGCGCAGGCGCTCGACCACGTGGTGGTTGTGCACCACCTCGTGGCGCACGTACACGGGCGACCCAAAGAGCTCGAGCGCCCGCTCGACGATGTCGATGGCGCGATCGACGCCTGCGCAGAAGCCGCGCGGATTGGCGAGCAGTATCTGCATCAGACGGGTCCTGGTGTGCGGCGGCTCTCGAGCAGCGCATCGAGCAGGAGCAGTGCCGCGCCGACGGTAATGGAAGAGTCCGCCACGTTGAACGCCGGAAACTCCGCGTGACCCCAATGAGCGACGATGAAGTCGATGACGTGGCCAAGCCTTAAGCGATCGATCATATTGCCGAGCGCGCCGGCGAGAATCAGCGCGAGACTCAAGGACAGCAGCCACTGCGTGGAGCCCTTTAAACGCCGCATCCAGACCAAGATCGCGCCTCCTACGACAAGGGCCAGCACCGTGAAAAACCAGCGCTGCCACCCCGATGCGCCCTCAAGAAAGCTGAAGGCGGCGCCGCGATTGTAGCGCAGGCTGATGTCGAGCACCGGCAGCACGTAGATGCTGCTGTAGAGCTTGACTTGGTGCACGACCAGAAGCTTTGTGAACTGATCCAGGCCCATCACCGCCACGGTGACCGGCAGCCAGCGCCAGCCGCTGCCCTCGATCACGCGAACACCCGCCGTTCGCCCGGCAGGGACAGATTCGTGACGCAGCGGTCGCAGAGCTCAGGGTGCTCAGGATGGGAGCCCACATCCGGCCGGTGATGCCAGCAGCGCACGCACTTTGGATCTGCGGCGGGCGCGACTTCGATGACTTCCTCCTGAGCTGCCCCGCCCTCGTGCAGGCGCGCTCTCGAAGTTATGAAGAGAAAGCGCAGCTCCTCGCCCAATGAGCTCACCTTGGCGTACTCGGCGGGCGCGGCATAGACATCCACCGCCGCATCGAGTGACGAACCGATGGCGCCGGCATCGCGCAGCGCCTCGAGTTTGTGCATGACATTGGAGCGCAGCGCGATGAGCGCCGGCCAATTGATGTTCGTCGCCGGTATCTCGGGGAGGGTGTGCCAGGTGGTGAGGAACACCGACTGCAGGCGCGGACCGGGAAGATGCCGCCAGATCTCCTCGGCGGTGAACGAGAGAATGGGCGCCAGCCAGCGCACGATGCTTTCGGCGATGTGAAACATTGCCGTCTGTGCCGAGCGGCGTGCATGGCCCGTCGCCGGAGTCGTATACAAACGATCCTTCAGGATGTCGAGATACAAACCCCCCAGGTCCACAACGCAGAAATTGTGGACTTTCTGGTAGATCAAATGAAACGCATAGCTCCGGTAGGCCGCGATCACCTCGTCCTGCAGTTGACGGGTGCGCTCGAGCGCATAGGCATCGAGCGCCACCATATCTTGCGGAGCAACCGAGTGCTCCTTGGGATCGAAGCCTGCGAGGTTCCCCAAGAGAAAGCGCACGGTGTTGCGCATGCGCCTGTAGGAGTCCGCCATGCGCTTCAGGATCTCATCCGACACGCTCATCTCATTCGCGTAGTCGGTCGCCGCCACCCAGAGGCGCAACACATCCGCGCCCAGGGTCTGAATCACCTTCTGCGGCGCGATCACGTTCCCCAAGGACTTCGACATCTTGCGGCCCTTCTCATCCACGGCGAAGCCATGCGTGAGCACGCCGCGATAGGGCGCGCGCTCGTACATCGCTTCGGACATGAGAAGCGAGCTGTGGAACCAGCCGCGGTGCTGGTCGGAGCCTTCAAGGTACAGATCGACCGGTGCCGCAATTTCCGGCCGCAGCTTCCCCACGCTTTCGAATGACAGGCCCGAGTCGGCCCACACGTCCATGACGTCCGTGACCTTTGCATAGTAGGCGGCGTCAGCCCCGATGAGCTCTTTGGGATCAAGCTCGAACCAGGCTTCCACGCCGCCGCGCTCGACGAGGCGCGCCGCCTCTTCAATGAGTTCAGGCGTGCGCGGATGGCGCTCGCCGGTCGCCTGATGAACGAAAAGCGGGATCGGCACGCCCCAGGTGCGCTGCCGGGAGATGCACCAGTCGGGGCGGTTGGCGAGCATGCCGCTGATGCGCTGCTCGCCCCAGGCGGGAGTCCACGCGACCTTTTTCACATCGCGCAGCGCATGCTCGCGCAGCGACTTTGCCTCCATGCTGATGAACCACTGCGGAGTTGCGCGAAAGATGAGCGGCGTCTTGTGGCGCCAGCAGTGCGGGTAGCTGTGCTTGTACGGCTCGTGCCTGAAGAGCCTGCCCTTCTCCTCGAGCACCGCGACGACGTGCGGGTTCGCATCCCAGATCAATTCGCCGACGAAGAGCGGCGTGCCGCGCAGGAAGCGGCCGTCATTGCCCACTGGATTATTGACCGCCAATCCGTAGCGCTGCGCGACCGTCCAATCATCGAGTCCGTGCGCGGGTGCGGTGTGGACGATGCCGGTGCCGACGTCGAGCGTGACATGCTCGCCGAGCACGATCGGCACCACGCGCTCGTAGAACGGGTGGTGAAAGCGCAATCCTTCGAGCGAGCGCCCGTAGACACCGGTGATATCATCGTCCGCATTGCTTGTGATCTTGATGCCGCGCGGCGCATAACTGTCGACGCGCGCGCGCAGATCGCTCGCCACGATGAGGCTGCCGCGGTTGGTCGCGACGAGCGAATACAGATAATCGGGGTGGACGCTCAAGGCCTCGTTTGCCGGCAGCGTCCACGGCGTTGTCGTCCAGATCACGGCGTATACGCCACCTG
>Ga0302325_10026891_pt1 | contig 11942 bp, 9 predicted proteins | sample Palsa_T0_2_FD_201948 | JGI IMG/M metagenome (GOLD analysis project Ga0302325, IMG submission 201948) | Peat permafrost microbial communities from Stordalen Mire near Abisko, Sweden - Palsa_T0_2 | ecosystem: Environmental > Terrestrial > Soil > Palsa > Peat permafrost | place: Sweden: Abisko... | reverse complement strand
TTTCCTAATCAGGATATCGTTGTAGCCCTATCGCAATGCCTTCGAGATCAAGCCGCCCCTTTTGGAACATGGCTCGAGAACTTGTTTTCGAGCACCTCCGGTAGAAATGAAGTCCAAGAGCCGAGCCCCGCAAGGGGCGTCCCACCCTGGCCCAGCGCTTCAGCGCTCGGAAAAGTGGAAGAAATGACCCAAGTCCCCTTAGGGACGACCCGGTTCCCGCGCGCCCTCTTTTCGGCCGCCCCGCTCGGAGAACAGTCTGCAGACACGCCCTAGCTAATCGGGTTCATTCTAATGGCTGGAAGATATCGCGCAACGCCTGAAATTGGTGCAGTTGGACCTAATTCATGATCATGATTTGGAGCGATGGCCCCGGCACCTGAAAATCCACGCCGCGATCGTCATTCATCTTGACGGTGGCCGGAATATCGAGTTGGGCGAGCGGAATCTTTTTCGCGGCTTGATCGTTGAGCACCCAGACCATTCCACCGGAGATCGCGTAATTATGCACTTCCTCGACGTGCTGGTCGCGAAACACCAGCGCCGTCGCGGGTTCGGGATCCGGCTTTGGCCGATTGCGCGCCTCCACATCCTGCTGCAGCCGGTCGACTTTTCCGTTCAGCTGATCGAGGCCGCGTTGTGTTCCCGAGTCATCCGGGTAGGGCCCGGACGCAGGGTTATACTCCCCGGCATACGCATCTTGATCGTCAGTGTCGTAGAGCGGATCAGCGTACCAGTCGTAATACCCGTAGGGATAATATCCCAGGTACGGGTAATAGCCGCGTCGACCGTAGAAGCCTCGAGAGTAAGAATTGCCAATCCGAGTTCGAAGGCTGGAGTTGCGTCCGTAACTCCCGCCCCGAAACGCGGCTGACGATCTTCCGGCATAGGATCTTCCGGAATAAAAATGCCCGGCAGAATACCGTCCGGCCGAGGACCGTGCTGCAGAGGAGTGTCCGACAGAACCGCCGTGCGAGGGAAAATGAGCACCACCACCGCCCCCACCGCCGTGCCGTTGCGCCCACAGGGGCATCGTGAGCAGAGCCCAGCCAAACGTCGCTATGCACAACCCGCGCCGCATACCAGCATTATAGCGCAATTTGGAGAGGGCGGCGCAGCGAAGCCATGTTGCAGAAATGTTGCAGAGGTTGCGGTTGGTAACTGATTGTGGGGTGCGTGATAGTGTGGCGACGGGGCGGAGCCCCGTCTCCAGACGGGTATGCGCTTCGCCCTATTTCTTCTTCTTACCAGCGGGCTTTGTCTTCGCTTTCGCGGGTGGCTTCGCCGGTCTGGCTGCCTTCGCAGTCTTCTTGGCTGGAGGCGCAGCCGGCTTGCTGACCTTAGCGACGGTCTTAGTCTTCGAAGCAGCCTCAGCTTTTGCCGGACTAGCCGATTTGGCAGCAACGTTCGCCGTCGCCACCGCCTTCGTACCCGCGCCGCCCGGCTTGTCCACTGGCGGCGCTGGCACTGCGGCAGCAACTGCTCCAGCTTTTCCCTTCCCCTTGCCCTTAAAGGTCGTCTTGGCCGCCGCCTCGGCAACGGATGCGGCCGCAGCCTTCGCGCCGCGACCGCGCTTCGGCGGTGGTGGCGGTGGTGGCGGAGGCGGTGGTGGCGCGAGCGGCTTCAGGTATTTCAGCGTCTCCGTCCGCGAACGCAGCTTGCCATCCAGCAGCAGCAAGAATACATCGTTCGCAATCTTCGGATACTCCGGCATCTCCGGCGTGATGCGCAACTCCGTCATCTCCGGCAACGGAATCTTCTGCTTCACCTGCCGCCATTTCGTAAAGAAATTTTTGATCTTCTGCGCCACCGCCTGCTGCCGCGCCGTGATCGCCAGAAACAGAATCATCTCCGGACGCGCCGACGACAGCAATTGCCACGTCCGCGACGGCGTAGCCGCCTCTTTCCCCGTCAGCCTTTTAGCCAGGCTGTGCGCATTGTCCTCCAGATCCTTCCACGCCTCGACCAGATCCTTGCGCGGAATCGCCCGCCGCAAATCCGAAATATCCTTGTCGCCCAACCGCTCCGTGAGGAAATACATCACCGCCGGCGCAACCTCCGGCGTATAGCCAAGTTCGTTCATTTGCTGCCGCGTCTTGATCAGCGCGCCCAGGCCGGCCGTGTCGACCTTGGCTGTGCTCCAGTGCGCATTCAAAACCTTCAGCCATCCCTCTTTCTCATAAGCCTTCAATACGCCAAGCGGATCATCTTCATACGCCACCTGCTCGATTTCATGTCCGACGCTCGAACTGCGTATGTATTCGATGTAATTGTTTTCTTTTCCGGACTCATAGCGCGCCTGCGTGCGCTCCTCGAGTGGCCAGTGGAAGCGCGTAGTGAAACGCGTCGCGCGGATCAACCGCGATGGCTCTTCAAGAAACGCATAATTGTGCAGCACCCGGATTACTTTGGCCTCTATGTCAGCCACGCCATTCGAGGGATCCATCAACAAGCCGCGCGATCCCTCATTGAGCGACAGGGCCATAGCATTGACGGTGAAATCGCGCCGCCGAAGATCTTCGATAATGGTTGCCGGAGAGATTACGGGAGCCTTGCCCGGCTTGTCATATCGCTCCGAGCGGGCCATGGCGATTTCCGCCCGCACGCTTCCAGGCAGCGTCAGCAGCAGGGTCCGCGTCTCATCGTCGGCGTTGCCGACGACCGCTCCCGCTCGCTCCAGATCCTTTTGCAACTTCAGCGCATTGCCCTGCACCGTGAAATCCAGATCGCGAATCGGAAATCCTGTAATAATGTCGCGGATGGCTCCGCCGGTAAGATAGAGGTTCATCCCCGCCGCCTTGGCGGCGTCTTGGACCAGGGTTACCGCTTTCTGTTGATCCGGCGAGAGCCGGGTTTCCAGCGTATAGATGTAATCGGCCATGCCTTCCTAGTCGCCGTGCGGTGGCCCTCAGACGGGCTCGACAAGGGCGTTTTCCACAACATTTCCACAGGCGAGTGACGCCAAACCCAGAGATACCAGCCCGCTTGTGGAATCTAACTTGCTCTAGACATTAGACTTATAGCGCAATAATCCAATTAAGTGAACACAAGAAAATAGCATAAGGTTTACCGTTTGGCTACTGCGAAGCCACAATCTATAGGAATTCACCCAGAAAGTGCGAGAATCCAAGCAGAACTGTGTAACTCTGAATACGGGTGATCTAGGAGTGTGGCCGCGGACGACCTCGCCCGCGAAGACTCTACCCCTGTAGACGAACTTGGCGGGATTCCAAGGTTTCACGACAGAAATAGGAAATAGCAAAGAGTTCCAGGCCCATGCCCTCGACCCACAAGAAAGTAATCGTGCGGAAACACGACCGCGACTCGATCAGCGGCTTCGTAGCGCCGGCTAACTTCGTGGTCGAAGGCAAACTCGAATTGCTCAATACCTCCGGCAACGTAGTCGGCATCGACTTGCGAGACATCAAAGCCGTTTATTTTGTCCGCGAATTTTCCGACACCGACCTGATGCTAAGGAAGACCTTCACCACTCGTCCCCGCACCGAAGGCTTATGGGTGCGCCTGAAATTCAAAGACGGCGAGGTCATCGAAGGCATCCTTCCGAACGACTTAACCCAGAATCCCGCCGAAGGCTTCCTGATGAACCCTCCCGACCTCCGCTCGAACACGCAACGCGTCTTCGTGCCAAGAGAAGCGCTGACCTCGGTGACGGTGCTGGCAGTAATAGGATCAGCCAACCGCCGCCGCCGAGGCGGTGCGACCGATACCAGGCAAGTCACATTATTCGAGCAGTAAATCGTGTAGGGACGAGGAGATCCTGTGGGGGACGTCCGCCCTCTCCCGGCCAAGCCGAGCATGGCTTGGCAGCCGCAACGAAATTGGACCCCAACACGCCCTTACGCTTCCGCTACAATTCCCGAGACGGCCATGAAACTAGCTGACATCGCCAAAGCTCTCGACGCCCGCCTGGAAAACGCCTCTCCGAACACCGAAATCACCGGAGTAGCCGGCATAGAACAAGCCGGACCCGCCCAGCTCACCTTCGTCTCCAATCCCAAATACAACTCCGCCGCAAGAACGACGAAAGCGTCAGCGGTAATCGTAGCGGAAAACTTTCCCGCGCTATCGACCGGCATGCTGCGCAGCAAGAACCCCTATCTAGCCTGGGCTCAAGCCCTAGAACTTTTCTATCAGCCGCCACCCTACGTCCCCGGAATCCATCCCACCGCGGTGGTCCATCCCCAGGCGAAACTGGGCCAGAACGCGCATATCGGCCCCTACGTGGTAATCGACAAAGAGGTAGTCATCGGAGACAACGCCGTCCTCCTGGCCCACGCAGTCATCTATCGCGGAGCAACCATAGGCCGCAATTTTTTCGCCCACGCCCACGCCGTAGTAAGAGAATTCTGCCAACTGGGAGACAATGTCCTGCTCCAAAACGGAGTCATAGTAGGCTGCGACGGTTTCGGCTTCGCCAAAGACGATCAAGCCCGCTGGCACAAAATCGTCCAGTCCGGCAACGTAGTAATAGAGAGCGACGCCGAACTCCAGGCCAACACCTGCATCGACCGAGCCAGCATAGGCGAGACCCGCATAGGGCGAGGAGCCAAACTAGACAACCTCGTCCACGTAGGCCACAGCTGCAGCATAGGCCACGACACGCTGCTCTGCGCCCAGGTCGGACTAGCCGGCACAACCGACGTAGGCAACAAGGTGATCCTCGCCGGCCAGGTGGGCGTAAGCGGCCACGTAAAAATCGGAGACGGAGCCATGGCCATAGCCCAAAGCGGCATCCCGCAAGACGTTCCCCCAGGAGCCATGGTCAGCGGCTCTCCCGCCATCGATCACAAATTATGGTTGAAGTGCTGCGCCGCCTACGCCAAGCTGCCGGAGATAGTCAGAGCGGTAAGAAAGTTGTCGGAGCGTGCCCCCCAAAAATTCTCATCCTGAGCGGAGAAGCCGCTTCGCGAAGCAAAGCAGCTAAGGGGCGAGGGGTACCAGTACTAACTGATGAACATGCCAGGTAGGAAACAAACGAAACCCACTGCTCGCGCAACTGCATCCAACCCGGCAATCAGCGAATCTCTATAGTAGCGGCCACGAAACCAGTGGCAATGAAGCTGATGCCCACCAGAGCCACAGTAAGACCGCGGGTAGTGATCGTGGGGGCCGGTTTCGCAGGCCTGACCGCCGCCCAACGGATAGCCAAACTTCCCGTTCAAGTCACGGTCGTCGACCGGAAAAATCATCACACCTTTCAACCCCTGCTCTACCAGGTCGCCACTGCGGGCCTGTCCCCGAGCGAGATAGCGTCGCCGATTCGTGCCATTCTGCGCAGCCATTCCAATGTTGAAGTATTACTTGAAGAAGTGGTCGATTTCAATCTGGGCGAAAAGCAAATCATCACACGGCAGCAAACTCTAATCTACGACTTTCTGATCGTCGCCTCCGGAGCAACTCATGCTTACTTCGGGCACGAAGAGTGGGCTCCGCTCGCCCCCGGTCTGAAGTCGATCGAAGACGCGCTCGAGATCCGCCGCCGCGTTCTGCTGGCCTTCGAGCTGGCCGAGCGGCAGGAAAACGAGCGCCACGAAAACGATCACCAGAACGACGAGCGCAGAGAAGCCGAGCCTCCAAAAACTGAGTCTCTGTCGGTCGGCGGCCGCACTACGCCGCCCTTGCAGTTCGTAGTCATCGGAGCCGGCCCCACCGGCGTCGAACTCGCCGGAACCCTCGCCGAAATCGCGCACCACGCCATGAATCACGAGTTCCGCAATATCGACCCGCGTCGATCGCGCATACTACTGATCGAAGGCGGCCCGCGAGTTCTGCCTGCCTATTCTGAAGAACTCTCCCGCAAGGCCGAAGCCCAACTAGACCGCCTCGGAGTCGAGGTGCGCACCTCGCACATGGTTACGCGCGTCGAGCCGGGAGCTGTCTGGGTCGGCCATGAAAAGATTCCCGCGCCAGTAATCCTATGGGCAGCGGGTGTGGCCGCCTCACCCCTGGGGCGAAAGTTGGGCGTGCCCGTAGACCGCGCCGGTCGCGTGCTGGTCAATCCCGATCTCAGCATTCCCGGATACCCGCATGTATTCGTGATTGGCGACCTCGCCGCACTCAACGACCTGAACGGAAAGCTGCTCCCCGGAGTAGCGCAGGTTGCCATTCAGCAAGGCAGCTGGGTAGTGGAAACGATAGCGCGCGATCTCGAAAATCAGCCGCGGCGCAATTTTCATTATCACGACAAAGGCAGTCTGGCGACCATCGGCCGCGCCGCCGCCGTAGCCCAGATCGGCAAATTTGAGTTGTCCGGACATTTAGCGTGGTTAGCCTGGCTGCTGATCCACATTCTTTTCCTCATCGGATTCCGCAATCGCCTGCTCGTCATGATCCAGTGGGCATGGTCATATCTCACCTACGAGCGCGGCGCCCGTCTCATCACCGGCAGCGACGAACTGAGGGGTTGGAAGGAGTCCCAGGAAAACCAAAGTGGAGCGACGGACGTCCCGCCCGTCCGGTCAACTGACGACACCCGAGTTTCGAGCGCAAGTTGAAGCGAGATTATGTGGTGAGCGTGGTGGTGAGGTTGGGTGGTGACGGAGCTCTGCCCCGTAACGACGGCCCAGAGAGTTTCCACACAAGAATCCCAAAAGTCAGCCTTTCGCGCTACGCTGCGGATCAAACTGCAACACTGCCCCGGCGGTAGCAACGATCACGTCGCCACTCCAGTCGATATAATCAATGTGCCGTGAAATGCGCCGCCGTTTTCGTCGTTGTAGCTTGTCTGTTCTGCTGCTCGTCGCTTCGCGCTCAGAATGCCAATACTCCGGCCTCCGCCGAGAATGTGACCACCCAGACTGTGCTCGGACGAAGCCTGGTCGTGATTCCCTTCGAGAACAGTTCGCCCACGCCCGGTCTCGACCTGGAATGGATCGGCGAATCCTTTCCTGAAGCCTTCCACGAGCAACTCAATTCCCCGGTGCTTTACGTAGCCAGCCGCGACGAGCGACTCCGCGCCGATGATCGTCAGGGTATTCCAGCTGGAGTTCACGCCTCGCGCGCCACGATCTACCGCCTCGCCGAAGAAATGGACGTCGATTGCGTTGTCCTCGGCTCCTATCGCTATGATGGCGCTGGCGCTCACCTGACCGCGACCGCGCAGTTGCTCGACATGCGAGCACAGAAACTGTTGCCCGCGGTCACCGAATCAGCGCCCCTGGCCGATCTCGGCGCCTTGCAATCCGCCCTGGCCTGGGACTTGCTTCGCCTGATCCGCACCGACTTCTCTGAACCTAAGGACAAGTACATCGCCAGCGTGGCTCCCGTGCGCCTCGACGCTGAGGAAAATTTTATCCGCGGATTGCTGGCCACGACCGTTCAAGAACGCCTGCGGCGCTATCGCGAAGCGACTCGCCTGAACCCGGAGTATGACCGGGCCTGGCTGGAACTGGGCAAGACCTTATATGCCCAGCGCTCCTACGAACCGGCAATCTCCGCTCTAAACCAGGTCCAACATTCTGCATCCGTTGCGCGCGAAGCAACTTTCTATCTGGGTCTGGCCGCCTACGATCACGGAGACCTCGAAAAATCCGAGAGTGCTTTCGAGTTCGTGGCCGTCCGCCTTCCGCTCGCCGAGGTCTACAACAATCTGGGAGTCGTCGCCGCAAGCCGCGGCAAAATGAAAACCTCCGCCGACGATTTCGAGCGGGCGATCCAGAACGACCCGAGCGACCCCGACTATCACTTCAACCTGGCAATAGCTCTCGCGCAGTCTGGCGAGCACGCAGGAGCCGCCCGTGAATTGCACGCAACACTCGATCATCGTCCGAATGACGCAGAAGCCAAAACGCTTCTTGACTCCTTGCCGCCCGCCGTCGGCAGCAGCATCGTCGCCGCCAGCAGCACCACGTCGAAGCCTCCTTTGGAGCGCATCAAACGCAACTACGAGGAAGACGCTTTCCGCCAGATGACCGTGCAAATCGGGAGCTGGGCTGAAGAACGATTTGTGCGCTCCGATCCTCACGCCCACGCTCGTTTCCACACAGAACTGGGCAAAGAGCTTCTGGCCCACGGATTCACCACCGAAGCCGAATCGGAGTTCCGCCACGCCGCCTCGGTCGATCCCACCAGCGCCGCTCCTCTAACCGCCCTCGCCGAGGATTACGACGCACGCGGAGACGCCGCTGATGCCCGCGCCCAGGCAGAAGCCGCCCTCCGTATCCGCGAGTCTGCCGACGCCTACCTGATTCTCGCGCGCCTTGATTTGAAAGAAAATAAAATGAACGCCGCCGCAGAGGACATCGAGCGCGCGCTGCAACTGGAGCCTGCCAATTCCACCGGCCAGGACCTGAGGCGCACCCTGGCAGCCAAACTCGCCGAGAAAGCGCAGCCGCTGTCACCGCCATGAAATCAGCCCTCAGCTCCCAGCTCTCAGCTCCCAGAGGTCGTGTGGGGACGGTCGCCCTCGCCCGTCCAAGCCGAACGAAGCCCGGCAGTAGCCGGTGGACACGGCAACCATGGGTTCGCCACGTGGCCTGCAGTATTGTGACGCTCTTTCTGCTGGCCGTGTTTTCCTCCGCCGATATCTTGCGCGTCGCATTACATGACGCCATCCAGCCCGTAACCGCGGAATACATCGGCCGCGCCCTCGAAGCCGCAGCCGCCAACCACGATGACGCTGTCCTCATCGAAATCAACACGCCCGGGGGATTAGTCGACTCCACTCGCGAAATCATAGAAAAAATCGTAGCCTCGCCCGTGCCGGTCATCCTCTACGTAACCCCCAGCGGCAGCCGCGCCGCCTCCGCCGGATTCTTCATCCTCGAATCCGCCGACGTTGCCGCCATGGCCCCCGGAACCAACACCGGAGCCGCGCACCCCGTAATTCTCGGCGAAAAAATGGACGACGTGATGAAGCAGAAAATGGAGAACGACGCCGCAGCCCTCATGCGCTCCGTCGTGGCCAAGCGCGGACGCAATGTAGAACTCGCCGAAAGCGCCGTGCGCGAATCGAAATCTTTCACCGACCAGGAAGCGCTCGACAAGAAGCTGATCGAATACATCGCTCCGACCGAGCAAGACCTGTTTCGCCAACTGAGCGGAAAAAGCTTCAAGCGTTTCAATGGCGCAACCGCAACGCTAAGTCTCGATAACCAGCCCGTACGTGACTACAAGATGACGCTCAAAGAGCGCATCCTCTGCTACATCATGGACCCGAACGTAGCCTTCATCCTGCTAGCCATAGGAGCGCTGGCGCTGTACGCCGAATTCAACCACCCCGGCGCAGTTATTCCCGGAACCGTGGGCGTCGTCTTTATTCTTCTGGCAGCCTTCGCGCTGAATCTGCTGCCCGTGCGCTTCGCGGCCGTCGCCATGATCCTAGGAGCCTTCGCCCTCTTCGCCGCCGAAGCCAAGTTCGCCAGTCACGGCGTGCTGACGACCGGCGGCATCGCGCTCTTGACCATGGGCGGCCTGTTCCTGGTAGACGGTCCGATCCCCGAAATGCGTGTCCACCTGGTGACCGCATTGGCGGTGAGCATCCCGCTCGGAATCATCACCGCCTTTCTGATGAGCATAGCCATGCGCGCCCGCCGCAACAAAATAGTGACCGGCGAACAAGGCATGATCGGCGAAATCGGAATCGCGGAAACCCCTCTGTCGCCATCCGGGAAAGTGTTCGTGCACGGCGAGCTGTGGGACGCCGTCTCCACCGTCCCCGTCCCCGCCGGAGAACGCATTGTCGTGCGCCAAGTCGACGGGCTCAAGTTGCAAGTCGATCCCGTGGCGGCGACAAGACCAGCCATCGCGTGAAGCCACGAAGCAACCGCTCATTCGCCGGAGGCCAAGCGCACCGGAAGCCAAGCGCAAAAGAAAATCCCTCCGACGTTCTCATCCTGAGCGGAGCAGGACCCCTACTTTATTACCGCTGTCGTGGCCGACGGCGCCTTTTCGCGGCACCATACGGAACTGCCGTTTCCCCTCATTTCGATGGGTAGCAAAAACCGCCCGATCCACCGTCCGAATCACAGAATGAAATTCACGCTAGCCAGATACACCAGCGTGGCATGTACAAAATCCACCGGCCGTCCGAATAGCGTGACATCAATCCGTGCAGTTGTGCGTCAGTTCATCACCGTCGATGGTGCCGACTCCAATACTCCTCCGTTGTCCGCATCTGCGCCCGCAACCCTCTCCCGTGCGCTACAATCCGCTCATACTCGTTGTGGGGAGGCATTTATGGATCTCGGGTTTCCGGCGATCACCGTTGCCGTCGTGATTGTCATCATCTACCTGCTCAGTTCGATCAAGATTCTGTCCGAATATGAGCGTGGCGTGATCTTCCGTCTCGGGCGCCTGATTGCGGCCAAGGGTCCGGGCGTAATCCTCGTTTTCGCACCGATCGACCGCATGGTGCGCATTTCGCTCCGCCAGGAGGCGCTCGAAGTTCCGCCGCAGGACATCATCACCCGCGATAACGTCACCTTGAAAGTCAACGCGGTTATCTTTCTGCGCGTCATCGATCCCAACAAGGCTGTGGTAGAAGTCTCGAACTACGCGTACCAGACTTCACAGTTCGCCCAGACCACTTTGCGGTCAGTTCTTGGCGAACAGGAACTCGACGAGCTGCTCGCGCACCGCGACAAAATTAACCTGCGCCTGCAGAGCATTCTCGACACCCACACAGCGCCTTGGGGAGTGAAGGTTGCGAACGTCGAGGTCAAGCAGGTGGACATGCCCGAGTCCATGTTGCGCGCCATGGCCAAGCAGGCCGAGGCGGAGCGCGAGAAGCGCTCGAAGATCATCCACGCCGAGGGCGAGTTCTCCGCCGCGCAACGCCTAGTGGATGCCGCCCACCTGTTATCGTCGGAACCGGCCAGCATCCAGTTGCGATATTTGCAGACGCTCACTGAAATCGGCGTCGAGAAAAACACGACGGTCGTGTTTCCCGTCCCGATCGATTTCTTCTCCGGCTTGCAGAACCTGCTCGCAAGCCCAAAAACATCAGCCCCTCCGGCAAAAAGCTAGAGGGCACTCTCGTGTGGTAGCGGGGCTATGCCCCGCTTGAGGTTGTTTTTCGATGGCAACAAAGCAACAAGATACAGAAATCACGCTTGGCACCGGCCACATGCTGGCCATTTTTTTCGTCCTGGTATTGGTCTGTGCTGTGTTCTTCGCCATCGGCTTTTCGCTCGGCAGAAGAACCGCAGTCGCGGGAGTTGTGAATCCGGTCGGCTCCCCCGCAGGAATTTCGGCAAGCACGGTTCGGCCTTCGGCCGCAAAGGCCGACGCTCCCCAGCCGCAGTCTTCCGATTTCAGTTTTTATAAGGCCGTAGGCGAGAAAAATGCCGACGGCGCGCTCCCGCCGAAGGTTCCTCCGGCTGCCGCTGCCTCGAACGCAGCCGCTCCGGCCGTAGACGCGGCGGCGACCGCTGCCCCAAAGACCATGTCAGAGGCCGCATCCGCCACCCCCGCAGGCATCCCGTACTACGTGCAGGTCGCCGCCGTCAGCCGCCAGGAAGATGCCGAAGCGCTCGTCGACGCTTTGAAGAAGAAGCAGTATCCGGCCTTTACCGCCAACAATACTGCCGGCGACAAGTTCTATCACGTTCAGGTTGGACCCTACAATGACGTGAAAGACGCCGAGGCCATGCGTGCCCGGCTCGTCAGCGATGGTTACAATCCCATCGTGAAAAAGTAGAAATTTGCGTTGGTTTCAAATTAGGAATTACACATCGCCCTGATCTATCCTCCCGCTCCGGCTATGCTGGCTTTTTCTTCCGTGTTCCCGTGACTCAGTTCGCGCACGCGTGAGATGAGGTCCGCCAATTCGAAAGGCTTGGCCAGTGAAGGCACGCCATGTTCGTGGATGAAGTTTCGAGTCTGCTGGTCGGTCTCGGTGGAAAAGGTCAGCAGCAGCCTTTTCTCAAGACCGGGGCGATTTTTCGCGATCCACTCATAGATTGCCTGTGTGCTCCAGCCGCCGG
>Ga0302325_10026890_pt1 | contig 11942 bp, 8 predicted proteins | sample Palsa_T0_2_FD_201948 | JGI IMG/M metagenome (GOLD analysis project Ga0302325, IMG submission 201948) | Peat permafrost microbial communities from Stordalen Mire near Abisko, Sweden - Palsa_T0_2 | ecosystem: Environmental > Terrestrial > Soil > Palsa > Peat permafrost | place: Sweden: Abisko... | reverse complement strand
TATAGATCCCTCCATTGGACAGCTGCGAATTTGTCAGAGTCAGGGTGCCGCCGGTGGCACCGGGAATCACAGATCCGTTGAAACTCCATTGATAGCCCGGGAGCCCGCTGGCAGCTGCGACCAACACCGCCGTCTGACCGGCAATAACGGTGGCGCTGGCTGGCTGGACCACGAAAACGGGCGGAGCGGTGGGTATGGCAGTTATAAAAAACGGCGTGGCAAGCCCGTCCCCGACAAAGTTCGAGACCACCCCGCCGGGCGAGATCTCGGAAATTATATTCGAGGCTGCATCGGTCGAGTAGAGGTTGCCAGCGCTGTCGAACGCCAGACCGGTGGGATAATTATCCCCCACGGAGGCAAAAGCGGAAACGGCTCCTGCGGGGGTGATGAGGTCGATTGAGCCGTCTCCCGAATCGGCGGAGTAAAGGTTGCCACTGCCGTCGAAGGCCAAGCCGGCCGGCTGGTTTAGCCCGGAAGCAAATGTGGAGACTCCTCCACTGGGGGTCACTTCGAAAATTGCGTTAGCGCCGTAGCTGCTCACGTAAAGATTGCCGCTGCGGTCGAAGGCCAGGCCGACTGGCTCGCTGAGCCCGGAAGCAAACGTGGAGACATTCCCGTTGGCCGCGACTTTTGAGATGGTATCGTTTCCGAAATTTGCGACGTATAAATTTCCACTTTGGTCAAACGCCAGCCCGACCGGGTCGGACATTCCCGTCGCAAACGTGGAGCCGGCGGCCACTGATCCACTGGGCGGAATCTTCGTAATTAAGTTCCCGTCGCCGCTGGCCACGTACAGGTTGCCGCTGGCATCGGCGGCCAACCCATTGGGTTCGTCAAATCCGGAAATAAATGTGGACGAAGTCCCGTCGGACGTGATCTCCAAAATCGTGTCGCCGCTTCCATTCGAAACATAAAATAGCGGCAACGCAGTGACGTAGAGCACGACGGAGGCGGTTGTGGTGGCAAAGATGGCGGTGTCCGCGGGGGTGAACGTTGCGGTTAACGTGTGGCCTCCCTCTGCCAGCACGGTGCCGGCGGAGGGATTGTAACTAAATGATCCGGCGGCATTCGCCGAGGCGTCCAGTTGAAGCGCGGAAAGAGGTGTGCCATAGGCAATCATTGCCGGACTGCTCCACGTGATGGCCAGCGGCGGATCCACTTGTAGCGTCACCGAAGCGGTTGTGCCTACATAGTCGGCGGAGTCGTGCGGTGAGAATATGACCCTCAGGACATTATTGCCGAGCGGCAGCACCGTGCCGGCGGCCGGGCTGTAGCTGAATGAACCCGGAACGTTGGCCGAGGCATCCAACTGCAGGCTGGAAAGCGCCGTGCCGTGGACAATGGCTCCCGGGGTCGGCCAGGTGATGACCGGCACTGCCTCGCCCGGCAATTGGGCGTAAATCGCCGGCCGGGCTGCGAACAACAGACAGACTGCGCCGAGCGCCCGAAGAGCAGGGATCCGCGTCAGGGGGGGGAAGTTCATTTTGATGGGACGAAGCGCAGCCCTACGGAATTTCATAGATTTCAACGAGGGCGATTCCCGTGCTCCCGTTTAACCCGGCCACTTCCACCGAATAGTCGCCGGGAGGGAGGGTGACCGCCATCGCACAATCTGCCGAGTTGGCCGACAGGGGGAAGGCCCCAACCGCGGCCATGATGTCGGGTGTTGCCGGTAGCACCCCGGCATTTACGGTCGAAGGTCCCAGCACCGGCCCATTGCCCCATCCGGAATTGGTGGCAATGGGAACGCCGGTCCCGTCGCACAAGGTGAGTTGCGGGGCCGGGAGGAGCCCCGTGAGGCCAAATAAGGGGTTTAGGCCCGGGCCAACCGCCCGGATGAGGACGGTCTCGGAGGCCGTGCCAGCCACCACAAATCCGCCGATCAAAATATCGTTGCCCGTTCCAACGCCAGCCCGGGCGGAAATGTTGGACAGCCTTGTCGTGGACGCAACCGGATCGGCATCGTAGACCTCGGCCAGACCAATCCCAGGGCTGCCGGTCGGCGCACTGACCTCGATGGTGTACCCATCCGTGGGTGATAGCACGTCCATGGCCGAATCGGACGAATCGGGAATTAGGGGAAACGCACCGACGCTGTTCATTGTCTGGGCGGTTGCTTCCTGGGCGTTCACTTGGAGGCTTGACGATCCCACGGTCAGGCTGCTGTTCCAGCCCGCGTTGATGACGATTGGGAGGGAGTGAGCATCAAACAAGGTCAATTCCGGATCAGTGACGGTAGTCCCGGCCAGGGAGGGAAACGTCGCGCTCAAACCGGGCCCAACGCCCCTAATCAACGCGTTTTTTGAACCTGTCCCGCCGATCACAAAACCCGCGATCAGGGAATTGGCGCCGGTTCCCACATATCCGCGGGCTGAGATATCCATCAACCGGGCGTCGGTGGTCACGGTGATATTCGCTGAGTTGGAAATGACGGATCCTAGATTTGAATACGCAGCCAAAGTATAAACGCCCGCAGCTTCGGTTCCGATTTCCGGCAACGACAGCGTTGCGCCGGTTGCGCCGGGGATGTTCACTCCATTTCGCATCCATTGATAGTACTCCGCGTTATTGGTGGAAGCGCTCAGCACGATGCTCCCGCCCGCGGCGGTAGTCTGGCTTTTGGGCTGGGTCGTAAATGCCGCTGGCGCGGGTCCGTTTACATTGAGGAAATACGACGGCGATGTGATCGAGCCGGATTGATTGGATACGACGACCGTATAGGTGCCCTCGTTTCCGTATTGGACATCGTTCAGGGTCAATACCGGGCTGGTTGCGCCGGCGATGTCAGCTCCATCGAATATCCATTGATATTGCACAATGGCACCGTCAGCGGATCCGGTTTTATATTCGGTGCCCGCGATCGGACTAACGGGACCCCCGCTCCCAAAAGGATCTCGGGCTGGTTGGCCTTCATAAATCACATCATTGGCGCAAAGGTACACGTCATCATTGGCGTCCAGGGCAATTTCATACATATCAGCGCCGTAAGTTGACGGTCCGAGAATCGTGCCGTCGGGCGTCATCTTGCGGGACTGAAGCAGAGGGGCGTCAAAATTGCGAGGAATGGCCTCGGAAACGAACAAGATCCCTGCGTGATCTATTGCGATCGCATACGGATAGGTGAATCCGGCGCCGCTTCCCGAACCATATCCGGTCAGCGGAACTCCCGGATTCCCTGCAAGCGTCGTGACTTGACCGTCAGCGGTGATCTTCCTAACGGTGCAATTGTTGGTGTCGGCGACATAAATGTTGCCGGAGCTGTCGACCGCCAGGCCCTGCGGTTGGTTGAACCTCGCGCTGGCACCTGAACCATCGGCACTTCCCGTCGCGCCGCTACTTCCCGCAAAAATGGCGCAAGCGCCGCCGGGAGGCATTCTAAATATCACATTTGCCGACTGGTCGCTGATAAGAATGTCGCCAGCGGGATCGACGGCGACTCCAGCGGCGGCGGAGAAACTAATGCCACCAACCCCATTTCCGGCCACGGTTGCGACGGATCCCGCCGGCGTCACCTTCCTCACGGTGTTCGCGTCGACGATGTAAATATTCCCGGCATTGTCGGCGGCGATGCTTCCCGGATCGAGAAAACGGGCGCTGGCGCCGGTTCCGTCCACCAGACCCTTTAACCCGGGACTTCCGGCGACCGTGGACACCACCCCGTCCGCCGACAATTTCCTCAGGGTGCAGTTGCCGTTGTCGACGATGAATAGATCGCCGTTTGCGTCCATGGTGATGCTGGTGGGATTGTTGAACAATGGAACATTGCTGTCGGCCTCGACGGAATAGGTTTCACTTTCCCCAACTTCGGCCCCCGCAATGTCCGGGTGGACGGTGATCGCCAGGGTCACGGTATATCCAACCGATTGGGAAGTAACACTGCCGGCGGCGTTGGTGGCAACCGCAGTGAATGTATTATTGGAAACACCGCTGCTAAAGGCGTTGTCGGTGAACGTAAGGGTGGTTCCGGTTGCTCCGGGAATCGGGGAGCCATTATCAAACCATTGATAGCTGATGGGTGATGAGCCGGTGGCCGCGACCGTGAATGTCGTGGTCCCCCCCTGGATCAGGGTTTGGTTGAGCGGCTGCGTTACGATCATCAAGCCGATGGTCAGCGTGGCCGTCTGGGACGCTGTGCTGCCTGATCCGTTTGTCAGGATGGCCGTGTAACTGGCGAAATCAGACGTTTGAAGATTGCTCAACGTCAACGTCGGCCCGTTGGCTGACGGGATGTTTGCTCCGTTTTTCTGCCATTGATATGTGACGGGAATCGAGCTGGCCGCGACCGATAGTGTAACCGAGCCGCCGATGACACTCGCCTGGCTAAGGGGTTGGACGGTTATCGCGGGAGGTGGTCCGGGCGGGGCTCCGTAGAGGAATTCAGCTCCCAGCGTGTCGTCGTTGGTCAGATCGTCGGTATTGCTCACTTGGCTATTCATGATCGCTGCCACGGTTTGCCCCGCTTGATCGGGATGGTCCAGGCCGAGGACGTGGCCGAATTCGTGGAGTGCCACCCGTTTCACGTCGTTCACATTCGGTACCAAGGCGCCGCGGTATGAATCCCAGATCAAGTTGCTGTTGAACAGCACGTCGGCTTCCTGCATTTGGGACCCTTGGTACCAATATATGGTCACGGCGATCGCACCGTCGGTGTCCGCGTCGTTCCAAGACTCGCCATAAACCGTGTTGTCCCAGAATACGCGGTTGCCGTTAGCAGGGCTTCCGGTGGCGGGGACTCCCAGTGTGGAATTGCTTACCCAGGAGAAAGTTGCAAGGTAAAGGTATTGGTTCCAGTCCGCCAGGGCCGCCTGCGCCACTTGATTCCACGAAGCGGATCCATCCAGCAGGGTTCGATTGGCTGGCGGCCCGTCCTGCAGCAGCAGTTGCATTTGCACTTGGGTCGGCTGGCTGGGCGTCCCATCGGGCCAACTCTGCCCCTCCAGGGCATAAGCGTGCAGGCCGGCAGCCCGGCTTAACATCCCCACGCAGATTAGTTGGAGCGCGAGTCGGGCAAGGTTACTGATTCGAGTCATGGCCGAGTTCCGCGAGAATCGCGGTTTCAAAACTTTCCCTGGTCATTCCCGATGCCTCCCCGACAATTGTCGTGGCACTCGGCGGGTCCATGGGCTGGTCCACATCTTCGGCTGTGCGCAACGGCTCAGAGTTGCTCCGCGCCACATGCTCGGAGCCGGTGGCCGGGTCTTTCACGACCCGGTAACTTCCGTGCATCACACCGACCAGCGGGCAGAAGGCCCTGCCGTTCCGGGCGATGAACAGGATATAGGTGCCCCCCACTTCAAACGTCGGCATATCGGGAATCACCATTCTGGCGTCTCCGACCTGACCCCCGAGGAGCCGAAGCGTGACGGAATCCTGCTGACTCCCCGTAAGCGACCTCAATATCCGGCAAGTCACATAAGTGTGGATCAATCTCCCCTGCGCCGAATCGTCCCACCGGCAGCTCACGGCAATCACTTGCGCGCGGACAATCTGTTCTGCGTGCCGCACTAAATTGGGGAACGTCGGGGGCGCCACGGACATGGCGCGACAAGGGCACATCCAGGCGAATGTAAGAGCCACCAGGAAAGCGGATGCGTATCTCATTGATAGATATGTCCGTCCGGCGTGGGCTGACAGATGTAAAATTTAGTGAATTCGGAAATCCCGATATAGCATGCTTGCGCGGGCCATTCGAGAGGTAAGTTAAAATAAGAAGCGTTCAAGGTTTTATGGCGCCCAGAACCACTCCAAGGCTCGACTAGCGCCGCTTGGCGAGAGTTCCGTCGGCATGCAACGCCTGAGGACGCGGTCGAAGGGGTCAGGTCGATTTTTTTCGGGTCAGACCCGCAACTGCGGCGTCCGTCAGTGCATTGAGCTCCGACCACGCGCAGACTCGGCCATGGGTCCGCTCTTCGCCGCGGTCACCGCCATATACCAGCCAACCGGGCGGAGTGTCGGCGGGCGACTTGGAAAATTTCCGCCATTTTAGGAGATTGCTGAAAAAATCGCTTCCAACGGTCTCTCCGGACTTCACCTCGACGGGAATGATCCCGTTGGGATGCTCGATGAGCAGGTCGACTTCATTTCCCTCCTTGTCCTTCCAGAAAAACAACGGCGGCCGGCGGCCGCGGTGGCAAAAAGCCTTGGCTACTTCCGAGATCACCCACGTCTCGAATATCGCCCCGCGCAATGGATGGGTGGCCAGCTGACCGGCGTTTTGAATTCCCAGCAACCAGCACACCAGGCCCGTGTCGTAAAAATAGAGCTTGGACGTCTTGATCAGGCGCTTGGAGCTGTTGGAAAAATAGGGAGGCAGTTGGAAGGCAATGCCGCTTGTCTCGAGAACGGAAAACCAAGCACTGGCGGTGTTGCGGGTTATGCCCGTGTCCGCCGCCAGGTTGTTGAAGTTGACCAACTGGCCGGTGCGGCCCGCCGTCAGCCTTAAAAACCGCTGGAATGTCGCCAAGTCGCCAACCTGTATAACCTGCCGCACGTCGCGCTCCAAATACGAAACAACGTAACTGGCAAACCAGTCTCCAGGCGTCAGGTCGCGCACGATCAGGGGCGGGTAGCCGCCGACAAAGAGGGCCGCGCTTAGCGTCTGAGGGGATACTTTGGCCGCGAGCATTTCCTCATGAGAGAATGGCAGCAGGTTCACCATTCCGATGCGCCCGGCGAGCGATTGGGTAAGCTTGGCGGTGAGTTCGAACTGCCGGGAGCCGGTGAGCAAAAAAAGCCCCATTCGGCCGTCAAGGTCAACCTGGGTTTGCAGGTAGGAGAAGAGTGCCGGGGCGCGCTGGATCTCGTCAAAAATTGCACCGTCAGGGTACCGTTTTAGAAAACCGCGCGGATCGGAGGCAGCGAATTCAAGCTGGCCGGGATCTTCCAGCGAGACGTACGGCTTGTCGGACGCGATTTCCCGCGCCAAGGTCGTCTTACCGGCTTGCCTTGGCCCGTTCAAGCCGATGATGGGGAATCCCTTCCATAGGCGCTTTAGGGTAGATTCGGCGGTCCGTTGTATCATACAATATCATGAAATACAAATATTTGGCTACATGTCAATTTAATTGACAAATAGCCATGAAGGCATCGGCACCAAATGAATACCACGCTGTGCATGCCCTTTGGGCCGTGCCCAGTTCACTGCAATCGGATCGTATGCCGTTCGTCAACGGTGATGCCCAAGTCAAGGTGCCAGGCGTCGGATGACAGCCAATATGCGACTTTTTCGGGCCATTCGACGGCGAGACAGAAGGGCGACTTCAGAAAATCATCGAGGAGCAAGGATTCGATCTGGGCGGGCGAGTCGATCCGGTAGGCATCGAGATGCACGAGCAGGGTTTTTCCGCGAAGAAGATTGTAGATCGTATATGTGGGGCTGGTGACGGGCGCCGTGATGCCAAAGCCGCGGGCGAGGCCCTGGACGAAGGTGGTCTTTCCGACTCCGAGATCGCCGTGCAGCGCCAGTGTGGTGTCGGGGGGAAGTACGGTTGCCAGTTCCGCGGCGACGGCGCGGGTTTCCTCGGCGGAGAGGGTGGAGACGCCTTGGCGCAGTCGTTCGAGGATGCTCATGGGTGGACCGTGTCAGCCCAAGTGCTCGTAGCCGCGGTAATCTGAGATGTGAATGGCGTCGGGGGGCAGATCGTTTTGGTGGACGAAGCGGCCGATGCAGGTGAGCGGAAGTCGGGGGAATGCACGGCGCCAAGCTCGCTCGAAAGCCGCTCGATCGGTCTTTCTATCCAGCGCGACGACGAGTTCGTAATCCTCGCCGTCGCAGAGGGCGTCGCGCAGGCTGGCGCCGCGGCGGCGGGGAAGGGCTTTGGGGTTGAGGGCGGGCACGATGGTGGGCGGAGTCGAACGAGGCGTCTTGGGGACAAGTCGCCCCACCTTGGGGGTGAGGGACCAGAGGTCCTTGGCTAGGCCGTCGCTTATGTCCATCATCGCAACGACCTCGGGGCGGTGGGCGAGCCAAGCGCCTTCGGCCAAGCGGGGTTGAAAAGTGTAATGATGCCCGCTGCGCACGCTGCCGCCTAGTTTCCCGGTGACGAAAATCAAGTCGCCCCAGCGGGCGCCGTTACGGGTAACGGCACGCTTCCCGGTGACTGCACCGAGAAGCGTGAGGCTCGCGGCCAGGGCGCCGCGCGCCTCGGCGACATCGCCGCCGACGATCGGCACGCGGTAACGCCGTGCGCAGGCCGCCAGCCCGCGATAAAATCCCTCCAGCCACGCGAGGCTCACGCGCGGGTCGAGGGTGAGCGCGATCACGGCGGCGGTGGGCCGGCCACCCATGGCCGCGATATCGCTCAGATTCCGTTTCAGCAGTTTTGCGCCGACCGCTTCGGGAGGCACGGAGTCATCGAAGTGCCGGCCATAAATGACCGGATCCACGGTGAGCAATTGCCGGTCACGCGCGGGCGCAATCACCGCGCAATCATCGCCGATCCCAAAAGGAGCGGGCGGGGATGCCGTTCCCAGCCAGCCGCGGATGGCGGCGATCAGCCGCTGCTCGCCGAGGGCGGCGACCGAGTCCGAACGGCGTTTGGTGAAGGGATGCACTCTTTAAACATTAACTCCTGCAAGAATAAGCACGACGGTATTCAAATTGAACAGGGCGTGGGCGACCATGGCGGTGCTGATGCGGCCGGTGCGTTCGTAGGCGAGCGAAAAGACGATGCCGAGCGCGGCCAGCGGGGCCAGCGCGGCCAGGCCGTCCAGGGTCTTCCAGGTCACATGCAGGGCGCCGAAGAGGACGGCCGGCCCCGCCAGGGCCAGCCAGCGCGGCACGCGGCCGCGCAGGTAGCGAAACAGGCCCCAGCGGAAGATGAATTCCTCGGTGATCGGGGCGACCAGCACGGCACAGACGATCAGGATGCCCCGCAGGACCGGCGAATGCGTATTCACGAAAAGATCCATCAGGTCCTGTTTTTCGACCGGCAGTCCGAAGAGATCCAACCCCTTCTGCCAGACAAGGGAGACGACGGCGAGAACCGGCATCGTTATAAAAAAGGTGGCGACCCCGGTGGTGAGCGCGGCGCGGGGATCCGCCGCCAATGTGGGAGCAGCGCGGGAGAAGCCAAAATGAAATCCGGCGATTCCCGCCAGCAATCCCATTTGAAACGCCGCGGCGGTGGCGATCATCCGGGCATCGCTGTCCAATGACGAATGCACCATCAGCCAGAAAGCGACCATTGGAAGGACGATCCCTCCGCAAACAACGAAGAGCAGGAAGAGCAGAAAGTCGCTCCCCGGAATGGCCCAGGGCGCCAGGGCGGCCGGGGAACGGCTGGCGCGGGCGCGCGAGCTGAGGACGAGCCGCCAAATCAAGAGGCACCCGATCCCGATCAGGGCTGCTTCAAAGCAGATGGCAAATGGGGACGGGTCCGATTCGGGCATTTAAGCACTGCGCCATAAGTCCCGGGCGGTTTCAAGGTAGATGCGGCGGGGCGCCGCAGGGCCACAAGGAACGCGGCCTGGAGACCGCGTCTACCTTCAAGACATGACTTTGGCGGCGTCTATTTTAAGGCACGATTTTGGCGCCGTCGAACACGACGCGGCCGTCGACGATGGTGGTTTTCACCCGGCCGGTGAGGGTCTGGGCGTGCCAGGGGGAGTTGCTCGACTTGCTGAAACCGTTGCGGGCGTCGTAGCGCCAGCTTTCGTCGGGGTCGAAGATGCAGATGTCGGCGGCCGCGCCGTGGGCCAGCGTGCCTCCGGGCAGGCCGAGCACTCCCGCCGGGCGGCGGGTCATGAGGTCGATGACGCGGGGGAGCTTGAATTTGTTTTGCCGGACCAGGACGTCGAGCGCGACGGCCAGGGAGGTCTCAAGGCCGGTAATCCCGTTGGGGGCATAGTCGAATTCCCGGTCCTTTTCGTAATCGGTGTGCGGCGCGTGGTCGGTCGAGATGCAATCGAGCGTGCCATCGCGCAATCCGGCGATGATTGCCCGGCGGTCCTCCTCGGTCCGGAGCGGGGGGTTCATCTTGAAATTGGGATCGTAGGTCGCGAGCGCCCGGTCGGTCAGCGCGATGTGATGCGGCGTGGCCTCGGCGGTGATGCGCAGGCCGTCCGCCTTGGCCCGGCGGATCAGCTCGACCGAATATTTTGACGAAATGTGCTGAAGGTGAATGTGCGCGCCGGTGTAGGTCGAAAGGATCACATTGCGGGCGACGATGATATCCTCCGCGGCATGGGGCCACCCGTGCAGGCCGAGACGGGTGGACATCACCCCCTCGTTCATGACCGCGCCCTGCGTCATCGCCTGGTCCTGGCAATGGTCCATGATGGGCAGGCCGAACATGGTGGCGTATTCGGCCGCGCGGCGCATGAGCTCGTTGGATTGCACGCAATCGCCGTCGTCGGTGATCGCGACGACGCCGGCGAGCTTCAGGGACCCGATGGGCGCGAGCGCGTGGCCCTTCATGCCCATGGTGATGCAGCCGGTGGGATAGACCTTCACGACCGCGTCGCGCAGGATGGCGTCCTTGATGAACTGGATGGTGCCGGCGTTGTCGGCGGGCGGCGACGTGTTCGGCATGCAGACCACGGTGGTGAAACCGCCGGCGGCCGCCGCGCGGGAACCGGTTGCGATGGTCTCCTTGTGGGTCTGGCCCGGCTCGCGGAAATGCACGTGGATGTCGACCAGACCCGGGCAGGCGACGAGGCCGCGCGCGTCGAGTTTCTGCGCCCGTTTTTTATCCGCGGCCGAAAGCGCCGGCGCGATCCGCCCGTCGCGGACGAAGAGATCGCTGCGGGCGTCGCGCCGGGCGGCCGGGTCGATGATGCGGGCGTTGGTGATCCAGAGGAGCGGCATGGGCGGGAAAAGCGGAAAGCGGAAAGCGAAAGGCGGAAACTAGGTTTGGGTTGCTTCGACTTGCTCCGGCTGGCCTCCGGCGCAGAGATAGAGGACGGCCATGCGGATCGCGATTCCGTTGCTCACCTGCTCGAGGATGACGCTGCGCGAGCCGTCGGCCAGGTCGCTGTCGATCTCGACGCCCCGGTTGATCGGGCCGGGATGCATGATGATGGCCTTGGGGTTGAGCCAGGAGGCGCGGGTCTTGTTCAGGCCGAACATGCCGGTGTACTCGCCGAGGGAGGGAAAATGGGTGGCGGCCTGCCGTTCGTGCTGGATGCGCAGCAACATGACGACCTCGGCATCGGCGAGGGCCGCCTTGAGGTCGTGGGCCACGGTGACGCCGAAGTCGGTGAACCAATGGGGCACCAGCGTCGAGGGGCCCACGAGCGTGACCGCGGCCCCCATCTTGGTGAGCGCGTGGATATTCGAGCGCGCGACGCGGCTGAAAAGAATGTCGCCGAGGATGACCACCTTGCGGCCCTTGAGCGAACCGAGGTGCTCCTTCATCGTGAAGGTGTCGAGCAGGCCCTGGGTGGGATGCTCGTGGGGGCCGTCGCCGGCGTTGATCACCGGGATGTCGAGGATGCGGGAGAGATAGAGCGGGGAGCCCGAAGCGGAGTGCCGGATGACGATCATGTCGGCGTTGAGCGCCTGAATATTTTTTGCCGTGTCGCGCAGGGTCTCGCCCTTTTGGGTGGAGGAACTGGCCGCGTCGAGGGAGATCACATCCGCGCCCAGGCGCTTGGCGGCCATTTCAAAGGCCATGCGCGTGCGCGTGCTCGGCTCGAGGAAGAAGTTGACGATGGTCTTGCCGCGCAGGGTGGGGAATTTCTTCACGCTGCGCTGGAGGATTTTCTTGAAGGTCGCGGCGGTCGCGTGAATCTGGTCAATCTCCGCCAGGCTGAGTTCCTCGACGGTCAGGAGATGGCGGCGATTCCAAGGCATAGGCGAGGGCAAGACAAAGCCGGAAAGGAGAAGTTGGGAAGCCGAAAGCGCGTTACGTTGGCTTGTGGTGGGGCGGCGCGCCCCCGCGACGCCTGATTGGCTCAGCGGACATTTCTCGCATTCGGAGTCGAACTGGCGTCGCGGGGGC
>Ga0302325_10026888_pt1 | contig 11943 bp, 13 predicted proteins | sample Palsa_T0_2_FD_201948 | JGI IMG/M metagenome (GOLD analysis project Ga0302325, IMG submission 201948) | Peat permafrost microbial communities from Stordalen Mire near Abisko, Sweden - Palsa_T0_2 | ecosystem: Environmental > Terrestrial > Soil > Palsa > Peat permafrost | place: Sweden: Abisko... | reverse complement strand
ATGGTGGTTCGTCTTTCCTGACATCGGTAGAGCGAGGTGTCGTAGACATCAACGTCGGCCTCAATGGGAGCGGATCCGCTGCGGGCACCGGAATCGTCCTCACATCGACCGGCGAGGTCCTAACGAACAATCACGTGATCGAGGACGCTACAACGATCAAGGCAGTGGACGTAGGGAACGGGCGCACTTACACCGCTACGGTAGTAGGAGCCGACAAGGCCGACGATCTTGCCGTTCTTCAACTTCAAGGTGCAGCTAGATTGCAAAAGGTGCGGACAGGCGACTCTTCTAAGGTGGCTGTGCGCGACTACGTAACAGCGGTGGGCAACGCCGGGGGGGCGGGAGGTATTCCAAGTGCCGCGGTCGGTTTGGTAACAGCACTGAACCAGTCCATCACAGCCCAAGACGAGGTAACTGGTGCATCTGAGCAACTTTCTGGTCTGATTCAGATTGACGCAGCGGTTCAGGCTGGCGACTCTGGCGGCCCGCTCATCAGTGCCAACGGAGACGTGATTGCCATTGACACGGCGTCTGCCACTGGCTTTCAGTTCCAATATGGAACGAGCGAAGGATTTGCTATCCCAATCGACAAAGCGTTGCTCGTGGCGAAACAAATCTCCACGGCATAGTTTCCCGGTCCACGTTGGGACTGTCGTCGCCTCGGGATCGGGTAGCACTCCGGTGGTGCGGTGGGCATCGCATCAGTCGACGGCACACGTGCTCAGCGTGTTGCAGGTTCATTGCCGGCAGACTCAGGCTTTATGGCGGGTGGGCTGCTCCAGCCCACGGCGTGATTGGAGGTCACCCAATGCCTCTTCGAGCATTTCCACGCCGTCCTCGAAGTCGCCGTGCTGAGAGCCTTGACAGCGGCACGAGGCGGTGAGAGGTCAACCGTCAACCGGGCTCGAGGCATTGGCTGAAGTGACCTCCCGGACGCCACCAATGTGGTGTCTATCGGTCTACCGCGTGTGGGAAAGGCGATGCGGTGTTGATCACCAACCTCGGAGTCGCCTCGTGGTGGAAGTGCATCTTCGATGTCGCCTCTGGTGGCGGCAATGTCCGACCGGGTGTTCCATCGAAGCGTTGTGGTCAACATCGACGGCCAGCTACCGCATGCTGGCTCACCGGGGCGGGTGGAGAACATCGGCAAGAGGTGACGCACCAAGAGACAAGCAGACTCAGCGACAACCCATCTCGGCGGTCACTGGGAAGTCAGTGCTGAGCGTGCGGAGTTTCCGAGATCGGCAGCAGGTCGAAAAGGAATGGCGAAGAACTCCCTCTCTCCGATGCTGGAACGAGTATTTGTCGAAGGTCATGGAACGTCTGGCCAAACGATGCAAGGCGATGTCACACCCGATTCGACGCTAAACCACAGGGCCCCGCAAGCTTCATGCGATCCAATAGAAGAGTTGCTACGAGGTGAAAGGAGGGTTCCCAATGAAGCAAACGCCATTTCTGGAGAATCACCATAGCGAACCACCCTAAGCATCTGGTGCGACGACCACCTCCCTTACGAGTGCGACCGCTCTTCCTCAGGAGAGCGGTCGCACCGTACCCGGACGAATGGTGGCAATTCTAAATGGGACGGAGCGGACCCCGTATTTGGATCTTCCTCATGAAGGGCTCCGATCCATCCGTCTGCTCGTCCCGTTAGGTTGGGATGTTGGAGGTACCGCGGAGTCGCTAGAGGCGCCCCGAACGACTGCGCGACGAGCGAGCGTTCGCCCCTTCTGCAGTCAGTCGCCGATTGACGCCTCCTCCGGCACCGTTGTCCGCAAGGAACTCGATCGAGGCGGCAACTGCCGCGCCAGCGAGGCGCTGTGGCGCATCGAGATGGTTTCGGACGATCTCGGGCCCTGATGCCACCACTGACGTAAGCGAACACCACGCTGACCGACGAGCTGGTTCAGGCGGCCCCGGCCGCATCGTAGGCCATTTCAGACGGGCTTCTGATGCGTACCATCGGATGCCGGTCGCTCGTGCGAAGCCGTTTCCGACTGGGCTTGGTCGACCAGCTCGGCATCACGGTGTGCCCGAGTATCCACGGCTTGGCCGGGGAAGGACCCGTATCGCTGAACTGCCCGCGTTCCGCATAAGCCTTGTACGTAGCTCCGTCTGGAGACCCGTCGGCGACACTTGAGTAAGACCAGGCGAAGGATCTGTCGGAGACTGATAGCGGCGAGACGGAAGGCCATGAGATCATTGTCGCGGTGCGACGAGACGAACGCAGGGCAGGAAGAAGCGTCTGGTAGAGGTGACCCTCGCGTCGCACCCTTCAGGTTACTACCAAAGGTGGGGTCAGGTCTGGTGACGCGTGTTTAGATAGATAGCCGAGGACCGACGACGCGACGACAGTGGATTCGCGGCCGATAGCGAACCGTCTTTTCGGATCTCGGTGAGCAGTCTCTGACGTTTTCGGGCGGATAGGCCGCCCCAGATGCCGTTGCGCTCATTATGCTTGATTGCCCACTCGAGGCAGTCGAGGCGGACGGGACAGGCGGAGCAGATCCGGATGGCGTTGGCGCCTCCGTCCGACTCCTGGGGAAACCACAGATCAGGATCATGGCCGAGGCACAGTGCGAGTTTCCGCCATGACGTTTTACTCTGCCCTGGTCCTGATGTCACAGTACGAGGGTCTGGAGAGAACGAGGGCACCATCGTCATGACGCCGTCCAGTTTCGATCGTTTCGCCGAAGTCTGGGGCGAGGGTCGATTGTCTTTACCTCGGTGCGGAGGCAACTGCTCCATCGCCTCGCAGTGTCCTTGTGTGTTTCCGGAGCTCGGAGGCAGTTGTTCGGCCCGGACATGGCCAGAACCGGGATCCCTCTGAGTGCCCGATGGCGGCTCTCGCCATCAAGGCTGCTGTTGGTCGCCAGCCGGATCTCGTCGGAGCGTTGCCACCGTCCCTTCGTTGAATTCCGTAGGAATCCGTTGGGGTCGGGGGCGGCCCCGCCTTCGGGCGGAAAGTCAAGGGTAGTACTTCTCGTCCTGTGCGTAAGTTGCTGGAGCTCATTGGTCAGCCCTCCTCGTCGATGGTCCGGACAACCCGGAATCAAGATCAGGATGACCCTCTGAACTGAAGAGGGCCTTGGCGTCGGCTGTGAACCCTTTATGAACCAGGCGACCGCACCGTTTGAGTCCCCACGGGGGCCGCCCGGAAATGTTTAGCGCGACGCGAATACTGCGCGGGTCGCTGTCCCGACCCGGCTACCCGACTCCGCCGCAATCCTCCTGCCACAGATGGATATACCGGGCACGCATAGCCCCGAGTATGCGTGTTGCGGATCACCGAGAGCCGTCGATTGCAAGATCGTTAGGCAGGAGACAGAATCCAGAGAGTTGAGTGAGTTTGCACGAAGGGACGCCACAATTTGGAAGCAATCGACCTCATTGGCGTGTGCTTCGATGGTTCGGGGCGGCTTGCCGGGCAAGCAAGTGCTCCCGCCGCACTTCGGAGGGCTGGCCTAGCGGCGGCCCTGCAGGACCACGTCAGCCTGACGCCGGATGTCATCGTCTCGGAGCCCACTTCGGCGCGTGGACCTTTTGGGTTTTTGAATGAGCGCGCGCTCCTGGAAATGTTGGACCAGCTCCATGCGCGTGTCCGAGCATCTCTGGCCCAAGGGCAATTTCCGCTGGTCTACGGCGCTGACTGCGCAGTGTTGCTCGCGGCCGTGCCCGCCCTTGCAGACGTTCTCGGTGGTGCTGGCCTCGTCTTCATCGACGGGCACGTAGATGCCACGACCATGGAAGCCTCCCTGACCGGCGAGGCCGCCAACATGGAGGTGGCTTTCTTACTGGGGCTGACCGGCCAGCGAGCGCCGGAGCCACTGTGCAGCCAAGCGGGGGTCCTGCGGTTCGAGGCAATCGCCATGCTGGGGATGCGCGACGGTCTGTACCGCCGAGAAATCGCGGTCCCTACAATCTCGGACCGAGTACAGGTCTATGCCGCAGCTGACCTTCACGAGGATCCGGCAGCGGGCGGCCGCCACGCCGCCGAACAGGTCACATCACAGGTTCGCGGATGGTGGCTCCACATCGACCTGGATGTGCTCAACAGGCATGAGTTCAGTGCCTGCGGCGCGGCCAGCGATGACGGAATGCCAGGCGGGCTGTCGTGGGAGGACTTAACCGCCATCGCCGCATCGGCCCTACAAGTCGGCGGCGCCCGCGGCTGGAGCCTTGGCGTCTACAACCCTGACCTTGATCCGGAGCGGGAAGCGGCGAAACGAATCGTGGAATTCATCGCGGATGTCGTAAGCGGGTCGATGTAGATCCAGAACGGCTGGCCGTGTGGCTTGCGCCTTTGGACGCTAAGGCCAGCCAGCCACCTTCAGGCCGACCGGGAACACCTGCCCGGTCCCGGTCGCCCGCGTTGGGGGTGCAAACCGCTCGGCGTTGCCGGATACATCACCCCCGGTATGCCTTGAACGGTGCCCCCGGACCACCCGATATCGCGCGTCACCATCGTTGTCCGCCGGCTTCTAAAGCCCTGGATCGCGTGCCGTCGTACTGCCCGCGTTTCGTGTAAAACACGATGTGGGACCCAATCGATGTGGTGCACGTGGTACAAGATTCCGTGGTGCACGCTCCACAGAAATACCACGCGCCATTGACAATTACGGTCAACAATGGTTCGCTACGGTCAGTCAGAAACTCCGATCATGCTGCATCAATTTGCAAAGTTGCAGGTAGGGGAGTTGGGGTTCCCCGGTAGATTTTTTTTTTGCCAAGGTGAGGGTCGCGGGTTCGAATCCCGTCGTCCGCTCCAAGGAAAGTCCAGGTAGCGGCGTTGCGAGAGGCCAAAACCGGCCACTCGTTACGCGGCGGGAGCGGCTGCGCACCACATCCGCACCTGTAGGGTGCCAGTTCAGAATCGATGTCCTGAGTCCGGCCGAAGATCGCTCCTATGGCCGTGCAAAATGCGACTCCCGCGCACGTCGAGTGAACCGGTCTTTCCAACGGCGCGACCGATCCCCAATTTCGAGGATCTCCGATGACGTGATCGAGGCTGACGGGTGCCTCGATCGCAGTGGCTTACGCAGCTCTTCGGTAGTACTCGTGTATCAGACCACCCAAGAGGTCCCGACGTCTGACCGATTCGTCACTGAGTAGCGGCGAGACGTCTTTGGTTCCCTCCGGGGCAACAAGGTCGAGCCCGCGATGGGGTCGCTCGCGGTTGTAGTGCTCGATATAGGTCTCCAACACCGATCGAAGATGCCGTTCGCCCAGGATGAGAACTCGATCGAGGCACTCGGTGCGGACCGTCCGGATGTACCGTTCGGCATAGGCGTTGGCCTTCGGTGCCCGCCACGGCGTGCGCAGGATCTCGATCCCCTCGGCCCGGAATACCTCGTCGAAGATTGGGCAGAATCGCTTGTCCCGGTCATGCACCAGGTAGCGGATCGGTCCGTCGTGGCCTTCTCGTGCCTCGGTCAGGTTTCGGGCGATTTGGGCGCACCAAGCGGCGTTGGCGGCGCCGTCGGTTACCCCGCCGAGGAGGACCTTCCTCGTGTGCAGGTCGATGAAGAACAGGACGTGGAGGGTCTTCAAGCGAATGGACTCGACGGTGAAGAGGTCACAGGCGATGATCGACGAGGCCTGGGTTCGCATGAACTGGCGCCAGGTCTCGCGCTTTGCCGCGGGTCGGCGCTTCTCGGCCACGATTCGCCTGATGCTCGTGGTGGAGATCTCGGCACCGAGCTTCTTAAGCTCTCCTCTCAGACGGCAATAGCCCCAGGTCGGGTTCTCGCTGGCCAGGCGCCAGACGAGAAGCCGCACGTGGTCGGGGATCCGCCCTCGCGACACGACCCGATGACGGTAGCGCCACTTGGCGCGGACCAGGTCACGATGCCAGCGGCGGATCGTGTCGGGCGTGACGAGCGACGACACACGATTCCGGACTGGCCGCAGGCGCTGGAGGACGGAGAGCACCCATCGCTCTTCGGGTCGGAACCGTGGCCGGGGAACCTGACGGTTGAGTACGTCGAGCTCTTGGCGCAAGACCAACAGCTCGAGGTCTTTGGACCGCGAAGAGCGATACCTCAGCAAGAGCAGGCGAAGGATCTGTCGGAGACCGATAGCAGCGAGACGGAAGGCCATGGGGTCATTGTCGCGGTGCGACGAGAGGAACGCCGGAGCGGAAGAAGCGCCTGGTAGAGAGCGGACTTTCGGGTGGCACCCTTCAGGACCTCGAGAACTGGCCGCGAAGCGCCAAAGAGCGAGAGTGCGTCCTCCACTAATCATTGTCCAATGAGCGCCGATGATGTCGAAGCTGTCGCTCGACCTGTGAGCCGGTTATAGCGCTCAGGCGGCCTTTCGGTAGTACTCATGGATAAGCCCACCGAGACGGTCGCGGCGCGCGATTTCGCTCTCAGTGGTTTGAGGTGAGGACCGCCCTCTGGCGTCTGCAGGTCGAGACCACGATGGGGGCGCTCGCGGTTGTAGTGCTCGACGTAGATGGAAAGCAGATGGTGAAGGTGCCGGGCGCCGAGCACCATGACGCGGTCGACACATTCCGTGCGCGCCGTGCGGATCCAGCGCTCGGCATAGGCGTTGGCCCGGGGGGCTCGCCACGGGGTACGGATGATCTCGATTCCCTCGGCCCGGAAGACCTCGTCGAATGACGGGCCGAAGCGCTTGTCGCGGTCATGGACGATGAAGCGCAGCGGTTCGGTGCGCGCTTCTCGGGCCTCCGAGAGATTGCGGGCGATCTGGGTGGTCCAGGTGAGGTTGGCGGGGCCATCGGTAACCCCGCCGATCAGCACCCGACGGGTGTGCAGTTCGCTGAAGAACAGGACGTGGAGGGTCTTGAGCCCGATGGACTCCACGGTGAACAGATCGCAGGCGATGATGGAGGAGGCCTGAGCGCGCATAAACTGGCGCCACGTGTCGCGCGTGGGTCCTGGTCGGCGCTTCGGGGCGGTGATCCGGCGGATGCTCGAGGCTGAGATCTCGATGCCGAGCTTTTGGAGCTCGCCCTGGATGCGTCGGTATCCCCAGGTCGGGTTCTCCCTGGCCAGCCGCCAAACAAGGAGCTGGATCTGAAGCGGGATCGCTCGTTTGGGGTTGATCCGATGAGGTCGGTCCCACTTCTGTCTCACGAGTTCGCGATGCCAGCGCCGCAGGGTATCTGGAGTGAAGAGGTTGGAAAGACGTTCACGCGCAGGGCGGAGGTACTGGAGGACGGTGAGCACGAGTCTCTCTTCGCGTCTCGTCTTCGGGTGGGGAACCTGGCGGCGGAGGGCGGAGAGTTCCTGACGAAGGACGAGGAGCTCGAGATCCTTCGAGCGAGAGGATCGACAGGAGAGCAGGAGCAAGCGCAGCACCTGGCGAAGGGCGATCAGGACGAGACGGGCGGTCATGGACGCAGTCTTGTGGCCATGACGACGTAGCGCCCCTGGGGTCACCGAATCGCAGGTCAGATGCCGATCGTTTCATGACACCCTTCAGCTGTTCTTGTCATTTCAGACAGCGCATCTGCCTCAGGCTGATCCGCGTGAGCGGTGCTTGGTGTCGAAGCCCAGACTCACATAGGCAGGCAAACGCTTTCCATGCATCCGAGCCAACACGGGAACGTCGAAATCAACGTAATCGTGTACCTCGATACTTGTTTTTTCCGGCAAGGGCCGAAGGACCCGCCCGACGTACTGGACGAGCCGGCCCTTGAACGCTAGCGGAAAGGACAGAAATAACGTGTCCAATGGAGGACAGTCGAATCCTTCACCCAAGAGGCCGCCGGTGGCAACGAGGAGGAGTCCTCCTCCAGGGAAACCCTGGGCGAGCTTCTCGACCACCTCCGTTCGTTGCTTCTTGGGCATCCCGCCGTAGAGGACGTATGGATCGAGGCCGATCTTGCGCAGTCCCTCGGCGATAGCTTCTACGTGTTCGGTCCATTGAGCAAGAACCAAACAGTTCCTGCCTCCGCCAACTGCGCCTAGCACGTCGGCGCAGATCTGCTCTGTTCGCTCGTCGTCTTCGACGATCCCCCGGAACACCTCCTGGATTCCGAGGCCCTCCGGTTCTGGAACCGAGTGGTTGGTGCCATGAACCACGAGCTCGAGCCGGGCGAGGGAGGTCGCGTCGAGCCTCGCTCCGATGCGGTGACGAATGGGACCGCAATACATTGTGATCAGGCCCTGCAGCCCATCTCGCCGGTACGGGGTTGCAGTCAGTCCCAACCATCGCCGTACCGGGAGTTGTCGCACGCAGCGCTCGAAGGTCACCGCCGGCACGTGATGGCATTCATCGACGACCACCAAACCGTAGCGGAGCCCCAACTCCGCTAGATCCTCCCGGCGAGCCAATGACTGCGCTGTCGCGATGTCCACGAGTCCCCGAGCTTTTCGACGCCCGCCCCCGAGCTGGCCGATCTGTTTCTGCTCGAGGCCGAGGTGCTCGACGAGGCGGTCGCGCCACTGTTCCACCAGCGGCTGACGATCCACGATTACGAGGGTAGGTAGCTTGTGGAGCGATATGAGAGCACAGGCGATCACGGTCTTGCCGGTGCCCGGTGGCGCGATGAGAACTCCCAGATCCTGCTGAGCCAGGGCGTCGAGGGCCGCGCGCTGTTCACCAGTGAGCTCGGCTGTGAAGACAAAGTCCGCAGGCTCGGGATCAGGACAAGCATCCGTCACCTCCAAACAGCTTCCAGCCTCGGAAATGATCTTTGCAGCTTGCGCTGTGATCCCACGTGGGATCAGCAGACGGTCGAGGGTCTCGCCATAGCAGCGGACGAACCTGGGGGTATTCCAAGTGGAAAACCGCAGACGTTCTTTCTCGTAGTACGCAGGGTTGTGCAGCGAGGCCGCGTGTTTGAGCGACGACAGCAGAGCAGGTGGGATTCCAATGCGCTCGATGCTCATCATGGCGCCCGCGCTGGCCACGATCTGTTCTGGTGGCTTTGGCGACCCCGACGTCGATGGTCTTCGATAGGTGGCGTCTTCGGGTCCGGCTCCGATGGGTGGGATCGACCGGGCAATGTCGGCCAACGCTTTCGGAGAAACACGAGCTAGAGACGAAAGAAAGGCCCACTGGTCCTCGAACGGCTCAAGCTTCGAGGGATCGAGGAAGACCGTCGTCTCGCGCTTGCGGCATTCGCCGTTCAGCGGGAGCGCGATGAGATTGCCGAATGAACCCTTAGGCATGAAGTCTTGAGCGGGGAAGAGACGGTCGTAGCTGGCGAGGTCGAGCTCCGCCCGGATCGTCATCGCCTCGCGAAGAAGATGTGCACCGACCTGGCGCGCCATCGAAGAAGCGACGGGACCGGAGAAGAAGGCCCATACGTGAGCACCGTCTCCCGATCTCGAGCGCTCCAGAGCGACTGGGATGCCCACCCCCCGAGCCGCGTCCAGGTACGCGAGCGCATCGAGCAGCCAACCCGTACCGTCGAAGTCACAGACGAGGAGTCTGCAGGCATCACCCCTAAGGAGTGGGTATAGGCCGGCGTGGACTTCGCCGGCAAGGTGGGACCCGACGACGTCGTCTGAAAGGGGAAGGTATTCCCGGCCGGGCTTCTTTGAATTGGCCCAACCACCTCGGACAGCAGGGCTCCAGCCGGCCTTGGCGCTGCTGGGGTTCTCCCAGCGGCGCGCATGCACGTCTTCTCGTCCCACAAACAATGATCGGAACACTGCGATCTTCGCCTCTCTCGGCGAGTGGCGATCCACGGCGGCGAGCACGGCAACTTCGTCGTCCTCATCTTCGACAAAGAGTGTGGGCTCCCACGGCGAGACCGCTTCATCGCGTGTTCCGACGCCGAGAAGGCCTCGGAGTCGGTCATTCTCGGCGCGCAACTCCACGAGCTGCCGACGTAGCTCCCCAATCTCACTCGCATCGGAGTCAGTCGATCGGAATTCAGCCATCAGTCGTCACCCGGCGATATCTGTGGATAGGGCGGTCGCGACCCACTCGAAGCCTACGGGAACACGAATAGGTTCCCGAGCTCCCCGGCAAGTGTCGGGACACCGGCCCTGTCAAAGCGCATGAGGAGGTCCTCGCCGGTTAGCGGGGTGCTTTCGAATGCACCGCCCGCTTCCGGACCGCATCTGGGCCGATGACAGGACTCAAGGCGAGGTGCTCGACCGGGAAATCATCGCGATGGACGTTTTCGGGGTGGAAAAGCAGCAAGGACATCGAAGGGAAATCGCCAAGTTGTTTGTCACGATGGCCCTCGCCCCTCCCCAGATCGCCGCCGCGACCGGCCGCTGACCAGGGCGAATGCTCGCTGTCTTGCACGCCTCCTCGGCCCGCTTAGACACCGACACCGGTGTTTCCGACGACGCCCTCCCAAGGGATATACTTCCGTACAATCACCGTACATGGACCGAAGGATTTTGATGACACCCACACGCACCGAAAGGCTTGAACTGCGAGCGGATCCCGAGGCAGCCGAGCGGATCCGGCGGGCGGCATCGGTCACCCGCAAGTCAGTGAGCGCATTCGTGCTCGACGCGGCCAACGACGCTGCAGAACGGGTCATGGCCGATCAGTCGACCGTTGTGATGCCTCCCGAGGTCTTTGACTCCTTCTACCGCTGGTTGGATACCCCAGCCGAGGAGATTCCCGCCCTGGCCCGGCTGGCGCGGCGAGAACGACGGATTGTTCAACGATGACCCAATGGACTTCGGAGCGCCTCTCCGAGGTCCACGATCTCAGTCAGTTTGACAGTGGCCAGGCGTCCCTGGACGACTGGCTTCGAGATCACGCGGCACATGCAGATCGAATGAACACGGCCCGAACCTTTGTTCTCCACGAGGGCGACCGGCCGGTGATCGGCTACTACAGCTTGGCCATGGGGCGGGTTGAGGAAGAAGAGCTCCCGTCGTCCGTCGCGCGAGGTGGTCCACGAGTGGTCCCCGTCGTGCTGGTCGCTCGCCTTGCAGTGGATCGGGAAGCACAGGGGAGAGGCATAGGTGGAGAACTCCTATGGGATGCCCTCAGCCGTGCGTTCGCGGCGAATTCGCTGGCGGCGGCCCGGGCGATTGTGGTCGACGCGCTGGATGAACGAGCGGCCTCGTTCTACGAGCACTTCGGCTTCATACGCGTCGCATCCGTAGCGCAGGTTCCGTTGAGGTTGGCCATCAAGATGAGCTCGGTGGAGCGCAATCTCGGGTTGTGATGTGGTGCACGTGGTACAAGATTCCGTGGTTCGCGCTCCACAGAAATACCACGCGCCATTGACAATTACGGTCAATAGCGGTCTGTTGTGGTCGGTCGAAAACGCTGATCACGCTGCGTCGATTTGCAAAGGTGCAGGTGGGGGAGTTGGTGCTCCTCGTTGGATTTTATTTTTGCCAAGGTGAGGGTCGCGGGTTCGAATCCCGTCGTCCGCTCCAAGAAAAGTGGTTCTTCGTCCAGGTCAGTCCTGGTCAAGGTCCTGGTCAAAGTCCTGGTCACACTTCAGGTCACACTTCAGGTCACACTTCAGGTCACACTTCTGGTCACACTTCTGGTCAAAGAAGCCCAGGTCGGAGTGTCGCGACGGGGAGATCAGCCTGTCGCCACCCGTCAAGCGACGTTGCGCAATCCTTCAGGGATTCGGCGAGATCTGCGATCCTCGATGAGCGGAATGAAATAACGAACAAGAGTTAGCGCCGCGCTTGCTCCGAGAGCAGTGGCAGGTAGGGCGACAGCGGGACGGTCACCCGCCAGCCGGTCGAATCCAACTGCAGCGGAGTAGAAGGCCACCAAGGCTGCGCTCGCAGCCATGCCGACGTAGGGTTTCCGGAGGCCCATGACCAGCCCTATAGACGTGGATACCTTGATCAACGGCACCACCGGCCGTAGCGCCTCCGGTAAACGAAGGTGATCGAGACGGGCCGTCGCAGACATCTGAGGAGTTGTACTGGCGATGAAGTCCGCTATCTGCACCACAGCTATACTGGCCACCAAGTGGCGATGCTGATTTCGCGTCAGGCCAGCCGGCCTGGGCCCGGTTGAATGTCA
>Ga0302325_10026887_pt1 | contig 11943 bp, 6 predicted proteins | sample Palsa_T0_2_FD_201948 | JGI IMG/M metagenome (GOLD analysis project Ga0302325, IMG submission 201948) | Peat permafrost microbial communities from Stordalen Mire near Abisko, Sweden - Palsa_T0_2 | ecosystem: Environmental > Terrestrial > Soil > Palsa > Peat permafrost | place: Sweden: Abisko... | reverse complement strand
GGGTAAAAAGGACGAGGCGCAGGCGATGTGCGACAGCCTGAAGCAGCAGATGCCCTCCAGCGCGTGGAACAGGGAGTGCGCGGTGCTTCGAGTGAATGGGTCTGCGGCGGACGCGAGGGAGATTGCCAATAAGATGCGGGATGAGGCGCGGGATCAAGCCCGCGAAGCTGCTCGCATGCAGGTGATGACGATTGGACCGAACGGCGAACGGATCTACACACGTGCGCCGCGCCAGACGAGTGAAGACGATATCAAGCTGCTGGCGCTGAACGCGGTGATGCAGCAGGAGCCGGAGAAGGCGCTGCCACTGCTGCACAACATGATCCTTTCGGACATGCCGATCGAGGCACGGAAGCAGGCACTTTTCGTGCTGAGCCGCAGCAAGCAGCCGGAAGCGCAGGCTATGCTGCTTGACGTCGCGACCAGCGCGAAAGACCCTGCATTGCAACTGGAGGCGATCCAGGTACTGGCCGTGCAGCGGGCCAAGGATGCTGGGCCGACGCTGGTGCAGATCTATCAGAAGTCGAGCGACGCGAAGGTGAAGCGGGCAGCGCTGAACGGACTGTTCATCGCCCACGATGCGACGCGGCTGGTGGAGCTGGCGCGCGCCGAGAAGGACCTAAACCTGAAGCGCGACATAGTTTCGCAGCTGGCGGTGATGCATGACCCGGTGGCGACGGCGTACATGGAAGAGCTACTGAAATAAAGAAAAATAAGCAAACAAGAGACGTAGTTGAAGAGAAGTGCGTGGAGGGATGCGATGCGGAATGCGGGATGGATAGCAGCGATGGCGATGGCCGGAGCGGCATGCGTGGTGATGATGGAGGCGCAGGCGCAGCAGCCAAAGGTAACGCACGCGCAGTTTTCGGTGAAGGCCGGCGATCTGCAGCATGAGATCGCAGCGGCGCAGACGACAACGTGGATCGGCTACTCGGTTGCGGCGACACACCGCGTCGATTCGAACTGGGACCAGGTGGTCTATCTGGAGGGTACGAACGGCGACGAGATGCGCACGATAGATGAGTCGAAGCCGATACCACCGGCGGCCATCCTGCTGCGCGCGACCGCTGGCAAGGTGGAGCGCATCTCGATTGATGCGATGGACCGCGAGATCGATGCAGGCGGATTGCCGTTTGAATGGCTGACGGGCGTGAGTCCGGCGGATTCAGTGAAGACGCTAAAAAGCATCGTGGAGACAAGCTCTGCAGAAGCGGCGAAGGCAGCTTCTAACCCCGCACCGGCGGTGAACACTGGCGATCGAGACCGCGACCGCATTGAGCGCGACGTGCAGCGCGAGCCGGCGAGGCAATTGCAGCGGCTGCAGGAGCGCGGGTTGCTGGCGATTGCGCTGGAAGATTGTCAGGAGGCGACACCGGCGCTGAAATCGTTCACGGCGGCGAGTTATTCTGCGACGTTACGGGAGCGAGCGGCGTTCTGGCTGGCGAATGAGCGCGGCGCGGAGGGTTTCAATGCGGTTTCCGAGCTGTTGAAGAATGATACGGACGAAGCATTCCGGGTGAAGCTGGTGTTCGACCTGACGCTGGTGAAGGGCGACCAAAAGAAAGCGGCGGTGGATGAGCTGATTGCGTTGGCGAAGACGGACACGATGCCGAAGGTGCGTACGCAGGCGCAGTTCTGGCTGGCGCAGATGGCAGGCAAAAGTGGCGGCGGAGATCCTCGCATCGTGCTCGCGCTGGGCGATGCGGCCCGCAACGATCCGGAGTCGGGCATACGGAAATCGGCGGTGTTTGCGATCTCGCGGCTGCCGGCGGACCAGGCTGTTCCGGAGCTGATCCAGGTAGCGTCGACGACCAAGGATATGACGACACGGCGCGAGGCGATTTTCTGGTTGGGGCAATCGAAGGATCCACGGGCGCTGGAGTACCTGGTGAAGGTAGTGAAGGGAAACTGAAACGCCGCAACGATGTTCGAACTTAATTCCCCGGTATGGCTGCCTTCGGTTAGCCATACCTTTTTTTGTGCACACGAGCCCGGCACTCCCAATTGAGGCGCGGACGGGAACTCCGATAGGATAGTTCTGTGAAGTTCGGAGGAGGCGCGCGATGAGCGGATCGGGTGGTTCGGGGTCTTGGATGGACAGGAACTGGTTCTGGCTGGTGATTACGTTTGGCGCAATTTGCGTGGCGGCGATCGATTTCTGGCACCCGCAGTGACATCGCAAATTACAGAACAAAACTGATTTTGTCTGTTTTTCTATCGCTTGCGCGTTTTGGCTGAGGGAGCCGGCGGCGGGTAAGCGGGCTTGTGTTTCGTGGGGTGAGCCGGCGGTGGTTCGGTGGTGTCAATAATGCGGTGCGTTTCGACGGCGTCGGCGAGTGCGTATTTCAATTTCTCAATGCCTTCACCAGAAACGGCGCTGATGATGAAGAGTGGAAGCTTTTTCTTTTTTGCAAATGCGGTGAGCTTTTTCAACTTGTCAGGATTGGCGACGTCAGCTTTTGCAGCGACGAGAATTGTGGGCTTGGCGGCGAGAGCCGGGTCGAAGGCTTTGAGTTCGGTGGTGATGACGTTGTAGTCGTCGACGGGGTCGGGGCGGCCGGAGGCATCTGAGACGTCAATGAGGTGAACGAGGACGCTGGTGCGCTCGATGTGTTTGAGAAACTGCACGCCGAGGCCGGCGCCGAGGTGTGCGCCTGCGATGAGGCCGGGGATATCAGCGACAGTGAAGCTGCGCTCAAAGGGAGCGTCGCCTATCTGCACGACGCCAAGGTTGGGCTCGAGCGTGGTGAATTCATAGTTCGCAATCTTGGGACGAGCGGCGGAGAGACGAGAGATGAGCGTGGACTTGCCGACATTGGGGAAGCCGACGAGGCCGGCATCCGCGAGCAGACGAAGTTCCAGGCGATAGTTGCGAGCTTCGCCGGGGCGGCCGAGTTCGTGCTCGCGCGGAGCCTGGTGTGTGGATGTAGCGAAGTGCTGGTTGCCGCGGCCGCCGCGACCACCACGTGCGATGACGAGTTGATCGTTGGGTCGAGCGAAGTCGTGAATGAGATCGCCGGTGTCGTCGTCATAGAGCAAAGTGCCGACAGGAACTTTGAGGACGAGAGGCTCGCCGGTGGCGCCGGACATGTTGGAGCCGAGGCCATGACCGCCGCGCTCGGACTTGTGCTCGGGATTGAAACGGAAGTGGACGAGTGTGTTGTGCGAGAGTGAAGACTGCATGAGAATGTCGCCGCCGTGGCCGCCGTCTCCGCCAGATGGACCGCCGCGGGGGACGAACTTTTCGCGACGAAAAGCCATGGCTCCATTTCCACCGTCGCCGGCCTTGATGCGGATTCGTGCTTCATCGATGAACATAGAAACCAGCTTACAAGTGTATTGAAATTAGCTCGTGAGGCGATTGATCGGCACAGCTATGTGTCTGAAATGAAAAGGGTGCTGTGTTTCGGGCGAATTTTCATCAGGCTGTGATGGATAGAGGAAAAAACATAGATATTGATGGATGTAGCGCTGATACACTGATTATCAAAGGCACTGATCGAAAAGACCTCACCCCGGACGCGAAGTCTGCGCCGGGAGTGTTTACCGATTTAGCTGATTCGGAACCAGGCGAAGTGCAAACGAAATGCAACGGCAATGCCCGGGCTCAAAGAGCAATTGCGAGCTGGACTATAGCCCTAACTTGAGGAGACCTACATGATTTGCACGAAATGGACGCGCGCATTGGCAGTGGTGTTTGTAGTAGCCGGTCTGCTTTCTGGAGCCGCTCTAGCGCAGTCAACCACGCAGGGCGCTATCGCAGGCACAGTGGAAGACGCAACTAACGCGGTAATCCCATCCGCGAAGGTGACGATTCACAATGTTGCCACGAACGCTGAGCAGAAAGTGGCCACAGACAGCAGCGGTTACTTCAATGTGCCGCTGCTTGAGCCCGGCACCTACAAGGTGACGTTCAGCGCGGCGAACTTCGGCACTGTCAATGAGAACAACGTGGTTGTGCAGGTTGGCCAGCTGACGACGCTGGAGCCGCACTTGGCGGTCGGCGGATCGAGTGAAGTGGTGGAAGTGTCGGCCGAGGCGCCGATTCTGAACTTCGAGTCTCCTGACTTTACCGCCAACCTGAATCAGACTGCGATTGCAAATGTACCTATCAACAACCGGCGTTGGTCTGCGCTGGCCTTGACGACTCCCGGAGTAGTTGCTGACTCGAGCGGTTTCGGCCTGGTGAGCGTGCGCGGTATCAGCACCATTCTGAACAATGTGGAAATTGACGGCGCCGACGACAATCAGGCGTACTACTCTGAGGAGCGCGGCCGTACGCGTGAGGGATATTCGACCTCAGGTTCGGCGGTGCGCGAGTTCGCGGTGAACACCGGCGTCTACGCGGCCGAGTTCGGCCGTGCAGCGGGTGGCGTGATCAACTCGGTGACCAAGAGCGGCGGCAACCAGTTGCACGGCCAAGTCTACGGCTACGACCGCGAGAGCAAATGGAATGCCTATAACGACTACACCACGCAGACAGTGCTGGTGGGTGGCGTCAGCACAACCGTTCATTTGAAGCCCGAAGATCTGCGCAAGATCTACGGCTTCACCGTGGGCGGGGCTCTGATTAAAAACAAACTGTTCTGGATGTACACCTACGATCAGCACTCCCACATCTTCCCAGCGATCGCGACTCCGTCCACACCTTCGAACTTCTACCTGACACCCGATGCGGCGATGCCGGCCGGCACCACCTGTAACACGACGACTGGCCAGGTAACGGGCACTGTTTCCGCAGTGGATCAAGAGGTGTGCCTGATGGCCGCGCGTTTGGGTTCGGCAGGCTATGCCACATACTCTAACGCCGCGACTGGGTATAGTGCAGCTGCAACGCTCTTCAACCTGGACCTGAACGCCCTGAACGGGGATCTCGGCATGATTGGGCGTACAGGCTACCAGGAGATCAATACCCCCAAGTTGGACTGGCAGATCAACCCCAAGGAGCATGTGAGCTTCCTGTATCACCGTCTGCGCTGGGATTCGCCCGGTGGCGTCCAGACCCAAAACCCTGTCTTTTACGGCATCGACACAACAGGTACGGACTTTGTGAAATTGGACTACGGCGTGGCAAAGTTGACCAGCTTGGTCACATCGCACGTCAGCAATGAAATCCTCTACCAGTATGGTCGCGAACTGAACGACGAAGGCCAGACGCCTTTCAGTGCGTACACCAAAGCCAACCTGGTTGGCCCCACGGGCAACGTTCCCGGAGTCGCGCTGTCGTCCACGGGCGGCGGTATCAGCGAATTCGGCTCACCGTACTATTCGTATCGTGCGGCGCTGCCCGACGAGCGGAAATGGCAGGTGGAAGATACCCTCTATTGGAACAAGGGCAACCACACCTTCAAGTTCGGCGCGGACCTACTCCATAATGCCGACCTGATCAACAACACGTTTGAGAGCAACGGTCTTTATACCTACGGTTACCAAGCCACGTATTTCACGGACCTGTTTCTGTCGCAGAACGCCTACGCGGGTACTGGCGTTTGCAACGCGGCGGCCTCACAGGTCTATGCCACCGGCGCTGTTGGCACGGCTCCGTGCTACACAGCGTACGCGCAGGGCTATGGCAATCCGGTCTTCGGGATCAATACATTCGACTGGGCGATTTTTGCTCAGGACAACTGGAAGTTTTCGCCGCGCCTGACTCTGGAGCTAGGTCTGCGCTATGACAAGGAGATGCTGCCGACCCAGCAGACAAGCTACGTGAACCCCGCGGAGATTGTGAGCGGCGTGGCAGTAGGCGCCAACCATCCGAGCGACAACAACAACCTTGGACCGCGCATCGGCTTCGCGTATGACACATTCGGTACGGGCAAGACAATCGTGCGCGGCGGCTTCGGCTTGTACTATGGCCGGCTCACGAATGGCATTGTCCTGAATGCTCTGCTGAATTCGGGCTTTGGACCGGCTCAGTACACCACCAGCTTCAACTCGACAGCTACGGCGTCGACCCCGGCCGGGCCGAGGTTCCCCAACATCGCGCCCGCGCCAACCACGGGAGCTCTCAGTCCGTCGGTTGAATATCTCGATCCGCACTTGCAGAACCCGATGGTCGAGGAGTTCGACTTGATCGTGCAGCATCAGTTGGGCAAAGGAACTGTGGCCTCAGTCAGCTACCTCGGCGCGCTGGGCAAGGAATTGACCAACTTCCTGGACCTCAACCTGAATCCGAACACCAAGGAGACGGTCCTCGTAAATGTGGTGGACAGCACCGGCAAAGGACCGCTGGGCCCCACTGGTACCCAGATTCCGGTTTCCGTGTTTACCAGCTACAACACCACGGGAACTAGCTTCGGTGCCATCACGGACGTGATCAGCAATATCAACTCCAGCTATAGCGCGTTCGTGGCTGAGGTGCAGAACCATTCGCTGCACAGCATCCAGTTCGATGTGAACTACACCTGGTCGCATTCTCTGGATTACAACCAGAACACAACGACCACTACCTCCACAACAAACTGGCTCGATCCGTATGCAAACGCGCTCTCCAACTATGGAAACAGTAGCTATAACGTACCCAATCGTGTCGTTGCATGGGCTGTCTATAATCTGCCTAAATTCGTCAAGAGCAAGAACTGGGCCAGCTATATAACGAACGGATGGAGCGTGGATGACAGCTTCCAGGCGCAGAGCGGCCTTCCGTTGTCCATCACGGTGAGCGGCAACGTTGCCAGCAATAAGGTGCTGAGTGGTTGGAATGGCGGTGGAGACACGCAATACATTCCAAACATCGGGCGCAACACCATGAAGTATCCGCGCCACATTGTGGATGACGCTCGTTTGGAGAAGCAGTTCGACTTCAAGGAAGGCTACAACCTGCAGCTCTTCGCGCAAGTCTTCAATGTTGCCAACCACCAAAACATCGATGGTCTCAACACAACCGGATATGCGTTCAGCAACGGGACTACTTCGGCAGTGACGGCTACCTACCAGACAACGCTGGGTACGGTCACAAGCTCAAACTCCAGCGGCTTCCTCTATACTCCTCGCGAGATTGAGATTGCAGCGAAGTTCACCTTCTAAGTCCGCACAGACACAAACCTTGAGGGCGATGGCTTTGGCCATCGCCCTCTTGCTTTTGTCCCACAGTGGGCTGCGGAGTACAGGTACGACGTGCCGAGGCTGGTAATTCGTGATTCGACGCTTTCCAATCGCGGCGATCTCAGCTAGGCTGCGGGGAACGAATTTTTATGAATTCGAGGTGATGGGTAGCCGTGGGCGGCCCATTGCGGCGGCGTTTTGCTTTGGCAATGTGTTCCTTTTCTGTGCAGCAGGCGCTCCGGCCGATTCCCGGGGCAGGGATCGCAGGTTGTTGGTTTACAGAGACATCTCGAGGCAGGGCATGGCCGCGGTTATGGCGGGCGCGATGATGCTTGCCGTTGGAGCTCGCAAGGCGAGGGCGCAGGGGCCGGTGGACGCGGGGCTGCGCGGCAGGGTGGTGACGACCGAGGGGCACGGCGTAAGTGGAGTCGAGATTGTGATCCAGGGTCTGGAGAGCGTGGCTCAGAAGCTTGTCTCTGCGAAGGACGGGTCCTTCCTGTTGCTGCGATTGACGCCGGGAGAGTATGTGGTTTCGGCGCGTGACGATTCAGAGAAGGTGCAACTATACGCCGGCGAGCTGAACGATATGCTGCTGCGCGTCAGAAACGTGCCTCCAACCGCAAACGCGCAGGCGGTAAATTCGGTCAGCCTAAACGCAGGCATATTGCATGGCGAGGGTGCGACTTACACGATTGCCACGATCGAAGATCTTCCGCTGCTGGACAACACTTGGGAGAGCCCGGCGTGGATCGATTCAACCGCGAATGTCAACGTAAATGATGCGGCCCCCAGTGGAGAAAACAATACAGAAAATCAGAATGCCGGTCAGGAGGGCGGAGGAAATGAGAGAGCGAGCGACGGCGAGGTGGCTGGTGGAATGAGTTCGGCGGGGTTGGCGACGACTGGGGACGGAACGACGGTGGATGGGCTTTCGGCACGGCAGAATTTTGGAGCGGGACCGAGAGGCGTGACGACGGAAGGGGTGCATGCGGGAGCGATGTTCGGCGCGAGCGCCGTGCGCGAGTTTCGTGTGCTACCGCATACTTTTTCCGCGCAGTATGGTGGTGCGGGCGGTGGTGTGGCGGTCGTATCGCGCGGAGGAGCGCTCGGAGGCGCGAGACAATGGCATGGTGGGGCGTTTGTGCTGACGCGCGAGAGCGCGTGGGCAGCGGTAAATCCGTTTTCAGTGGTGACTCATTATCACGATGGCGTGGTGACGAACGCGCTGGTCAAACCGCAGGACGCGCGGCAGCAGTTCGGCGGGCAGGTGGGGTGGTCATTGCCTCAACGATTTTTGCCGGCGAAGTTGAGGCGGGGAGTGCAGGTGTTCGCTTCAGTAGATGAGCAAACAGGCGAGGATACGGTCGAGTCGTCTCCGCAGTTAGCGAGTTTTTATCAGCTGACAGCGAATCAGACGGCGCTGCTGGGAAATCGCGGCGTGAGCATGAGCGCAATTAATACAGCGCTGGATTATCTGGACGGCTTGTCGGGTGCGGTCTCCGAGCTGGCTACGCGAACACTGCTGTTTGCGCGAGTGGATGCGCAACCGGCGAAGCGTGATCATTTGACGTTGGGGTACATCCGCAATCAGTACGATGCGCCGGCCGGCGCTGCGCTGGGCCACGCGAGTGCCGCGGTGATGGCGCGCGCACGCGGCAGCGTGGGCGACAGTGCGACACAGATTGACGCGGTGACGGTAAGATGGCTGCATGAATTTACTCCGCGCTTCAACCTTGAATGGCGCGCGCAGACGGCACACGACCTGGAGTATGAGACGCCGCGGGCTCCATTGCCGCAGGAGCCGGCGATTGGGCCCGGAGGGTTTGTTCCACAGGTGACAATTGGGCCGGAAGGGTTTGCATACGGCACTCCGGCAAACCTGGGTCGGGTAGCGTATCCTGACGAGCGGCGCATTGAGCTGGCTGAATTAATGCAGCTTGCTTTGCGTGGACACGTTATCTCGGTGGGCGGCGAGTGGAGCCGGATTGACGATCGCATCGCATCGTTCAACAACGCTTACGGTTCCTTCTCCTATAACAGTGGCGGAACGGTCGCGAGCGGTGTGCCGGAGGGCGGCTTGGTGGATTGGATCACGGATTACACGTTCAATGTGAACGTAAATCCAAATGGAGGCTGCCCTCACGTTCCGCTATTCCCTGGAGACACCACTCCGCACTATTTTTGCTTTCACACTTTCACGCAGAGCTTTGGTCCGGTGCAGACAGAATTTGTGACGCACGAGATTTCGGGGTTTGTGGAAGATGCAATGCGCGTGGGTACGGACCTAACCGTGACGCTGGGTGCGCGCTATGAATATACTCTGCTGCCTTTGCCACAGACGCCTAACTACACGCTGGATACGGCGCTGGTGGGTGCATTGGGAGCAGGCGTGGGTTTGACGGAGAACTTTCCTGAAGATCGCAACAACGCCGGGCCGCGAGCGGCAATTGCATGGTCGCCGCATTTTCAAAAAGGCGGGAAGAAAGGAGCGCCGCTCGTGACAGTGCATGCGGGCTATGGAATGTTCTTTGGGAGGATTGCAGGCGCAACGGTGCGATCGGCGCTGATTGATACAGCGTTGCCCGCGACGGCCTCGAGTATTCGCATACGGCCAACGACAGTCACTAATTGTCCGCAGGTTGCCAATCAGGGCTTTGGCTATCCGTGCGCTTATGTCACGACGCCCCCGGCGGCGGTGCAGCAGACGACGCAGTCGATGGTGTTCGCGAAGAATTTCCGCGTGCCGCAGGTGCAGCGCGCGATGTTTGAAATGGAGCGCACGGTAGGGCGGCATGCATGGGTGCGCGCATTTTATTCGATGGCGCTGGCACAGCAGCTTCCACAGAGCGTGGATATTAACATCGCTCCGTCGCCGGCAACAATTCAGTTCGTGATTCAGGGCGGCGATGGACATGCAGGCATCGTGAACGGACAGATGTTCCGTCTTCCGCTCTACACTGAACGGCTGCTGACGACGTATGGGCCGGTGACGGAGATTGAGTCCAACGCGAATGCCACATACCACTCGGGCACAGTAGAGGCGCGATGGAGTGGCGCGGGAGTAGAAGCAAGAGCAGGCTATACGTTTTCTCGCGCGATCGATTATGCGCCGCAGCAAGGAGCGACGCCGCGCACCAATGGACAGCTCGATCCCTTTGCGGATGGATATGACAAGGGGCTTTCTGGCTTGAACTTTCCGCAGAGGTTTGCAGGCGATCTGATCTACTCTCTGCGCTTGACGCGGGGATCGAAGGCGCTGCGTGCGACGCTGAACGGTTTTCACCTGGCGGCGATTGCGCGAGTGGGCAGCGGCGCTCCTTACAGCTATGGAGTGTATGGAGGAAGTTATCTGAGCGGCGGCAGCGACTCCATGAATGGATCGGGCGGAGCGACGTACCTGCCGACTGTGGGACGCAACACGCAGCGGCTGCCGGAGCGCAGCAATGTGGATGCGCGGCTCTCACGGGGGTTCCGGCTGAGTGATCGCGTGCATGGAGAGGGTTTTGTGGAGGCGTTCAATTTGCTGAACACAGTGCAACTGTCGCGGGTGGAGACACGGGCGTTCCTGGTGGGGACACCGGCGGTGGTGAACGGCGTGACGGGGCCGACGCCGTTGATTTTTCAGGATGCAGCGACGATTGCAGCGGAGGGGCTCACGACGCCTGCATTCGGCACGCCACTTTCGTCTACTGGTGGAGGCAGCCGGGAGCGCGAAGTGGAATTGGGAGTGCGGCTGCGGTTCTGAGAGATGCGTGTAAATCCTGTGAGTTTTCTGCGCGGAACGTACGACGGTGGAGGGTGAGGGTGCATCCTATTGAGGAAGACCAGCGTGTAGGGGGCCCCGTACCATGGATTTACTGGCTGCAATTGAGCACCACGGATACGCGGTGACGGCGGTCGTGTTGTTCCTGGGGTGCTGCGGCTTGCCATTGCCGCTTTCAGTGGTGCTGCTGGCGGCGGGCGCGGCGGCACATGGTGGATCGCTGAACCTGGGACTGGTCATTCTGATTGCGTCTGCGGCGGCGTTGAGCGGCGACACGCTGATGTATTTCGGCGGTCGCTACACCGGATGGTGGCTGCTGGCCGGGTTGTGCCGCCTGAGCATGAACCCGGAGACGTGCATCTTTGGATCGGCACATTCTTTCTATAAGCGCGGACCCAAGACGCTGGTGATAGCGAAATTCATTCCGGGGCTTTCAACAGTGGCGGCGCCGCTGGCCGGAAGCCTGAACATGCGGCTGGCACGGTTTCTGCGGCTGGACGCGGCGGGAGTGGTTCTTTACGTCTGCGCATGGACGATGTTGGGGTTCGTGTGCGCGCGGTTTCTGCACGAGGTAATTGGGTGGATTGAGCGAGTGGGGCATGCGACCACCGCTGTGCTGCTGCTGTTAGCGGTGTTTTACGCAATCTGGCTGGCGGCGAACTGGGTGCGCGATACGCGCTTCAGCGATGTGGAGCGTGTACATGCCGTGGAGTTGCTGGAGAGAATGCGGATATCAACGCACGATAAGCTGTTGGTGATTGCGGATGTGCGCTCGCACGGATACTACGATCCGGGAATGCAACGGATTAAGAACTCGATCCGCGTGGAGCCGAGCCGACTGAAGGAAGAGGTAGCGGCGCTGCGGGAATTTATGCAACCGGAGTGCGAGATCTACCTGTATTGCTCGTGCTCGCGGGAGGCGACAAGCGTGCGCGTGGCGAAGATGCTGGAGCAGGAGAATTGCGCGACGAAGGTGATCCAGGGCGGGCTGAAGGCGTGGGTCAAGGCCGGTGGGCCGACCGAGCCGGTGCCGGCAAGTGATGTGGAGCATCTGCCGAAGTTCAATTAGATGCGGATCAAACAGTAGAAAATCTATTCGACGAAGAAATGTGCTTTTTTCCCCGGATATTTGC
>Ga0302325_10026886_pt1 | contig 11943 bp, 11 predicted proteins | sample Palsa_T0_2_FD_201948 | JGI IMG/M metagenome (GOLD analysis project Ga0302325, IMG submission 201948) | Peat permafrost microbial communities from Stordalen Mire near Abisko, Sweden - Palsa_T0_2 | ecosystem: Environmental > Terrestrial > Soil > Palsa > Peat permafrost | place: Sweden: Abisko... | reverse complement strand
ACTCCCGGGGTGCCGGAGCCGAGCTCACCTCGCCGGCCAGGCGGATCAGGTCGTCGGTGGTCTTCCCCATCGCGCTGACCACCACCACCACGTCGGTCCCATCGCGCCTGGTCCTGGCCACGTGTTCGGCCACGGCACGAATCCGGTCGGTGTCACCGACCGATGTCCCGCCGTACTTTTGGACCAGGAGCGTCACCCGGCCGAAGCTAGTAGGCCCCGGCACCCCGATCGCTCGATCGGGCCCTCTCGATTCCGGATCGAGCACGGCGCCCGGTAGGGTGTCGACCCGTGCCCACCGAGAAAAGAGCTCGCCAACGCGCCGGGGCACAGGCCCGCCGAGAGGCGTTGGCTCGCCAGCAAAAGCGCCGTCGCCGGATCCGCAGCTCGGTCGTGGTGGTCATCGTGGCGGCCCTGGTGGTCTTTTCGGTGTACCTGATCACCAACCACCACAGCACGCCCCCGAGCAGCTCGAGCACCCCCCAGGGCAAGCTCGAGGCGATCTGGGTCAAGGCGGGCTGCCCCTCGAGCATCAAGACCCGGGTCAACAAGCAGCAGTACGCGTCGGCGCCACCCCTCACCATCTCGACGACGGCCACCTACGACGCCACCGTGAAGACCGACGTGGGCACCTTCGTGATCACCCTCGACCCGGCGGAGGCCCCGACGGCGGTGAACAGCTTCGTGTTCCTGGCCGATAAGGGCTACTTCGACTGCAACCTCTTCCACCGGGTCGTCCAGGGGTTCGTGGACCAGACCGGTGACCCGACCGGGACCGGGAGCGGTTCGCCCGGCTATCAGTTCACCGAGGCCGGGCCGGCCACCGCCTCCCCCCAATATCCGCTCGGGGCGGTGGCCATGGCCAACTCGAACTCACCCGCGACCACCGACCCGACCACCAACGGAAGCCAGTGGTTCGTGGTCACCGGGTCGGCCGGGGAGCAGCTCGGGGCCGACTACGTCCTGTTCGGGCAGGTGACCTCGGGGATGAGCGTCGTCCAGAAGATCAACAAGGACGGTTCCGCGTCCAGCGACGAGACGGGCACGCCCTCGCTGTACCACCGCATCCTGTCCGTCAAGATCAAGGAGGCCTGAAGCCGATGAGCCCAGTCGATCCCCCGGCGCCCGATGGTTCCAGCGAGAGGCGCCAGCGCTTCGACGCCGAGCCGCCGATCGTCATCGATCCCGACAAGCGCTACACGGCCACGATGGTCACCTCCAAGGGGACGATCGTCATCGCGCTCGACCCGATCGCCGCGCCCAAGACGGTGAACAACTTCGTCTTCCTGGCCCGCTACCACTACTACGACGGCGTCGTGTTCCACCGCATCATCCCGGGTTTCGTCATCCAGGGCGGCGACCCCGAGGGCACCGGCCGCGGCGGGCCCGGGTACAAGTTCGCCGATGAGCTGCCCAAGCCGGGCCGCTACCAGGTCGGTTCCCTGGCCATGGCCAACGCCGGGCCGAACACCAACGGCAGCCAGTTCTTCATCATCACCGGCGCCCACGGGGCCGGCCTGCCGCCCCAGTACGCGCTCTTCGGTGCGGTCGTCTCGGGCGGTGACGTGGTCCAGGCGATCGACGCGGTCGGGACCCAGTCGGGCACGCCCAAGGAACGGGTGGTCATGGAGTCGGTGACCATCGACGAGGCCGACTGAGCCATCCCGATCGGACCTGAGCCGCCACCTGGCGAGTAGGCCTCAGGATGTAACGATGTCGAGACCGGTGGGCGCAAGGGCCCCGTCCACGAACACCGACGGCGCGGCCACGCCCGCGCTCCGCCACCCGCCCGCCGGGTCGCGGAGCAAGGCGGTGCGCTCGGGGACCCCGATGACCGGTAGCCCCTCGGGGGCGAGCGTCACCGACCGGTGGAGCTTCTCCCCGTGGGCGTCCTCGCCGACGTCGCCGTAGTGGGTGAACACGGCCACCCCCTCGATCAACCCCAGGCCGACCGTGAGCGCCCCACCCCTGGGGTCGACCATGGGGTCGGTGAGGGCCATCGCGCCGGCCCCGGCCCCGGCCACCACCGCACCGCCAGCCCAGGCGTCCCGGAGGGCGCCAAAGACCGCCGAGCCCTTGAGCACCGAGCGCAGATGGAGTGGGGAGCCGCCGGAGAGGTAGATGAACGCGGCCCGCCGGACCACCTCGGCCACCGCGGTGTCCTCGGCGTCGGACCGACCCAGCACCATGAGGCCCTCGACCTCGGCCCCCAGCTTGGAGAACCACTCCGCCGCCGCGATCACCACCCGCTCGGGCTTCTCATAGGCGGCCGCGGTCGGCAGCACCAGGACCTTGTTCCCGCCCGACGCTGCGAGCAGCTCCTGGTCGAAGCTGCACCCGTCGGTCCACTCGGCCCCGCCGACCAAGGCGAGGATCCCGGGCGAGGCCATGCCCTCACTCTGGCACGCCGGATTACCCGTGGGATTACCCGTGGGTCATTCACACGGTGATGGCGCCCGATCCCCGAGTACCATCGCCCCCATGTCGATCACCAAGGTGGGCATCGTGGGGTCCGGAATCATGGGCACAGGGATCGCCGAGGTGGCCGCGGCCAGCGGGCACCAGGTCGTGGTGCGGAGCCGGAGCCAAGCGGCCGCCGACTCGGTCCTGACCGGGGTCCGCAAATCGCTCGACCGCCAGATCGAGCGGGGCAAGCGCACCGAGGAGGAGCGCGACGAGACCCTGTCGCGCCTCTCGGTCACCACCGAGTTGTCGGACCTGGCCGACTGTGACCTGGTGATCGAGTCGGTGATCGAGGACCTCGCGGTGAAGCTCGAGTTGTTCGAGGACCTGCACGAGGTGTGCGACGAAGAGGCCGTGCTGGCCACCAACACCTCCACGCTCCCGGTCGTCGACCTGGCCATGGCCAGCGGGCGACCGGCCAAGGTGTGCGGCCTCCACTTCTTCAATCCGGCCACCGTCATGGGCCTGGTCGAGGTGGTCCGCCCGATCACGGCGTCGGAGGAGACCATCGCCACGGCCACCGAGTTCGCCAAGGCCTGCGGCAAGGAGATCGTCGAGGTCGAGGACCGGGCCGGCTTCGTGGTCAACGCGCTCCTCTTCCCCTACCTGAACAACGCCGTGCGACTGCTCGAGCGGGGTGTGGCGTCCAAGGACGGCATCGACGCGGCCATGGTCGGCGGGTGCGGGTTCCCCATGGGACCCTTCGCCCTCCTCGACCTGGTCGGGCTGGACACCTCGGTGGCCATCCTCGACACCCTCTACGAGGAGCACCGGGAACCGCAGTACGCGGCCGCCCCGTTGCTGCGCCGCATGGTGGCCGCCGGGCACCTCGGGCGGAAGTCGGCCCAGGGGTTTTACGACTACCAGCGCCGATGAGGCTGCCGTGGCCCGGCGGCGATGCCGCCGTGGGCCAGAATATGGGTCGACCACCGTGGATGCAGGGGAGGTGGTGACATGAGCGACGACGACGGGGCACGCCCCCGACGCAGCCAGCCGTGGGTGATGCGCACCTACTCGGGCCACTCCAACGCCAAGGCCTCCAACGAGCTCTACCGAACCAACATCGCACGCGGCCAGACCGGGCTGTCGATCGCGTTCGACCTGCCCACCCAGACCGGGTACGACCCCGACGCCCCCGAGGCGGCCGGCGAGGTCGGCAAGGTCGGGGTCCCCGTCGCCCATCTCGGCCACATGCGCCAGCTGCTCGACGGGATTCCGGTGGCCGAGATGAACACCTCGATGACCATCAACGCCACCGCGGCGTGGCTGCTGGCGCTCTACGTGGCCAACGCCGAGAGCCAGGGCGTCGACCCGGCCGTGCTCCAGGGCACCACCCAGAACGACATCGTGAAGGAGTACCTGAGCCGGGGCACGTACATCTTCCCGCCCGGGCCGAGCCTCCGGCTCACCGTCGACACGATCACCTACACGGTGCGCAACGTGCCCAAGTGGAACCCCATCAACGTGTGCAGCTACCACCTCCAGGAGGCCGGGGCGACGCCGGTCCAGGAGGTCGCGTTCGCGCTGGCCACCGCCATCGGTGTCCTCGACGGCGTGCGGAACTCGGGCAAGATCACCGAAGACGAGCTTCCCCAGGTGGTCGGGCGCATCAGCTTCTTCGTCAACTCGGGGGTCCGCTTCGTCGAGGAGACCGCCAAGATGCGGGCGTTCGGCGCGATGTGGGATCGCATCTGCCAGGAGCGTTACGGCGTCGGTGACGAGCGGCTCCGCCGCTTCCGCTACGGGGTCCAGGTGAACTCGCTCGGACTGACCGAGGCCCAGCCGGAGAACAACATCCCCCGGATCGTTCTCGAGACCCTCGGGGTCAGCCTGTCCAAGAACGCCCGGGCCCGGGCCATGCAGCTGCCGGCGTGGAACGAGGCCCTCGGCCTCCCCCGCCCATGGGACCAGCAGTGGTCGCTGCGGATCCAGCAGATCCTGGCCTTCGAATCCGACCTGCTCGAGTACGACGACATCTTCGACGGCTCCTACGTGATGGAGGCCAAGACCAACGAGCTGATCGAGGCGGCCACCGCGGAGCTGGACGACATCTTGGAGCGGGGCGGCGCGTTCTCGGCGGTCGAGGAGCTAAAGACGCGCCTCGTCAAGAGCCAGGCCGAGCGGGTCGCCCGCATCGAGAGCGGCGAGCAGCTGGTGGTCGGGGTCAACTGCTTCACCGACAGCGCACCGTCGCCACTTCCGGTCGACTCGGTGCTGAAGCTCGAACCGACCATCGAGGGGGACCTGCAGGCCGACGTGAAAGCGTGGCGACGCGACCGCGACCAGGCCGCCGCAGCCAAGGCCCTCGACGACCTGCGCCGGGCGGCCGAGGACCCGGTCGCCGACCTGATGGCGCCGACGCTCGCGCTGGCCCGGGCCGGCGGCACCACCGGCGAATGGGGGGCCGCACTCCGGGAGGTCTTCGGCGAGTACCGCGGCCCGACCGGTGTCGGCGGGGCCCGGGGGACCCACGGCGGCGAGCTCTCCTCGGCCGCCGCCCGGGCGCAGGCACTGACGGTGGCGACCGGTTCGCCGCCCCGGCTCCTGGTGGCCAAGCCCGGGCTCGACGGCCACTCCAACGGGGCCGAGCAGATCGCCATGGCCGCCCGCGACGCCGGCTTCGAGGTCATCTACCAGGGCATCCGGCTGACCCCCGAGCAGATCGTGGCGGCGGCGCGCGACGAGGACGTGGACGTGGTCGGCCTGTCCATCCTCTCGGGCTCCCATCTCGAGCTCGTCCCCGAGATCCTGGACCGGATGAGAGCGGCCGGCCTCGACGCCCCGGTGGTGGTCGGGGGCATCATCCCCCCCGAGGACGCCGAGATCCTGCTCGGCAAGGGGGTGGCGGCCGTCTTCACGCCCAAGGACTTCCGGTTCGCCTCGATCATGGACACCCTGGTCGGGCTGGTCGAGCGCCACCGGGCCGAGCACCGCTAAGGCCGGCTGCGGCCGGGGTCCTCAGTAGGAGGCGTTCGGTCGGGCCCGTCGCAGCGGCACCGGCTGATTCCACCAGCGCCCGCTGAACCGCCAACCGTTGTTGCCGCCCCGCCATTGGGGAGACTCGGCCGGCCGGGGCCAGACCTTCTCCACCGCCAGCGCGATGGCGACCAACACCGCCGGGTCGATCTCGGGCCGGGGTCGAAGGCCCAAGGTCTCCGGTCGGGGGGGGCTCACAACGGGATGTTGCCGTGCTTGCGCTTCGGCATCTCCTCACGTTTGGAGGCGAGGAGGGCCAGGCTCCGCACGAGGACCCGGCGCGTCTCGGCCGGAGAGATGACATCGTCGACATACCCGCGCTCGGCCGCGATGTAGGGGTTGGCGTATCGCTCCGTGTACTCGTTGACCAGCTCGGCCCGCCGCCCCGCCGGGTCGGAGGTGTCGGCGAGGTCGCGGCGATAGAGGATCTCCACCGCGCCCTGCGGTCCCATGACCGCGACCTCGGCCGAGGGCCACGCGAAGGCGAGGTCGGCGCCGATCGACTTGGAGTTCATGACCACGTACGCGCCGCCGTAGGCCTTCCTCGTGATGATCTGGATGCGGGGCACGGTCGCCTCGCAGTACGCGTAGAGCAGCTTGGCCCCGTGGCGGATGATCCCCCCGTACTCCTGGTCGGTGCCCGGCAGGAACCCCGGGACGTCGACGAAGGTGACGAGCGGGATGTTGAAGGCGTCGCAGGTCCGCACGAACCGGGCCGCCTTCTCCGAGGAGTCGATGTCGAGCACCCCGGCCAGGATCGCGGGCTGGTTCCCGACGATGCCGACCACCCGGCCGTCGATGCGGGCCAGCCCGCAGGTGATCGACATCGCCCAGTGCTGGTGGACCTCGAAGTACTCCCCGTCGTCGACCACCGCCGCGATCACCTTGGTCATGTCATAGGGCTGGTTGGACGAGGTGGGGATGATCTCGACCAGCTCGGGGGTCTCCCGGTCGGGGTCGTCGCCGCTCACCACGACCGGCGGGTCCTCCAGGTTGTTGGCCGGGAAAAACGACAACAGATAGCGCACGTCGTCGAGACAGGCCTTCTCGTCGGGGGCCACAAAGGTGGCCACCCCCGACTTGGTGGCATGGCTCATCGCCCCGCCCAGCTCCTCCGCCGTGACCTCCTCGCCGGTCACCGTCTTCACCACGTCGGGGCCGGTGATGAACATGTTGGAGATGCCCTGGACCATGAAGATGAAGTCGGTCATGGCCGGCGAGTAGACGGCCCCGCCGGCACACGAGCCGAGGATGACGCTGATCTGGGGGATGACCCCGGACGCCTGGGCATTGCGGAAGAAGATGCCGCCGTAGGCATGCAGGGAGACGACCCCTTCTTGGAGCCGCGCCCCGCCGCCGTCGTTGATGCCGATGATCGGCACCCCGATCGAGGTGGCCAGGTCCATGACCTTGTGGATCTTCTCGCCGTGCACCTCCCCGGTGGACCCGCCGGTGACGGTGGCGTCCTGGGAGAAGATGCACACCCGGCGGCCGTCGATGGCGCCGAACCCGGTCACCACCCCGTCGGTGTACGGGCGCTTGTCCTCGAGGCCCATGCCGTGGGCCCGGTGCCGGGCCAGCATGTCGAGCTCCTGGAAGGACCCGTCGTCCAAGAGGTAGTCGATCCGCTCGCGGGCGGTCAGCTTGCCCCGGGAGTGGTGACGCTCGATGGCCGCCGGCGAGCCGGCGCTGAGCGCTTCGGCCCGCCTGGCCAGGAGATCTTCCAATCGTTGGTCGTGCTCCACGGCGGCCAACGCTACCAACCCTGTTGCACACCGAAACAGGCCAGCCACGGGCCCCTATCGGCGGGGTGCGGCCGGACGTCGCGGCGTCCGAGCCTGAGCGGGCGCTACTCCTCGACCAGTTCGATGAGGGTCCCGAAGGCCGACTTCGGGTGGATGAACGCCACGGTGGTGCCCCGAGAGCCGGGCCGCGGCACCTGGTCGATGGTGCGGACCCCGGCGTCGTGGGCCGCCTGGAGCGCCTTCGCGCAGTCGTCGACCCGCAGGCCGACGTGGTGCAGCCCCTCGCCGCGGGCGGCCAGGTACTTGGCCACCGTCGAGGTCTCGCTGGTCGGCGTGAGCAGCTGGATGTACGAGTCGGCCACCTTGAGGAGCGCCTCTTCGACGGCATCGCTCTCCACGATCTCGCGGTGCACCACCCGAGCCCCGAACACCTCCTCGTACCAGGCCACCGCGGCGTCGAGGTCGGCGACCGCGATCGCGACGTGGTCGATCTCGGTGAACAGTCCGGCGGGCAACGAGCCGGCCGCCGACCGCTCCGACGCGCTCATGCCCCGTGCCGCCGGAACAGGGTGATCCGGTCCTCCCCCACCCGGGCCCGCAGCTCGGGGTCGTCGATGCCCAGGCCCTCGGTCGGGGCCAGGCACAGGACGCCGATCTTGCCCTCGTGGAGGTTCTTGTGGACCTGGTAGGCCGCCTCGCCGACCTCGGTGAGCGGGTAGACGGCCGAGAGCGGAGGCAGGATCTTGCCCTCGCAGATCAGCTTGTTGGCGTCCCAGGCCTCCCGGTAGTTGGCGAAGTGGGAGCCCTTGATGGTTTTCAGCTTCATCCACAGATGTCGGTTGTCGTACTCGATCATGTAGCCCGACGTCGCCGCGCAGGTGACCACGGTGCCGCCGCGCTTGGCCACGAACACCGACGCGCCCATGGTCGAGCGGCCCGGGTGCTCGAAGACGATGTCGGGGTCCTCGCCCACCAGCGACCGGACGTCCTTTCCGAACCGCCGCCACTCCGACTCGTCCTGGGTGTGCTCGTCCTTCCAGAACCGGTAGTCGGCCGCCCGCCGGTCGATCACCGCCTCGACGCCGAGCTCGTGCAGCAGGGCCACCTTGTCCTCGGAGGAGACCACCCCGATCGGGGTCCCGCCACCGTTCAGCACGTACTGCACCGCGAAGCTCCCCAGCCCCCCGGTGGCCCCCCAGACCAGCACCCGGTCGCCCTGATGGAGGGGGGCCCCGTTGTGCGAGACCAGCATCCGGTAGGCGGTCGAGTTGCACAGGGCGTTGACCGCGGCCTCCTCCCAGCTGAGGTGGCGGGGCTTGGGCATCAGCTGGTTGGCCTTGACCACGGCGATGTCGGCCAGGCCGCCGAAGTTGGACTCGAAGCCCCAGATCCGTTGGTTGGCCGCCAGCATCGAGTCGTCGTGGGCCGAGGGGTCCTGGTCGTCCACGTAGTTGCAGTGGACGGTGACCTTGTCGCCGGGCGCCCAGTTGCGGACCGCCGAGCCGGTGCGGAGCACGACCCCGGAGGCGTCGGATCCGACCACGTGGACGTCGAGTGCGTGGCGAGCGCCCCACGTGCTTTCCTTGCCCAACCGGTCGAGGAAGCCGAACGTGGACAGAGGCTCGAAGATCGATGTCCAGACCGTGTTGAAATTGATTGCCGAGGCCATCACGGCCACGTAGGCCTCGTCGGGGGCCAGCTCGGGCAGCGCCACCTCGCCCACGTGGAGGGACTTCCTCGGGTCCTTGGACGAGGACTCCATGCCGGCGAACATGTCGGCCTCGTCGCGCCGGACGAAGGCCGCCCGGTAGGTCTTGGGCAGGGGAAGCGCCGCCAGGGCGTCGCCTGGGGCACCGTCGAGCACAGCCTGAAGGATCTCGTCCATGACCCGAGACGATAGACGGGGCCCTAGGATGGGTGGCCGTTCAACGGTCACGGAGGTCAAGACATGCCTGGTTCGGTCATCCTCGCCGGCGCACGGACGCCGATCGGGAAGCTCTCGGGAGTGCTGTCGGGCTTCACCGCCATGGAGCTGGGAGGCTTCGCCATCGCCGAGGCCCTTCGCCGGGCCGGGATCTCCCCCGAGCAGGTCGACTACGTGCTCATGGGTCAGGTCCTCCAGGCCGGCCAGGGCCAGGCCACCGCCCGCCAGGCCGCCGTCAAGGGCGGCATCTCGATGTCGGTCCCGGCGACCACGATCAACAAGGTCTGCCTGTCCGGCCTCAACACCATCTATCTGGCCGACCAGATGATCGCGGCCGGTGACGCCGAGATCGTGGTGGCCGGGGGCATGGAGTCGATGAGCAAGGCGCCCCACCTGCTCCCCGAGGCCCGGGTCGGCTACCGGCTGGGCGACGGCACGCTGGAAGACTCGATGATGCACGACGGGCTCACCTGCGCGTTCGACCACTGCGCCATGGGCCTGGCCACCGACCGCTACAACGGCCAGACGGCCAAGGTGTCGCGGGAGCGCCAGGACGCCTTCGCCGCGTTGTCGCACGAACGGGCGGCGGCGGCGGCCAAGGAGGGCCGTTTCGTCGATGAGATCGTCTCGGTCGAGGTCCCCCAGCGTCGCGGCGAACCCATCCTCGCCGACACCGACGAGGGGGTGCGGCCCGGGACGACCACCGAGTCGCTCGGGGCCCTGCGCCCGGCCTTCGACAAGGAAGGCACCATCACCGCCGGCAACGCGTCGCAGATCTCCGACGGCGGGGCGGCGGTCATCGTGACGTCGGCGGCCAAGGCGGCCGAGCTCGGGATCACCCCGCTCGGTGAGTTCGTCTCCTACGGGCAGGTGGCCGGCCCCGACCCCTCCCTGCTCTTCCAGCCGGCCAACGCGATCGCCCAGGCGGCCAAGCGGGCCGGCGTGGCCATCGGCGACATCGACCTGTTCGAGATCAACGAGGCCTTCGCGGCGGTGGGGCTCGCCTCGGCGGACGAGCTCGGCATCTCCGAGGACAACGTGAACGTGAACGGTGGGGCGATTGCGCTGGGCCACCCGATCGGGATGTCCGGGACGCGTCTCGCGCTCACCGCGTTGCTCGAGCTGCGCCGGCGCGAGGCCAGCCTCGCCGCGGTGGCGCTCTGCGGCGGCGGCGGCCAGGGCGACGCCCTGATCCTCCGTTCGATCCGCTAGCCGCCGTTCCGGGCCTTCCCCTCAAAAGGGTGGGTGGAAGACCCCCACGACGGTCGCGCTCCGCAGGGCGATCTCGTCCCACCGTCCCGGGACTTCGAACACGGCCAGCCCGCAGGTGGCGAAGCTGCCCTTGAGTGAGCCGGGAGTGGACGTGGGCATCGTCGCCACCAGAACCTCGAAGGTCGGATTGTGGCCGACCACCATCACCGAGGCGACGTCGTCCTCGACCATCGACACCTGCTCGAGCACGTCCTCGGTCGACGCGTCGTAGAGGGCGCGCAGATAGCGGACCGGCGGGGGGACGGCCAGGCCGGCCAGCACCCGGTCAATGGTCTCGACGGTGCGGACGGCGGTCGAGCACAGGACGAGAGCGGGCATCAGGTCCTCGCTCAGGCCCAGGTGGTCGCCGTGGTCGCCGAGATGCTGGCCCAGCGCGTCGGCATCACGCCGACCCCGAGGGGCCAGGGTCCGCTCGTGGTCGCTCCCGCCGACCGGCGGATGACGAACCGTCTTGGCGTGCCGGAGCAGCCACAGGGAGCGGGGCGCCATGGCTAGCCGAGGAGCTCGCGGCGGCCCTCGAGGGCCCGGCCGAGGGTCATCTCGTCCGCGTACTCGAGGTCGCCGCCGACCGGCAGGCCGCTGGCCAGGCGGGTCACCCTGACCCCCAGCCCGGCCAGCCGGCGAGCCAGGTACATGGCCGTGGCCTCCCCCTCCAGGTTGGGGTTGGTACACAGCACGATCTCGCCGATCCCCTCGCTCTCGATCCGCGACACCAGCTCTTCGACCCGGAGCTGGTCGGGGCCGATCCCCTCGAGCGGGTTGAGGGCCCCCTGCAGCACGTGGTAGCGGCCCCGGAAGTCCTTGGTCCGCTCGAACGCCGCGATGGCCTGGGGATCCTCGACGACGCACACGACCGAGCCGTCGCGGGTCTCGTCGTCGCAGATCTCGCACCAAGAACCGCGCTCGGCGACATTGAAGCACCGCTCGCACAGCGCGGTGCGCTCCTTCACCGAGACGATGGCGTCGGACAGCCGCATCGCGTCCTCGTTGGGCACCTTGAGGAGATAGAACGCGATCCGCTGGGCCGACTTGGGGCCGATGCCGGGGAGCCGCCCCAGCTCGTCGATCAGCGAACGAAGCGGACCGGTGTACATCTAACTCGTGACCTCCTCGGCACCGGGGAACGCCTCGAGGAGCCGGGAGTGGACGAGCGACTCGACCTCGATGGGCTCCCCGGGATCCTCGGGGTCGAAGTCATCATCGCCGAGATCGGCCGGGTCGGCCCCCGCCGACCGGGCACCAGCGGACGCCGAGGGTCGCCCTTCGGTCTCCCCCGGTTCGTCGACGACCAGTTGCAGCGACAGCGGGGTCCCGAAGTGCGTCGTCAGCGCCTGCTCCACCAGGGGCCGGACCTCCTCGCACCGGCGCAGGTAGCCCACCCCGGGCAGCGCGAACACCGCCGTCGATCCCTCGACCGAGGTGAAGCGGCCCGAGCTGTACAACGCCTTGGCCCGGGCGGGCAGCGAACGAAGGAGTAGGTCCCCCCACGCTTCGACCAGGGTGTCGCGATCGGGGGGCACACCGACCGCGGCGTCGTCGACCGACGTGGCGACCGGGGCCGCCGGC
>Ga0302325_10026885_pt1 | contig 11943 bp, 11 predicted proteins | sample Palsa_T0_2_FD_201948 | JGI IMG/M metagenome (GOLD analysis project Ga0302325, IMG submission 201948) | Peat permafrost microbial communities from Stordalen Mire near Abisko, Sweden - Palsa_T0_2 | ecosystem: Environmental > Terrestrial > Soil > Palsa > Peat permafrost | place: Sweden: Abisko... | reverse complement strand
ACGAGGGATGATCAGCAGCCGAGTGTCTAGAGCTGCAGAGACTTTCAAAAGTAAGAAGAAGTCGCTCTGAAGATCGCATGCACGAGGTGCCGCAGTTCAGAACAATCGCTGAGGCGGAGTTTTGCTCGTAAAGAGCTTGTCCGGGATCTCCGTTTTCTAGAGAAATCCAAACCGAACATCCACTTCCATGGAAAATGTAAGCCAGCAGGAACTACTCCAGCCCAATGCTGGTCCAACACTGACACAACAGCCTCTGGGCCGAAGAGGCAATCCTTGGGCATCGGGTCATGCCGCTTACGTTGGGCGCGGAAGATAGCGACGCGCTGCCTATTTGTGGTGAATGCAAGGTATTCTGAGAGTGCTTGCCTTCAACAGTGAGGGATTCGAGAGGACGGCTTGCACCGCCCGCTGCATCAAGAGGCAGCCGAGCCTCGGTCTTTCTCCTTTGAAGGTTTCACCTCGCTGTTTCGGGCACCTCACCGCCCGCAGTAGGGCATCACCTCCTGAAGATCGATCGATGTTGGAAGTTCCGTGCAAGCCGGGCCCGAGAATAGGTTGAGGTGCGTAGTGCAACGGGGAACTTCATGACTGGCGACGCGCGTGACTTCCGCGCCGTCACACGATTCGATGGTCGGGAGGCAACGGTTGCCTTGAGCGGAAGCTTCGAGAGCATTGCCGCCGCAGAGCTCATGACCGTCCTCGACGCAGCGATCGACCGCCGTCCGACACGGATGATGCTCGACGTGACAGCGCTCGATCACATGGGTGTGGCAGGGTTGATCGTCCTTTCCAATGCTGAGAAACGATTAGAAGCGTTCGGTACAACGTTCAAGGTTCGCACACCATCCGATATTGTCGACCTCTTCGCCAGCATGGTCGAAGTTATCGAGAGACCACCGCTCCGAGGGGAACTACCCGATATCGCAAGAGCGGATATGGGTGGCGTGCCCGTCAACTCGCGACGGTCCGCTTGGCTTGATTCGAGCGCGGACCTCAGCGTGTGACTTCCCTACCGGCTAATCCTGGCGTGATCAATGGAGTTCTAGGGCTCGTGGTCGACCTTGCACGCTCGTGTGTAAACGGCGCCGACGGAGTGAGCGTGTCGTTGCTTCGCAACGGAGAATTCTCTACGGTGGCCGCCAGCGATCAAACGATCATGGACATGGATGCCGAGCAGTACGCCACACGAGAAGGACCGACTGTCGACGCTTCGCTAGGAGGGCATTGTTCCCATACGGAGTCGCTGGACACTGAGACCCGGTGGCCGTCATTTACTCCCAAGGCCCGGGTCCTGGGGATAAGGGCAATCCTGTCCTCACCGCTCACTGCGCTAGAGGCGCCATTCGGCGCACTCAACATCTATTCTCGAACGACGTCCGGCTTCGACTTCAATGCTCAAGAGACAGCGGCTATCTTTGCCCAGAAGGCCTCGGTGATTTTGGGCGACGCACGTATCGATGTGAACAAAGTCCAGATGACGATCCGGTCCCAAGAGGCGAGTCGGAGTCGAATGGAGATCTGTTTGGCCCAGGGGCTCATCATGGAACGCGAAGGCCTGGACGAAGATGGAGGTGCAACGCGTTGCGAAGCGTTGCGGCGCTCGCGGGGAATTCGTTCCATCAACGCGAGGAGGAAATGGTGCTCACGGACCGTCGGATGCTCGATCGTCGCCGGAGGATCAGTAACTGACCCGGCGCCCGACATTCTCGATGCCTACCGTCAAGAGGCAAGGCTTTCCCACGCGGAGTTATGGCTTCGCTATTTCAAACTAGGAGGGATGAGCACTGGAATTGAGGTGGAAGGCATCCTCCATGGTGTCCTTTCTCCGAGCGACTACGACCACGATGTCATTGCCCTGGCCCTCAACGAGCGATTCGCGGAGCTCGGCGGAGACCATCCCGTTCCCTACGCGATGGAGTAGCCAAGATCCTCGCGGGATGACGGCGCTGCCAACTGATTGGTCAGCGCCGTCATCCGCCTCATCCGACTGCCGCATGTTCAGCCAGCACCACGGAATATATTCCGGCCATCTCAATGGCGGGGCGTATCAATATTGCTGAAGACACTGGATTGATCGTGCCGCTCGGAGAATGGGTATTGGACGAGACGTGTCGCCGAGGGAGCGCGTGGCAGCCGATCGACGTTGGTCGTCAACTAACGATCTCGGTCAGCGTGTCACCCCATCAGATGCTCGACGGGCACCTCTGCGCATTTGTGTAGAACGCGCTGGCGGGATCGGGATTGCCACCCACAGCACTTGTTCTGGAAAAGACCGAAAGAACGCTCATGGTAAATTCGCAACTCATCCATCGACAACTACCCCGACCGTGAGATGTGCCGTCCAGTGGAGAATAAACCTGGATGCGCCAGCCGTGGCCAATAACCGATGACAGTCGGATACAAATGCCACACCTGTGACCTCGACATTGCGATGCGTTACGCGTCGACGGGCCGAAGTCCACGATCGCATCTTGACGCAGTCGTCGGGATCCGCCGACCAGGATCACGATGCATTGCGATAGCTGTGAGCGGTGTCGGGTCGTATGTCTTCGAGGTGCCGCTGGCTGACGCGATGGTCCTCGACGATGGCGAATCCGTTAAAGACGACATCTCATCGATGCGGCGACTGAACGGTAAGCGTCCGACGACAACGTCGATATCGGAGGCGTGTGCGGGCTCCGACTCCCGACGCTTATACGGCTAGCTCGACTTTTTGCAGTCCGTTAGATAATCCCTCATCTTCAGTCGGCTCCAGACCGGCGCGCACGAGGTGTTTCAGGCGAGTGTCATCGGTGCCGGACCTATGGCGGTAGCAATCGGCTGATCCCTTTGCAGAAGTGCGTATAGCTCGAATCTCTGGGCGCGAGTTCAATCGGCTGAGCACGATCCGGTCCACGACGCATGCAGGGCCCGTGTCGTCACATCAAGCGCTCAACGTAGCCAGAGCCTCATGGTCGGGCCGACAGTCAAGACGTATTTCCCCGCTTTTCGGTTCTCCATTGTGAATGGCGCCGCCGAACTGTCTAAGGGGCAGAACCCCAGGGAGCGCCATCTAATTGTGTGGGTTCGTAGCTTTCATATTCGAGATTGGGCAGGAGCGATGATGCAAATGAACTAGTTGAAAGCGTCCATTTGCATCAGACGCAACAGCACGTACGCATCATGAATTGCGACCTCATGACGCTCACGATGGATGCATGACTACCACACCCGTACAGGCTGGCCGTCGCTTTCCGTTTGGCGCCACTCTTCTGCCAATCACCCGCTTGCTTACACGCACCGTACGCGCCGGACAGGCGGCTCATCGTCGCTCTCGCACCGCGGCTTGGATCGTCATGGCGTCATTCGGCGTCATTGCAGCTACTACCTTGTCCGTGGCCCCCGCCGGTGCGGCAGGAATACTCCCCCCGGGTAACCCGCCGGCGAATATCGCGCCGAGCAGTAGCGACTGGTTGACGTCTATTGACGCGGCGAGTGCGACTGAGGGGGTTGGGGCTATGCCGCTCAATGAATCTGCAGTTGCGGCCTTGCCGGCTCCCGAGCAGCTCTTCATCGTCATCAACCAAGAACGCATCGACCGCGGGTTGGCGCCCATGGAGTACATGACAGCTCAGCTCAACTCCTACGCACTAGAGGGAGCGAACGGAGACACCGACCCGTCGTTCCCCACATCGCTGACCGGGGGATCCCCTCTGACCGGGGGTGGGGCAATCTGGGCCGGAGACATCACGTCGGCGTTCGAGGCCGACTACTACTGGATGTATTCCGACGGCTGGGGAGGCTCAGCGGAATCAACCTCGAACGCCCCCTGCACGTCGGCGACGAGCTCCGGCTGCTGGGGACACCGAGATGTCCTCTTGCACGCATTTTCCTCGTGTGCCGGTGGTGCCGCGCCCACGTTGTCGATGGGTGCTGCTTCCACCACTACAGGGGCTGGCGGTTCTATGGCCGCCATTATGGTCAGCTCGTGCGGTGCGCCCTCAGATGTCACTCTTAGTTGGAGCCAAATTGCAACGCACGCGATCATGCAGCCACAGGTCGTCGGCCTCGCCGCGCTCCCCAGCGGTCAAGGGTATTGGGCTGCGTCGTCCGATGGTGCGGTCAACGCATTCGGGGACGCAGTCAATCTTGGCTCGATGGCCGGTCATTCTCTCAACTCGCCCATTGTCGATATCGCCGCCACGCCCGACGGCGGCGGTTACTGGTTGGTGGCGGCAGACGGCGGCATCTTCAGTTTCGGCGATGCGAGATTCTTGGGCAGTACGGGCAATCTGGTGCTGGACAAGCCGATAGTCGGCATGGCTGCCACGCCCGACGGGGACGGCTACTGGTTGGTGGCGGCGGATGGCGGCATCTTCAGTTTCGGCGATGCGAAATTTGACGGCAGCATGGGCGGTAAGGCACTGAACCAGCCCATCGTCGGCATGTCGGTGGACTCAGCGACCGGCGGCTACTGGTTGGTGGCTTCGGACGGCGGCATCTTCAGTTTCGATGCTCCCTTCTTTGGCAGCACCGGGGCACTGCGTCTCAACAAGCCCATTGTGGGCATGGAGGCACTGGACAACGGAGCGGGCTACCGCTTCGTTGCCTCCGACGGCGGCGTGTTCTGCTTCGGCCAGGCGGCCTTCGACGGATCCGCTGGCGGGCAGACCTTGTCAAGTCCCGTCAGCAGCATGACCCCAGACCGGGCGACCGGGGGTTACTGGCTGGCCGGGACAGGTGGCATCGTCTACAACTTTGGCGGCGCCGGAGCTTTCTGAGGTGCGGGGTGAGCACACTGATGCTGAATTCGGCGTCCAAAAGGGCTCGGCCCACGCGCCTCGGCTCTTCAGCGTCGCTGCGGGGGGGCTTCCGATCTCTCTCCGCTTGTCGAGAGCATCACGGACTCGGCAAGCAGCGTACGAGAATGAATGTTCGAGCGACGCCACCTGATCTTCAGACGAATCCGCGGAGGGGTCGTCCGACCGCCCGCCCTTTGGACGCTGCGGCCAAGTGCAATTCCGAAGATGTTATCGGTCACCCGCTCTCGCGGATCGGTTCAGGGATTGATAGAGCGTCGGACTGTCGTTCGGCGCTCGGGAGTGTCTCCGTGATTGCTCGGGCTGGAGCGTTTGCGCCCTCATACTGCAATCCCTCCAACGAAATGACTCCGTCACGGGCAGCCACCGCCACCGCCTCGAGTTTCGAATGCGCATCGAGCTTGGAGAGGATGTTGCTGATGTGATTGCGCACGGTGTGGGCAGAGACGAAGAGCTCTGCAGCGATGATAGGTGTCGTTCGTCCGACGGCAAGCAATCGCAGTACCTCACTCTCTCTGTTGGTGAGCCGCTTGACCGGCTTGTTCGTTGTGTGCCTGACCTGCGTGAGTAGATCCGTGAACTCGTCGGTTCGTATCACCGACTGACCCCTCGATGCAGCGCGTACGGCACTGACTACTTCGCCCCAAGGGCGATTCTTGGCAAGAAATCCAACGCATCCTGCTTCAAAGGCCAGGATGTGGACGTCGTGCGCTTCGCTTCCGGACATCATGAGGATCTTGGTTTCAGGCCAGCGCTTGAGGATCTTTTTTGTTGCTTCCACTCCGTTGCCGTCGGGCAATAGGTAATCCATCAGGACGACATGGGGCCGCTGCCGCTCGACCATGGCCAGCGCTTCGAGGACGTTCAAGGCAGTTCCGGCGAGCTCAATGTCCGTTTCGGCCGAGAGTATGCGGACAAGCCCCTCCGATATGACAGGGTGATCGTCGACGATTGCTACACGGATCGTCGATTCACCTCCGAGATCGGGGGCCTCAGGCACGGCTCAGCCTAGGGAAGTTGAACCTCCGACCAAGTCCGAAAGACCACCTCGACGTCGTCGATCGCCACGACCCAAACTGTAGGCAGCTCAACACATTGCGATCGAGCACCTCCACCCTCGCGTCTTCGGCCCACCATCTGCAAGCCTGTGGCATGCGGTCGGAACTTCGGATCCGCAATGGGAACGAACCGTTCGACGGGTGTGCCGGTTCTTCACCGTGAGGGCCGAAGGGTTGCCAGGCTTGAGCGTTCGCCAGCACGATTAGCCCAGCCTCATCGATCACGAGCATTGCGTCCGGTGCGGCATGAAGAAGGGCAATTAACGTGCTGTCGGCGCGTTGAGTCACACCCACGGCGCAACTCGCCCGTCCACCGTCCTGAAGATGGCCCCAAGCTTCGTCATGCTCGCTCGTCACCCTGGCCATCAAGAGGAGCGCGCCGATGCCCGTTGCACCGTTGGAGGCGGTAAAGCCCGTGCTCCCAATGAGGCACTTCACTCCGGGCCGTTCGCGACTCATCTGGGCGCCCTGGGCGCAATCCGGGTTACTCGAAGCGCGAGAACAGGCGGCATGACGCTGGTCCTCTCAGTGTTGCAGAGGACCCTGTCGCATCTGGACGCCAAGGAGTGCGCATACCACCATCGTGGTTCACCGTTCCCACCCGATTGACGCCGTCAGAACAACGCACACCCAAATCGCGTGAGCGCAACGGCGGTGTCCACCACGGCGCCTCAAGAGGCCCGCACCGGCCCGGTACCGAGCGCAAGGACGACCACGTTGTCCTGGGACCAGTGGCGCGGGAACCTTTCCTGGTCAGCCCTGGGCCGTCGCCGTACCGGCGATATAGGTCCCGCACTCCGGCTTGCTGGAGAGCGGGACGAACCCGTTCTTTCGCGCCTGCAGATACCACGCGCACTGCTTTGGCAGATTGTGGCCGAAGATGGTCGAGAAGTTGATGGACTCCGGCAGTAGTCCATTGCCGTTGTAGGACTTGATTTCTCGTAGGGCCTTGATGACCGAGGCGTGGCTGGGATTGCGACCGGCCAGTTGCAGCCCCTTGATCATCAGGTCGGCGCCCACCCAGGCCTCGTCCACGACGTAGGTGGGGAAGTTGGCCGGCGAGCGGTGCTGGTACTTCTGCAGAGCGCTCACCAGTTGGCGGGTGCCGGCATTGGGCAGGACGGTGGGCCGGAACTCGGCGCTGAAGTACATTCCCTGCAAGGCCTGCCACGCCGGCTTGTGGATCACGTCGGCCTCATAGCCCGTGGGGAACAGCACAGCCTTGAGCTTGACGCCCGCTTGCGTGAAGGAGGTGGCCAGAGCGAAGTTCTGGCTGTTTCCCATGCCGGCGAACACAGCGTTGACGTTCTTGGATCGGGCCGTCAGGGCGGCTGCGGTGAAGTCGACCGACCCGTAGGGCACGGACGTGTCGAGCACTCCCACCTTGCCGCCGGCGTGCGTGAAGGAGATCCCCGTGGCGATCGCCGACGAGATGGACGACGGCGAGATGCTGATCCCGTAGGTGCCGATGGTCGTTCCGCCATGGGCCTTGAGGAACGCGCCGATGGCGGTGTTGGCCGGGTACTTGGGGTCGACGCTGCCGGTGTCGGAGGCGAACATGTTGGTGTTCGGCTGCTCGCCCCACTCCGGGCCGTCGAGGCTACTTCCGGTGACCGGCACCCCGGCCTGCTGGGCGTACTTGTAGCCGCCGAAAAAAAGGGAGCTGTCGGACACAATGCCGATGGCGCCGCGCGAGATCGCCAATTGAACGCCGGTGGCGTCCACGGTCGGGCTGGTCTGGTCGTTAATGACGAGGGGCACCAGCTTGTGGCCGTTCACCCCGCCTTCGGCGTTCTGAAGGTCGACGCGGGCCAGGAACCCTTGAGGCGCCTCCTGGAACAGCGGGGCGGCCAGGCCGGTCGTGGATGTGATGAAGGCGATGGTGATTGGGGCGCCCGTGAAATGGTGCCCTCCTCCCGACCCGACGGCACCGGCCGACCCGGCAGACATCGGGGTTCCGGCGAGCGCCGCCGTCATCGTCAGTACTCCGGCCATCACACCGACGGCTCTGCGCATGCCCACCCCCCAATCGGCCGGCGTGGTTCTCCGGAGCCGGGTCGACGATGACGTTGAGAATCGAGGGCACTCTACTCTCGGAGGCTCCACCCGGCACCGGAGAGACCTGGTTCTCGAGGCGGGGAGCAAGTAACTGCAAGCTCGATGGTCGACTGTGAGCCGGCCTGTAGGCGGGAGTCTGCCTCTTGAGTTTCCTGAATGACACAGCGTTTCCAGTGCCCTGACGTGCTACTTCTCGTTTAGAGGTCGCTCCGTCCATGCGGAAATCGAGCGAGATTGGGCCACGATTGGGCCACGCTTCACTCCAGTTCCCGAGTTCTGGGCAGTGGGGCGCGGGCGGACACCTGCAGGTATGCCTCTCGACAGCCCGTCGTCACCGGGCCTCCGTTCCCCCTAGAGGTGCTCAGAACCCCCCATTCTCGGCCCGTGCAATGTTCGCGTCGCGCGGGGACAGAGGGGGGCCTTACCGCATCGGGAATCGGCGGCCCTGGTGTCATCTGAGGCTACGATCTCGATTTTGAGTGGAGGAGATCGCATGGCTGACAACGTCTACTCAGTATCCGAGATCGTTGGCACTTCAAAAGAGGGCCTCGATGATGCCATCAGAGGTGCTGTCACTCGGGCGGCCAAGACGCTGCGAAACCTCGATTGGTTTAACGTCACCGATATACGTGGTCACATTGACGACGACCAGGTGTGCCATTACCAGGTGACCTTGAAGGTTGGGTTTCGCCTTGAGGAGCCGTCGTAGGCCCCCGGCTATGTGCCCCTGTGGCCGACCTGGCATAGCGGGCGAGCCAGCCAGAGAAGGCGCGCTGGCCGCCAGCAGTTTGTGCGTGATTACGCGGGTAGGTGGGTCAGGTGACTGTTGCTGAAGTGCCCAACGAACCCTTCGATTCCGAACCTACAATGCCGGTCGGCCCACTGACCAGCCCGACCGTCCAGACCCGCGCATCCTTCACAATGACATGTGCCTCGTAGGCGAGCGGCCTTCCTTCGGCTGACGACTCTGCCTGAACGCTTGCTTCAAATCTGAAGGTAGCGGAAACAGAGGCACTTCAGCCGCTAATCGTGAATGAATTGTTGGCAATAGCACCCGAGGAGGCGATGACGGTGCCGCTGCTGTCAGCCATGCTCAGGGTGATATTTGCCACCGAACTCGGGTTTGAGCCGTCCCATGCCATGCCCGTGAACTGCACGGTCCCGAAATTCGCCAAAGCCGATTGTAGGCCATTGACCTTCGGGGATTCTTCGATCCACTCTGCGGAGGTGGCGGGCCCGTTGTAGGGGAACGCCTGCGAGAAGCTCTGTCCCGACGTTAGATCGGCGATGGAGATTGTCCAGGTCCCACGGGAGCCCTCGTTGACGGATGCCTGTATGTGATCACCCGGTGAGACACTCGTGATGAGTGTCTCGTTCGCCGGAAGGATCTCGTACCAATCGTCATACGTCGTTGTGCCCGCTGATGTGTCTTGCGCAGTGCCGGCCTGGATCAGCGAGGCGTTATTCACGCCGTCTATCCCAATCCATGTTGCTGAGTACGCACCGGGTGCTGAAGGTTGCACCGTTGGAACGATCCATTGCGCGCTAACGGCAGAAAACGTCATTCCTGTGAAGATGTGGCCGGTCCAGTTGATGGCTTCTGCCGTCTCGGTTGTGCTCGAGAAGATATGGGGGCTCGATGTGCCAGCCCAGCGGACGGGCTCGGTCTGCTGAACAGCTAGCGGCTGAGAATGCTTGCGGTGAGGCGAGGCCTTTGGTAAAGGTGCTCGTGCGCCATGGGACTCCGCCAGGACGGAAAACGCGACGCTGGCAGCCAGTACGAAGGACAGGAGGACAATCAGGCGAAATCGCAGGCGCCGGCGGGGTCGCAGCGATGTCACGCCGGGATCCATGGAGACATCAGAGCTGAGCAAGCAAACATGCAGCTGTCGCTTCGAACTGAGATCGTTTGCGGACTTGATGATCCCGATCCGCTTGAAGCCACCGGCGCTACGCGGATGGAGTCACGTAAGAAGTTGCTTCGTCGTATTCGTCTCGAATCTGACATTTGGTGGTCCTCCATCTCGCGTCGTTTCCCTAACCCCCAAAAAGGGGACCGCTGAGAAGACAGCTACGAACTGCTAGACGCTTATAGGTTTGGCTGACTTGGGGGCGACTGTTGTGTATCCCTTGAAGTGACCGTTGAGAACTTGGCTTGCTTTGTTGATCAATTCGGCCTCGGAGAACGGCTTGTCGAGGAGGACGACGCCCGGCTCCAGCCTTCCTTGTGAGGCCAGTACGGGTTGGGCGTAACCGGACATGAAGAGGACTTCGATGTCGGGGCGCAATGCCCGTACCCGCGCCGCGACCTCCTTGCCGAGCATCTGGGGCATCACGACATCGGTCAGGAGTAGATGGATCGCCCCCACGTGGTTGGCGACAACGGCAAGGGCATCGGGGCCGTTACCGGCCGTGAGCACGTTGTAACCGTTGCGAACGAAGATCCGTTTGGTCACATCGCGGAGCGCTTCCTCGTCCTCGACGACCAGGACCGTCTCACCCACCGGTATCCGCTGGGAGGGCGCGCCTTCCGGGACAACCACAGCAGCTTCTTCGGTGACCGGGAGCAGGATGGTGAAGGTGGTCCCCACGCCGAGCTCGGAGGTGACTGTGATCGTCGCATCGCATTCGGTGACGATCCCATACACCGTGGCGAGGCCGAGGCCGGTACCGGCCCCCGCCCCTTTGGTGGTGTAGAAGGGATCGAAAGCGTGGCTCATTACATCGGCCGACATGCCCTCGCCGCTGTCGCTCACACGCAGTCGAACATATCGTCCGGGCGCGGTGGGAGGGCCAGTGGCGGCCGAGTCGGCCTCGACGGCGACATTCGCCGTGTCTATGCGCAGGGCGCCGCCGTCAGGCATGGCGTCGCTGGCGTTGATGGCCAGGTTGACCAGGACCTGCGCGATCTGGCCGGGGTCGGCCAGGACGGGCCATGCCACTTCACTCAATGCGGTGCTCAGTTCGACATCTTCGCCAAGGGTTCGACGGAGAAGCTCCTCGATCCCGCGTACCCCGTCGTTGAGGTCGAGCACCTGGGGGCGGACCACCTCTCGCCGAGCGAAGGCCAGAAGCTGGTGGGTCAGGTCTGCGGCGCGTCGAGCGGCCCGTTCGATCTGCTCGACATCGCGCTGCGCTTCCCCACACCGCTGCGCACATTCGGGCGGGCAGCCCTCAACCGTCTGTAGCTGCTCGGCGACGAAGGCAGCGTAGTTGAGGATTACTCCGAGCAGGTTATTGAAGTCATGTGCGACACCACCAGCGAGGCGTCCGAGCACCTCGAGGCGCTCGCCTTGGACGATTTGGGCCTGCCGCGGCTCTCTGGAGTCATTGGCGGGGCGGCGGTCCCCGTCGATCCCGGCTGTAGCTTGGTTGAGACCTTCCCGCCGTCCGGGCCGCCGCCGGGAGACAGTGAGCAGGCCGACGATCGACCCCGCCTCGTCGAGGATCGCTGTCGTGGTCGTGGCCACCGGCACGGATGACCCGTCTTTCGCGACCCGCTCAGTCTGGTATTCCTCGACGGGTTCGCCGCTGTTTGCGCTGTGCCACGCCTCGCTCTCCGCGCCGCGGCGTTCCGGTGCGACCAGAACCTCACCTCGGCTTCCGATGATCTCCTCAGCGGTGTAACCGTAGAGCTCGGTCGCGGCCGGGTTCCAGGTCTCGACCACGCCGGCCGGGCTCAGACCGACGATGGCATCGTGGGAGGCAGCATAAATCGCACCGAGTCGACACCTCAGCGCCGCGAGCCCTTCGTGTTCCGTTTCCTTGCTCATCTGGACTCTAAAACCGCCATACGGAAGCGGTGCGACGCGGCAAACATCATCGCTACGGGCGGGACGACGCAGGAACCGGTTTGATGCCTTGTCTTTGGTAACCATTTGCGTGCTCCTCTACTTGATCACTCGTAAGCACACCGCACCCGCAACCTTGACGTACACGTTCTTTATCGGAGTCTTCGCCATGGCTCCGCTACCCCGTCACCACGGGGGCCTCTGCGACGGGGACCAAAGAGTCGATGACGCCCGAGG
>Ga0302325_10026884_pt1 | contig 11944 bp, 11 predicted proteins | sample Palsa_T0_2_FD_201948 | JGI IMG/M metagenome (GOLD analysis project Ga0302325, IMG submission 201948) | Peat permafrost microbial communities from Stordalen Mire near Abisko, Sweden - Palsa_T0_2 | ecosystem: Environmental > Terrestrial > Soil > Palsa > Peat permafrost | place: Sweden: Abisko... | reverse complement strand
ATCCCCTCCTGGCGTGTTATGATTTGCCTATCCTTGAAGCACGTCCCCTACAATGCGATTCGTCTCCGTGTTATGACCACCCCGAAAGAAACCCAAAGCGATGAGTTCGCAGCCATAAACCCGCGATGCAAAACCCCTACCTTCGTTGGCGTCGACGGGACCGTGGTCATTGAGAGTCTCGCAATACTGCAGTACCTAGAACAGTACTACTCTACCAAGGAGTACGTGCCTTTGATGCCATTTCCGATGCAGAAGAAAGAGTGGACAAAAGAAGTCTGCCGAATAGCGGAGACCGAGAATCCACATAATATTTACGAGCCCATCGAGTTATTGTATCTTCCGGATTGGAAACAGCACTGCGGAGTAATTGCTCAAGCGTACCACGATATTCTCGCTGAGCTGGGATTCTGGGAGAAATATTTGAAGGAGGAGAAGTTTATATCTGGAGAGGAGTTTGGGATGGCGGATTGTGCTTTTTATCCAATTTTGGCGTACATGGTGCATCGTGGTTTAGAGCTAGCGAAGAGTGGGTTTCCAGGTCTAAAAGGGTATGCTGAGAGGTGCGAGGGATTGAGGGCCGTGAGAGAGGCGAGGCCGGAGGGGTGGGAGGAACCCGGGAAGAGCTTGTTTGCAAAGTGTGAAAGATTGGTTGAGCAACATGGGTAGAACAAAGCTTGGAACATTCTTGATAGCTTTAAGGCCTTTCCAGGCATTCGGTGAAGCTCAGCTCTTTTCAGATTGAACCCTGTGAAATTGGGAGTGTGTAGTAGCTAAATGGTTCTCTCGATGATTTAAGAGAGTGTTTTCATTTCTACCCTGAAGATACTGCTACTGATCCTCGCGTGATAAAATTCGACTCAAATATCTTTACCTTTTCATCTGTGACCATAGCTCCACGCTGGTCTCTGTAATAAGTAAAGCACATAGCTTGAAGATCAATGGATCATGTCCGCGTCTTCTAGTTGACTCTCGCATTGTTATCAAGGCATGGGAGATAGCTTTTTGAAGCACACCAATGATTTCTTCTAGAACCATGCGAAGCCTACTTGCCGTTATGCGAGTCGAAGACACATAGGTTCCCATGCAGATAGGTGGCTTGGGCGAAGTGTAGCTCGCTTGTCCGCCTCACGTTCCCAAGGCTCTCCTTGCTCGAGTTTCATTACGACCAGCCAACCAAATTTACTGGGGCTCAAAACTCCGCATATGAAACTTAATTCAGAACGGCATACAAGTTAGGAAGACTTTGCTGCCTTGACAGGCCTGCAACTCGCTCGGCCCAGGGGATTGAAGGATCTCGCTTAGGGCAAGGTAGAGACAGTCCGCAAGTATCTTGCTTCAACGTGGCACGTTGGAGGCCAAGTATAGATTGCTCTCATAGGTTTAAACCTCAAGGTCAAGGTTTGGCACTAAGCAGAGTGGTCGAAAAATCCTCAAGCCACCATAGTCGTTTGAGTATCCGTGGAAGTGATTCGTCGTTCGTCACAAGATCAGAATGCCTTCCGAGTTGGGATGTTAGCTTTCAGTTTAATAGTAGACGACTTCGCAGATAGTTTGAATGTTGCTCATTAAAACTTGAATATATTGAATGTTATCAAAATCTTATTTTAACCTATTATAGTTATAGGAAACGGGCAAGGCTGCCTTGTGGACCCATCCGGGTCACGCTTTTTGGAGGCCGGCTTTCGATCGGACAAAGAGTGCTAATATTCATGACCAATGAATGACGAGTAAAAGTGTTTAAAATTTTAAAAGTCGGCTTTGCGACTCATGAGAAAGACTTCCACTAATTGTATTACTTCGAGGGCCTCATGCACTGCCACCACCAAGCACCAAGCCACTTCCACAAGCGACCACGCTTTGCCTAACAGTTATCAATAGTTGGAGGCCGTCAGTAACACAGCATATGCAGCGCTTTACCCAGTTAGGAGCTTTAAAGAGTCTGAATTCTCAATCTTTAGCTTGAATTTCTTCGAGTATGCGTGACGCTGATTGGGCAGCGGCCTCTGTTGCAACGGGGGTCGCAGGGTCACGGCGGCAATCGAAAGAGATTATTAGTTTAACGAGTATGAAGAAAGTTTCCACTCGGTTTTCGTTATAATACGCTATAATGGAAAGTTAAAGAGAACAAACTCCCAAGAAGATGAAGGCAACTGCAAACGCAAGAAGTTATATTACAAGTCCGAAACGGCGAAATCCGTGTTTTGCAAATCCGCCCCTGCTGTGCAACCAACACAGCCCTGTACCTCATCTTCCCCTCATTCAACCTATCCATCGCCTCCGTAATCCCCTCCACCATCAACGGAAACTGCTCAATAATCGGCTTAATCCCATGCAACCGCGCAAACTCAATCATCTCCCTATGCACCTGCCTCGGCGCCACCAACGTCCCTTGAACCCTCAACTCCTTCCTGGTGATAACCCTGTACGCCAGCTGCAACTTATCAAAACTGACCGTCACTGGATAAATAACCCCACTAGGTGCCATTATTGGTAGAAACTTGTCCCAATCAGGTGGCACTGACGTGGTGACAATGAGATGCGCGATCTGTTTCCCGACATTGAGTTCACCCTTTCCTTTGATGGAAACAAACTGCTTCGCGCCCAAATTCATAGCTTCCTCCCTCTTATTCTCTGTGCTAGAGAAAACCACGACTTCACAGCCCATCTTCGCAGCAAACTGGATAGCAAGATGTCCGAGTCCGCCGACACCTATCACGCCGACCCGGTCTGTAGGTTTGATGTTGAAGGAGTGGAGGACGTGGAAGACTGTTGCGCCACCGCACATTAGGGGAGCAGCATGTTCAGGGGCGATTGTGGAAGGAATCTTGAAGACATAGGAGGCTTTCCAGATTCCGTAGGTTGCGAAAGAGCCTTGGTCGAGGTTGGCGCGGCCGAAGGTTGCGTTGTTGGGGCAGAGATTTTCTTTGCCTGTTAGACATTGCTCGCAGTTTCCGCAAGAGGAGTGGATGTAGCCCCATCCGACGAGGTCGCCGATTGAGAATGTAGTTACGTCGCGGCCGAGTTGCTGATTGATATTAGAGTGAGGCTTCTCGCAGGATGGGAAAGGGGGCTAAGGATGTGCTTGCCTCAACTATTCCCATTCCTTCATGACCAAGAACTATATCTCGGTGTCGGTGATGTTCGTCCGTGCCAGACACCGGAGTGTGTGACTTTGATGAGGACTTCATCAGTTCCAACATCTCGAGTTGTGATTGACTTGACGATATTCCCGTTTTCGGATCCTTTGTATACTGTGAAAGATACCATTATTAGAAAATAAATCGTCTAGACCAGGCGATTACAATGAAGTACAATTTTCCTGGATGTTGAAGCTAAGAGGAAGTTGGAGGGGGATCTTGGCACCTTTAAATCAAGATCTCCATCATGAAAATAAACTTCGTCTTACAAATGCAAATAGAATCCCGTCAGAGGACGACTATATTTCGGAAACTTTCAGAATTACAGCATGGCTAAACTCAAAATCATGATGCTGCGCGCTGCACAGATTGTGTTTCCAAGCAATAGGTGTTCGATATTGCTCTCGCTCCAATGCGGCTGCACCGATTGTAACGAGCGAAGCGACCCTTGGAGGAGTCATAGATCAATTCGTAAGCAGCGATGAATAATATTTGAGAATAATGCGTTTCAAGAAAATCCGATTCGAAGGAATGACGTCTATACTTATTGATGCATAGGTTCAGGGAAAGACGGGAGAGCTGACGATCAAATCCCCATGTTGGGTCCGGGAAATCGTTACGAGCGAAGCTAGGCTACAGTAGTAGCGGCGGCCAGCGACAGCTAGCCAATGAGCGGAATACTGTGATTACGACTCAATACTTATTAATGCAGCTGCTGTGGACTAATAGTGGGTTTGTATTTCCTGCCGCAGTGCAACGCGCGCGCGGGGGGGGTTGGATTGACGAATGAGAGAAATAGCATCACATCCTGGGCTCGTGGAGAGATTTGTAATCTTACGTGGATGGCTGGTTTGGGTCGTTTCGCAAGTATGCGATTTCGAGGAAAGAGGAAAGTGTTCGGGGATGGTAATGCTTTCTGTCGATACAGCTTTCACCGAAGAACCTGTGGAGATACCGTTGAAAGATCAGTATAAATATGTCTTGTCCACCTCGTCCAAGAGAACAGAACATCAGCAACAGAATCCAAACACTTCAACAACACAGTTCAAAGACCTCCACAACAGAGTCCAAGACATCAACACAACCCAAAAGCATCATCAATGCAATCCAAAAATCCTTTTCATCGCCTGATCGACAATCCATTCTAAAATGTTTCAGTATATCAAAGATTTCTCCAAGCTTCAACGAAATGGCAAGACCAAGCATCCCGATAGACCTTTTTTACTCCCCTCAAGGCTGGTATCTAGTACGAGAAAACATTCTCCCTCCACATCATTCTCTAACATGCCTCATCACAGCCTGAATTTGCACACCCATATGAAGTCCTGTCACCACACTCCGACATCACCATCGCATCTCCAAAAGGCGGCGAAAGGAATGCACCGTTATTCTCTACGTTAGAGGTTTTGGACGTATGATTCTCCTACGTTGACTTTGTGCATTGGAATTTTGCTAACGATCGTAGCAATGTTCGACCTCGTAGAAAACCTTGAATCTCTCAAGATCATTCGTGAATTCTATGAATCTGATCACATTGTGTCTGCTGTCTGCCACGGTTCCGCTGCTCCCTTGAATGCCACACTCGCGAATGGTACCCAGTTGATCGCATGCGAGGGGGGCTACTGATTTCAGCAACGCGGAGGAGATTGCAGTTGATAGGCAAAAGGACATGCCATTCCACCTGGAAACTTATTTGGACAACGCGAGTGGGGGGAATTATCTGAGGTGCGGGTGCCAACAGTAGTTGTCAATACGACGAAGAAGTTGTTGACGGGACCTCTCGCAGTCACATTGCTGAAGTACATCAACGTCTCTGCTTGAGTCTGATGGAGAGAAATTTGCGCGGAGATCTGTTTTGATCAATCTTAATTAGCCTGTTTAATCAAGAATTACAGTATCTGTACTTTACACCTGCAGCCGTGGACTCGTGTTTGTCAGATATTCGACAGTCCCTTAACTTTGGAGAAATCCCTCTTGGATTTCCGTTCCAAGATATCCATGCCACCCGCTTTCGACTGCATCACGCCAAGAATGGAATAGATCCAGACACTGTGGTTTCTTGGAGAGCACCGGATATCCGTCAATGACTGCATCGTAGACATCGAGTTTCAAGGACAGGATATTGCCAACGTTGTTTTCTTTCCAGGTAGCTTTTGCCATCACCTGGACGACCTCCTCATCCCCAATCACTTCTCTATCTCCGTATCGAAGATAGAAAGCTAGGAGCTGATCATCGTCTCCGCGAGGCATCAAGAGAGGAATAAGTCGGTCCCGTATTGAGCCCAATTCAGAATTCACCCCCACATTGTGTAGTTGGTTTGTGTTGCCGGGATCAATTCTCGCCTGGAGTTGGCACATGATCTCAACCGTGTTCGCCGAAGTGAAACCATTAGAGAGACCCTCACGGCCAATCGATCGGAGAGCAGCGATTGTCCACTCCTGCCAAGCTGCCGAAAAACACCGACGCGCCCCATGATGAAGGATTATTGAGATTCCCGCATCGATAGCATCACACGGCTTGTACGGATGGTTAGATTGGTCGTTGTGTCTGTCAATAAGTCCTGCAGCAATGCAGAGGTTCTGATAGACGAGATGAAAAGCTTCCAGTTCCCGGAAAGCTGGATCTCCGTCTGTTGTACAGATCATCGCTACTGCACAACCCAAGTAGGCATTGTACATCGCGATATTGACTGCTATTTCATTAGATTCGAAGTGGCAAGCTGGAGGAGGCATTGGAAGTGAGTCTGCAGTTGTGGATTCTATTGCTTTGAGAGTGTCTAAGGCACCACAGCTCGCAAATGTAGCAGGCGAGTTAGCCTTCCACAGCAGCATTTCAGCATAATAACCCATTAACTCGTCACGACTGGGTCTCTCACTCATTGGGCACCAACAGCCCCAGACTACCCGGTTGAGCTTGTTGTGTGCACAGATGAGTTGAAGCAGGCGATAACGCTCAGCAGCGACGCGGTCCGAATGGCTGACTCCAGAGAACTCGGGAGAGGTCCTACTCCAGAATGGAGACTCCATCATTGCTCGATTTGAGACACGCGTGTCCAGGAAGGATGAAGATGCATATGGCACAAGCTTCTGCGCCAGGAAGTCCAGACGAAGCATAGCATCGAACACTGGGACTATGTTGGAGACTTCTGTGTTAGACAGAGACTTCTCGGATTTTCGAAGAAGTTGTATTGCTGCCCACAAATGACGCAAAGCTCCTTTGGGATTCTCCATTATACACTGAAATGTGGCATTTAGTAAAGCTGTTAATTCATGTGAAACGTTGAATATTATACCTCAAAGTATGTAAGAAGAATGAGGACAGCAAGAACAGCAAAAATTTCAGCCACTGTATCCTGGTGTAAGTGGCTGGGGAGCATCCGTAATGCATTTCCGTACGCATGAAGCCCAAGGACTCTGGACTTGGCAGCTTCTTGGACATCGCGGTTCTGACAGCTGAGAAGCGTTGCACGATGTACTGCGCCGATAGCCAGAAGAGCCTCATAGACAAAGTCCATATTGCAAGACATGAGTGCGACCTGGTCACGCCAGAAGCTGACGTGATCATTCCTGAAGAGCCTGATCACGGTCGTAGTTACGAAGTGGTGATACAGCGGCAGCTGCTCTTGTCGCCAACTCGTGTGCCGCCATGAGAGCCCGGAGAAAGGACTGCTCTCGCGAGAAAGAGATTGTCTTGGAGGGGAGGCGGACGAAGCCGGCGATCCTGGGGCTCGTCGCCGTCGCTGGTAGCCTTCACAAATGAAATTCGCAGCTTGACAGCGACCACAGACAGGTTTTGCTTCATCGCACTTTACGCGCCGTCTGCGACAAGTTGCGCAGCCGGTCCGTACACGTCTATCCGCCATGTCTCAAGATTTAGGTGATGATTAATCAAAGAGGTGGCTAATTGAGTTGGCGCAGTCGGGTTGAAACAAGGTTTCACAAGTTTGGAGATCATCGGCTGACTAATGCCAAGAGCAACCATGAAACCACTCTCGACTTGGTCCTTTCATTTTTAAAAGTCATAAAAGGATAAGATTTCATTAGTAACTATCTAGCCTGACTGATTACTTGCTCCAAAACAACAATCGCTCTTAGATTACGCCCGAATGTTAGTTCCACCAATCTGAGCTGCTGGTTTGGTAAGTGGGGCATTAGGGAGAGGTCAAGCGTCACGTGCCTTTTGAGACCAGAAGTTACCTAGGTATGGTCAGGGGATGTCGTGATATATGGCACCGGATATTCGAGCAAGCAATTGAATTGATATTTAGTCTGACAAATTTGCCTCTGGACGTCTGATTTACCAGGCAGGTCAGGGGTTAATCCGAAGGACTGAGAATCAATTTCTCAAGCTGCAGGCGACTTTAGGACCCTCCAGAGATAGGAAGCTCAGATCAGAGACCAAACGTGAATGTGAATATGGAGCCTTTCGAAGCTCAAATGCTCGCACTTAGTGGAATGTATTCATCGCGGGATGCAGCCTCAACGCGTCGCTTGTCCAAGGGTTTCTCGCTTATTTCAGGTCAATCGCTTTCCGGAAGGGGAATTCAGCCTCGCAGCATGGCCAATTGTATTCGGCCTTTCTCATGACTTGCAAAGCTAAGTTTGGGAATTTCGGTCACTCGTGTTCTGCGTTCATTGGTTCGTTTTTTTTTCCGTTGCCAGTTCATATAGCCGCCTCCAAAAAGCGTGACGTCCACTGACCACGGCAGCCGAGAAGGAAGCCAATCATATCACTCAAAACCGCCTGACCCTCAAACAAACAATTTGATTTTCGAACTCTCTAACCTCGTCCTTATTGGCTCCTGAAATTAACGATGCGATCCCCCAAAAACCATCAGCCTCCAAAAAGCATGACCTTCAAGGAATGAGACCACTAATTAATCTTAACTGGAGCGAGAATAGGCATTTAAAAATATTTGACACAAAAGTTTTGGGGGAAACTAATATATTGCAGAAACTAGAATGCAGTTTCACAATCGGATTATCGTTCTCCGAAGGTGTTGGCGGGGTCGCAAAACGAGGTGTTGTTGCGATGAGCTCTATGTTTCAGGGACCAATTACCCCGCAGCAGGGTAATCAGCGCGCATCGCCACAACACCTTAAGATCGAGAAGCATAAAGCCGTTCGGTTTGTGTATTTCTACTTTGTATAAAATATGACGTATAAGAAATTTTCATTAGATTTTATTGAGGTGATATAACGAAATTTCCAGAATGAGATTCTGGCGCTCGCTTGGAAATCTACATTTACTAAGGTAACTCTCTTATCGCAATGCCTTTGCATGCTCTACGATATGCTGACGATGCAACACATATAAAAACACGAAGATTAAGATTTTCAAATTCTTCTCATTTCCTATTCTCAAGCTAACGCGGATCATCACGTTTTGAAGTCTGAACGTCCAATGTTCATCCAAGACACAGTCGAAAGCTTCCTCATCACCAAAAGCTCGCAATGAATCACTGCCAATGATGACCCCAACCCGCACCCTAGCAAGCGTAACCATCCCCTTCACTCCCCTCATAACCGCTGCCCTAGCTTTCGCCCGCAAGCATATGAACAACATAATCTACAACCACGTACTCCGCCCTTTCCTGTTCTCCGAATCCATCGCCTCGCAACTCCCTTCCCTCTCTCCGCGTGACCCCGAGATCCAAGTCATAGCCTCACCCTGCACGATCTAGTCTGCTCTTGCAATGACTCGAGGATCGGTTCCAAGGATAAGAGGTATGAATCCGACGGCGCGAATGCCGCTCGAGAGTTTTTGAAGCAGGGAGGGGTCAGGGATGAGAGGAGACTGCAGCTGGTGTGGGATGCGATTGCGTTGCATTCTACCCACGAAGATTTTTAAGGGGATGTTGAGTAGGAAGGTTTAGGAGGATGTGGGGAAGAAATTTCTGAAGGCGGGGTTTAAGGATGCGGTTACTGAGATTCTTTGTGGGTTGTATACGGAGAAACCGGGGACGACTTGGGATAATTGGGTTGCTGATTGGGGGATGGCCTGTGTTAAGGAGTATATTAGGGAGGGAACGAGAGTACTTGATGATTTTTTAGAAGGGGAAAACTGAGTCGGGGCTTCTGTTTATTCCAATATGGTAAATACGTGTGGAGTGATCATGGTGGGGGAATTCAATGCAGTAACGTCGAAGCAATTTATTGTTGAGTGAAATAGATATCCAATGCTGATAACCTTTTCCCGACATCAAATTTGATCAGGAAGCAATAATATTCTGCAATCCCATCTCACAAAGCCACGCTGAAATATGCAAAACAAGGATGCTATGATAAGAGCAAGATTTCACCACCGTCAAGCAAATGTTTTCCATCATCGCCGTCATTCAACTCCCGGACACCGGAACAGCGAATGCAGGGCCGTTGGCTAAGGGGTCAAGCACAGTATTCACCTTTCCAGATAAACGGGCAGGCGAGACCAATACTAAAGATGCAGGACCATACCTGGCCGATGCAGGCGCAAACGGGGCAATATCGCTTGTCAAGGCTGCTCAAATCAGATAAAGCGTACGGAGTTCCGCAGCCCACAGCGTGAATCTCCACCGCTGTATTATTCTTCGAGATTGGCCGAAGGTCCGTGGTAACGGAGCCGAGAGGGTTCAACTAGGCGTCGAAAATGAGGCAGACGGTATGGGAAATGCTGAAGTTCGAGACAGCGGATTTTGTGATTTGTGCGCTGGTGCCAATGAGGAGAGAATTGCCAAGGTATGCATCTGGAGAAGAATATTAACCTTGAAAGCAGGCAGACGGGTAGAATATTATACTTTGCTCAAGCTCAATTGACATGAACGGGATACAGATATCAACCTTGGTGTTGTCGGGCTTGGTGATCTCGACGGTGACGAGTTGACTATTGTTGCGATATAAAAAAAAGTTTGGTCAATGTCGGATTCAGAAATGATGGCGACGATGCTGGGAATCAAGTAGAAACTGAGGAAAACTATGCCGAACAGAGCGAAGAATGGAGCAGTGACCTTCATTTTGATGGTTATCTGGGAGATGATGTTAGAACGAATGGCGGCAAGTGATGAAGCGCGCTGCGGTCATGGAGGTATTATCTTTAGAAGACGGTCTTATGACTTTTGGGCTTATTAGAGAAGGGTGCGTTCTTCCAAGGGGAGGACTCAAGGAGATTGATCTTCGAGAAGGATGATTTTCAAGGAGATTGAACGCCGACGATGAGCTCTCCTTGTCTGAGCAAACTAAGTGAATTTCAAAGCAAAATTTCTTGAGACATCTACTTCCGAATTTGCTAATCGGGGTTGGAAGCTTTGTAATTCACTCTTACTGCTAGTCTATTGTTTCAAGGATTCATGAATGCTCGAGATCCACTCACCTACGGACTGACTTATTCCTTTTTGTACTATACATAGGAGGAAGAGACAATAAATAAAGAGGACTATTATCGTGGATATATTGCAGCGGTACAAGTATCTTGCTTGCTCATTGAGAATGGCCTAGACTTGCACCACTTTATAAGATCCAGCTCGCTGCGAGGATAGTAATCTTCCAGGAACAAGAATTTTCAATAAGAAATCTAATATAATTGCAAAAAGTTTGAGAAGATAAACTCCAAAAAGTAAGATATAAGCAACAAGGTAATCCAGCTTTAAGAAAACTCAAACAATCGAAAACGGTCATTCAGGCTGTGCAGTATAGTGTCGACTCGTATTCTAGTATTCCTAGCCCCATTGCAAGATTGTGTTTTACAGTTAGCCTCTAGATAATTTCCATTCTAATTCCACGTTTGTTCTTTTGGTATGAATAAATTAGCAAGGTTATGTGACCTCGATATTTCTTAGATCGCTAGCAGCAATTAAAAGCCAGTCACAGCAGCAAGAACAATGCCTTCATGGCAACAAAATGTTTCAATTTTCCACCTTTATGCAGGAGGCATAATGAACGCCCTGCATAACGCAGCCTCCAAATGGCAGATTCTAACGAGTACAGTTGGCTGGCCAGCCTGGCCTCTTGCAGCTTTGACGCACGTATCCCAGTGAGCTGAAATGCAGACCACCGGAGCAGCAGGCGAGGCTTACTTATCCACTCTAGAGCATGCTCAGTCTTAACTAGTTAGGATCGGTTATTCAGCTCAATAGGGGCACACAAAATTGTGGATTTTGCATCCTTCAGCTCTGGGGTCTACGGCCTTCAACTTCAGGATGAGACTCAGTAAGACTTCTAGATAAGGAGTGTAACAAGGCAGTGGCTCGTATCTTTCCATAGTACTATTCGTTTCTGAATTGCCGACAGAGACAGAAGGCAACCATGAACTTCCCAATGTATGTTCGATAGCCATGATTTTTGAGATTTCACACTATCAGAGTGGTTGATAGGCACTGGCCTGCCAAACTGAGACCCTATGAGGATGAATTGCGAAGATTAAACAGCCAAAGAGAACAAAGACCACGAAATGGAACATTTTCGGTTGGAAATAGGTCTCAAACTCACTGGACCCCAAGAATTACAGGAAAGAGGCCACCAATCAAAAGTTCGGAAAGCTATCATCCTCCCTCACAATATTTTGGAATTTTATCTCTATATGCAGGCATCGCCAACGTCGGCCAATCCATTTTTGGTGATTTTGGCCTCCACATCTAGCGCTTCTGTGAAATTCACAGTTGGTTCATTTCCTTCAAGTCTCAGCCACGCATGCAGGCAGACCACACCGAGTAGCTTAGGGCTGATTCCTGCGACTTGCCTACAGCCTGCCAATGAGCTCCATCCAAAACGCGAGTTTGTGAGGGTGGTTTATTGAGATTTCGACTCCTTAAAATAAATCGGGCGCGCCGCCG
>Ga0302325_10026883_pt1 | contig 11944 bp, 13 predicted proteins | sample Palsa_T0_2_FD_201948 | JGI IMG/M metagenome (GOLD analysis project Ga0302325, IMG submission 201948) | Peat permafrost microbial communities from Stordalen Mire near Abisko, Sweden - Palsa_T0_2 | ecosystem: Environmental > Terrestrial > Soil > Palsa > Peat permafrost | place: Sweden: Abisko... | reverse complement strand
CCCGACCCAAGCTGCTGCTGCTCGATGAGCCTGCCAGCGGTCTGGCCGAGGACGAACTCGATGAGCTGGGCGGCCTCATTCGCGAACTCGCCGCCGATACGTCTCTCGTCATCGTGGAGCACCACATGGACCTGATGATGTCGGTCTGCGATTCGCTCGTCGTGCTTGACTTCGGGAAGGTGATCTCCCGCGGCTCCCCGCAGCAGGTACAGGCCGATCCCGCGGTGACGGCGGCCTACCTCGGCGCAAACGGAGCTGAGGGTGACTAGCCCGGCCGCGCCCGCAGGGGCCGAAGGTGCGGGAGGGGCTGAAGGGGCCAAAACAGCTCAAGGGGCTGAAGGTGTGGGAAGGGCCGAAGAGGCCGAAACAGCTCAAGGGGCCGTGACAGCTCAAGGGGCCGTGACAGCTCAAGGCGCTCACGGGCGCGAGGCGGCCTCCCTCGTCATCGAGGACCTGGTGGCGGGCTACGGCGAGGTGCTGGCGCTTGACAAGGTCACGATCACGGCGGGAGCGGCCACCATCACGGCCGTGCTCGGCGCCAACGGGGCGGGCAAGACCACACTGCTGCGGGCGATCAGCGGCCTGGTGCGACCGCGCAGCGGACGGGTGCTGCTCGACGGCGCCGACCGGACCGGCCGCAGCCCCGAGGACATGGCCAGAGCCGGAATCGCGCACGTGCCCGAGGGACAGGGCGTCATCGCGGAACTCACGGTGGAGGAGAACCTGCGGATCGGCATGATGTCCTGGCCCGGGATCGCTCCCCGGCGGGCGGACCGGGCGGCCGCGCTCGCCGAGGCCTACGAACGCTTCGGCGTGCTCGCCGACCGCCGCCGCAAGCTGGCGGGCACCCTCTCCGGCGGCGAGCGGCAGATGCTGGTCATAGCGCGCGCCCTGGTCGCCCGACCGCGCGTGCTGCTGCTTGACGAACCGTCGCTCGGGCTTGCGCCGAAGATCATGACCCAGGTGATGGACATGGTGGTGCGGCTGAGCCGGGAGAACGGCATCACCATCGTGCTGGTCGAGCAGAACGCGCGCAGCGCGCTGGCGATCGCGGACCGGGGCGTGGTGCTCAACCTCGGCCGCGTCGTCGCCACCGCCGATGCCCGGACGCTCGCCACCGACGTCGCGCTGCGCCATCACTACCTCGGGTTCTAGTCGCAGGGTTCTAGTCGCAGGGTTCTAGTCGCAGGTTCCAAGTCAAAACCGGGCAACCCCCACGCCCCGTTAGAAAGGAGGAAGCGCCTTGGTCGAATTCCTTCAGTTCACGCTCAGCGGGCTCAGCTTCGGAATGATCTACGCCGCGATCGCCCTGTCCCTGGTGCTGATCTGGCGGGGCACCCGGCTGCTGAACTTCGCGCAGGGCGGGATGGCCATGTTCACCACCTACATCGCGCTTGAGGTGATCCGCCACACGGGCTCCTACTGGGCCGGCTTCGCGGTCGCGCTCGCGGCCGGGCTGGTGCTCGGCGGCGCGGCCGAGCTCGCGGTCATCCGGCCCTCGCTCGGCAAGCCGGAGCTCAACGCCGTGATCATCACCATCGGGCTGCTCATCCTGCTTGAGGGGCTGGCCGGAATCTTCTACGGCGGCCAGTACCGATCGTTCCCCGCGGCCTTCTCCATCATCGGGCTGCGGGTCGGCTCGACGCCGCTTGGCGTGTCGCGTGCCGATGTGTTCGTCGCGGTCGCGGTGCTGGTCGCCACGCTGCTGCTGGCCATCGGGTTCCGCTACACCAGCGCGGGACTGCGGATGCGGGCGGCGGCCTTCAACGCCACCGTCGCGCGGCTGTCGGGCATCCGGGTGGCACGGGTGATCACCGTCGGCTGGGCGCTGGCCGGCCTGATCGGGGCGCTGGCGGGCGTGCTGGTCTCGCCGTCGACGTTCCTCTACCCCAACAGCATGGACTCGATCTTCGTGCTCGGCTTCACCGCGGCGGTGATCGGCGGCCTCGACAGCCCGCTCGGCGCGGTCGTCGGCGGCCTGCTGCTCGGCGTCGCGCTCAGCTACGCGAGCGGCTACCTGGGCTCCCAGGGGTCCGACCTGACCGCGCTGGTCGCGCTGGGCATCCTCGTCGTGGTGCTGATGCTGCGGCCAGACGGAATCTTCGCCGGCGCCCGGGTGCGGCGGGTATGACCACCAACTCAACGCCCCGCGTCCTCGGCGTCGCCCTCGCGGCGGCCGTGCTCGTCGCGATCTTGTCCATCAAGCTGAACACGTTCAGGGACTATCAGATCGCCGAGATCGCGGTCGAGGTGACGGCCGTCGCCGGGCTCACCATCCTGACCGGGCTGAGCGGCCAGATCTCGCTCGGCAACGGGGCGTTCATGGCCATCGGCGCCTACACCACGGCGCTGCTGCTGCTCCATCTGAACTGGCCGTTCTACCTTGTGCTGGTGCTGGCGGCGATGGTCACCGCCGCCGCCGGCGCGGTGGTGGGGGTGGCCGCGGCCCGGCTGCACGGCCCGTACCTGGCCGGCGCCACGCTGCTGCTCGGCGTCGCGCTGCCGTCGGTCGCGTACGCCTATCAGGGGGAGTTCGGCGGCGACCAGGGTCTGGACGTCAACTTCACCACCCCCAGCTTTCTCGGCGTGAACTTCCCGCTGACCAGGTGGGAGGCCTGGGTCTGCTCGGCGGTGGCGATCGTCACCCTGGTGCTGCTTGCGAACCTGGGCCGCAGCCGGGTCGGCCGCAGCTGGCGCGCGGTGCGCGACGATGAGGTGGCCGCCGCGCTGGCCGGCGTGAACGTGGCCAGGTCCCGGATCCTCGCCTTCGTGGTCAGCGCCGCCTGCGCCGGGCTGGCGGGCGCGCTGCTTGCCATCGTCACCGGGCTGGTCGCCCCGGAGGCCTTTACCATCACGCTCTCGATCGCGCTGCTGACCGCCGCGGTGATCGGCGGCCTCGGCACGCTGGCCGGCGCGGTCTGGGGAAGCCTGGTGATCGTCCTGGTGCCGACTTACGCCACCGACGTCGCCACCAGTCACGGCCTGTCGAGCTCGGTCGCATCCAACATCCCGATCGCGGCCTACGGCGCGGTGCTCATCCTGGTCATGCTCGTCTTCCCGCAGGGCATCCAGGGCGCGGTGCGATGGCTGCTCGGCCTTTTCTGGCACTCTCCCACCCCCTCCTGGCACACAGCATCCATATCGAAAACCCACGAGAAGGAAGGCACTCAATGAAGAGATCGAATCGGCTTCGCGCGCCCGCCATTGCCGTCGCGACGGTGGCCGCGCTTGCCGTTGCCGCATGTTCCTCCAGTTCGAGCCCAAGCACCAGCGTGAGCTCACCCGCCAGTTCAAGCACCAGCAGCAGCACCAGCAGCAGCCCGGCCACGAGCAGCAGCCCGGTCAGCAGCTCGAGCGCGCCGCTGACCGCGTCCGCGCCCGGCATCACGGCGACCACGATCACCATCGGCAGCCACCAGCCGCTCACCGGGCCCGCCGCGCCCGGCTACAGCGAGATCGCCCCCGCCTCGGCCGCCTATTTCGCCTATGTCAACGCGCACGGCGGCGTCTACGGCCGCGACATCGACTACAAGTACCTCGACGACGCCTACAACCCGACCCAGACGGCCACCGTCGTGCGCCAGCTGGTGCTGCAGGACAACGTGTACGCGATCTTCGACGGCCTCGGCACCCCCACCCACCTGGCGGTGGAGAGCTTCCTCAACGCGCAGAAGGTCCCCGATGTGTTCGTCGCGTCCGGCTGCAACTGCTGGGACCAGCCGACCACGGACCCGGAGACGTTCGGCTGGCAGCTTGACTACATCCGCGAGGGGAAGATCCTCGGGGCGTACATCGCCAAGCACTTCAAGGGCAAGAAGATCGGCTACTTCTACCAGGACGACGAGTTCGGCATGGACGGGGTGAAGGGCCTCGACTACGAGATCCCGTCCTCGATGGTGGTCAGCAGGCAGAGCTACGTCGACACCAACGTCAACGTGGCACCGCAGGTCGCGGCCCTGCGCGCGGCGGGCGCCCAGGTCGTCGTCTCGTTCTCCATCCCCGCGTTCACGGCGCTGCTCAAGCTAACCAGCCTCAAGCTCGGCTTCAGCCCGACGCTGGTGGTCAGCAACGTCGGCTCCGACCCGATCACGCTGTCCGGGCTGCTTGAGTCGTTCGCCAAGCAGGGCGGCGCGACCGTCAACGGCAACTCGCTCACCAACGGGATCATCACCGACGGCTACGCGCCGTCGCTTGGCGACGCCAACAACAGCTGGATCGCGCTGTTCAAGAAGGTGCACGACCAGTACGACGCGAAGGCGCCGTTCGACGGCAACGTGCTCTACGGCATGGGCGTCGCCTACACGTTCGTGCAGGCCATGCTCAAGGCGGGCCGGAACCCGACCCGGGCCGACCTAGTGGCGGCGATCAATAGTGGCTTGCCACAGGGGCCTCTCGTAGCCCCATATGCTTACTCCATGACCGACCATGATGGTGTCACCGGCGCGTACATCGGTGTCATCAACAACGGTGTCCTCGCGCCGGAGGGACCGGTCCAGATTACGGACACCTCTGCCACCGGCGCGATCACCACCTACAGCGGAACCCAGCCCCAGGCGCCGGCCAGCGGCATACCCGCGCCCTGACCCCAGCCGATGAACGCAGCATGACAACCGATGAGCGGCCGCCAGCCGAGCGCTTGCTGGCGGCCGCCGAGGAGCTCTTCGGCCAGCGCAGCTACAGCCGCACTACGGTCGCGGACATCTGCGCCAGGGCCGGGATGGCCACCGGCAGCTTCTACGCGTACTTCGACTCCAAGGCGGAGATCTTCGCCGCTGTGGTCCGGGCGATCAACCTGGACCTGCGCAAGGCCATGAAGGCCGCCGTTGAGCAGGCCGATGACGGCCAGCGTGCCCGCGAGCGCGCCTGCTTCCGCGCCTTCTTCGACATGGTGTCGAAGCGGCCCTGGATAGACCGGATCGTGCGCGAGTCTGAATTCGTCGCGCCGGGGCTATTTCGTGAGTACTACGAGCAGCTGGCCCGCGGCTACGCGCGCGGTGTACGGGTCGCCCAGCTGGCCGGAGAGGTAGACGCACGCTACGACCCCGAGGTCATCGCGTACGTCTACACCGGCATCGGCAACTTCATCGGCATGCGCTGGGCCGACTGGACCGCCGGCGGGCGGGTCCCTGATGACGTGCTTAACGACGTGCTTGAGCTGTTCGCCCGCGGGCTCCCACCGGAGGTCGGGACGAGTCCCGGCCAGCGCGGGCCAGCCACCGTGTGACGCTGTGGCCCGCCGCGCCGGTCTTGGCGGGCGGCATCGGGGAGAGCCACGGCCCGTTCAAAATGAGTGAACTTGATCTTCTGCCTGGTCAAGATTGGGCGCTGTAACAGCGTTTCGACCTCGTAGACCAGGCTGTCGATGACGGGGCAGATCTTGGCCAGCTCGTCTACGTCCATGGCCGCCTGCTGGCCGGCTGGCGACGCGAAGCAGCGCTTGAGCGCGTCCATGTCGTCCCAGTCGAGCTCGGCGACCAGGTAGTAGGGATCGGCGCCGCGGACCACCGCGGTGTTGCGGCTGACGGTGTAACTCCGCAGCTCCGGCAGGCTCTTAGCCAGCGGTACGTGGATGTCGCGGTAGTGCCGATCGAAGGCCTCGACGTCGGTCGGCTGCTTGTACAACACGAGGAAACGGACCATGGGCGCAAGATTAGCGCTCAGGCGTGTTACGGGGGTTCGGTTATTCGCAGGGAGGTGACCGTGGGGCAGGATGGGTGAGCGGCGCCGGACGGTGCGCGCCGTCCTCCCGCCGGTTCGCGTCCGGTCGGCGCTCTCGCGCTCCGGCTGTAGTCGCCCGGGCGGGCGGCGGCCCGGCCCGGCGGCGGCCGCTGCGCCTGCCCCGATGTCAGTAATCGCGAATAGCCCACCTTTTGTGCCATCCATGGCCCCCGCCGAGGGCGCCGCATCCGTCTTAGGGCCAGTTGTGTACGCCGATGAACTGGGCAAACAGGGATTAATCGGGCGGCTGGGCGTACCGAAGTGGCCCTAAGCTAACATGCGGCCGCCGCGCCGGGATGAGGCCAAGGTCTGCCGGTAGCGATCCGCTGGGGTGACTCGCGCTGACTTATTTACTGGCTTCTCCAATGATTGGTATTGCCAGGTAATTTTGATATTGTGGGCACGTGAACGATTCAGGGAGCCTGCTGCCTGCCGCGCTGCGGAACCGGACGAGCTTCGTCTTGAGCAAGCTGTCGGCGCTGGCCCGGCAGCAGTGCGCCGGGCAGCTGGCCGCGGTGGGGCTCAGCCAGCACCAGCACGCAATCTTGTGCTGCCTGGACGAGTACGGCCACGCGTGCCAGAAGGACATCGCCACCCGGCTTGGCATCGACGGCGGCGACATCGTGGCCTTCGTCGACGGGCTGCAGCAGGCCGGGCTCATCACCAGGGAGCGTGATCAGCGCGACCGCCGTCGCCAGATCCTGGCCATCACGACGAGCGGGCGGCGACTGCTGCGCCGGGTCGAGAAGCTGATGGACGCGGCCGAGCCCGGCGTGCTTGCGGCACTCAGCGAGGAGCAGCGCGCCCTGCTGCATGCGTGCGCGACCGAGGTCCTTGCGGCGGACGCGCCATCGGCGTGGACCCCAAGCCGGCAGCTTGCGGTGGTGGCTCCGTGACCGGTGCCTGGAGCACCGCCTGCCTGGCCGCGCTGGGGGGCGCGGGTGACGCGCTGCCGTTCTTCCCGCCGCCTCGGTGGCTGGCCGGCCAGACGGTGCGCCAGCGGGTCCGGCTGCGGCGCGGCGGCAGCGCGGTGCGGGTAGTGCTCAGCAACGAGTTCGGGCGGGTGCCGTTGGTCATCGACGCGGTGACGGTGGGGGTCGGCGACTCGGCCGCTGCCCTGCCCGCGCTGTGCCGGGGCGCGGACCGCTGGGAGATCGAGGTCGGCGCGACCGCGACCAGCGACCCGGTACCGCTCGCCACCTCGGCGGGCTGCGAGCTGGTGGTCTGCTGCTTCGTCGCCGCTGCCACGGAAGCGGGCAGCTGCCTGCTGTCCGCCCAGCAGACGGGCGAGATCGCCCCCGGCAATCAGCTCGGCCAGTCCAGGCTCGATGACCCGGAGCCCTTCACCGCCCTGTACTGGATCGCCCGGGTGCTGGTCGACCGGCACCCGGGCGCCGGCCCGGTCATCGTCGCCCTGGGCGACTCGATCACCAGGGGCGACGGCACCACGGTGGACCGCGACGAGCGCTATCCCGATCACCTGCAGCGCAGGCTGCTGGCGGCCGGCCTCGACGACGCCGTGGTGCTGAACGCCGGCATCGGCGGGAACAGGCTGCTGCGGGGGCGGGTGGGGCCGTCGATGACCGACCGGTTCGAACGCGACGTGCTGGCCGGTGGCGAGGCCAGCCACGTGCTGATCCTGGCCGGGACCAACGACATCGCGCTGTCGGCGATGCTCGGCGAGGAGCGTCCCACCGCCGCCCAGATCATCGACGGGCTGGGCGGGCTGGCCGGGCGGGCGGCGCGGCACGGTGTTCGGCCGGTGCTTGGCACCATCACGCCTTTCGGCGGCTGCTCACTCGAGGCGTTCCGCACCGACGGCAATGAGGACGTCCGCCGGGCGGTGAACGAGGCCATCACCGCGCAGGCCGACTGGCCGGTGGTGGACTTCGCGACCGCCCTCGCCGCCCCCGACGATCCTGCCCGGCTCGCTCCCGCCTTCGACTCGGGCGATGGCGTGCATCCCGGGGACGCCGGGGCCAAGGCTCTCGCGGGCGCCGTTGACCTGGCGATGTTCCGGTAGCGGGAGGGTGGCTCTGCGGCGATTAATGAAAGGCGCCCCGACCATGGGGCGGGGTAAGGTGTCGCGCGTGGATGAGTCGCTTCCCGCCTCTGCCAGGAACGTTCAGGATGCCCTGACGGCGGCCGGGGCCATCGCCGAAGTGCGGCAACTGCCGATAGCGGCGCGGACCGCGGCCGCGGCGGCGGACGCGCTCGGCTGCGAGGTCGGGGCCATCGCCAACAGCCTGATCTTCATGGCCGACGACGCGCCCCTGCTCGTCATGACGAGCGGCGCGCACCGGGTGGCGGTGCACGCCCTGGCGCGGGACCTGGGTAAGCGGGAGATTCGGCGAGCCACCCCGAGCGAGGTCCGCGCGGCGACCGGACAGGCGATCGGCGGGGTCGCCCCGATCGGTCACCCGGCCCCGATCGAGACCGTCGTCGACACCGACCTGCAGTCCTATGAGCGCATCTGGGCGGCGGCGGGTACCCCGCACACCGTGTTCTCGACGACCTTCGAGGAGCTGCTGAAACTCACCGGCGGTGCCGCCATGCCGGTCGCCGAACGTTAGCGGGTCCGCGGTGGTTTCGGACTAAAACGGGTTGCTGCGTGCGCTCGCGGCACTGCACTGTTGGGGCGTGACTGAATCCGAGCGCCTGCTGGCGGCCTACGACAGCCAGCTCCGTACCGACGCCGAGACGCCTGGGGCGGTCTCCGTCACTCGGCTGGGCCCGCTGCGGCTGGTGATCTTCGCCGGCGGGCGGGGGTTCATCACCTACCAGGACCTCGACGGCGCCGGGGCCGACGCGATCCGGGCCATGGTGGGCGAGGCGCTGGCCTACTTCCAGGCGGCACCGCACGTCAGTCGGGTGGAGTGGAAGACCCGGGGGCACGACCACGCGCCGGGACTGCACGAGGCGCTGCTTGAGCACGGGTTCAGCGCCGATGAACCTGAGTCAATCATGGTCGGCGACGCGCAGGCGCTCGCCGTCGACGTCCCGCTGCCCGACGGCGTGACGCTGCGCCGGATCACCGAAGAGCCGGACGTCCGCGCGATGCTCGCGATGCAGGACGAGGTTTTCGGCGGTGACCCGCACGCCGACGAGATGATCGACGGCCTGCTGCGGCGACTGGCCCGGGGCGACGAGATCGAGCTGTGGGTGGCCGAGGCAGCAGGGATCGTTGTTAGCGCCGGGCGGCTCGAGGCGGTGCCGGGCACGGACTTCGCCGGGATCTGGGGCGGCGCGACCAGAAAGCAGTGGCGCGGTCGCGGCATCTACCGGGCGCTGACGGCCGAGCGGGCCCGGTCAGCGCTCCGGATGGGCAAGACCTACATCAACAGCGACTCGACCGAGTTCTCGCGCCCGATCCTCGAGCGCTCCGGTCTGGTCAAGGTCTCCACCACCACGCCCTACAACTGGCGGCGCTGAACAGGCGCTCATGAACACGGTGCTAATGAACACGGTGCTAATGAACACGGTGCTAACGCGGCGGTCAGCGCCGCGGCGCGGCGCAGCAGGTGGGCGCGCTCGCTGTCGTTGGCGGTGAGCGCGGCGGCGCGCTCGAATTCGGCGCGGGCCTGCGCGGGGCGGCCGAGGCGGGCGAGCAGGTCGGCGCGGACCGCCGGCAGCAGGTGGTAGCCGCGCAGGGCCGGGTCGTCGGCCAGCGCGTCGACGATGACCAGGGCGGCGGCCGGGCCGTCGGCCATCGAGACGGCGACGGCGCGGTTGAGCTCGATGACCGGAGAGGGGGCGAGCCGGCCGAGCGCCTCATACAGCACCACGATCCGGCCCCAGTCGGTGTCGGCGGCGGCAAACGCCCGGGCGTGGCAGGCGGCGAGCTCCGCCTGGATGACGTAAGGGCCGACAGACCGGCCGTCGGCGTGCGAGCGGGCCGCCGCCCGGGCCAGCGCGGCCAGCCCGTGCGTGATGAGCAGCCGGTTCCAGCGCGTGCGGTCCTGCTCGAGCAGGGTGACCGGCGCGCCGTCCCGGCCGGTGCGGGCCGGGATCCGCGACGCCTGGATCTCCATCAGCGCGACCAGTCCGTGCGCCTCCGGCTCTTCCGGTGCCAGCGCCGCCAGCATCCGGCCCAGGCGCATCGCCTCGTCGCAGAGCTCGGCCCGGTACCACGCCTGCCCCGACGTCGCCGCGTAGCCCTCGTTGAAGATGAGGTACACCACCTCGAGCACCGAGGCGAACCGCGCGGTGAGCTCGACCCCGACCGGCACCTCGAACGGCACCTTAGCGGCGGCCAGGGCCTTCTTCGCCCGGGTGATCCGGGCCGCCATCGTCGGCACCGGGACCAGGAACGCGCGCGCCACCTGTTCGGTCGACAGGCCGCCGACCAGCTTCAGCGTCAGCGCCACGCGCGCGTCGCGGGGCAGCACCGGGTGGCAGGCGGTGAAGATCAGCCGGAGCACGTCGTCGCTGACGTGGGCGTCGAACTCGATCTCGTCCATCGGGTCCTCCGTCTCCAGCTGAGCCGCGTGGCCGAGCTCTTCGGCCTTCCGCTCGAAGGTCACGGCGCGCCGCACGCCGTCGATGTAACGACGGCGGGCGACCGCCATCAGCCACGCTCCCGGGTTGCCGGGCACGCCGTCGGACGGCCACTGTTCGAGCGCGGCGACCAGCGCGTCCTGCGCCAGGTCCTCGGCCAGCCCGACATCCCCGGTCAGCCGGGCCAGCGCGGCGATCAGCCGCGCCGACTCGATCCGCCAGACCGCCTCGACGGTCGGCCGCACCGACGCCTGCTCTGGGCGCCGCGCCGGCGGCGGGTCTGACGGCTGGTCTGACGGCTGCTGCGACGGCTCGTCCGGCGGCTGCTCCGGCAAGGGCGACGCCTAGCCCTCGGTCGGCGACGCGGTCTGAGAGCGCAGCCGCGCTTCGTTGTCCAGAACCTCCTGCGGCAGCTGGCCCTCGAAGTCGGCCGCCTCCAGGATCCGGCGCAGCTCCACCGACTGGCCGCGGAACGGCGCGCGCCGCAGCCATTCCACCGCCTCCTCCATCGAGGAGACCTGCCAGATCCAGAACCCGCCGATGACCTCCTTCGCCTCGGCGAAGGGTCCGTCGATGACCCGCGATCGGTCGCCGTCGGCGGCGAAGTCGACCAGCTTGCCGTGCTTGGAGGGCTCGAGGCCCTCGCCCGCCAGGATGATCCCCGCCTTCACCAGCTCCTCGTTGTACTTGCCCATCGCCTCGAACTCGTCGACGTGGCCCGCGTAGTTGCCCTGCTCGCTTTCCTCGGTCGCGTGGACGAACACCATGACGCGCATCTGTAGCTCCTCTCCCCGGCCGGACTTCCCGGCTCACTGTCACGTCGAACGGCGGCTTCCGGATTCGACGCGCCCCCGAAAATTCTTCAGATCCAAATCACTGTCATCCTGAACGATCCCGTGCGCCGCCCGTTCCGCCAGCCACTTGTCTACAGCTGGCGGGACGCGAGCCACTGCGCGGCACGCCGGCCGGAGGCGCGGCAGAGCCAGGCGTCCTGGACCACCTCGGCCAGCTCGGCGCGGCTCAGTTCGGGCAGGTCCTTGCCCCGGACCAGGACCGACAGGTGGCCATCGAAGTGGGACGTGGTGAAGAACGGCGATTCCTCGTCGTCGACCAGCGCCCGCTTCTCTGCCTCGTCGGCGACCCAGAAGACGATCACGTCGTCATACCGCTCCCTGCTCACTGGGTCGACCGCGTCCGGGCGCGGGTTGCGGAAGAACACGAACGACTTCCCGCCGACCTGGTAGACCATCTTGGTCCCCTGCTCGCCGCCCAGCCGGGTGACATGCGGCATCGCCATAGCGAGTTCATGCACGTCGGCGACGCTCGCTGGCCGACTATCCGGGGCGCCCACGGCCCCAGTTTAGGCCCGGCGGGACGGCGGGTGCCGACGGGGCGATGGGGGTGCCCGGTCGGCCTACTGGTGGCAAGTCGTGGGGCTGATGAGGCAGTTGGTGCGCCCCGAAAATTAACGTGCGTTGTTGGGGATCGTTTTCCGGACCGTTTGACGCACGATAATTTCCGGGGCCTCGCGCGGTCGGGCAGCCGGGTTAGCCACGGGGACAGGGTGGCGGGCGGGGTTAGAGTAAGCCGCGATCGTTCAACATGATCGTGATTGTGAATTTGATCTTGCGTGAGACGCACGATGCCTGCCCGGCATTTCGGAAATGTCGGGCAGGCGGGCAGGCGGGCAGGCGGGCAGGCGGGCAGCGGCGCGGACGGCTGGTGGGGG
>Ga0302325_10026882_pt1 | contig 11944 bp, 15 predicted proteins | sample Palsa_T0_2_FD_201948 | JGI IMG/M metagenome (GOLD analysis project Ga0302325, IMG submission 201948) | Peat permafrost microbial communities from Stordalen Mire near Abisko, Sweden - Palsa_T0_2 | ecosystem: Environmental > Terrestrial > Soil > Palsa > Peat permafrost | place: Sweden: Abisko... | reverse complement strand
GCGCCCTGCTGCTTTTCTCCTGCGCCACCCCCGGCGCCGCACCGGGCCCTTCCGTGTCTGGGCTGCCAGGATGGAGGACCGAGGACCACGCCGCGGCGCTGGCGGCGTTCGAGACCGGCTGCGGGGTGGCTATCGACGCCCAGGACGTCCGCATATGCGCCAAGGCGCGGGCGCTTGGCCGCGCCGGGGAGGTCGCTGCCCGGCGGTTCTTCGAGACCAGTTTTCGCGTTGAGGCCCCACCGGCGCGAGGACTGCTGACCGCCTATTTCGCTCCGGTCTATGAGGCGAGGAGGTCACCGGGGGCAGATTTCACCGCCCCCGTGCGGGGGAGGCCCGCCGACCTGCCGGCGGCCGACGGGAAAGCCGGCGGCGGGGCGCCTTATGCCGACCGCGCGGCGATCGAGGCCCGGGCAGCGGGGGATGCCTTGGCCTGGATGCGGCCCGAGGAGCTTTTTATGCTCCAGGTTCAGGGCTCGGGAGCCTTGATCTTCGGGGACGGCGGGCGGATGAAAGCGCGCTTCGATGGGACCAATGGCGCGCCGTACCTCGCCATAGGCGGAGTTCTGCGACAGCGGGGGCTGATCGGCGCCGCCGCCGTGGCGCAGGACATAACGTCGTGGCTGGCGACCCATCGCGGCCCGCCGGCCGATGACATCATGCGGCTTGACCGCCGCTATGTTTTCTTCCGGCTAGAGCCCGACGATGGCGTCGATCCGGTCGGCGCAGCCGGCATCCCCCTCATCCCCGGCCGCGCGATCGCCGTCGACCTTGCCGCCCATTCCCTGGGAGAGCTATTCTGGATCGATGCCAGCCGTCCAGGGGCGGCCGCCGCTCTGCCGACCTATCGCCGTCTCGCCGTGGCCCTTGATACGGGCGGAGCGATCAAAGGGGCGGCGAGGGCCGATCTCTATCTTGGGCGCAGCGCGGCCGCCGGCCTCGAGGCTGGCCGCGTGCGCCATGGGCTCTATCTCTATCGCCTCGCGCCCGCGGTCGTGGCGTCGCCATGACGAGGCGGGGGCGGGCAGGCTCCGACCTTTGGGCCGAGGTGAAGGCGACAGTGACCCCGCTTCGCGGTCGATCGGCTCCGCGGGAAACGCAAGCGCCGCCCGCTGAGCTGCCGCCGCTATGGCCAAAGGCGCGGGCGGTAAGTGTACCCAGCGCCAGCGCTCCGCAGCCTCGCCGTTTGCTGACGCCGTACGGGCCGCAGCTCCATGCGATCGAGCCCCGCCGGTTGCGGCGGATCGGCCGCGGGGCCGACGAGATCGGCGGGCGAATCGACCTGCATGGCCATACCCAGGCAGGCGCCCATGCCGCGCTCGTGGAACGGATGCTGCGCCTGCACGCCGGCGGAGCCCGCGCGGTGCTGGTAATCACCGGCAAGGGACCTGCGGGCGACGGCATCCTACGCCGGCGGGTTCCGCAATGGCTGGCCGAACCGCCGCTGCGCGCGGTGGTGGCCGGGATCTCCCCGGCCGGGCGAAGCCACGGCGGGGCCGGGGCGCTCTACGTGGCTCTTCGGCGCCGAGAGCGGGGGGCGTAGCGCCGACGGGAGGCCTTTTCCTCGACGCCCGATTGGCGCTCGCGCGCCTCGAGCGCTGCGGCCACCTCATCGAGGCTCACCCGCGCTCCGGCCAGCACCGCCAGCCAGTGATAGATCAGGTCGGCGCTTTCGGCGACGACGGCGCCCTTGTCGCCGGCGACGCCGGCCAGGGCGGTCTCCATAGCTTCCTCGCCGAGCTTCTTGGCGGCGAGGGCGGGATCGGCGATCAGCCTCGCCGACCACGACCTCGTAACATCGCCGCCGCGGCGGCTCTCGATCACCGCCGCCAATCGTTGGATGACTTCGCCAAAGCGACTCATGTCCCATACCCTCCCGTTTCGAGGCGGACAGGGATGCCGGCCGCGGCCATCGCGCGCTTCGCCTCGTCTATCGTCATCTCGCCGAAATGGAACACCGAGGCGGCCAGCACCGCGTCGGCCCCGCCGATCTTCACCGCTTCGACCAGGTGGCGCGGCAGACCGGCGCCGCCGCTGGCGATCACCGGAATGCTCGCCGCCGAGGTGACCGCCGCTAGCAGCTCGAGGTCGTATCCCGCCTTGCGCCCATCCTCGTCCATCGATGTCAGGAGGATCTCCCCGGCGCCGCGTTTTTCGGCATCCAGCGCATAGGCGACGGCGTCGAGGTCGGTCGGCCGCCGGCCGCCATGGGTGAAGACCCGCCATTTTCCCTTGGCCCGGTCATCGCGGCGGGCGTCGATGGCGACCACAACGGCCTGTGACCCGAAGGCGTCGGCGCATCGCGAGATCAGGGTGGGGTCTTGCGCCGCCGCGGTGTTGATGGCGACCTTGTCGGCCCCGGCCCGCAGGAGCGCGCGGCCGTCGGCGACCTCGCGCACGCCGCCGCCGACGCTGAGCGGCATGAAGCAGACCTCGGCGGTGCGCTCGATGATCTTGAGGATGGCGCCGCGGACCTCGTGGCTGGCGGTGATGTCCAGGAACATCAGCTCGTCGGCGCCGGCCTCGTCATAGGCCCGCGCCTGGGCCACCGGATCGCCGGCGTCGCGCAGATCGACGAAGCTGACGCCCTTGACCACCCGGCCGCCCTCGACATCGAGGCAGGGGATGACCCGCACCTTGAGCATCACGCCGCCGCCGCCAGCAGCGCCGCCCGCGGATCGATCGCCCCGGCGTAGAGCGCCCGGCCGAGGACCGCACCGGCGATCGGCGTTCCGGCGCGCGTGCGCAGGCGATGGATGTCGTCCACGCTGGCGAGGCCCCCGGCGGCGATCACCGGAATGGCGACGGCGTCGGCCATGGCCCCGAAGACCTCGATGTCGAAACCAATCTGCGATCCGTCGCGATCGATGTCGGTGACGATGAGGGCGGCGATGCCGGCGTCCTCGAACCGGCGGGCGACATCGGGCCCGGTGAGGGATGTGTCGCGCGTCCAGCCGTCGACGGCGACCTTGCCGCCCCGCACATCGACGCTGACGGCGATCCCCTCGGGCCACCGGCGCGCGGCCGTCCGCACAAGTTCGGGATCCTCGACCGCCGCCGTGCCTAGAATGATCCGGCTGACGCCCGCCTCGAACCAAGCGGCGGCATCGGCCAGGGAGCGGATGCCGCCGCCGAGCTGGACCGGCGCGGAAGCCTCGGCGAGGATCGCCCGAACGGCCCCCTCGTTGATCGCCCGACCGGCGACCGAGCCGTTGAGATCGACCACGTGCAGCCACGAGAACCCGGCCGCCGACCAGCGACGCGCCTGGTCGGCGGGAGAGGTGTTGAAGACCGTCGCGGTGGCGAGATCCCCGCGCACAACGCGGACGCACTGGCCGTCCTTCAGGTCGATGGCCGGGTAAAGGATCATGGCCGCCAGGCGAGGAAGTTGGCGAGCACCCGCCCTCCGGCGCCCTGCGACTTTTCCGGGTGGAACTGGACGCCGGCTAGATTGTCCCGCCGGACGGCGGCGGGGAACGTCTCCCCGTGCGTGGTCCAGGCCGCGATATCGCCCAGGTCGGTGGCGAAAAAGGCGAAGGAATGGGTGAAATACATGTGCGTCCCGGCCGGCAGCCCGGTGAAGAGAGCCTGGTCAAGCGCGCCGTCGAGGGTATTCCAACCCATGTGGGGAACCTTGAAGCGCGGCGCAGGAGGCGCTAGCCGGCGCACGTCGCCGGTGACCCACGCCAAGCCGGGGGACTCGCCGAACTCCAGTCCCCGCTCGGCCATCAGCTGCATGCCAACGCAGATCCCCAGGAACGGAGCGCCCCGCTCGCGCACGGCGTGGTCGAGGGCCTCCAGCAGGCCCGGCAGGGAAGCGAGGGCGGCCATGCAGGCGGCAAAAGCGCCCACGCCTGGCAGTACGATCCGATCGGCGCCGGCGATGAGCTCCGGATCGGCGGTAGCCGAGATCTTTGGGGGCCTGGCGAGATCGCCCGCGGCGACCAGGAGCGCCTTATGGGCCGAGGGCAGATTGCCCGAGCCGTAGTCGATCAGGGCTACGGTCTGCATAGGTGTTCGGCTACAGCGCGCCCTTGGTGGAGGGCGCGCCGCCTGCGGCCTTGGGGTCGATTTCCACCGCCGATCGCAAAGCCCGGCCGAGCGCCTTGAACCCGCTCTCGGCGATGTGGTGCGAGTTCTCGCCGTAAAGGGTCTCCAGGTGAACGCATGCGCCGGCGTTCATCGCCACGGCGTGGTGGAACTCCTTGAAGAGCTCGGTGTCCATGTCGCCGACCTTGGGGCGGACGAAAGCCACTCTCCAGATCAGATAGGGCCGGTTGGCGAGATCCACGGCGCACCGCGTGAGGGTCTCATCCATGGGGATGTAGGCGTGGCCGAAGCGCCGAATGCCCTTGAAGTCGTCGAGCGCCCGTCGCAACGCCTGGCCAAGGACGATGCCGGTGTCCTCGACCGTGTGGTGCATGTCGATGTGCAGGTCGCCCTTGGTCTCGATGTCGATATCGAAGCCGCCATGGCGGGCGAAGCTGTCCAGCATGTGGTCGAAGAAGCCGATGCCGGTGGAGATCCGCGAGACGCCGCTCCCGTCCAGGTCCAGGCGGACGCGAATGTTAGTTTCCTTGGTCGCGCGATCGAACTCGGCGGTACGGGCCATGATTTGTCAGAGCCCCTTGGAGCTCGCGAGTTCGCGCAGCGAAACCTGCGGGCGCGGCCCGTAGTGGGAAATCACCTCGGCCGCGGCCAGCGACGCCAGCCGGCCACAGGCGTCGAGCGAGCGGCCGCCGGCCAGGGCGAACAGGAATCCGGCGGCGTACTGGTCTCCAGCTCCGGTGGTGTCGATGACCTTCTCCACCGGGCAGGCCTTGATGGGCAGGCTCTCGGCGCCCCGAAGAATGACCGATCCGGACTCTCCCCTCGTCACCGCCGCGATCGCCGTCAGTTCGACGATAGCGGCCATCGCCTTGGTCATGTCATCGGTCGAGAACAGGGAAAGCAGCTCGACTTCGTTGGCGAACACGATGTCGACCTGGCCCGATATGAACCCCAAAAGCGCCTCGCGATGGCGGTCGACCACGAACGCGTCCGACAGGCTAAGAGCGATTTTCCGACCCGCCCCGCGAGCCAGGCCCGCCGCCTTGGCGAAAGCCCGCCGAGCCGCGGGAGGGTCGAAGAGGTAGCCTTCGAGATAAAGGATCTCGGCCCCCTCGACGACCTCCTTGTCGACGTCGTCGTCGCGGAGTTCGACCGAGGCCCCAAGGTAGGTGCACATGGTGCGCTCGCCGTCGGCGGTGACGTTGGCCAGGCACCGGGCGGTGGCCGGCCCACCGGCGAGCGGTGAGCCTCGGAAATCGACACCTATGGCCCGCATGTCGTGGGCGAAGACCTCGCCGAGCTGATCGTCGGCGACCTTGCCAAGGTAGGCCGCCCGGCCGCCCAGGCTGGCGACGCCGGCGGCCGTGTTGGCCGCCGAGCCGCCGGAGGCTTCGACGCCCGGCGCCATGCGTTTGTAGAGCGCCTGAGCCTGCGCTTCATCGATCAGCATCATGGCCCCTTTGGTCAGCCCTTCGGCTTCGAGGAATGCCTCCGAAGCCGGGGCGATCACGTCGACGATGGCATTGCCGATGGCGGCGATGTCGAAGAGGCTCGGCATGGTGTCCTTGGCAACGGCTTTTGCTGTGCGCGCTGGCCCCTACAGCATGGCGATGGCGCTGACGAGGTAGCGCGGGCGTTCACGCCCCGAGAAAAAGCTCTCGCGAGGGGCAGAGGTCGGCGACGATGCATTCTCCGCACCTGGGTTTGCGCGCCACGCAGACGTACCGGCCATGCAGAATGAGCCAGTGGTGAGCCCGGCTAAGCCTGTCCTTGGGCACGATCCGCATGAGGTCCGCCTCGACCTGATCGGGGGTCTTGCCCTTTGACAGCCTCAGGCGATGGGCGACGCGAAAGACGTGGGTGTCGACGGCTACCGCAGCTTCGGCCCCCAGTTCGTTCAGCACAACGCTGGCTGTCTTGCGCCCGACGCCTGGAAGCGCCTGCAGGGCGGTCCGATCGAGGGGAACTTCGCCGCCGTACCGTTCCTCGAGGATGCGGGCCAGCGCGACGAGGTTCCTCGACTTGGTGCGAAAGAGACCGATCGAAGCGATGAACGGGATCAGGGCGGCTTCCCCGAGGGCGGCGATCTTGGCCGGCGTGTCGGCGATCTCGAACAGGCGTTCGGTGACGGCGTTGACCGACTTGTCGGTGGCCTGGGCGGAGAGCACCACGGCGGCCAAAAGAGTGAAAGGCGATCGGTGGCGCAGCTCGGTGCGAGGGTCGGGTCGGGCGGCGGCGAACCGATCGAAGATCGCCGCGATACGCCGGCGTTCGGTCGCAGAGGGCTTGACGCTCATGGCTCGACCTTGGCCGTCTTTCGCCTCCTGGCCAAGCGCGGAACGGGCGCCTATTCTCGGCACGCCATGGATGGGCCCCTCTACATGGACGCGGTGATCTCGCCGCATCGATCGCTGTCGCGGCGGGGGTTCATCATCCTGATCAGCATTCTGACCCTCATCAACACCGCCACCGCCATCGTGTTCGTCGCCTTGGGCGCGGGACCCGTGCCGGTGTTCCTCGCTCTGGATGTCGTCGCTGTGGTCGTCGCCTTCGCCATCAGTCGTCGAGCGGCGAGGCGGACCGAGCGTATCCAGGTCAGCGCCAGGGAGGTGCGGGTGATGCTCAAGACCTCGCGTGGAGTCCAGACCGTGTGGTCCTCGCCCACGGCCTTCACCCGGGTCACGCTGCTGGGAGAGGCCGAGGATGAGGGCGATCTTCGCCTGCGCCTGTCGAATCGTGAGGTCGCAGTGGCTTGTGCGCTCAGCCGCCGCGAGCGGCTCGATTTCTGCCAGGCGCTCGACGGCGCGATCATGCGCGCCCGCGCGGGTCGGCTTGGTCCCTGAAGACCGCGCGGCGCGCCCTAGAGGATAAACCGCGACAGGTCGGCGTTTCGCGAAAGCTCCCCTACCCGATCGCGAACATAGGCGGCATCGATGGTGATCGACTCCGCGCCGCCGTCGCCGGCCCTGAAGCTGATCTCCTCGACGACCTTCTCGAGCACCGTCTGAAGGCGGCGCGCGCCGATGTTCTCGAGCGCGGCGTTCACCGTCTCGGCCGCGTCGGCGAGAGCGTCGAGGGCATCCTCCGAGAAGCTTAGTGTCACCCCCTCGGCCGCCAGAAGCGCCTGATGCTGGCGGATCAGATTGGCCTCGGGCTCGGTGAGGATCCGCCGCAGATCCTCACGGCTGAGAGCCTTAAGCTCGACGCGGATGGGCAACCGGCCCTGCAGCTCTGGGAGAAGATCGGAGGGCTTGGCGACGTGGAAGGCGCCCGAGGCGATAAAGAGGACGTGGTCGGTCTTCACCGGTCCGTACTTGGTGGACACCGTGGTCCCCTCGATGAGCGGCAATAGATCCCGTTGAACGCCTTCGCGTGAAATGTCGGCGCCCGCGCGCTCGGCCCGCGAGGCCACCTTGTCGATCTCATCGATGAACACGATTCCATCGTTCTCCGCCAGCTGAATGGCTTCGAGGGTCAGAGCTTCCTGATCGACGAGCTTGTCGCTTTCCTCGGCGATAAGGGGCGCCCAGGCGCTGGCGACGGTCGTCTTGTGGGTCTTGGTGCGGCCGCCGAATGCCTTGCCCATGATCTCGGAGAGATTGAGCACGCCCATGGAGGCCCCGGGTTGACCGGGTATGTCGAAGCCCTGGAAGGGCGAAGCGGTTTCGGCGAGTGTGAGCTCGACCTCCTTGTCGTCGAGCTCGCCGGCCCTGAGCCTGGTGCGGAAAGACTCACGGGTCGCGGGCCCAGCCGCTGGCCCCACCAGAGCGTCCAGCAGCCGGTCCTCGGCCGCTTGGTCGGCGCGGGCGCGAACCGCCCCGCGGCGCTTTTCGCGGACCATGGCGACGGCCGTCTCCACCAGATCGCGCATGATCTGGTCGACGTCCCGCCCGACATAGCCGACCTCGGTGAACTTGGTCGCCTCGACCTTGAGGAAAGGCGACTGCGCGAGCCTCGCGAGGCGCCGGGCGATCTCCGTTTTGCCGACCCCGGTGGGCCCGATCATCAGGATGTTCTTGGGCATGATCTCGTCGCGGATCGCTTCGGGCGCGCGCCTTCGCCGCCAGCGATTGCGAAGGGCGATGGCCACGGCTTTCTTGGCGTCGCCCTGGCCGACGACGAAGCGGTCAAGCTCCGAGACGATCTCGCGCGGCGTGAAATCGCTCATGCGTCGTCCAGGCGCTCCAGGGTCAACTCGTTGTTGGTGTAGACGCAGATCTCGGCGGCGATCGCCATCGCCCGCCGGGCGACCTCCTCGGCCGTCATCGGCGAGTCGATCAGGGCCCTCGCGGCCGCCAGCGCATAGCCGCCGCCCGAGCCGATGGCGGCGATGCCGGATTCCGGCTCCAGGACATCGCCGGCGCCCGACAGGGTAAAGATGGACCTCGAGTCTGCGGCGATCAGCATCGCTTCGAGTCGCCGAAGGTAGCGGTCCGTTCGCCAGTCCTTGGCCAGGTCCACGCACGCCCGCGCCAGCTGATCGGGATATTGATCGAGCTTGGCCTCCAGCCGCTCAATCAAGGTGAAAGCGTCCGCGGTGGCGCCGGCAAAACCGGCCAGAACCTTGCCTCCGGCCAGACGCCGGACCTTGCGGGCGTTGCCCTTGACGATGGTCTGGCCCATGGACACCTGACCGTCGCCGGCGATCACCGTCGATCCGGCCTTGCGAACGGCCAGAATGGTGGTCCCATGCCAGTCGGGAAAGGCGGCCTTTCGCATTGGGGCGGATTTGGCCGCGCCACGGGTGCGGGTCAAGGCGAATGAGTTTCACCGACGAGGAAGTTGAGCGCTACGCCCGCCACCTCGTGCTGCGGGAGGTCGGCGGCCCGGGCCAGCAGAAACTCAAGGGCGCCCGCGTCCTCATCGTCGGGGCGGGGGGTCTGGGGGCGCCGGCGGCCCTCTATCTGGCCGCCGCCGGCGTCGGGCGCATCGCTCTGGCCGACCCCGATCACGTCAGCCTCTCCAACCTCCAGCGTCAGGTGCTCTACGGCGTCGACGACATCGACAAGATCAAGGTGGGCGCCGCTGCGTCGCGGCTGGCGACGATCAATCCCAATGTCGCGGTCGAGGCGCTAGCGACCAAAGTGACCGCGTACAACGCCCGCGAGCTGGTCGCGCCGTATGATCTGGTGCTCGATGGCACCGATGATTTCGCCACCCGAATGAACGTCAGCGACGCCTGTGTCGCCGAGGACCGGCCTCTGGTGAGCGGTGCGATAGGCCGATGGACGGGTCAGGTGTCGGTGTTCCTAGGCCGACCCTGCTATCGCTGCCTGGTTCCGGAAATCCCTCCGGACGCCGAGACCTGCGCCGCCGTCGGTGTGATCGGCGCCCTGGCCGGCGTCATCGGCTCGATGATCGCCCTCGAAGCGATCAAGCTCATCACCGGCGCCGGCGAGACGCTGGCCGGCCGACTGCTGATTTTCGATGCGCTCGCCGGCGAGGCGCGCACGGTGCGGATCGGGCCCGACCCCGAGTGCGCCGCCTGCGGCGGCCCTCCCTCTCGGCGCTAAGGCGCGCCGACGCACTTCCCCGGCCGCTTAGAGCATCGAGGGGATGACGCGGTCGGGGGGTTTGTGGCCGTCCATCCACGAGCGGATGTTGATGATGACCTTCTCGCCCATGTCGATCCGGCCTTCGATGGTCGCCGAGCTCATGTGAGGCAGGAGCACCACGTTGGGAAGCTTCAGGAGCTTGGGGTTTACCGCCGGTTCGTGCTCGTACACATCGAGGCCGGCCCCGGCCAGCTCGCCCCGCTGCAGCATTCCGGCCAAGGCGGCCTCATCGATGATTTCCCCGCGGGCGGTGTTCACTAGGATGGCATGCGGCTGAAGAAGCTTCAGCCGCCGCGCCGACAGAAGATGGTAGGTGCCAGGCGTGTGCGGACAATTGACCGACACCACGTCCATCCTCGCCAGCATTTGGTCGAGGCTCTCCCAGTAGGTCGCCTCCAGCTCCTCGGCGATCCGTTGACTGACGGGTTTGCGGTTGTGGTAGTGGATGGAAAGGCCAAAGGCGCGCGCCCTCTTGGCGAGGGACTGTCCGATGCGTCCCATGCCGACGATGCCCAGGCGCTTTCCCCACAGGCGACGGCCGAGCATCCAGGTCGGCGACCAACCATGGAACTCCCCCGCCTGGACGATGTTCGCGCCTTCGACCACCCGCCGCGCCGCCGCCAGGACCAATCCCATGGTGAGATCGGCGGTATCTTCAGTGAGGACGCCCGGCGTGTTGGTTACCGTGATCCCGCGGGCATTGGCGGCGGCCACGTCGATATGGTCCACTCCAACGCCGAAGTTGGCGATCAGCTTGAGTCGGTCACCGGCTCTCGCCAAAAGAGGAGCGTCGATTCGATCGGTGATGGTGGAGGCCAGAACGTCGGTCTGCTGCATGGCGAGGGCGAGCTCATCGGCGCTCATCGGCTTGTCGTCGAGGTTGAGCTGGGTGTCGAACAGCTCGCGCATCCGCGTCTCCACCGGCTCGGGGAGCTTGCGCGTGACGACGACCTTGGGCTTGCGGGCGGCCATGACGGTTTTGGAGAACGCCTCGTGCGCGCGGGCGGGATCGCGTGACCTGTAGCAAAGGGGCCCGCGCCGGCCAAGCAAAGGGGTTACGAGCCGGCTGCTTCCGGGCGGCTTGTTTTTTGAGTGCGCTCGCGCTCACGGGGTGCGGAGTGCACGTCGGGGAGGGCGCGAACTGTCCGCCCGAGGCGCGCGGCAAGAGCATCTCGGGATTTTGCGTGCCGCGCTATGTGAGCCTCAAGCGCGATGAGGTGTTCGGCCGCAAGGGCCCGGGCAAGGATTACCCGGCGACCTGGGTCTATCACGTGCAGGGGCTACCGGTGCAAATTGTGGCCGAGACCACTGAATGGAGGCGCATCTGCGACCCAGACGGCGGCGCCGTATGGGTAAACCGGTCGATGGTGGACGGCCGGCGGACGGTGATGGCCGTTGGCCAGGCAACCGTGCCCATGCTCAAGGCCCCCATGCCCCAGGCCCGCGTGGTGGGACTCCTGCAGGGGCGGGCCATAGCTGCTCTGGGGCGGTGCAAGGGCGATTGGTGCAAGGTGAAGGCCGGCGGCGTCTCGGGATGGGTGGACTCTTCGCGGCTGTGGGGTCTGGCGCCCGCCCGCCAATGTCATTGAGGGCCTTGCCACCGGCGTGCTACGCGCTCCCTCCATGTCCATAGCCTTGGCGACGGCGACCAACTTTGAGCGGGAAGATCTGCTTCGGTGCGCCAGAGGTGAGCTTTTCGGGCCAGGAAACGCTCAGCTGCCGGCGCCCCCCATGCTCATGTTCGACCGCATCGCCTCCATCGAGGCCAAGGGGGGAACGAGCGGCAAGGGGGCGATGGTCGCCGAGCTCGATATCCGCCCGGACCTGTGGTTTTTCAACTGCCATTTCATTGGCGATCCGGTGATGCCGGGGTGCCTGGGGCTCGACGCCATGTGGCAGCTCGTCGGCTTCTACCTCGGGTGGTCGGGCGCACCTGGACGGGGTCGGGCGCTGGGGGTGGGGGAGGTGAAATACAGCGGCCAGGTGACGCCGAAGGTGAGCCGGGTTGTCTATCGTATCGATTTCAAGAAGGTGATCCTCAGAAGACTGGTCCTGGGCGTCGCCGACGGTTTGTTGGAGGCTGACGGAAAACCTATCTATGAGGCGCGTGACCTGAAGGTGGGCCTTTTCAATGCAGCCGACCTGGCCTGAGGCGCGAGCGCGGTAGGAATTCCATGAGGCGCGTCGTCGTCACCGGCATGGGTGTCGTTTCGCCGATCGGCGCGAACGTCGCCGAGGTCGCGGCGTCCCTTCGCGAGGCCCGCTCGGGCGTGGTCGCCGCTCCGGAATACGCCCAGCTTGGCTTCCGCTGCCAGGTCCATGCCGCCCCGACCATCGACTGG
>Ga0302325_10026881_pt1 | contig 11944 bp, 14 predicted proteins | sample Palsa_T0_2_FD_201948 | JGI IMG/M metagenome (GOLD analysis project Ga0302325, IMG submission 201948) | Peat permafrost microbial communities from Stordalen Mire near Abisko, Sweden - Palsa_T0_2 | ecosystem: Environmental > Terrestrial > Soil > Palsa > Peat permafrost | place: Sweden: Abisko... | reverse complement strand
ATCTAATTTCCCATTGGCCAACACGTCACCAAACGGAAGAACCCCGTGCACCCTATGCAAGGCCGCACGCGCTGCAACTATAGATAGAGCCGCCACCGAGTATGCCCATCAAGGCATAGTCATAGCCACGTCAAAGTCCGGCCTGGTCATCTTTCTCATATATGGGTTGCACGCAAAGCCTGGTGTCCTTGTTTTCCGATTTCTCTTCATACATTTTCAGCGATACCCCATTCTGTACATTCATCAAATCCTAGATCTAATATTATTCTTTATTCTGCGTGTATTATTTGACGTGAAACATGTCATTTTTCCCTTCGCCCCAGCTCGAAGAGCTTCGGGCTCGACTCTCACAAGTTGCAGATGCAATTTTCGACAGGTCAGCGCGACTTCACGGGTCACCTTTCGGACGCCCTGGATCACCACCCAGCTCAGATAGCAGATTACTGTCACTATGTGGTGGCCCTGGACGAGCAGACTGGGTTCTGCAACATCTCGGGCAACACTGGTCAAGTCTTTCTGACGACAAACAAACAATGTTCAGGGACGATTGGGACACTGGGCTGAGCGCGATGCTGCGGGAGCTAACAACACCATGTACCACCTGTCCAATAGGGGTAGCCGAATGCAATAGATGTCGATACATGGTACCGAGCATCTCGGAGAGACTTGAGCGGCTGGCGGAGGAGGTAGTTGGGAAATTGGAGGTTGAGCGTGCTGCGGCGACCGAGAGAGCAGAGGCAGACAATCCAGTGACAGACGTGGAGAAGGAGGCTGCTGAGCCTGTTGCGGCGGAAGTGAACCCAGAACTCAAAGCAGAGTTGGAAAAGGTATCTGGTGAACTTGCGAGTCTGACAACATCGAATCAGGAACTGAAAGAACAATTTGAGAAGGTATCAGGTGAGCTGACGAGTCTGACGACAACAAACGAAGGGCTCAACAAAGACCTCGATGCAGTGAAAGAGGAGCGGAAAAGCGCCCGAGAAGCGTTGGGGGAAGCGCTTCATCAACTGGACAAGGCAGCCACGAACATTGAGTGGTATGCCAAGGATCTGGAAGCCGGAAAGAGGTGGAAGATGGCAGCGGAGGTGTACAATGAGCTGCGCAAAATGAGAGAGTCCAAGCTGAATCGGCAGGATGGTGGAGCTCTGTCCGATGAGGAGAAGGCGAAGGTCAAAAAGGAGGTTGTTTTGTTCAAGCACAAACAGGTGTCTGCGTTGATGTGTTTTGGGAGCTATCCAGACCCAGAGCTTCTCCGGATCGCAGAAGAATTGTGGGAAGATGTTGGTGCCAAAGGATGGATGGGACAAGAAGGACAACTGTTGTTCGAACCAACATCGAAAGAGCTCCGGAAGATCCACGAGGATTACTGCAGTATACTTCGTGGGAACAAAAGATATGAGGATGCGGAACGGGAATGCATGTTTGTGTGGTACTTACCACAGTGGTGGACCGGCAGAGACTCGAAAGACGACTGGAGACACGATACTGCGTACCGGATTGCCGGGATCATGAATGAAAAGAAGAACTACGAGGAAGCGGTTGTATGGCATAAGAAGGTGGTGCAGTGGGCCTTGGAAGTGAGTCCGAGACGGATGAAGAGGGCAGCCAGAAGCGGCACAAGATTGATCACTCTGCTGGAAAGCCTGAAACGGGAAAACAATCTCATCGAAATTCTCGATCCCATCTGGGCAGTGAGGGAACCAGACGATAATGAGATCGACATCCTGACCTGTGGGTATGAGCTAGGAAGCCGACTGCTACCAATACGAGCCGACAAAGCTGCCTCAGTCCTGAAAGGTGTATGGCAGGGAATGAAGTCAATAAGCCACAAGAAGACCATGGATGTCGCGGAATTTCTGGCAAAAGCATACGGTAGTCTCGAGAAAGATGAAGAACTCGAGCAACTCTACCCCTGGATCATCGACAACCTGACAGACGACAAAAAGCTGGAGAGAAACAAATACCGGTACGCACTGGGGTATGTTCAATTTACCCGCGAGAAAGAGCAGGCGGAGGATACTTTGAGAAAGGCATGGAGCGAGCTACAGGAGGACCCGCGCTATGGGAGGGACCATCGCGACACACTGCAGTGCGGTCTTCTCCTCGGACAAGTTCTCGTCAAGAAGGGCAGTCTTGGCGAGGCACAGACATTCTTGAGGGCTGCATGGGAGGGAGGACATAAGTATCCCAACACAACACTCCTCGTGAGAGCTGGAGAGTTCTACAGCGACGCTTTGACACTGACTGGACACCCTCAAGACCTCGAAGTTGCGGAGAGAGTCCTCGAGGAAGTGTGGAAGATGGCCTCTAGGATGTCTCAGAACAACTTCGTCAGGGATAAGAATTCGGTGCTTTGGCCTGCGTTGCTGAGTGCAGGTGATTGTTATGGCAGGCTGCTGCTGGATCGGCAGAAATATGGAGATGCTGAGAGAGTGCTCTCGAAAGTTGTGAAGTTGAAGAAGGATTTGGGTCATGACGACCTCGATGAAACCCAGAATCTACTAGAAGAGGCGAAGAAGATGCAACTGCCAAATTTGCACCAAGAGATGATCAATGATGGACTAAAGGTGGTAGGGTTGCCAAATATGGTGCCTCTACCACCATCGAGGCCGCGGTCACGGTCGCGAAGGAGTAGGCCCCGCAAACAACCAGGCTTCCTTTCAGATGTTGCATGGTGGATGATGACTACTTAGACCCTCTGGAATATTGGATTTCCTTTGTTATTTATATTTTTAGTACCTTCGATAAAATAGAATAGTATTACTTACATATCTTATCCGTTTTACATACCATCCCCCATCTATCTTCGTCTTCCAGTAATCGCCCAAACTTTGTAAAGTCGTTGTGATTAGAGGAGGACGTCCGAAGTACCCATTACCGCTATGGAAAGTCCGCAGCCTGGTATGCAGTGCAGTGAAGGAATTGTTGGAGGTTATATGATAGGTCAGAATTGAATAAAGATAAGACCAGAAGACCCCTCCGTTGTCTCTGTTATGCTGTTGTTTGTGCCTCGACTCGTGTCCTAAGACCCAGCCCACGTCTAGCATCATGCACTATACTTCCATAAATCCCATGACCTGATGCTCAATTGTCCTGACTTCTTCATTGTCCCACCTTCTCCAGAACACCGAACACACAATGATCGCCCCCAGGGGTAGCTTGCGGTGGAGACTACTAGCTTGAATAAGCCTCATTGAAAATTGCTGAGAGTTATTCCCTTTCAATTTGTACCAACGGTCACGTAGTTCCCCGAACAAGCTCTTCAGATTTCTGCTCCCTGTGCAAATTTCATTGATTTGCGTACCGAACGGTTTCCGAGGGGCATTGTTGATTCGTAATAGATAGAAAAAGCAGCACTCGCTATACCAGATACTAATACCTAACGTTGACATTGGACAATGAACATTAGTATTTATTTTTCTATCCATAACGAGGGCGTCTATCGCCCAAACCTCCTTAACTCCCAATACCTTAATGGTGGATAGAGCAAGGCTGCAAAAGCAAAGCCAACGTAATTGCCCATATCACCACCGTCCTCTCCAACCAGTTTCGCAAGGGGGCCGATGAAGTATAACTGAGCCATGCAGAGCACTGCACCTACCCAGCCAATACAAAATGCAGTAAGAGCTGCTATTCCAATAGGCAGTTTCTCCTGCTTGTTCCAATCACTCCAGATGAAGTTTGACTTCCCCTTTCGATGGAATATGAATTCCTCTTCGAGAGAGATAGCAATCCAAAGAACGACCCCTAGCAGAATGTCAGCAAGTTGATCTTCCTGCTGGGTAGAGAACTTACAATAACCCATCAAAGCCAAAAAGTTGGTAAATATAGCTGAGAGATTGTTCCTCCCAGCGAGTCCACAGACAGTGAAGATGATCACTGCAAACGTATTCCACAAATACCTCGGAACCATTGCTGGATATCTTCCCAGGATTTGGAAATCGATACCAGATGAATAGGCCGGCGGCACCATATTCGCAATCAGCCCCAACGCAGCAACGACTGAGCAGAACTTCCCAAATGCACCCAAGCCATCATACCCTGCAACAACCAATGCTCCAGAGCCTGTCCCTGCCGCGGCCCAGACCGGATCATTTTGAAGACCGGAAGCCAAGCCTGTGCCAAGTACGAATGTGAACGTGAATGAGAGGGAGAGCCCGATCAGAGTAGCACCAAAGACTTTCCAGCGCGAAGCAATCTTGGGATCACAATATACAAGGAAATCGGCTGCAACAGGGGCGTAGGTTATACCAGAAGATAGGCAAATGGAGAAAAAGGTGAGACGATTGCCAGCCAATGTTGCACCATCAACTGTAGATTTCGAGTAAATGTCGAACTTGGGCCCAGCTGTCCCTGCGAGGATCAGGAGGACGATGCTTTGAGGGATCCATGCATATCTGGATATGTCAGGAAAAGACTAAGGCTGGATCCCGGGACTACAGACCTTTCATAGTGATGGAATATCTTGATACCGAAAGTGGTGACTACCCAGGTCACAATAGCGGTTATTACGATGCCCACTTCTACAGTGAGGCTGCCATTGGGCGACACTGCTGAAAGAATCTGGCCTGCAACAACAGCATCAATCATAGAATATCCAATAATGACTACTAGATTGAGCAGAACGCAGATCTTCACTGGCCACCATCCCATTGAGAATCGGGCACAGATCTGACATAGGATCAGCATGAAATCTCGTGGACATTGAAGATCAGAGAAAAGAGGGCCCTTACCAAGGTCCTGTTTCCACTCCATGGTCCCCAACCCGCGGTATATGCAACAGGAATACTTCCAACCACAGCTCCAAATACACTGCACAAAGTGGCATCCACAAAACCCAGGCCATATACACTTTGCCCAATGCTTGCGAGTGTGATATTCTGTGATGCAGTGTTGATCGAGAACCACAACACAACAATCTGCAAGAAACTCAGCGTGGTCTTTGGACTCTGCTCATTCGATTTGACACGATGTATGCCACGAGCTTCAAGGCCAAGCAAATGTTCGACGCGTTTCGTCCATCGTATCACGACGTTGTCGGAGGATAGGGGTTCGTCAATGTCAACGGCTGCGTCGTGTTCCTCCGGCTGCCTCTTCTCAGTAGAAGACCCAGTTCTAAGAATATCGACAGCCGAAGCAATGCCCTTTTCGATATCCGTTACTTGTTCGTCCTTGGAAACCATCCTATGTTTCAATTAGTTTTAATGGTTGCAATGGTGATCATTCCTCGAAAAGATATAGAAAATGGAAGTTGGGAGCATGATTCTTGCGCTGGTACGCTGGTACTATCCAGCTCAAGTGTAACCGTATGGTCTCAGACCAATTGCTGCAATTGGGAGTCTCATCTCCTTCTCGTGGGGGACAGAGGGGTGGATGGCACTCGGGTGCGGGGGAATGGCCACCGGTTCATAGGAGTAGGTTACATACCTAGATCGGAAGACGAGGTGGTGCGAGTTGAAAGCTGCATTGTCCCGACGATGAAATAGGTCAGGTTGTACAGTACATGAAATACCGAATGACTCTTTATGAAAGATTGTAAGAGCCGAGGTAGTCTGAAGGAGTTTTTTTTTTCTTACTGTATCAATGGCGGGTGCTTTCGGCTGCAGAGTCAGCTTGCAGGGTTCTAATGGGGAAGGACCCCACTACAGGGGTCTACTAGTACCTCCAACTGGCTGGACCGGTGGACGACTTCAATTTTCTCCAAGTCAGGTCGATGACAACTCCAATCCTCGAGAAAATGGCCAAAAAGCTTTCTACACGACGCTCCTCGGTCTCCTCACAGAATGTCAAGGTGGTCAAGTGGCTAACTACTCGGATGTAAATTGAATGGAAGCCTTCAAGTATCACAAGACGTCTGCTTCCGAGACGGAACATTGTACAAGCTTAAGGGATGAGGTCAAATCGACCCAAGTATCTATGAAGGGGCATGGCCTAGGTGGCATTGTAACATCTTACTATTGCATGTACTTCCGCATATTCAGTAGCTCCGCGTCATCAACCCAGCTGGCCACGTTTTCTTGATGAGTTCCAAGGACTGCTCCATCGATTTCACTGCATCTCAAGTGCACCAGTTGAAGCTGGTATACCACCTATGCCGTCAAGGGCAGTCTCCTCTATGACCTCGAAGCGAATATTCGGAGGCACAGATAGCTCGACGCACTGCAGAATAATAGTCTTCTAAAAATTGAGATGAAATGCGATATGAGAGTGCAGGACCTGTTTCGCGGTCCACGATGACAGTCATGCTTCGTGGAAAGCTGCATTCATGTGAATGGGTTTTGAACTTTTGGGGCCAGCGTGTCGATCTTGAGGTCACTCGGGTGCCTCCGTTGCAGCATGTATCACATTTGGCATGCGTTAGTGGACCTGATCGTGTCGTCGTACAGGTTTACAGGCACCCGGATGTAGGTTCCGCATGTCGCTGGCGTCGCGAAGGCTCATAGCTAGCAGTATCAAGTCCCGAGAGGTACAGGACCTTCTACCGAGAGTCGACGAGGTAGATTGCTTTCCGTACTCCTTGTCTATCCAGACAATCGAATGCGAGAAGCCTCCGGAACTGTGTATGAGATCTACTCGAAGTGGCAGCCACGTCAGCATAATCCAGAACGCAGAGGCTTATGTTGAGATCAGCCATTCTCTATTCGAAGACTGTGTAGTCTTCACAGATTACCTCACAACAAGCTTATTTCCCCTCTAAGCCGCAAGTGGCCACTTGAGCGAGTATCACTGAAGACGAACTCAACAGGATCTTTACTGGCCCTTGTGCCAGACTTGAAGGCGCCACAAATTTAGTACTGGGATGTGAAGGGAATTCTGAAGGAGCATATGTGAAGATGCCTCTTGAAATTTACTTACAATCTTTTAACAGAAACCGTGCCTACCAAGTAAGGATGCCCAATCAATAGATCGAGGAACGGGTGAAGCAGCCCTGATACTTCGAGCCAGGGGAAGGTGACAAAGAGTCATGTGATATAAAATCACGTGCCACTCGGGTCCAGAACAGGAAGGTCTGTCTTTTGCCCCCATCTTCACCCTCTCACCGCATGCACTCGTCTGCACGCTCTCCTCGAGAAGGGCGTTGCAAAAAACCAAAATAGAAACCCAAAATTCAAACCCCGAACTCCGTATCTCAAAATCAATGGAAACGAAAATAAAGACTCATTTTTTCGTCGCCCATTCCAAGGAAAAGAATCAGCTCACAAGTGACAAGATTCCCCAGGAATGGATGACGAGTACACCAGCCAGCTGTACACTGATCTGCACTCACATGAATGAAGCATTCCATCGCAATCGTGGGGCCTCGCGTCCCGATATTTGGGAATTGGGATCGGCAGGCGGAGAAACCAAGACACCGAAGACTTCGAAAGATGCAAATTCGAAGAGGAGAAGAGAGGAATGGAAGGCCATCCAGCACGAGACCCATACGGACAATTACGTGCAGATCACCAACGATGCCCCGCATTTTGAAGGGCACAACCTCCTTATCTCTCCCTTCACACTCTTCAACTGCCGGCTTTCCCTTGCTGCAGTCAGCTTTTTAAACCGGGTTAGAAGTTACTGTACTGTACTAGGAGAAGCGGCTGTTCGGCACGCAGCTGAGATTATTGGCTGGGGACCAATTTTCGGATTATTCCCTCCGCTTAACCTAACCTTGGCTTAGCTCGAACACCTCACCATTCCGAGGCTAACAAATACTTGTATTAAAAAAAGAAACCCAACGGCTGACCGCAGCCGCAAGCCGTCAACCGCCCGCCAGCTCATCCACGTTCAGTGAATGGAACCTTCGATGAACCCTCTCACTCGGAGCTGAAACGATGCATACAGTAGTACGTTCGTACAGTGCAACCCCACCGTCACGATCTTCCCTCTCCACACGCAAGTTGCGCAACTCGATAAAATGAACTGTTTTGCATCAAACTACTGATTTTATATTCGATTTCCAAAAGTCCCGAAAGTCTCGGGCCAGAAGCCACTATTCGCCGCCACAAGTCTAATTTCCATCTCCCCTATCGTACTGTATCGTCCGACTTCCCGAGAGATCCGCCCCCCCTGCCCCTTCTCCCCCTAACGCCCCCCTCTTCAACACTAACCCTGACACAAATACAGTAACAAAGTTAACAAAACTCTCCAGATTGGTCCAAAGCCTGAACATCCTCGCGAAAAAGGTTTTCAAAATGGCGGGAGGTCCATGAATTTGATTTGCACCAAGGTCGGTCGCACGGGCCGCAATGCTAAGCTTTGCCAAGCCCTCGCCAAAAAGCTTGTGTTTGGTTTCGGTGGAGAGTGGGCTGACGCGTCCCGGGAGGCCAGGGGGGCCAAACTGGTACAAATCCGTCCAGGAGCAGAGAAGGTCCAGTGTCGAGTTTCCTTCCTGAGGATAAGGTGAGGGGAGAAGAAAGGGATTCGTTACCTGGTACGAGTAGATGGAGAGTACAAAGACTCTGGAAACGGAAAAACTGTCTATATAAGGGGTACCAGCGAGAGTGTCCGCAGCTGAGGGAAGAAAGGGGACGCGTCAACCAATACCCGTGTGATCGCAGCCCAGTTTCAAGAATTAATAGGCCATACAGTAGTAGATCTTCTAAAGCTCCATCGGTTCCACAAAGGGATGTCCCCGTGCAAGTTACTGTAGAAATACGCACTTCAATCTTCAGAGATTTGAGCTTCAAAACCTTGGTGCTTCTGGATGTCGTCCCAGGCCACGCGGTCGTGGTAAGGAGTACCGCTACTGTAGGGATTTTGCATGCCTCAACCTCCTTGCACCCCACGCCTAGCATTCCCGCACGCTGTCAATTGGCTTGGCGCCAAGCTGGTGTCTAGTTGATAAGGACTAAGGAGCCCTATCTCAAGTAAAATGTACAAACGTTAACCATCTATTTGACTCGACTTCGAAGCGCTCGCTCGTCGCTTTTTCGCAGGAGGGAGAACAGGCTCGTATCTGTTAATAAATAATCCACTCTCGTCCACCTCCATCTCTTCTTATATTAGACGAACAGGGGCAGCGCCCGTTTCGACAACTCACAGACCTGCCCCCCTAGGGAAGAAGACGCAAGAGACGCTGAGCAGCACGCACTACGTAAATTTACCAAACCTCCCGCCAATAAATGCTGCGTAGGGGGGAGCCGTTTTAGTGCATTAAGCGTCGGCCATCCTGCGTCTCCCATTCGCATGCGGCGAGGCAGTCCAACTGTCAAATCCCGCCTAGCCCGACCCACGGCCTGCTCCACTGCAGTTCCTGGCCTTTGGTCGCCCTCCCTTTAACCCCCCGGGAACCCTCCTTCTTGGCAATCAAAGATCGTCGTGTGCCTCAATTCTCCTCCCTGGTTAGCACTTTTCCTCTCAGAATACGACTTCTCTTGTTCTTTTCGACTTCAAACTTCACTTCACCCCTATTCCTCTTCAACACCTGCAGGTACTTGGCATTTCCTTCCGACGTGCAGTGCCAGGGCCGACATTTAGGCTTATCATCGCCGAACTGGGTCTGCGAACTTTCTGCACGAACACACGATGCGCCTCTCGTGGCTGCTGTCGCTGCCAGCAGTACTGTCCGTTACCTCTGCCCTCGCCATCGAGAAGCGCGATGCCGACTTCTTCAGTGTGCGGACGACTATGCACAAGGACATGAGTGGGAAGAGAGGAGATCCCAAGGGCAAATATTTCCGTGAGTCTCCGCTGTCGCGTGTCTGACGTCTGCCAAGAAACCATGCTAACGGATCGTGCGTTGATAGATGAAAGCGTGTATGTATTTCCATTTAACCGTCCGATACCAGATGGCATTTCGAATTCAATTGCTGACAGTTACTGTGCTCTAGATTCCATCCGCATTATGATGGCAGGTATGTTTAATCAATCCCTCGCCGTCTTGGCACATCATGACCCGACACTGATTGCAACACTACAGATTCGCGGACAAACCATTAGGTTATCGGGAACGAAAGCAGACCCTGTCAAACTTAATTCAGACATACCTGGCAACATTTTCAGATATTGGAGTAGAGACATGGTTGATGCACGGGACGCTGTTGGGTTGGTGGTGGAATCGAAAGGTAGGCTGAACGGTCTTCGAAGCCCAACATCAACTAACAGTCCCAGATCCTGCCATGGGATTCCGATTCTGACGTTCAGGTGTCCGAAGCCTCGATGCATTATTTGGCATCATACTACAACATGTCCGTCTTCCATTACAAGACTCCGCGGATACCGGAAGGGAGAGACTACATGTTGGAAGTGAACCCACATTATGTTAATCGGGAACAAACCGACAAATTGAATGTTATTGATGCGAGATGGGTGGACACCACGAGTGGATTGTTCATCGATATCACGACTGCGAGATACAATTACACGCATCCAGCTGGGGAGGGCATGTTAAGCTGCAAGGATGGACATGAATACAGGGTACGATCTGCGAGAGTTGATCTGATCATTGTGCTGACCATTTCAGGACACATATATCTTCCCATTGAGGGATACATTTTTTGAGGGCACACCTGCCAAGATCCCATTTGCATACAAAGAGCTTTTGGAGGCTGAGTACAAGAAAAAGGCTTTGACCTTGACTGACTTTGAGGGGTAAGCCTCTCTTTTCCATTCGGCGGAGGACATGTTGCTAACTTTTTAGACATCACTTTGATGAAGACAAGCTTGAATGGGTCCCAGTACCCAAGAAGATCGACCCCAAAGTAGAAGAGGCAAAGAAGAAAGTGGAAGAAGGGAAGAAAAAGGCAGAAGAAAGGCAGAAGGAAGCGGAGAAGAAGAAAGCCGAAGAGGCAAAGAAAAAAGCAGATGAACAGAAGAAGTCAGAAGAGGTGAAATTTGAGCCAGCAACCATACCTCCCCAGAAAGGCTCCACAGCGAACGAACAACCACAGGGCCAGCAACCAAGCACACCCGCACGAGATGCAGCACAAGCCCAAGGAAAAGATGCTGACCCACCAGTTTCCAAAAAGCCCTCTGAGCAGAAGGCTGCTGAGGAGAAGGTTATTCAGGCCGACGATAAAAGAGACGACGTAGTGAAGAAAGCAGAAGAGAAGCGTAAAGCCGAGGAGCAGAAGGCCGTTGAAGCTGAAGCCAAGCGGAAGCTTGAAGACGAGAAACAAGCCAAAGCCGACGATAACGCTGCGAAGCGATCGGGGCTCCTGACTGATTCAAATGCTGCTGCATGATTCCTCTGCAGCGAACTACGACATACCTACAACACGAAATATCAGCTCATTGAACGAGGACGAGCTGGAGACGGTCTCCCACGGGCAAAGCTCACCCACAGCAATATGAGCCAACCTCGAAGAGAACGAGCAACACTTTCCTATGTATTTCCTTACCACCATCACCAACAAACATTCAGCATAACCCGGCGTTCAGTCTCTCATTCCCAGCATCATAACATAACATAACATAACACAACAAAAACTTCCCTATCAGGTCTATGTAAATAGAAAGAAGCAACATTCGTTCCAGAAAGAGGAAATACCCCAAGGGAGCTTGGAAATTTGAAGAAAATTATTGGATTGGATTGGGGAGGGTGTCTGCATTCTGGCTGGCGTTGGAAAAAGTCAAGCGTGTACTTGTACTTCCTTTTTTTTTTTGCATAGCGAAGTGGCGCAGGCGTTGGATGCATGGGGCGTTTTTTGAGGTCTAGATGAGAGTGGACGGGGCGGCTATTGGTAGATGAACTAGATATATAATTTGAGACGTGGATTTTTGGATCTTTGGGTTTCTGCTGCATCTTGTGGGTGTGTGGGGGAAGGGACGATTAGACTAGCGATTAGCAAATGTCATATCGGCGTCCACAATTGTTCTTTCCTGACACTGATGTCTCGATCCGGTCTTCACCATACTGCCATGGGATCTCGGCAAGTTCTTCGCGCACTGCGGCTGGTTCGTCGATTCTAGTAAGAGCTTCTGCTGCTCCACGGATACCTCTAATTCCAGAACCCACTAGCCA
>Ga0302325_10026878_pt1 | contig 11946 bp, 8 predicted proteins | sample Palsa_T0_2_FD_201948 | JGI IMG/M metagenome (GOLD analysis project Ga0302325, IMG submission 201948) | Peat permafrost microbial communities from Stordalen Mire near Abisko, Sweden - Palsa_T0_2 | ecosystem: Environmental > Terrestrial > Soil > Palsa > Peat permafrost | place: Sweden: Abisko... | reverse complement strand
GCGCTGTCGAAGCTCGAGCTCTCGACACCCGACCTCGTCTTGTCCGATACCCGCTTACCGAAGCTCGATGGGTATGCCCTCGTAAGGCGTCTCAAGGAGCGTCCCGAGTGGTCGAGCATTCCGGTCGTCTTCTTGACGAGCCAGAAGTCGATCGAGGACAAGATCCGCGGCCTCGAGCTCGGAGTCGAGGACTACCTGACGAAGCCGATCTTCGTCCGCGAGCTCCTCGCGCGCGTCAATCTGCTCATCAATCGGCGCACGCAGGAGTCGATCGCGACGACGCGAAGCCTCACGGGCCGAACGCGCTTCACGGGCTCGATTCAAGACATGGCGGTGGTCGATCTCCTCCAGACGTTCGAGGTGAGCCGCAAGAGCGGCGTCCTCACGCTCCGGTACAAGAACCACGTCGCGAACATCTACTTCCGTGACGGCAAGGTCGTCGATGCGGAGCTCGGCGCCCTCCGAGGCGAAGAAGCGATCTACCGTGGCCTCATCTGGAACGAAGCGGAGTTCGAGGTCGTCTTCTGCCCCGTGAAGAACGACGACATCATCAACACGTCGACCCAGGGCATCCTCATGGAGGGCATGCGCCGCGTCGACGAGTGGGGCCGCCTCCTCGAGCAGCTGCCAACGCTCTCTACCGTGTTCGAGGTCGATCACGAGCAGCTCCTCGAGCGCCTCAACGAGATCCCCGACGAGCTCAACGGGATCTTGAAGCTCTTCGACGGCAAACGATCGCTCATGCAGGTCGTCGACGAGTCACCGTTCGAGGATCTGTCGACGCTCTCGACGATCTCGAAGCTCTATTTCGAGGAGCTTCTCAAGCCAAAGGCTCAGCTCGACCCGATGCACGAGGAAGTCGTGCCGTCGTCGGACGGAGCGGGAGCGAGCATCCGCCCACCGCCCGGTGGCCACCCGAGCGACGAGATGCTCGTGGTCCCGGCTGCGGAGACGACCGGCCCACCCCCCGTCGTCATGACTGCACCCACGCCTCCACCCGAGCCCGTCGTGCCCGCACAAACGACAGCGCCGCCTCCGGTGGTCGAGGCGAAGGTTCCAGAGGTCCTCGAGCCAGCCGGCGTGAAGACTCAGGTCATGGCAACGATGACGCTGCCGACGCCACCCGAGAAGAAGCAAGCGCCTCCGCTCCCAGCGCGAGCCAGTCGCCCGTGGGCGCACACCCTCCGCGAGTTCCCTCAGGTGCCCGACACGATTCGTCAACCGTCACCCGACGAAAAGGCCGAAGCGGTCGTTCCAGAAAAGCTCCGGGACTCCCAACAGGAGACCAAACGCGAAGGTCGCAGCGCTCCGCCCCCCGTCGCGCCGCCCGTCACTGTGGCACCGGCTCCGCACGAGGAAGAAGAAGAGGAAGAAGACGACGACGAGGACTACGAGGACGACGAGCTCGAAGAGGGCGAAGAGTGGGACGACGAGGACGAAGAAGACGAGGAGGAAGAAGGCGCCGAGGAGGACAAGCACGAGGACGCTCCAGTCATCGCGCCTCCGCCAGTGTCCAACGACCGCACGCGTCCCACCGTTCCGGCAAGGTCACCGCGCGACGCCCAAGACCAGGAGCACGCTCACACCGCACCCATCGCGACAGACGTGCAACACGGCTCGCGAAGCGCAGCGACCGTGCCGACGCGGTCACCGCTCGCGGGCTCACCGGCCACGAGTGATGACGAGGTTCTCGTCATTCCGGGTGCAGCACCGATGGGTCGGCGAATGATTGCGGGGATCATCGCGTTCGTCGTCGTCGCCGTAGCCGGCATTGGGATGGTCAAGTGGTACGATCACGCGCACGAAGTACCCGCCCCGAGCGCGACGCAGGCACCCACGCACGTTCCGGACATTCCGCTTCCGCCACTGAGCGCGCCGACAGCGACGGTCTCGGTCGCGCCCACGGAGACGGTGGCTGTCGAGTCACCCGATGCGTACATCGAGCTGCCCATGCCGACCGCTACGGCAACGGCCACGGCAACCGCGACGGCCACGGCCACTGAAACCGCAACGGCAACGGCTGTCCCCATTCCCACGGGCGGAGGCTCGCTCATCGCGCGCGCGCAGCGGGCGCTCGATCATGGGCAAACCGCGGCAGCGATCAGCCTCGCGCAGCAGGCGACCGCGGCGAATCCGAGCGATGCCGAAGCCTGGCTCACCCTCGGCGGCGCGTATGACATGGCCGGCAACAAAGGCGCGGCGAAGAGCGCCTACCAAAGCTGCGTATCGCACGGCTCCGGCGCGCGGGTCTCGGAGTGCAAGGCACTCCTCGGCCAATGACATTCGTGCCGACCTAGCTCGACGTGCGAACGCGCGGGTCGAGGAGCGCGTAGGAGAGATCGACGACGAGATTCGCGAGCACGATCGCCGCGGATGAGATGATGACGGTCCCCATGATCACGGGACCGTCCCGATCGAGGAGGGCACTGACGCTGAGTGCGCCGAGGCCTGGCCAGCGAAAGAGAGTCTCCGTGACGATGGCGCCTCCAACGAGGGCGCCGAGATCGAGGCCTATCAACGTGACGAGCGGAACGAGCGCGTTGCGCAGTGCGTGTTTGAGCCAGACGCGCCACATCGGGAGCCCTTTGGCGCGCGCGGTGCGAACATGGTCTTGCTTGATGGACGTGATGAGCTCGTCGCGAACAATGCGTGTGTAATAGGCAGCGCCGTAAATGCCGAGCGTGAGGGCGGGCAAGATCAAGCACACGACGTGCTGCACGTTCGTATCGCCGAACCCATCGAGTGGCAGGAGCCGTAGTCGATGGGCGAGGACGAACTGGAGCGCGAGGCCAATGATGAACGTCGGAGCAGAAATACCGACGAGGCTCCCGCCGACGGTCAAGTGATCGACCGCCGTGTTGCGCTTCACGGCAGCAATGAGACCCGTGATCACGCCGAGCAGCGTCTGGATGAGAACGGCCGCGAGCGCGAGAAACAAGGTGCGCGGAAGACGCTCACCGAGGATCGTCGTGACCGCGCGCCGCTGCTGGTAGCTCTTGCCGAGATCGAAGTGGAGCCGCCAGACGTTGGCGCACGTTCCGTGCACCGGGTCCTTCGGCGTGAACTGCGACGGGCCGAAGTGAACCAGCCGCCGCATGAAGCGGCCATACTGCTCGAGCACGGGTCGATCGAGGCCGAGCTGCTGCCGAATGCGCTCCACGTCCTTGGGTCGGGCCTGCGCCCCTGCGACCATGCGCGCAGGATCGCTCGGCAAGACGTTGTTGATGAAGAAGGTCACGGTCGTCGTCGCCCACACGACGAAGAGCGCCCAGGCCAGCCGCCGCATCGCCCGCCGGATCACTGGAGCACCTTCCAGATGGAGGCGAGCACGTTCGGCACGTGGCGGTTGGTCGACGCGATGGCGTGCGGCTTGTCGAGCCACACGTCACGCACGTAGTTCGGCCACACGGCGTTCCACCGGATCCCGCGCACGTAAGGCTGGTGAATGCCGTAGTAGCGATACTGATACTCCATCGCCCAAGGCGCTTCGTCGCAGATGATGGCGTCAGCCTCGTCGTAGAGCTTCTTTCGCACCAGAGGGTCGAGCTCCTTGCGTCCACGCACCAGCAGCTCGTCGAGCTTCGGGTTCGAGTAGAACGATCCATTGTTCGAATCTTCGTCGTTGATGGCGGACGTCGCGAAGATCGGCTCGAAGAAGTCGCTCGGATCGGGGAAGTCTTGCTGCCATCCGACCGGCGCGAGCGCGACCGCTCCGCGCGTCTTGGTCATCATCAAGTACGTCGGGTAGCTGACCACCTTGATCTCGATGCGAATGCCGATCTTGGCGAGCTGCTGCTGGAGCACTTGTGCCGTGTACTCGTTGAGGCCCTGCTTGTACGTCGGATAGGTGATCACCTTGGGCCAGCCGCCCTGCCCAGTCTTCGGGTCGTACGGATAACCTGCGCGCTTCATGTGCTCGAGCGCCGCGTCGTAGTCGTACCTCTGCGCGGGGAACGCCGGATCGTCGCCCCCGAGGATCGGGACCAGCGTGCGATAGAGAGGAACGAGGCTCGGCGTCTTGAGCTTTTGAAGCTGTAGGCGGTCGATCGCCGTAGCGACGGCACGCCTGATCTCGACGTTGTCGAACGGAGGCATCTCGACGTTCATCTCTTCGCCGTTGATCGACGGGATCTCGTCGTACGCACCGAGGGGTGTCCACCGTGCATCGTTCTGATAGCGAAAGATGTCGGACAAGCTGAGCTCTCGGTCGATGTCCATGTCGCCTTGCTCGAGCTTGAAGCGCTGTGTGACCTGATTCATCGAGTACGTGTAGGTCAGCGCGTCGAGGTAGGGCTTGCCGGGTTGCCACCATTGATCGAAGCGAACGACACGGATGCTTCTGCCGCGGTCCCACGTGTCGAGCTTGAACGGCCCAGCTCCGCAGGGCGCCCACGTGTCGTCGTAGCGGTCACCCGCCGATGGACAGACGGGCCGAAGGACTTGCATGGCGAACGCTGCGAGAAAGCTCGCGTCGACTTCACGCAAGTGCACGGCGAGCACGCGCTCGCCCTCGACGATTACGCCCTCGAGATGCTCGGCGTGCCGTTGCGTGTAATCGTCGAAGCCGACGATGCGGTCGTAGAAGCTCGCGAACGAGTTCGGTGTATCGGGATTGAGCGCTCGCTCGATGGACCGTTTGGCGTCGTGCGCCGTGACGAGGCTGCCGTCGTGGAAGCGGATGCCTTCGCGTAGAAAGAACCGATACACGGTCCCGTCGTCACTGCGCTCGAAGCGCTCGGCGAGATCGGGAACGACGTGCCCCTGGTCGTCGAAGTCGACGAGACCCGCGTAAATCAGCTCGATGGCCTCGCCGGTGAGCGTGTCGCTCGCGACGGCAGGGTCGAGCGATTTGATGTCGGCAAACGAAGCCAAGTGAAGCTCACCACCGCGCACCGCCGTGGTCCCACCGGCCGCAGCAAGCGGTGACGCAGGAGGCTCGTGGCATCCAAGCGCCACACAAGCCGCCACCGCGATGAGCTCAGTCTTCCTTGGGATCCAGCGCATCGCGCAGCCCTTCTCCAAGGAGGTTGAAGCCGAGCACGCTCAGCAAGATGGCGAACGCCGGCACGACGAGCATCCACGGAGCCGACACGTACGAGTCCTGCCCTTCGTAGAGCATGTGACCCCACGTGGGCGTCGGCGGCGCGATGCCCACGCCGAGATACGAGAGCACGCTCTCTGCGACGATCATCGACGCGACTTGGGCCGTCGAGAGCACGATGACGGGCCCGGCCACGTTCGGCAGAACGTGCGAGACCAAGATGCGATACACGGGTTGCCCGAGAGCGCGCGCTGCCCCGACGAAGTCGAGGTTACGCACGGAGAGCGTCTTCGCTCTCACGACACGCGCGGTCCCCAGCCAGCTCGTCAAGCCGAGCGTCCAGAGAATCGTCGAGACTGTCGTGCGATCGAAAGCAGCGGCGAGCGCCATCACGAGCAGCAAGAAGGGGAATGAAAGGCCGATGTCGACGAGGCGCATGAGCCCCGTGTCGGCGTCGAGCCTAGGGCCGTCAAGCAGACGTATCCTCCGCGGAAGAAACCACGCCGTCACGGCCACTACGAACGCGAGAACGAGCAGCACACCGCCGACGCGTCCGCGCCCGGCGATGGTCGCGACGAGCGCGACGCTGGCAAGCGCGATGCTCGCATAGGGCACGCGGGCACCTTCGGAGCCCTCGTAGAAGCCCGCGACGAGCCCGACGCCTGCGCCAATAACGGTCGAAATGACCGTGGCGGAGATCGCGATCACGAGCGAGAGTCGCGCGCCATACGCGAGCCGAACGAAGACGTCACGAAAGACACGGTCGGTCCCCAGCCAGTACATGGAGCTCGGGCCCACGGGCTCTCCGAGCGAGGTCGCGCCGGTCGTGAAGTCGCTGACGTATGGATCGTGCTGCGCCAACAATGGCCCGACCGCGGCGAATACGACGAGCACGACCACCAGCCACACGCCGACCCGCGCTCCGCGGTTCTTCCAGAAGCGACGCCTGGCGCGCGCGTCGAGGATGCGAATCAAGAGCGCCTCGCGGACAGGAACTCGAGCACCATCGCGCCAAAACGTTCTGGCATTTCTTCGGGTGGTGAGTGCCCGCAATCGAGCAGCTCGAGGCGTGCGTTCGGCAGAGCGCGAACGAGCCTCTTGGCGAGGGCTGCGGGTGCGAGCACGTCCTTTCGTCCCCAAACGACGAGCGCAGGGCACCCAACGCGTCCGAGCCTCGCCTCGAGCGTGCGCGTGTCGAGCAAGGCTCCCAGCGCTGCTCCAGCGGCCTCTCGCGCTGCGGGAGCGTTGAACGCGTCGAAGAGCGTGTCGAGACGCGCCGCAGTTGGGGCTCCCGACGCAAACACGTCGCGACGAAAGTGCCACGCGAGAGCCCGACGACCATAGAGCTGCTTGAACACGAGCGGGCCGACGATGGGCAACGCAGCAGCACGAGCAAACGCGATGGGACGGCTGCCGAATAGGGGTGGAGATACGAGAACGACGCTGCGGGCCATCGAAGGATGCCGTTCGGCGAGGGCGATGGCGATGGCAGCACCCAGGCCATGCCCACACACGTGAAGAGGTGCGGCATCGAACGCTCCCGCGACGTCGACGAGCGCATCGGCGAAACGGTCGAAATCATACCCGAATCGTGCCGGGGTCGGCTTTTCACTCTCCCCGAACCCAGGCAAGTCCACCGAGAGGACGCGAAAGCGCGTGGCGAGGGTTCCCTCGACGGCGGCCCATTCAGCGTGGTCCGAGAGAAAGTCGTGGATGAGCAGGATGGGCCGGCCATCGCCGACCTCGGCGACACGTATGCGCGCGCTCTTGCAGACTACGTCCCGTGCCCTTGGCGCTGCGTCGTCGCGCCTCACGTCCGGCATCGAGTCCACGGCGGGCGAGCCTAGAGCGCATCAGGCACTCCGTCGAGCGGCCAAAAAAGCAAGCATGGGTGTCCTTCACGTTCGCCTGAAGCGAGCGAGCGCGGGTGCGGCTTCTGTGTGTGCAGAGTGCATCCGTCACCCTTGACCGCGGTCCGACGAATGTTTGCGCAATACATACGGATGGACACACAATGGAATACACGCACGCCATTCAGCCATGGAAACGTGCTCGAAACACACGGAAAGGCCGAATGAGCCATTCTTGTGTGACATTGATTGTCAGCTGATGGAGCTAACCGTTCAGAAACGCTTCCATCGATGGACAACGCAAAATAAACGGCTCAGATGGATTGACGAGAATCTTTTGAGTAGAATAGAGTCGCGAACGTCTTGCAAAGCTGGCCGAAGCGCCCCCAAGCCTCCGCGGTAGTCTCGCGGAACCAAACCTGGGTGCGCTGACGTGAGTGATGCAAGCCGCGTTCGCCGAGGGCTTCATGCGCAGCGAACGCGGACGGCGAAAGGCGGCAGTAGTGGGCGGAGTTGGAGAAGTTGGGCCGCTCCAGGTTTCGGGGAAACCCGAGGCTTCCGGACGTCAGAAGGGGCCCGAAGTGTTCACCGACGACGAGCTCGGTCGCATCGAGCGCGAGCACGTCGAAGGGGTCACGTCGGAGTATGTCGTCGATCTATTCACGCGAAGAGGCCTCCGCTTCACAGAGGCCAGCCTTCGCAAGTACGTGCAACTCGGTCTTTTGCCGAGAAGCCGTCGGGTCGCGATTTCTGGGACGCAGCGAGGGTCGCAGGGGCTTTATCCCGCCACCATCGTCAGACGCATTCAGCACCTGAAGTCGATGCTGGTTCACTACACCATCGAAGAGATTCAAAGAGAGTTTCTGTTCGTTCGCGGGGACATCGAGGAGCTGGAAGGGTCCCTCGAGCGTGTCTTTGCGGCGCTTGCTTCGGCGGTGAAACCACGAGGCGACGTCCACGAAGCGCACAGCCGCGCAGTGCTTAGAGAGCTTACGGAGGCGAGGACAGTGGCAGCAGAGCTCATGGCAAAGCTGTCCAGCGTGGAGACCCGGTTGACGATGCGTGCACGGCTAGAAGCGCCATCACGCAAAGACGTCGGGTAGCGCGCACAGAAGACCGAGTCGCGGCGATCGCGACTCGCATGGATGGGGCGATGTAGCCGTGTGTGGGACCAGGCGGGCCCACGCGGTGATCGGCAGAGCTCCATTCGAAACGCGCACGACTTGGGAGGTCAGCGATGGCAACAATCGACGAAAACCAAGGCGCTGATGACGGCATGGGCCGCGTAGCGGAAATCGGACACGCGGAGCCACAGACCGACGGAGCGCTTGCGCTCGCAGTCGTACCTGAGGTCGAGGAGAGCGGCGAAATCGTCACGAGGGAGCAGCGCCGCTCGCGGCGCAAGCGCGACGTGCGCGCAAGGACGATCAGCGTCAAGCGCATGACGAAGCGCGAGCTCGAGCTCGGACGGCTCCTATACCCCGATGTCGAGGGAATCGAGCGGCCCGTGGAGCGCGCCGATTGCCAAGGAGGCGAGCGGCCGTGCCCGTTCGTGTCTTGCAAACATCATCTCTACTTGGACGTGTCGGCGCGGACCGGAGCGATCAAGCTGAACTTCCCCGATCTCGAAGTGTGGGAGATGAACGAGACGTGCGCGCTCGACGTCGCGGACCGTGGTGGTGCGACGCTCGAAGAAGTGGGCGCGATCATGAACCTCACGCGCGAGCGTATTCGTCAGGTCGAGGTCAAAGGCCTCGCCAAGCTGCAGGCGCTGCGCGATATGGCCGCGCTGCGCGACTACGTCGACGAGGGGCCGATTGGCAAACGTCGCCTACCGATTCTGGTGGCGGACGATGACGAAGAGACCGAGACGGTCGACCTCGATGAAGACGACGACGACGACCTCGCGATCGTGGTCAAGATCCCCGACGCTCCTCCACTGGATGTGGCCGTAGCCGTGGCCGAGTTCGACGTTGAGGCGTTCGCCGAAGCCGACATCATCGACTGAGTGTTGACGCAGGCGCGCGGAGCCAGTACCGCCGCGCGCATGCCGGTTCGCACTGCGCTCGTTTCCGTCTCCGACAAGAGCAAGCTCATACCGTTCGTCCGCGGGCTCACGGAGCGCGGCATCGCCATCCTTTCGAGCGGCGGTACGGCCAAGGCGCTATCCGCTGAGGGGATCGCGGTCGAGACCGTCGAGAGCTACACGGGCTCACCCGAGGTGATGGATGGGCGCGTCAAGACGCTTCACCCACGCGTACACGGCGGCATCCTGTCCCGTGGTGAGCGCGACCAGGGCGATCTCGAACGGCTCGGGGCGCGGGCGATCGATCTCGTCGTCGTGAACTTGTATCCATTCGAGACGGTCGCGGCGAATCCTCAGTCGACGCACGAAGACATCGTCGAGAACATCGACATTGGTGGTCCATCGATGGTGCGGTCGGCCGCGAAGAATCACGCGCGCGTCGCCATCGTGTGCGATCCGGCCGACTACGATCGCGTGCTCGCAGAGATCCGCGAGAGCGGCGACGTGAGCGCGAAGACGCGCGCTGCCCTTGCGGCAAAAGCGTTCGCCCACACCGCGGCCTACGACGCGGCCATCAGCGGCTATCTCTCGGCGCCGACCCGCGGCGAGCTTCCTCGGTACCTCACGTTGCCGTTCGAGAAAGCTTATGGCCTTCGGTATGGAGAGAATCCACATCAGCGGGGTGCCTTCTTCGTCGAACGCAACGCACCCGCTGGATCGCTCGCGCGCGCCGAGAGCCTTGGTGCGGGTGGCAAGGAGCTATCGTTCAACAACCTCGTCGATGTCGAGGCTGCGCTCGACGCGGTTCGTGAGCTCGAGGGACCCGCTGCGGTGGTGGTCAAGCATACGAATCCGTGCGGTGTCGCAGTCGCTGAGGATCTCGCAACGGCGTACCTGCGGGCCCGTGATGCCGATCCACTCTCGGCGTTTGGCGGCATCGTCGCGCTCAATCGTGAGGTCGATGTGGCGACGGCAAGAACGCTCGCCGAGACGTTCCTCGAGTGCGTGGTCGCGCCGAGCTTCGCAAAGGATGCGCTCGACGTGCTCAGGCAAAAAAAGAATCTCCGCTTGCTCGCGACAGGTGCCTGGCTCGATGCCAAGCACGACGCGCTTCAATACAAGCGCGTGGGCGGTGGCCTCGTCGTGCAAACGCGCGACGCGACAGCGGCAAGCGAGGTGACGGGCGGCAAGATCGTGAGCAAGAGGGCGCCTTCGAAGGACGAGTTGGCCACGCTCGAGTTTGCCTGGCGTGTCTGCAAGCACGTCAAGTCGAACGCCATCGTCCTCGCGCGGAGTGCGGGCGGGTCGTTTCGCACGGTCGGCGTCGGGGCGGGCCAGATGTCTCGCGTCATCTCGGTGCAAATTGCTTGCGAGAAGGCCGGCGACGCCGCGCGGGGGAGCGTGCTCGCTTCGGATGCCTTCTTTCCGTTTCCGGATGGGGTCGAAGCCGCCGGCAAGCGGGGTATTACGGCGATCGCTCAACCCGGCGGAAGTGTGAAGGATCCCGAGGTCATCGCGGCAGCCGATGCGTTGGGCATGGCGATGGTCATGACGGGCGTGCGGCACTTCCGGCATTAGCCCTTAACTTGGCCCACTTGAATAAGTCATGGCACCGGTGGGACCATGACGACCGAGTCGTGCAGCGTCTGCGGGACTGCGTTCGAAATGCAGTTTCGTTTTCAGATGGAGGCCCGCGATGGCGGGCACACGTTCTTCTGCTCACAAAGGTGCCAAGCAGCGAGCGTGAGTGACGGTGTCGAATGCGACGTGTGTAACACGCGCTTTCGCGTCGACCTCGTCGCACAGGTGGTGCGCGTCTCGGGGGAGCGCCGCTATGCGTGCAGTGAGGTGTGTCGCGCGCGACTGCTCGCTGCCGAAGTACGCGCGCCGACGCCGGCGTTCGATGAGCCCTGCGCGATTCCACCCGTGCTTCGTCCGCGACGGGCGACGCTCAGGCGCATCGCCGTCTTCAACCACAAGGGCGGCACTGGCAAGACGACGACATGCGTCACCGTCGCGGCGGGCCTGGCCGCGAGGGGCTTGCGTGTCCTCGTCGTCGACACGGACTCGCAAGGCAACGTGGCCCATTCGCTCGGCATCAAGCCCGAGCGGAGCCTCTACCACGTGCTCGTGATGGGGCTTGCCCCGCGCGCGGCGGCCGTGAACGTGCGGCCGAACCTCGACGTCATCGCGGCGAACGAGACGCTGGCGGCCGCGGAGCTCTACCTCGCGGGTCGACAGAACCGCGATCGCATCCTTCGTGACCGGCTCGAGCAGACCACCGACTACGACGTGGTGCTCCTCGACTGCTCACCGTCCCTTTCACTGCTCAATCAAAACGCGCTCGTCTTCGCCGATGGCGTTCTCGTCCCCGTTGCGTGCGACTTCCTGTCGCTCGTTGGCGTGCGGCAGGTCCTCAAGACCGTCAAGAACGTCAACGCGTTGCTCCATCACCCCGTGCAGATTTGGGGTGTGCTGCCGACCTTCTACGACTCCCGCGCCCGCATCTGTCGTGACGCGCTCGAGACGCTCCAGACGCGCTTCGGCGACCGTTGCCTCGACCCCATCCGGCAAGCCACGCGCGTGAAAGAAGCCCCGGCCTCCTCGAAGACGCTCTTCGAGCACGCCCCCGACTCTCACGCCGCGCTCGATTACGAGCGCGTCGTCGACCGCATCATCACGGGTCACGTCGCTCAATCCGCGACGTCAGTCCCGATGGCAGCAACCGCGTAGGAACCCATGGCACAAGACGAAAGCTTTGCAGCGAGATCGGGTATCGATGCCGACGAGGTCGAAGGCGTTCTCTCCGGCCGTTTCTATCGAGATGGTACGCACGTCGAGCCCAAAACCGAAGGCAAGCCCACGCATTACAAAGTCATCTGCATCTCGATGTACACGAAGGACCTCGAGCGCCTCGACGAGCTCGTCAGCGAGCTCAAGGGGCGCGGGTTGACGAAGGCGAATCGCAGCGCGCTCATTCGTGCGGCCCTCGAGCAGGTGGATCTCGATCGCGTTCCTCGCGGGATGTA
>Ga0302325_10026877_pt1 | contig 11946 bp, 5 predicted proteins | sample Palsa_T0_2_FD_201948 | JGI IMG/M metagenome (GOLD analysis project Ga0302325, IMG submission 201948) | Peat permafrost microbial communities from Stordalen Mire near Abisko, Sweden - Palsa_T0_2 | ecosystem: Environmental > Terrestrial > Soil > Palsa > Peat permafrost | place: Sweden: Abisko... | reverse complement strand
GAAAACCGGCGTCGCCACCACCGCGGAACGTGTGGACTTCGCCCTCCGCCAGGGCAACGGCAACTCGATCGGAGCCACCTACGACTCAGCCAAAGGCCATCTGATCCTCGATCACGCCGTCGAACTGCACGCCGAGCGAAACACGGTACATGGGGACGCCGGGCCTGTTACCGTCCATGCCACCCATGCCGATTTCGAGCGCACCGACGACCTCTGCCAGTTGACTCAGGCCCAGGCCGAGTACACAGGAGGCACCGCTCAAACGGCCAATGCGCTGATCCATTTTCGTCCCGATGGCTCCGTGATCCGGCTCGATGGCTCCGGCGGCGTCGATCTGAAGACGACCACAGGCAGCCATGTCACAGCGCCCACCGGCTCGCTTGACTTTGACGAGCACAACCACCCGAGCCATGGTCTGTTGCAGGGCGGCGCGACTCTCGATATGAATCAGCCCAACCGCCAGGTGCATGGAACCTCGCCCACGGCGCGGCTGCTCTTTGACGGCGAAGGCCAACTGAGCCAGGCGCACATGGAGCAGGGCGTGATCTTCAACTCCCAACAGCAGATCACCACCGCCAAGGGAGTCTCCGAGCAGGTCCGGCGCACATGGAAATCGCAGATCGCGGATGTAGCCTTCGCCCCATCGTCGCCTGCGGCAAGCAGCAAAGCTGGAGGTAAGCCAGGCCAGAAGCCAAGCCAGCAAACAGTGCAGCAAGCAAGCCAGAACCATGCCCAGGGCAGCGTCGAAGCCCGCACCATTCACGGCTATGGTGGGGTAGTCATTACCTCTGAAACCAACGCCGGCGGTGTCGTCACGCCTTCCAGGCTCGCCGCCGATACTGTTGTCGCCGAACTGGCTCCGGGCTCCGTCTTATCCAGCCTGGTCGGCACCGGCCATGCAGCTTTTGAGCAGCGCACCGCCGAGGGAGTTCACCAGACCAGCAACTCAGATTCTCTGGATGTTCGCTTCGCTCCAGCTACAGAGTCTTCGAACGCCCAAATCTCGGCCAATGCAACCGCAAGCGCCAAAGCAGCTACCGGCGGAGCGGATATATCTTCGATCGTTCAAATAGGCCATGTCGTCCTGGTGCAGGATCCCGCACCTCCTCGTCCCGGCCACGCCGCGCAAGCCCAGATTCGCGCCACGGCCAACCGCTCCGATTACGACGGCCAAACCCAGCTTCTGCATCTCACTGGAAGCCCGCGCGTCCGTGACGGCGCGCTGGATATGACCGCCGATCAAATTGACTTCGCTCGCGCCACCGGAGACGCATTCGCGCACGGAGACGTGAGAGCGAGCTGGAGCGACACCGGGAACCAATCGACCTCTTCGGCAGCATCCGCATCAGCGCCGCCCGGCTCCGGGCTTCTGGCAGGCAACGGCGGTCCGGGTGGCAACGGTCCCATCCACGCCATCGCCGCCGAGGCGGAGTTGCACCAGTCCACCGAGGAAATAATTTTCAAAGCCGCATCTCCATCGTCAAAGACCCCGGCGGCCAATCTGCCGCGGCTGTGGCAGGCGGCAAACTCAGTCTCAGCCCCGCTGATCATTCTGAACCGGCAAAAACAGACACTGACCGCGCAAGCCGGCGGCCCGGCAACTCCAGTGCGTACAGTGCTGCTCAGCAACCCGGCTCCGAAATCCAACCCAAATACGGCTGAAACCAAGACTGAACCAACCAAGACAGGGAAAAAGTCCAAATCCAGCACGCCATCTGTCATCCGGGTGCGCAGCGGGGACTTGCACTACTCTGAGGCCGAGCGCCTGGCGTTGTTCCATAGTGGCTCCGTCGGTAGCGTTACCGCCGAGACCACCGACACCGGCGGCACTGCCACAGTCGTTTCGCAGGATACCGAAGTCAGATTGCTGCCCGCGGGCGTCCACGCCAATCCCCAAAATGCAAGGCCGAATGCAGCATCGGCACACGGAACCGCTGCTGCGAACTCACCATCCCCGGCCACTTCCTCACCGAATACCTCTGTCGATCAGCTGACCGCCACCGGCCATGTCACCATCGATTGGCCAGATCGCAAAGGAACAGGAGAAAAGCTGGTTTACCTCAGCGAAGACGGCACCTACACTCTCACCGGCACCGCCGCGGCGCCGCCACGCATGACAGACCAGGCGCGGAGCACAGTAACCGGCAGCGCGTTGATTTACCATAGCCGCGATGATAGCGTCACCGTCGAGGGCGACGGGGCAAAGACAGTAACGGACACGCGATCCAAGAAATAATGGGGAAATAGCGCGTCCAAAACTCGCAAGTTTCACCTTCTGGATGGGAATGCAGACACTCAGCGCCGAGGGAATCGGCAAATCCTATGGCGGTCGTCAGGTCGTTCGCGATGTAAGCATCAACATATCTCGCGGAGAAGTCGTCGGCCTGCTCGGACCCAACGGCGCCGGAAAAACCACCAGCTTCTACATGATCGTGGGCCTGGTCGTACCGGAGTCGGGCCGTGTGCTCGTCGACGAAACCGAGATCACCCGCGTTCCCATGTACCTCCGCGCGCGCAACCACGGCATCAGCTACCTGCCTCAGGAGCCATCCGTCTTCCGCAAGCTCACCGTAGAGGACAACATCATGGCTGTCCTCGAAGCCCAGCCCATTCCCGACCAGGAACGCCGCGTCCGCACCGAGCGCCTCATCCAGCAGCTCAATCTGCGTCATATCCGCACCACGAAAGGCTACGCGCTCTCCGGCGGCGAGAGGCGTCGTGTCGAGATTGCACGCTGCCTCTGCATCCAGCCCAGCTTTTTGCTGCTCGACGAGCCTTTCAGCGGCATCGATCCAATCGCCGTGCTCGATTTGCAGAAAATAATCTTCGACCTCAAATCCAGCGGCATCGGCATCCTTATCACCGATCACAACGTCCGCGAGACGCTTTCCGTAACCGACCGGGCCTACATCATCGCCGAAGGAAAAATATTTCGTACCGGAACCCCCCACCAGCTTGGAAACGACCCCGAGGTGCGCCGCGTCTATCTGGGGGAGGGTTTTTCACTGGATTAGGCGAAACGTACCGCGGTTTTTCCCGGAATGGCTCCTGCCCAATTCGGTAAACATGTCCCGAAGCAGGACAACTTCCTCCGCGCTGCGTTGGCAAGAGATTTACACTGATCTGGCACCACCTATTTAATGAATAGGGGATACTCTCAGGAAGACAGCCATGCCACTGTTGCAGCCCAGACTGAATCTGAAGGTTTCGCAACGCCAGATCCTCACCCCAGGACTGATGCAGATGGTGAGCGTTCTGGCTCTGAACAAGCTGGAACTGACCGAGATGATCAACGCCGAGATGGTGGAGAATCCGGTTCTCGAAGAAATTGACGAGACCGTTCCCTCGCTGGACGAAATTGGCGGCCGCGAGGCAATGCGCGAACGGGTCGTCGAAGAAGCCCCGGTAACGCCAAAAGACCCCTTTGAAGAAATCGATTTCGGCTCTTATTTTCAGGACTATCTGGACCCCGGCTTCCGCACCAGCCAGGAGTACGAGGAGCTGGATAAACCCTCCTTCGAGCAGTTCCTGTCTCAGCCCACAACTCTCACCGACCACCTGCTCTGGCAGTTGGGTTCGTTGGGGGCCTCGACCCTGGACCCGAAATTGCGTGAAGCTGCGGAGTTTCTGATCGGCAATCTGGATGAAGACGGCTACCTGGGCGCCCCGCTCGAAGAGCTGGCTCAGGTTTTTGAGTCCCAGGTTCCTCAAAGCCAGACCGCGACCGGAGTCGAAGATTCGCAACAGTCTTCGTTGGAGCGGATGCGCGCGGCGCTCTGCGTTATACAGCATCTGGACCCGTCCGGTATCGGCGCAGTTGATTTGCGTGATTGCCTGTTTATTCAGCTCGACGCGCAGTTGCACGAACTCGAACTTGTCTTCGCCCGGCACCCGGAAGAGATCCCGCAGCCGCCTCTTCATGACGAGGTGGTAGATCTCGCCGCCAGTGCCAACGGCAGCCACGTTTCGCATCTGGAGAGCGATTGCGAAGGCGCGAGCGAATTCATCTCCGAGCTGAGCTCCAGCCACAATTCAAATCGAAGTTCGTATTCGAATCCCCATCACGGTCTGCATGCCGAGGCGGAGGCTGTCCTTGGCGACCGGCGTCAAACTTTTGCAACCGCCAAGCGAATCGTGCAAGGTCACCTTGCCTTGTTACAGAAGCGCGATTTGAAGGAGATCTCCCGCGCGGTCAATCGCCCGGTCGGAGAAGTAAGCACGGCAGTCGATCTGATCCGCACCCTCGATCCCAGGCCTGGCCGGCGCTATAACCGCGAGCAGACGCGCCTCATCGAGCCGGACGTGGCCTTCGTCAAGCGCGGCGACACCTGGGTCGTCGCCATGAATGAAGAGGACATGCCGACTCTGCGTCTCAGTCAGCGTTATCGCCGCATGCTGGTCGCCGAAAACACCGATAAGGAAGTCAAAGACTACGTCAAGGAACGCTTCCGCTCGGCAATGCAGTTGATGCGCAACATCGCTCAGCGCAAGAGCACCATCCTGCGGACCTGTGAGGTAATTGTCCGCCGTCAGCAGGAGTTCCTCGACGTCGGCATCGAAGCCTTGCGCCCCATGATGATCAAAGAAGTCGCGGAAGAAATCGGCGTACATCCTTCGACCGTAAGCCGCGCCGTAGCCAACAAATACGCGCACACTCCTCAGGGTGTCATCGAACTACGCTTCTTCTTCTCCGAGGGCGCCAACGGCCCCGAGGGCGCGGATACACCGCTGGTCGTTCTCAAGCGCATAGTTCGCAAGCTGATTGAAGAAGAGGATGCTCGCCATCCGCTCACCGACGATCAACTAGCCGCTATGCTGCAAGGGAAGGGAATCCAGGTGACCCGCCGCACCGTGGCCAAGTACCGCGAAGATCTCCACATCCCATCGACCCACCAGCGCCGTCGCCGTGAAGCCTGAGGATTTCAGCCCCTCGCGTCCGTTTACTACCTACTAAATACCGATTCCATGCTGGCGCAGGCCGCCGCAATGCCGCATACTGATGTCTCAAATCCGCTGGAAATGAGACCACTCTGTTTGAAGTTCAGCCCGATTCGCGTGCTCGCCTTTTTTGTTGCCACAGTCCTCGGAGCCGGGCGCATGGATGCGCAGCAGCAGCCGAACACCAACGCAATCTACCATCAGCTGCGCACGCTTCAGCCAGGCTCGGTAACGGTGCCCGTCGAAAACCTCACCCTCAAGCGTGACGCCGCCGTCTTCACCTTCATTCACGGGGAAATCACCTTCTATGGCGAAGTCAACGGCAAGGTCACCGGTGCTGTCTTCGGCGGTACAGGGCACTTCCATCTCACGCCACCCAATGCTACCGAGAAGCACAGCCTCGAAATCCTCACCAAGAGGCCGGAGTTCGACGAGGATTTTTCGCAGGCGATCCTGCGCTTTACCGACGGCGCCGATAGCGAGCTTCGGCGGGGAGCGACCGCTTCAACGCTGACCCATGGCACATCTTTGGAGCGCGAGCTGGTGCAGGCAGCAATGGAGTTCCACACCTTTCAGCGCGAGCACCTCTTCGAGAACATCGACCTGCGCCTGCTGGAAGATGTGCTGAACCCCGCGCCCGTCCCTGCAGGAGGCGGCTTCTTCCTCGCGGCCATCAAGGGTCATACCAATCCGCACATTCTCTTTGAGATCGACCCCCACGGGGCGCCAGTGGTCGCTCCGGAAGAGGTACGCCTGAGCATCTGGAACCCGTGGGGCTGGAGTTATCCCTGCGCCTTCCATCTTGCCGCTGAATACGTCAACGGCACAGCCAGCGGAAGGCAGCAGAACTTCACCCTCAAGGTCGATAGCGAAGAGCTCGAAACCTCCATCGAGAAGAACGGCTTCCTCGGCGGCAACGCTGCTGTTCACCTGCACGCCGTGGTGGATGGAGTTGCCGTGGTGCCTCTGACGCTCTTTCCGACGCTGCGCGTAAGCAAGGCCGAAGGCGAGCACGGCGAGGTGCTCGACTTCATCCAGGAGAAGAAAGAAGAAGACTCCGATTTCGCAGTTGTTCTCGCGCATCCGCTGAAGCAGGGGGAATTCGCGACCGTCCACATTACCTACGGCGGCAAAGATGCGGTAATCAATGAGGGAACCGATAACTACAACCCTATCGCCCGCGAAAGCTGGTTCCCCAACGGGGGCACCGGCTTCGGCAGTTACGCGATCTACAAAATGCGCTTTCATGTGCCCAAAGAGGTGCAGCTCATCGCCACTGGAAACAAAATCAGCGACACCGTAGACGGCCGAGTCCACACTTCAGACTGGGAGACGAAGATGCCGCTGCCGGTTGTCGGCTTCCATCTAGGCAACTTCGCCGAAAAAGATGAGAAGACCCCGCTCGGCCTGCCTGTCGCAGCGTACGCGAACCAGGATCTGCCCGACTGGGCGGCGGTAATAAGCAGGGGAGGTGGTCCCGTCGGCACCATGAGCACCAAATCCGCGCTGCCAGTCGAAGTCTCCGAAGGCCGCGCCGCCGCCCAGATCTACGAGGACTACTTCGGGAGGCTCTCCTTCGACCATCTCGCGCTGACTCAGCAGCCGGCCTGCAATTACGGCCAGAGCTGGCCCATGCTCGTCTACCTGCCCATCTGCGGCTTTTGGGACACGACAGTCCAGCACGTGCTAGGCCTGAATCCCGCAGATCCTTATTGGAAGGTCGTCACCGCCCACGAAGTCGCACATCAATGGTGGGGCCACACCGTGGGCTTTCAGAGCTATCGCGACCAGTGGATGAGCGAGGGATTCGCCAATGCGTCCGCCGCCATCTTCCTGCAGTCCACCCGCAAGAACAACAACGATTTCCGCGACTTCTGGCATCAGCTCAAGCGGCAGTTGACCGAGAGGAATGCAGACGGCTTCCGTCCCATCGATGTCGGGCCCGTCACCATGGGCATCCGGCTCAGCTCACCCAAAACCGGCTGGAGCGTCTACCAGAACCTGGTCTACCCCAAGGGCGCCTACATCCTGCACATGGTGCGAATGATGATGTGGTCTCCCAAGGGCGGCGACGATGCCTTTCGCGCCATGATGCACGATTTTGTGGACACATACCGGCTGAAAGTGGCGACTACGGAAGATTTCAAGGCCATGGTCGAGAAGCACATGACCTCAGGCATGGACCTCGACCGCAATCACAAGATGGATTGGTTCTTCAATGAGTATGTCTACGGCACCGACCTGCCGCAACTCCACTTCGAAAGCCAGTTGAAATCGAATAGCGACGCCGGAAACCTGTATTTCAAACTTACCCAATCCGGCGTCCCGGATAGCTTCAAGATGATCGTCCCCATCTATATCGAGTTATCCGATGGCCGAATCCTGCGGCTGGGCACCGTGAACATGGCCGGCAACTCAACCACAGAGAGAAAGGTTCCCCTCGAAAAGCCGCCCGTCCCCATCAAGCGAGTCATGATCGACTATCTGCAAGACGTCCTCGCCGTGGAGAATTAGACTTACTCGCTCCTGACCCCAAAACGCATAGTCCGGTAATCGAAGGTATAACTCTTCAACTCATCCAGCGCATCCATGCCCAGCGTTCCATAAGTGTCGTCGATAGCGGCGGCGTCAAGCGGCTGCGTAAGCACCTGCACATAGTGAAAAGTCGCAGCCGTATCTCCGATCGTCAAAGTCACTGAGTCAGCGATATACGCAGGCGCAGGCGCCTTGTTCTGCACGCCAGGCACGCTAAGCAACTGCATCTTTTTATCCGCAAAGTCGGCAGAATGCTCGGCATAGTACCGCGAAGTCAGATAGGTCTGCTGTCCGCCCGCATCCACCACAAACATCCGCTCATCTTCAGGATTAGTCCCTTTACCCAGCGCCGCCAGGATCCGGTCTCCATCCAGAAAAAACCGTGCACCGCGAGTCAGGCGCTCGCCCTTGTCGCCTGGTTGCACCTCAATGCGCGCGTCTGAAGTAACCGTGATACTTCCCAGTGCGGAGACAGCTGGATACCCCAGCACCCCGCGCACCTGATACTTCGATTTTGGAAAGTAGTAATCTGCATCCTCAAACACAAACGCCGTCATGTTGCGAAAAGTCACCGTGCCCAGCGTAAATCGCGGTATCAACGTCGCATGAACCAGCATCGGCCGCCCGGTAATCGTATCGACGGTCGCCGCCTCATCGGAAATCTTCAACCCGATCTCTTTAGCTGTCGACCGGGAGATCAGGTTGAAGGGCGCAGTAGGATCCAGCATCCAATCATGCGACTGCGCATCGATGAACACAGGAACATCGGTCAACCCGAGAGCATCGCGATCATAAGGCAGCGCAAACGGCTCGCCCGGCTCAACCGTCATTGGCGGATGCGAAGCCACCAGCGGCAGCAGCTTCAGCGGCAGCTCGATTTCAGCCCGTTCATCGGGCGTCAGTATGTTGCCAACCCGGGAGTTGAGCTTCTCATAAGCCTCCGCAGCCTTGGCCCAATCGCCCGCGCGCAGGTAATCCTCGGCCAGCGACTTGCGCAACAGCTTTTCCTCCACTGTAGGCACGTCGGACTTAAGTTGCTCCACGAGCGGCTCCAGCAGTCGAATCGACTCCTGCGGCTTGTTCTCGCGGTTCGCCAGAACGCCGTGAAACAGCTGCGACTGCTCCGGCTTCAGCTTGGCAGGACCATCGGCGGCATCATCTGAATCCTGAAGCAGTTTTTCCGTTTCCAGAAGCTGGTGATCGGCCAGCAGCGAGCCAAGCCTGTTCATCAGATACTGCACGCTTCCACTGCCCACCAAAGACCCGGTTTGCACCTGTGCTCCCGAGCCGGGTTGCTGAATAGGCTTCTGGTCCGTTTGTGTCTGGCCGTTCTGCGCGGGGTCATTCCCGGCTGGCTGGGCAGACTCCTGTCCCACTGCAAACTCCGCCGTCGCAATCAGCAGAAACGCGCCCGCAAAACAGGAAATTGCGCGCAGCTTCGTTCGCTTCCACCCACCAGCCATAGCAATGAACTTACCAGATGGACCCCAACCCGTTCTGGCCTGTCAGGGTAATTGCGTGCACGGAAAACGAGGCTTCGATTGCCGAAAAGCGAACAAAAAAGGCCGAAAACCGGGGGTGGGTATTTTTTCAGGACCCATCTCCAATTTAATGAATAACTTGCGATCTATTTTCGGTGCTCGTATGGCGCGATTAGCCGGTGACATGCAACACTTCCGCGCACATCATTGCTGCGACTGGATGCCAAATCTGCGGTGAGAGTGAGGATGACTGAGAATGCGGCCGGGGTGTGGACCTCCCAGCTACATATCTGTTCTACGCCAAACGGGGTTAATTCCACGCAAACGGGGCGAGACGCTGGAATGGACAGGCCCGCATCGGTTTGGCGGACGGTTTGGCAGACCTTGCCTCAGGTTCTTGCACGTTCATCCGATTGACCTGGCTGTATTCCCCGGTCTGAGACTCACTTTATGCTCGTCCCGGTACACTTAAGACAGTCATGAAGCGAAGAATGATCGAGCATTACGAGATTCTCCGCCGCCTGGGAGCAGGCGGCAGCGGCGTCGTGTACCTTGCAAACGACACCCTGCTCACCCGCCCCGTCGTTCTCAAAATCCTCCGCCGCGGATTGCTCACCCAAGGCCAGATGCGCTCCACGGTGCTCCGCGAAGCGCGTCTCGCCTCAGCTATCGAGCACCCTAACGTCTGCGCCATCTACGAGGTAGGCGAAACCGGCGAAGAAGCCTACATCGTCATGCAGTTCGTTCCCGGCCAATCCCTCGACACCCTGATCGCTCGCGGACCGGCCAATATCCAACTGGTCCTCTCCGTCGGCATCCAGATCGCCGACGGACTTCAGGCTGCGCATGGTCTCGGCATCTTCCACCGCGACCTCAAGCCGCAAAATGTGATGCTCACGGACGGCGGCCAGGTCAAGATCCTCGACATCGGCCTCGCCCGCCGCCTGCATCCAGAAGAAGCCGGCTTCGACCCCTCCAAGCCAGCCGTAGCCCGCTCCGCTTCAATGGCCGAAACCTACACCGCGCGCGGCGGCACCATCCGATATATGGCCCCCGAGCAGTTCGTCACCGGCCAATCCAGCGTCCAATCCGACATCTGGGCGCTCGGCGTCCTGCTGTACGAACTCACCAGCGGACGCCATCCCTTTGCCCGCCCAGATGCTGAAGATTTCCAGGTCATCCGCGCCATCCAGTTCTCCGACGCACCCGACCTCGACCAGATCGTCCCCGGCGTCTCCGTCGAACTCAAGAGCGTGATCTCCGTCTGTCTGGAGAAGAACCCAGCCATGCGCTACTCCTCCGCCGGCGAGGTGCGTGAGGCCCTCAAGACCATCATGAAGGCCATGCAGCTTGAAACCGGCGGAATTCCAGGCGACGCAGCCGCCAACCTAGTCACCACCGGCCCTGAGGCGGAAAAGCGCTCCACCAGCTTCCTGTCGATGCTCGCCGAACGCTTTCGCGAGTCCACGCCTGAAGCCGCACGCCAAAATTCAGTCGTAGTCCTGCCTTTCAACAACCTCGGCACAACGGCCGTAGCCCCGCTCTACGGCTTTGCCCTGGCAGACGCCATCGCCGCGCGCCTCGCCCGCATTCCGTCGATCGTCGTGCGCCCATCCAGCTCCCTCATGAGCCTCCCAACAGCGCAAATGGACCCGCTCGACATCGGCCAGCGGCTCTTGGTAACGCACGTCCTCGCCGGCAACTTCATCCGCTCCGAGCAGGGCTTTGATCTCAACTGGCAACTGCTCGACGTAGCCGCGCAAAGCGTCCGCTCCGGCGGCACCATCAGCGTCGCATCCTTCGATTTGATCGCGGTTCAGAACGAAATCTCCAACGAAGTCTTCGCCGTCCTGCAAGGCATAGGCGGCGTGGACAATCGCAACTCGCAATCTGAACCAGGCCGCTCCGGCGCACGCACCACCCAACGCGACGGCTCGCTCCCCGATCTCGTCTCAGAGGAATATCTGCAAGCCCGCGCGCTGCTCAGCTCCTTCATGACCCGCACCGGCTCCCGCGCCGACCTCGACCGAGCCCGAACCTTCTTTGAAAACGTCACCACCAGCGACCCGGAGTTCGCCGCTGGCTGGGCCGGCCTGGGCATCGCCGAATTGCAGTATGTGCGCCACGGCTTCGGCGGCCAGATCCACGTCATGACTGCGCGCCGCGCCTTTGACCTCGCATACAAGCTCGATCCCGGTTCCGTGGAGGCCAACCTCTATCGCATCTACATGCTGCTCTCGCGCGGCGAAAAAGAGTCAGCACGCCACGGCATCGCCAACCTGCTCAGCTCGGCTGCCAATGACTGGAACGTCCACATGGTTGCCGGCATAACGTTGCGTATCGACGGCATGTATGACGAAGCCCTCGCGCAATTCAGCCAGGCGCTCAAATTGAACCCAGCCAACGCCGCGCTGCTCTACAACCACCGCGCCCGCGTATACCATTACCAGAACCAGCTCGAAGTAGCAGGCGACGAGCTAGCCAAAGGCCTCGCGCTTGAGCCGCGTCATCCGCTCCTGCGCACCTCGGCTGGCTACCAGCAGATGCGCATGGGCAACCTGCACTCCGCCATCGAAATCCTCGAAGACGTCATTCATGACGATAACTCCATGCGTATCGCCGTACCCACCCTCGCGCTCTGCTATGTGCAGGTCGGCAACCGAACCCAGGCCGCCGCGCTGCTCAAAGACGACACCCTCGCCGCAGCTGAAGCCGACAGCGAAATGGCCTACCGTCTCGCCTCTTACTTCGCCGTCGAGGGCGACGCCAGCGAAGCGCTGCACTGGCTGCGCCGCGCAATCTACCTGGGCAACGAAAACTATCCATGGTTCGCTAAAAATCCAACATGGAACAACCTGAAAACCAACTCCGATTTCGACCGAATCCTGGAAGATTTGAAGAAAGCCTACCGCAAGAACCAGAAAATCTGGCAGCGTCTGCTGGAGCAGGTCCACAACGAAGGCGAGTAAACGATTCAGAGCTGCAACTCACC
>Ga0302325_10026875_pt1 | contig 11946 bp, 11 predicted proteins | sample Palsa_T0_2_FD_201948 | JGI IMG/M metagenome (GOLD analysis project Ga0302325, IMG submission 201948) | Peat permafrost microbial communities from Stordalen Mire near Abisko, Sweden - Palsa_T0_2 | ecosystem: Environmental > Terrestrial > Soil > Palsa > Peat permafrost | place: Sweden: Abisko... | reverse complement strand
CTTCGTCACCATGGCGAGCGCCGAGGCGGCCAAGACCGCAGAGGTCGCGTTGCGGTCGGCCGACCTGCGGGCGCGACGCCTCGTCGTGAACCTCGCTCACCCCAAGGGCGAGCGGCCGGCCCGCGCCGACGGCGGTGGCGGTGGTTTCTCGGCACCCTTCCAGCCTTCGTTCGGCGGCCCTCCCGCCGGAGGGGGGACTCAGCACCGCAAACCCGCTTCCCCGCACGAAGAGCGCCGCAAGCGCTCGTTCGAAGACGGCGGTGGCCCGAAGAAAAAGGGTCGCGCCGAGCGTGGCGGCGGCGGGGCGGGCAAGGTCGTCGACTACGGCGACGACGACGACAAGTAGCCGCGTGAAACTAGCCCCGTGCCCGCTCCTTGACGAAGCGGCGCATCTACCGTAGTTCTCCCCGCCCCGCTCCAAGAAGGAGCCGATTTTCGGTGCTGCCATGCGTGACCTCATCAAGATGACCTGCGGCAATTGCGGCCGGGCCAACTACACGACGACGAAGAACAAACGGACGATGTCCGAAAAGTTCGAGATCAAGAAGTTCTGCCCCGTGTGCCGAAAGCACCACCCGCACAAAGAAGGCAAGATCTCCAAGGGGTAGACACCCCCGCCGCGTGTGGTAGAAGCGGATGTTCTTGGGTTTCGGGGCTTTTCTCGGAGCCCACCCCAGACCCATTGCGGTGAAGGAGCGACTCCATGATCTTCGACTGGCTTAACGGCCTGTTCTCGAACGATCTTGCGATCGACCTCGGTACCGCAAACACCCTTATCTACGTCAAGGGCAAGGGCATCGTCTCGTGCGAGCCGTCCGTCGTCGCCGTCCAGAAGGACGCGCGGGGCGGCAACAAGGTGCTCGCTGTGGGGCGCGAGGCCAAAGAGATGCTCGGCCGCACGCCGGGCAACATCCGCGCGGTCCGGCCGCTCCGCGACGGCGTCATCGCCGACTTCGAAATCACCGAGGCGATGCTGCGCTACTTCATCGCGCGCGCTCACAGCCGCCGCACGCTGGTCAAACCCCGCATCATCATCTGTGTGCCCTTCGGGATCACCGAGGTCGAGAAGCGCGCGGTCAAAGAGAGCGCGGAGAGCGCAGGGGCCCGCGAGGTCTACCTGATCGAAGAGCCCATGGCCGCGGCGATCGGGGCGGGCCTCCCCATCACCGAGCCGAGCGGCAACATGATCGTCGACATCGGCGGCGGCACGACCGAGGTCGCGGTCATCTCGCTGGCGGGGATCGTGTACTCGCAGAGCGTCCGCGTCGGCGGCGACAAGATGGACGACGCGATCAGCGCGTATCTCAAGCGCAAATACAACCTGGCCATCGGCGAGCAGACGGCCGAGCGCATCAAGATCCAGATCGGCAATGCGTACCCGCTCGAGAAGCAGCTCACGACCGAGGTCAAAGGGCGTGACCTCGTGGCGGGCGTGCCGAAGACCGTCGTCGTGAACAGCGACGAGATCCGCGAGGCGCTCACCGAACCGATCCACGCCATCGTCGAGGCCGTCCTGATGGCGCTCGAAAAGACGCCGCCCGAGCTCGCGGCCGACATCGTCGACAAGGGCGTCGTGCTCACCGGCGGGGGCGCGCTTCTCCGGAACATCGACGTCCTGCTCCGCGAGGAGACGGGCCTGCCCGTGATGGTATGCGACGACCCGATCAGCGCGGTCGTTCTCGGCAGCGGCAAGGCCCTCGACCACATGGAGCTCCTCAAGGAGGTCACGATCGCCTGAGGGCCTCCCTCGGGCGAGGCTCTGCGGCGACGAGGTAGGTGCTGGCCGTGGCCCCCCCCTTCAAGTTCTACCGCGACCTGGTGATCGTCGGCGCACTGCTGGCAATCCCGTTCTTCGTGCTCAAGGCGAACATGAAGTCGCCCGAGAGCCAGAACGCCATGGATCGCGAGATCGTCCGGCTTGCGGCGCCCGTAGAGGTGGCCGTCGCGACGGTCGCGCGCGGAATCAGCGACGTCTGGGACAGCTACGTGTATCTGGTCGACGTGAAGCGAGACAGCGGCCGGCTTTCGTACGACAACGCCCGTCTGCGCGAGCGCGTGCACGCCCTCGAGCAAGCGCAGGTCGAGAACCGACAGCTCAAACGCCTGCTTCAGCTCAAGGACTCGACGCCGGGGGACTCGATCAGCGCGCAGGTCATCGGCAAGGATTCCACGGAGTTCTTCCGGGTGACGCGCGTCGTCCTCGACAAGGGCGCGCGCGACGTCCGGTCCCACATGCCGGTCATCTCTCCCGACGGCGTGGTGGGCTCGGTGCTGCACGTCGCGGGCGACACGGTGGACGTGCAGCTCGCGGTGGACGCAGCCTTCGCGGTGGACGTGGAGGACGAGCGCACTCACGCCCGCGGCTTCGTTCGCGGCACGGGCGACCCGGCGCGCTACGGCTGCAAGGTCGAGATGGTCGACTCGCGCGACGACGTCGCCATCGGCGATCTGCTCACCACGAGCGGCAAGGGTCGCTGGTTTCCCCGTGGGATTCCCGTCGCGCGCATCACCAAGGTGATCAAGCGCGAGCTCGGGCGTGACCAGGACGTCGACGCCGCGCCGACGGTCGATTTCTCGCGCCTCGATTCGGTGCTCGTGCTCGCGACGCCGCCCATCGAGGAAGGGCCCATCACGAGCGGTCCGGCGAGCGCTCGCGGGAGGCTCTGATGCGCAACGTCGCTTTCCTCGCGCTCGGCCTTGGCTTGCTCGTCCTGCAGGCGAACGTGTTCCGGCTCGTCGACGGGGCTTCGCCCTGGCTGGCCGCGGGGGTCGTGCTCGCAGCGTTCGCGGCCGATCTCGGCCGGATGGTGCGGCTCGGGCGCGGCGCGCCGGGCCGGCCCAGCGTCATCACCGGCTTCCGGGCGGACTGGCTCTTGCCGGCCCTGGTCCTTTTTGGCTACACGGCCAGCGTCGCCATCGGGCATCCGCGGATTGGCCGTCCCATCCCCGCGCTCGTCCTGCCCGTGATCCTGTTCATGGGCGTCCACGAGTATTCGCTCGCACGTGGGGCGGCGGTGGCGTTCGTCCTGGGGTACGCGACCGACGTTCTCGGCATCGCGCCGGTCGGCCTCTACACGTGCACGTACGTGGCGACGTTCGTGCTCGCCCGTGCGGCCGGGGTGCGCCTCGCGACGCAGACGACGTGGATGCAGGTGCTGCTCGCAGGGGCGTTCGCCCTGCTACAGAGCACCATGGTCCTCGTGCTGCTCGCGATCTTCGGCCGCGACGCGTGGGCGCCGCGCTCTCTCTATCCGCTGGCTCTTCCGCACGCGATCGCGACCGCGTCGGTCGCTCCGATCGTCTTCCGCTTCGCGCAAGCCCTGCACGTCGCGGCGGGCAACTCCACGCGCGCCGACGCGCGGGCGGCGTCGGCGTGACGAACTTTCTCGTCCCGCGCTCCGACGTCGGCGAGTTCCGCCGACGCTACCGCTGGATGGCGCTCGCCGCAGCGATCGCGTTCCTGATCATCCTGGGGCGCCTATTCCAGCTCCAGGCCCTCGACGGCGCGGCCTACGCCGAGATCGCGCACGAGAACATCATCCGCCGCGTGGTGCTTCCGACGACCCGCGGAGTCATCCGCGATGCCAACGGCAAGGTGCTCGCGTCCAGCCGGCCCTCGTACGACGTGGAGATCGTGCCCGGCCGCGTGATGCCGAGCGCGCGACCGGTGAGGTACCGCAACGGCCAGGCCATCGCCCACGACCCGGACTCGTGGCCCCGGCTCGCCGAGGCCCTTCGGCTCAACCCGGAGGAGCGTCGTACGTTCGAGGCGCGCATTCGCGCGGCCTGCGTCAGCGACGACGACAAGTCGCCCTGCTGGCACACGCCGATCCTGGTGCGCGAGGACGTTCCACGCGACACCGTGGCGGAGCTCAAGCAACATCACGACGAGTTGGCGGGGGTCGAAGTCGTCGGGGTGCCCGTCCGCTTCTACCCGTACAAGAGCCTTGGCGCGCACATGCTCGGATACGTGGCCGAGGTCGATCCGGAGATGCTCGCCAGGTTCCGGCCCCACGGGTACGAAGACCTGTCGCGCGAGGAGCAGCAGCGCGACAACCCGCTCGGCTACGAGGCGGGCGACACGGTCGGCGCCACGGGCATCGAGCGCGCGTGGGAGTCGTACCTGCGTGGCCAGCGGGGATGGGAGAAGCGCGTCGTCGACGCGCGGGGGCGCTACCGCTCGGGGCCGGCGGCCGAGGACCTCGTCGATCCGCCGCCACGACTCGATCCGATCCCCGGTCGCGACCTGCGCTTGTCGATCGACGTGGACCTGGAGCAGGCGATCGACAAGGCGATGCGGCCCCACGCGGCCGGCGCGGTCGTCGTCGTCGACGTACGGACCGGGCGCCTGCTCGCACTCTTCTCCAAACCGGACTTCGACCCGAACGACCTCTCCGGCGGCGCCGGTCACGCGCGCGTGCGGGAGGCCTTCACCCGCCTCTACGCGGATCCGCTCCGGCCCATGCTCGACAAGACGATGAGCGGCGCCTTTCAGCCAGGGTCCACCATGAAACCGTTCAGCGCCCTTGCGGCGCTCGAGGACCACGTCGTCGACCCGGACCACACCGAGAAGTGCGAGGGCTACGTGGTCTTCGGGCGCCGCGTCTTCCGGTGCAGCCACGTGCACGGCTCGGTCCGGCTCCGCGAGGCGATCGCGCGCTCCTGCAACGTGTACTTCTTCCACCTGGCCGAGGCGGTCGGGATGGATCGGATCGCGCGCGTGGCCCAGTCGTTCGGGCTTGGCGAAAAGACGGGCCTCGGCATCAACCCCGAATCGCCCGGACGGATCCCGACCCGCTCATGGTACGCGCTGAGGTACCGTGGACAGTTCCGCGTCGGATTCACGCTGAACATGGCAATTGGCGAGGGCGACGTGACCGTCACCCCGTTGCAGCTCGCGATGGCCTACGCCGCCATCGCCAATGGCGGCACGCTCTACCAGCCGCAAGTCGTGCGCTCGGTCGAGACGAGCGACGGCGCGGTCGTGCAAGAGTTCCCGCCCCGGATCCGTCGGCAAGTGCCGGTACCGCCGGACGACCTGCGGCGCGTCACCGACGCCCTCTTCGACGTCGTGAACGACGCGAACGGAACGGCCTATCCGGCACGCGACCCCGCCCTCGACGTGGCCGGAAAGACGGGTACGGCGCAAACGGGCTACGTGGCCAAGAAAGAAGAGGACGCGAAGCTCGGGTGGTTTTTGACACAAAACCACGCATGGTTCTCCAGCTTCGCGCCCTCGCGCGCCCCCGAGGTCGCCGTCACGGTGCTCGTCGAGCACGGCGGCTCCGGGCCCGAAGTCGCCGTACCCGTCGCGATGCAGATCGTGCACGAGTACGAGCGGCTGCAGTCGGTTCGGCTCGGGAGGCCGATGGCGGCCAAGCTTCCGCCGGTCCCGAAGGCCGCGCCGCACGGGAGCAAGCCGTGAGATTGCACCACGACGAGGGCCTGCTCGGGCGCGTTCGCGAGCACTTCGACTGGACGCTGTTCATCACCGTCGCGGCGCTCGCCGTCGTCGGGGTCATCAACCTCTACTCGGCGACCAGCGTCGCCCGCGGCGCCCACTCCGAGGACTACATCCAGCAGATTTACTGGCTCGTCGGCGGCGGCATCATCGCCACCGGCGTCGCGGCGATCGACTACAGGCACTACGAGCGCCTCGGGTACGTGCTCTACGCGAGCGGCGTCGTTTCGCTGCTCCTGGTGTTCATCCTGGGGCGCGAGATCCGCGGCAGCTCACGGTGGATCTACCTCGGCTCGTACAGCTTTCAGCCGAGCGAGTTCATGAAGCTATTTCTCGTTATCGCGCTGGCAAAATACCTGCACGACGACCCGAAGAGCGAGGGCCGCACGTTGCGCGACCTCGTCGTCCCGGCGCTGATCGCCGCCGTCCCGACGGCGCTGGTCCTCCTGCAGCCCGATCTCGGCACGGCGCTCATCCTGGCGCTCGTCTTCGTGTCGGTGTGCGCCTTGACGCGCGTCCAGACGCGGAGCCTCCTCTGGCTCGGCACGGGCGGAGTGATCGTAGCCGCCGCGTTCTGGAGCTACGGCATGCGCGGCTACCAGAACGAGCGCATCACCGCGTGGCTGAACCCGAACGAGAACATCCTTGGTTACAACTGGGACCCACACCAGGCTCGCATCGCCGTCGGCAACGGCGGATGGCTGGGGCAGGGCTTCATGCGAGGCTCGCAGAACCAGTTCTTGTTCTTGCACGAGCAGCACAGCGATTTCCCGTTCCCGGTCTTCGCCGAGGAGTGGGGCTTCGTCGGGAGCCTGGCACTCGTGACGCTGTATGCGCTGCTCGTGCTCTGGTGCGTTCGGGTCGGATCGACGGCCAAAGATCGCTTCGGTGCGGTCCTGGCCGTCGGTGTCGGCAGCATCGTCTTCTGGCACGCCGTCTTCAACCTCGGCATGGCGACGGGCCTCTTGCCCATCGTCGGCGTGACCCTGCCGCTCTTCTCCTACGGCGGGTCGAGCGTGATGACGATCCTCATCGGAGTGGGCTTCGTCATGAACGTGTCGATGCGACGCTTCGACGCCTCGCCAACGCGAACCACGCCTATCCTAGGCCTATGAACTCGTCTCAGAGTTCATCCCCGCTTCTTTGACGAAAAAAGCACAGGGGAACCTTCTCTCCCAAAGGAGTAGAACGCGTCCCAGAACCGGGGGAGACCGAGCGAGGCCGTCGGCGGGGCGAGGAGCCGTACTCCTGTCTAGCCATCCTACACATCCGCCTTTCCATGGGAGGGGGGGGTGGCGTAGAGGTCGCGGATGGTTCAGAAGCGGCGGCCCGCGGACCTTGCAGATGGCGGGAGGCGAGTTCGGCGACGCGCGGCTAAGCCGGCGGCTGGGCAAGATCGTCGAGGCAGTGCAGGTCGCTCCGGACCAGAGCTTTCCCGCGTTATTCGATGACGGTCAGCTCGAGGGAGCGTACCGCTTCTTCAACAACGAGGCGGTGACGCCGGAGGCGATCCTGCAGCCTCACGTGGCTGCAACGGTGGCCAGAATGGCTGCGGTTCCCGTGGCGCTGGTAGTGCACGACACGTCAACGATGTCCTTCGCTCCGGACGGCGCGCGCCGTGGATTGGGCCGTGTGCGGAGCGCAGGCCAGGCTTTTTTTGGCCCACGTTTCGTTGGCGCTGAGCGGCGATGGGAGCCGTCTCCCCCTCGGGGTCGTGGCCCTGTCGCATCACGTCCGTAAAGGCGAGCAGAAGAAAAAGCAGATCAAGGCAAAGGACAACCCAGACAACGAGCGCGCTCGTTGGGGGCGACAGGTAACAGCGGTCAGGTCCCTCGGGGGCGATCAGTCCCGCGTCGTGCACGTGATGGATCACGAGGCCGACGACTTCGCGCTCTTCGCCCAGCTGACTGCTGCCGAAGACCGCTTCGTCATTCGTGTCGCCCACGATCGCTTGCTCGCTTCGAGCGCCGAAGGCTTTCAGAAGCTGGCCCAAGCCGTGACCGAGATCCATTCGGTCGCTGAGCGAGAAGTACCGCTCTCGCGGCGACGCGCCGGCAGTCGAAGCCCGCAGCAACGACGCATCCATCCGGTGCGCGAAGGCCGCCTCGCGAAGCTCGCATTTGGCGCCACCACTGTCGTGTTGCGTCGTCCGAGCACCCAACCGAAGACGCTGTCCGACGCGCTCTCGATCCACGTCGTACGCGTCTGGGAGGTCGATGCGCCGAAGGGAGAAACACCCGTCGAATGGGTCCTGCTCACGACCGAGCCGATCGCGAGCGCCGAGCAGCTCCTTCAGATCGTCGACTGGTACCGCGCCCGGTGGGTCATCGAGGAATTCTTCAAGGCCATCAAGACCGGCTGTGCGTACGACAGCCGCCAACTCGAAACGCTCGAGGGCCTCGTCAATGTCTTGGCCACGTTTCTGCCCGTCGCTTGGCGGCTACTTCTGATGCGTACCCAAGCCAGGGCCGCGCCAACGGCGAAGGCTACAACGGTCCTGCCTTCGGCCATGATCGCCGTGCTGCGTGTCTTCACTCGCATCCCGCTTCCACCCCACCCCAGCGCGCGCGACGCGCTTCTCGCCATCGCGGCGCTCGGGGGACATCAGAAAAACAACGGCGACCCAGGATGGATCACCCTCGCGCGCGGCTACGAGAAGCTCCGCACCCTAACCGAAGGCGCCGCCGCGCGAGACGGCATCGCCTGGGCGGATGTGTAGGATCCTGAGACTCCTGTACGGTGACGACCCCCGACGGCGGGATCGCGAAGGGATCGCCCGGTTATGGGATGCGTTCTAAGCGCCCGACTTGGGGCTGCCCTGCAGGACGAGCAGGTGGAACTTGGCGAAGCCGGACTGGCCGAGGGTGTACGTCACCTCGGTGAGGAGGCGGTACGGCATGTTCTGGTCGGCGATCAGGATCGCTTCGCTGTGGCTCGGGTCCTTGCCCGTCGCCATGCGGATCCGCTTGTCCGTCTCGCGCCAGGCCGCGAGCGAATCGCCAAGCGGCACGATGTAGAAGTCGGTGCGGTTGCCGCGCTTGTACTTGAGCTCCACCCCGTTGAGCGACGCGTCCGGGGGGACGGGACACGCCACGGTCTCGCCGACGACGATCTGGGACTTGGTCACGATGACCGCGAGCCCCTCCGTCTCCGATTCGGGCGCCGTCGACAGCGTGCTCTTCGGGATCTGGAGATCGTTGGACTCCGGCACGAGCGGCGACGAGCTGAGGCTCTTGAGGAGGAAGACGAGGATGATGGTCATCATGTCCATCATCGCCGTGATGTTGAGGAAGTTGATCTCGGGCTCGAGCGCCCGCTTGTGGATCATCCTCCGCAGCTCGCGCTTGTAGGTCGCCATGCTGGCGGCCTTCTGCTCGGGAAGCTTGGGCTTCGGCGCTTCGACCTGATCAGTCACTTTGGGACTCCGAAGTTGACGTCGGGGAAGAGAACCTGCCCGTCTTCGCTCTTCCGGATCGCGTCCATCGTCGAGATGATCACGCGGTACGGCGTGTCATGGTTGCCGATGAGGGTTGCGTTGGTCTCGCTATCGGCATCGGGCACCTGGTTCTTCAGGCGCTTGGCGCACGCGCTGAGCGACGCGTAGTCGTAGTCCTGCTGGCCTTGGGCGTTGGGTTTCATCCCCACCGCCACGCCGGAGCCGGTGCCCTGGCATCCTTCGCCGATGCGCTGCCCGAAGGCCGACACGAGAAAGCCCTTGTCGACCACCACGATGTTGAGAGAGAGGGTCGGCTTCTGCGGTCCACGCTGGGCGCCGCCACCGAGCCCCGGCGGCTGCGTGTCGATCATCGTGGTGAACGTGACGCTGATCGTCGCGAGGACGAACATCAGCACGTTCGTGATGATGTCGAGGAACGGGACGATATTGAGCTCGCCGCCCTCTTCGTCGGGGGAGAGCTCCTTGGGCGTCGACAGGCGCCGCACCCTGCTGCGTTGTGCGGCGCTGAGCTTCTCTGTTGCCTCGGCCATTCGCGAGCTCCGAAGCCTCTCAGTACGCTCGTGTCTGGATCGTTAGCAGGTTGAACATGCGCTCCTGCGTCGAGTCCAGGTCGTGCTGGATGTTCTTCGAGCGCTGGTGCAGGAACAAGTGCGCGATCATGCACGTCACGGCGATGCCCAGCCCGAACGCCGTGTTGTACATGGCCTCCGAGATACCGAGCGACAGCATCGCCTGGCGTTGGGCCGCCGAGAGGCGCGGGTCGGCGATGGCGCCGAAGGTGGTGATCAGACCGACGACGGTTCCGATCAGTCCGATCAGCGTCGCGATGTTGGCCAGCGACCAGAGCGAGCCGATGCGCTTTTCGACGGCGGGCCGAAGCTCGCCCATCTTTTCGCTCATCGCTGCGTCGATCTCGTCGGGACCCTTGTTTGCGTGCGTCAGGCCCGCCTTCACGAGCTGCAGCGTCGGATAGTCGCCAGCGTCGCAGAGCTTGATCGCGCGGTCGATGTTGCCCGCGGTGACCAGCTTTTTGATCTGCGCGAAGAACTCCTTCGAGTTCACGCTGTACTTGGAGAGCTGAAACGATGCCCTCTCGATGATCATCGCAATGACGACGGCACTCACGATCAGGTTGCCGACGAGGAACGTCGGCTTCTCCTTGAACGCGGCCATGAGACCACCGCCGCCCGCCTGCTCCGCCACTAACGCCAGCAACATCCCCGACGCTCCTTTCTAAACCCGTTTGGATCGACCCAGCGTGCTCGACACATGCGAGAACGGCCGAGAACTGCGCTGCGAACTATCACCTTTGTCGCGCTTGCCGCGACGTGAAGCCTTGACGCGGAACCTCGTGCGCGAGCCAGTATACCGAGACGCCACGAAAAATTGGGAATTCGGCGCATCGCGTCTGCCGGCTCGGGCATGCCCACCACGAACTACATGACGCCTTGTTGGCGCTGTCGGCCGTGATTTGCTCCCCATCTCACCGTTGCCTCGGAGCCGATGGCTCCTTGGAGGCAGCTCGCATGGAGAGCCGAGCATGCCGCTACTTTCGCGAGCGACGATAACGCTTCGCGATCCGCCACGTCAATGCAACGCGTGCGATGAAGCACAAACGACATCGAGATCGCTCCGACTTTGCCCCCCGACGTACGACCAACGGCCGAGGCTGACGGAAAGCAGCGCGTGAGACGCGCCGCCGAACAGGCCCAGCCACGCCGAAGAGACACCCCTTTCGAGGCATGTCCATATTGCCGCTCCAACCTGGACCTTGCCCATTGCGCCTGTAGCGCAAAGTTTGCCAACGCAAGGATTCTGTAGGCTTTTGTGAGGTCCTAAAGAACGTCTCCAATGCCCCTCGCGACCCAAACGCGCTTGACGGGGTTCGGGTCCACCTGTCACGCTCGGCCTCAGGCTCGCACGAGGCTCGAAGAGTCGTCGAAGTCGTCGGGAACAAACGCGCCCTCGGGCAACACAAGACGAAAGGACCGGATTCATGGCTGCTGCGTGGAAGCATTTCAAGGAAGGCGGATGGGGGATGTACGTCATCCTCTTCTGGTCCATCATCACGATCGGCATGATCGTCGAGCGGGCGCTCTACCTGTTCGGAGCCTCGATCAACAAAGACGTGTTCCTGGCGACGATGCAGAAGTGCATCCTCGCGGGCGACATCGCCAAGGCCGTGAAGATGTGCTCGGCGGCCAATGCCCCGCTCGCGCGCATCATTCAGTCAGGTCTCGTCAAAGTGAACCGCCCCGACGAAGAAGTGCAGGCGGCGATGGACGAGACAGCGCTCAAAGAGATCCCCCGGATCGCCAAGAACACGGGCTACCTCGCGCTTCTCGCAAACCTCTCGATGCTCAGCGGTCTGCTCGGCACGGTGTCCGGGCTGATCACGAGCTTCGGCGCTGTCTCCGGCGAGAGCGTCGACCCGAGCCAGAAGGCCCGAATCCTCGCCGAAGGGATCTCGGAGGCCATGAACTGCACGGCCTTCGGGCTCATCGTCGCGATCATCGGCCTCGTGGCGTTCGCCGTGCTCAACGGCAAGACACAGGCGCTCGAAGACGACATCAACGAGGCGAGCGTGCAGGTGCTCAACCTCGTCGTCACGAACCGTCAGAAGGTCAACATGGCGGGAGTCGGCTGATCCGGTCCGCCTGGTGGAGTCGGTCAAGCCGGTCCGCCTGGTGGAGTCGGTCAAGCCGACTAGACGTTTGAATCGGAGGCGTTCATGGGTGGCGTAGACGTCGGCGGTGGAGGGAAGGGCAAGCGCAAGTCGCTCGACTCGGAGATCAACATGATCCCGATGATCGACCTTCTCATGGTCACGATCTCCTTCCTCCTCATCACGGCGGTGTGGACGCACATGGCGCGCATCAACGCGGACGCCCAGGTGCCCGGTCCCCCCCGCCCCGACGTGGAGCAAGAGAAGACCGAGCCCGAGAAGCAGCTGCACGTCGAGATGACGGCGGAGGACAAGTTCGTCCTCGTCTGGAAGCAGGGGGCGACGACCGTCGATTCGATCGAC
>Ga0302325_10026874_pt1 | contig 11947 bp, 10 predicted proteins | sample Palsa_T0_2_FD_201948 | JGI IMG/M metagenome (GOLD analysis project Ga0302325, IMG submission 201948) | Peat permafrost microbial communities from Stordalen Mire near Abisko, Sweden - Palsa_T0_2 | ecosystem: Environmental > Terrestrial > Soil > Palsa > Peat permafrost | place: Sweden: Abisko... | reverse complement strand
CGCAATTGTCCGACGATAAGGTTTTGTTGGCGGCGCTGAACAAACCGACGCTCCAGGGGCCTGGCATGCGCGCGATCGTCGTGGTCCAGGACGGGCGCATCGTCGGCGAAACCTATGGCACAGGTTTCAACGCTTCGACGCCCTTGCAGGGTTGGTCGATGACGAAGACCGTGAATGCCGTGCTGGTCGGCATGGCGATCAAGGACGGAAGTCTTTCGCTCGATCGGAAGAAACTATTTCCGCAATGGGCTGGCGACGCGCGCGCGGACATTTCGGTGGCCGATTTGATGGCCATGACAAGCGGTTTGAAATGGAGTGAAGATGGCGATGCTCCCGATCCCAACGGATTGGAGAATCTCGCAAAGGATGCGGCAGCTTTCGCGAGAGACCGCCCCCTTGTCGCTCCGCCCGGAACGAAGTTCAACTATTCCGGCGGTTCGTCCGTCCTGTTGGCGCGGCTCTGGCAGAATGCGGTTGGAGCGGACGCACAAGCTTATCCGCGGGAGCGATTGTTCAAGCCTTTGGGCATGACCAGCGCCGTTCTCGAATCCGACCCTTCAGGCACATTCCTTGGCGAAGGCTTTCTCTTCGCGAGTGCGCATGATTGGGCGCGCTTCGGCGAATTCCTGCGCCTGAACGGAGAGTGGAACGGCGAACAGCTTTTGCCGATGGGCTTCGTCGACTACATGCGCTCGCCTGTGCCGGCGTCTGACGAGGGGCATGGTCCGATCTACGGCCGCGGACAGGTTTGGTTAGGGCCGGGCCAGGGATTCACCCTCCCGGCCGACAGGTTCATGATGCAAGGGCACCTCCGCCAGGTGATTGCGATCATCCCTTCGCGTAAACTAGTGATCCTGCGCATGGGATTAACGCGGGAAGATATCGGTTACAGCACCGCGAAGCTGCTGTACGCGATCGTCGCGGCATTGCATAAGTCATGAATCATGCACAGATGGCCGGCCCAACGGCTGTGCCGACGCCAAAACGCGAGCTGAATAGCCAATCCAAGCCGGCCAGGATCGGCAAGGCCATCCAACAGCGTCATGTCTTCCGGCCCGAGCGACCATTTTGCCAGGAGTTCATCCGCCGACACTTGGTGCCCCATAGCTCTTCCCCCGACCGTCTCACGTCGGGCGAGCCTATCGGTTATTAGTGGCGAACGGCCATCTCGTGGGCCAAACGCACAGCTTCGCGGTCAATGGGCCATCCATGTCGCAGGCTCTTGTTCCGAGGGGCTTTCGCGTTGCACTCGCCCGCCGTGGCCAAAACGCACAGCTTCGCGGTCACTGGGCCGACATCGGTCGACATCATCCAACCGTCGGGTGGTACACCCAGCTCACGATCATAAGGGTCGGCTTGGACTACTGCGTCATACACGCATATCCTATCCAAACGTGAAGCTGTAAGCGCGGACTCCGGCATCGAAGAACTCAATTTCGAAGGTGCGATCTGCGATTGGGCCAGTTTGCCGGATTAGTTGGTACAAGCGCCCATCCTGCACGCTGCCCCATCCTTCGGCGTCCACGTCGGAACCGTGGTCCGCGCCCGGGGGAGCGCCGTCGAGCCTGACGCGGAAGCGGACCGCGTTGCCTGGTGAAGACGGCGCCAGCACGAGGTGAAGATCGCGAGCGTGAAATCGGTAGGCGATGCGTCCGCGCGGGTCTTTGAGTGTGGCGAACTCGCCGCCGACGCTCCAAATGCCTGCCAGCCCCCATCGGTTGATCGTCGGAGATACGATCCTATAGAGGATGGGGACGTCTTTCTGCATTCCATCAGAAGACGCGAATCCGCTCGCCTGGTCATAACCGATATAGGTTTCAAGTGAGTGCAGGTCCCGCTCATCCGCTGCGGCCTGCGGGCCTTCGCCGGTGACCGCGGCGATATCCTTGGACGGCGCTGTGCCATTGGCTTCGGACAACAATTGTTGGATCAGCCTTTCGGACTCCGCGTAGCCGCCTTCGCCGAGCACGCGTTTGCGTATCCGCCCATCGGCGCCGATGAAATACAGCGCCGGCCACGCTTGATTGCCGAACGCCCGCCACATCCCGAAGTCGCTGTCTATGGCGATGGGATAGGTGATACCGAGCGCGGTCAGCGCCTTCGCAACATTGACGCTATCTTTCTCGAAGGCAAACTCCGGCGTGTGGACACCGACGATCACCAGCCCGCGATCATGGTATTTCTCCGCCCAGGCGCGGAGATGTGGCAGCATGCGCAGGCAGTTGATGCAGGAATAGGTCCAGAAATTCAGCAGAACGACCTTGCCGCGCAGGTCGCTGGCTTGCAGCGGCGGCGCATTCAGCCATTGCCGCGCGCCGAGCAGCGACAGGAGCGGCGGGGACAAGGCGGGTGCGGGCGCGGCGCGCGCAGAGTGGACGATCAAGGCAGGTTCGTTTCGCAGTTCGACGAGAAGGTTTTGTTCCAGGGTGGTCACAGTTACCGAGGACCAGCGTGTCAGCAGGTCGGTGTCGAGCCCAAGCCAGATGATCGCGGCGCCGGCCACCACGGCCGCGCCGAGGATGCGGCGAATGCCGTCGCCCCACCGGATCGAGCGCTTGACGACGGCTAGCAGGCGCCCTCCGAGAAACACGCCTCCTGCGAGCGATGTTGCAGCACCCAAGCCGTAGGTCAGGAGCAGGAGGGAGGTTTTGATGCTGGGTCCACTTAGCGCCGCGCCGCTCAGGATCAATCCGAGCACTGGACCGGCGCAGGGCGCCCATACCAGGCCGGTCGCCATCCCGAGAACGACGGATGATGCTGACTTCGTGCCTTCGGCCGGCGCACGCTGCGCTGCCCAATGCGACAATCTTAAGCCGATGAACATGATCGGCGTCATCATGCGAGTGGCCAGTACGGGCAAGAGCATTGTCAGTCCGAACAGCGTCATCACCGCCAGTGCGGCGGCTCTGCCATAGCTGTTCGTTTCCACTGCCCAACCGCCGGCGACCGAGGCAAGAGTTGCCACGACTGCAAAGGCAACAGCGAGCCCGAGAAGCAACGGCAGGCCGCTCCGCAGGAACGGCTCGCCGGCGCGCGCGAGGACGAACGGCAAGATCGGGAAGATGCAAGGTGTGGCGATGGTGAGCAGGCCAGCGAGATAGGCAATGATGAAGAGTGTCATCGGCTACACCTTGGGAAACCGTGGCCTGCCCGGTCAGCGCGGGCAGGCCGCTTTGGTGACGGTTCGGCTCAGACCAGATTGATCACGACGTCGACGTTGCCGCGGATGGCTTTGGAATAAGGACATGTCTGGTGCGCGGCATCCGTGAGGTTCCGGGCGACGTCGCGTTCCAGACCAGGCAGGCTGACGTTGAGACGCGCCTGGAGAAAATACGCGTCATCGACAAGGCAGAGGTCGATTTCCGCATCGATCGCCGTGTCGGCCGGAAGAGCGATCTTCATCTTTCGCGCGGCCAGCCCCATGGCGCCTTCGAAGCAGGCGGACCAACCTGCTGCGAATAGCTGCTCCGGGTTGGTACCGATGCCCGTGCTGCCGGGCACCGAGAGCTTGATGTCCAGGCGGCCATCGCTGCTGCGGGATGTGCCGTTGTCACGGCCGCCGGTCGTATGGGTCTTAGCGGTGAACAACACCTTGTCACGTTGGGTCATAGGTGAACTCCTCGATAACTTTTGGGTTGGGGGTTGGGGGTTGGAGATTTGCGCTTTGCTTTACGCCGCTGCGCCGGCCCGGTAGCGCGCTGCCGGGACGTTGAGGGAAAGGTTGGGAACCAGCGCCTGGCGGGCTGCTTCATACGCATCCCAATCAGCGACGTCGGGCAGGGAGGGAATGGTGACGTACTCGCCTTGATCGAGGCCTGCCAAGGCGGCATCGACCATGTCATCAGCTTGCATCACGATCCCGCTCGGCAGATGCCCAACTGGCGTCCCGATCTTTGCCCATAGATCCGTCGCCGTCGCACCGGGCAAAACAGCCTGGATGCGCACATTCTTTTCAGCCAGTTCCTTATGCAGCGACAATGTAAAGGCCAGAACGAACGCTTTCGTTCCGCCATAGACACCGTTCAGGACTTCCGGTGTGATGCCAAGGATTGAAGAGATATTGATGATCGTGCCACCGCCGCGGGCGACGAAACCCGGCGCCGCGGCATAGGTCAGTCGGGTGAGTGCGCTGACATTGAGCGCGATCATGTCGGCCATCTCGTCGACGTCGGACAGTAGTAGCGGGCCTGCGGCCGAAACGCCCGCGCAATTGACCAGAACCGTAATGCCGACATCGGTGCGCAATATCGCTTCGACGCGCTCGACGTCTGCCTTGTGGTTGAGATCCGCCACGACAATTGCGACCACTCGTCCGGTCGCGTCCTTGATGCGCCCCGCCAAGCCGGCGAGCCGCCCATGGTCACGGGCCACAAGGATCAGGTCGTGGCCGCGACGCGCCAGCCGGTCGGCATAGACGGCGCCAATACCCGAGGAGGCGCCTGTCACGAGTGCAGTACCCTTTGCGGAAGCGATCATAATTTTGTCCTGTTGCCTCGAGTTGCGTTCTTCAGACCGGGCGATGGCGCTGGGAGGTCAATTGACTGGCCCCAAGTGACGGTGGTGATCGAATCGCGCCGCCGCTGCTTGTCGTGAGAATCGGATCGTCATTGCGCGTATCGCGTAAAAACGAAGTCATGCGCCTGTACTCGCGCTGCGTGGCAGACAAAGCACGTTTGGTGTTGCGCTTCATCGACGGCCTTGCCTTCGACAAATCGGCCGAATCCCCACCCGCCACTGGCAGAGTATTTTTTCGAATCCTTGGCCATGACTTGGACCGTGGTCGCCGCTCCGGGGATGGAGGCGGGTTCATATTCGGGGGATTGAACGCGGCTCCAGGCTAGCTTCACGAGGATGGTTCCATCTGGAAAAGGAAGAACTCCTTCCCGATAGGCTTTGATCGCAGCGGCATTCCCGAGAACGGCGCGAAGCTCGCTCAAGGGATTTGCCTCTTCGGCCGGCGCGATTAATTCCCATTGTCGATATCCTTCGGGAATCGTCACGCCAAAAATGGGCGATGCGTCTTCAGCAGTCGGGACCTCGGATGCCGATGACGTCAAGCAAAGCACCGAGGACAGCATGACAACCGCAAATAGTCCTGGAAGGACTGGTTTCATCGGTCAGTATCCGTCGGCTTCGATGATGGCGGCAGCGAAGTCCCGTGGGGCTTCCTGCGGAAGATTGTGCCCGACGCCGCCCGCGATTGCCCGGTGCCGGTATGCGCCAGCGAATTTCTTGCGATAGGCTGCTGCGTCCGGATGCGGCGCGCCATTGGCGTCGCCTTCCAGTGTGATCGTAGGGATGGTGATAACCGGAGCGGCGGCAAGCCGCTTTTCCAGATCGTCATAGCGCGGCTCGCCGTCGGCCACGCCGAGCCGCCACCGGTAATTGTGGATCACCACGGCGACGTGGTCCGGGTTGTCGAAGGCCGCTGCGCTGCGATCGAACGCGGCGTCGTCGAAACGCCATTGCGGCGAGGCGAGCCGCCAGATGAGCTTGGCAAAATCGTGGAGGTACTTCTCGTACCCGGCCCGGCCGCGGTCCGTAGCGAAGTAATATTGGTACCACCATTGCAGCTCGGCGTCCGGTGGCAATGGCATCCGGTTGGCTTCGGGACTGCCAATCAGATAGCCGCTCACGGAAACCATGGCCTTGCAGCGTTCCGGCCAGAGTGCCGCGATGACATTGGCCGTCCGAGCGCCCCAGTCGTAGCCGCCGAGGATCGCTCGATCGACCTTGAGGGCATCCATCATCGATACAATATCGACAGCCAGCGCCGCCTGCTGGCCATTGCGGACCGTTGCACTCGACAGAAAGCGCGTCGTGCCGTAGCCGCGCAGGTACGGGACGACCACCCGGTAGCCCGCCGACGCTAACAAAGGCGTGACATCGACAAAGCTGTGAATGTCGTACGGCCAGCCGTGCAGAAGAATGACTGCCGGACCGTCGGGTGGACCAGCTTCGACGTATCCGACATTCAGGACGCCGGCGTCGATCTGCCTCATCGACCCGAAAGAGGCGCCCATCGCCGGCTTGATCATTGGTAGGTCCGCGACATCAGTTTTGCTTGTCGCCGCTGCGGCCGAACCGTTGAGCGCGGTCCGGCCGGCGGCGATCGTCATGGCCGCAATGCCCAGAAAGCGGCGACGGGCATGATTGATGGCTTTGGGCATGTCACTCTCTCTAATTGATTGGGGCCGTTGACGCGTCCCGTCGACGCTATGCTGCCGCTGATCTGCTGAGCGCCGACGCGCGGTCGCGATCATGCAATTGCCTGCGATAGCCGGTCGTCACTGATAGGTCCCTGTATGTCGGCAATACGATCTCGGCGTTCGTCCCGACTGCCCCGGACTGGCGATAAACCAGAGCCCCCTCCAGCAGGTCGGCCAGTGCAACTGCTATCCCGCCTTGGCCGCTCGCATGGGCTTCGGACAGGCCGACACCGTCATCAACGACGGTGAGGCGGACGTGCGAAGTGCCGAATGCCCGGAGCGCGACGTGGATCCGCCCACCGACCTTGCCGGCGAAACCGTGGCGAAGGGCGTTGCTGACAAGCTCGCTGACGGCCAGCACCAGCGCGCGGCGCTTGTAGGCCGGCAGCGACAGGTGCTCGATGTCGGTGCGGATAACGACATGTCCAGCACCCGATCCGAACAACGCGACCAGATGGCGCGCAATGCCCCGCAGCACGAACGAGCACGGCAGTACTGCTTCGTCCTGCTCGATATCCAGCGTCCGATACAGCGCCGCCAAATCATTGGCTCGTTTCTGCTGCGACCGCGCGGTGACGTCATTGTCGGCACGTGCTGCGGTCTTCTGCTGTAGCTGCGCCGCGAGGTGCAGGATGCTGCTGGCACGCTGCATCGCCTCCTGCGCCCACAGCGGGCGCAGTACGTCGCGGCCGCCGCTACGGTATGGCTGGGCGGCGTCGAGCAGGACGCCGACAATCTGAGCTAACGGCGGCGACAACGCCTCTGAACGCGCGATCATCATTTCCAAGCGTGGCGCGAACGGATGGACAACATTCCCATTCCCTCCGCGATCCGGTTGGACGGCACCGGCGAGGACGGCCCGCTCAGCTATCGTGCGGCTCATCAGGGCATCTCCTTGGTTGGACGCAGCTCGCAGTGCCGCGTCGTGTGCGCCGGCAATCGGAAACGGGGTTGATTGCGCTATCGATATCGCCGCAGGGGGGGGCGACGCACGCACGTTGCGTGCGCCGCCTGCCGGTCACGCCACCGAGCGCAGCGACCTGAACGCAGCTCGCATCTCGGCAGAAAAGAGTACCGGCTCTTCCCACGCCGCGAAGTGGCCGCCCTTGTCGACCTCGTTGAAGTAAATGAGCTTGTGGTAGCTCCGCTCGACCCAGCTTCGTGGTGCCTGGTAGATCTCCCCGGGAAACACCGTCACGGCGGCAGGGATGGAGATGTCGACGGCGTTGAAATTGTTTGCGTTGTTTTCCCAATAGAGCTGCGCAGAAGAGATTGCGCTGTTCGTCAGCCAGTAAAGCGTGATGTCATCGAGCATCTCGTCTCGCGTCAGGGAGCGCTCCGGCTCGCCGCCGCTATAGGTCCACTGGGCGAACTTGTCGTACATCCAGGCGGCCAGGCCGACCGGCGAATCCGACAGGCCGTAGCCCACGGTTTGCGGACGGGTCACCATCATGGCGGCATAGCCGCAGTTCTTTTTGTAGAAAGTATCAAGTTTCTCGAATGCAGCCTTCTCCTTCTCGGATAGCCCGGCCGGCGCCGGATCGCCGTCGTTGAGAGCCTTTGCGACGTCGGGCGGAACCGTCGCAGGCATATTGACGTGGATACCAAGCAGCCCCGCCGGGGCCTGGCGCGCCATCGCATCCGCGACGACCGAGCCCCAATCACCGCCTTGAGAGACGTAGCGCTTGTATCCCAGACGCTCCATCAGCACGGCCCAGGCGCGCGCGATGCGATCGGGACCCCAGCCCGTGCTTTGCGGCTTCCCCGAGAAGCCGTAACCCGGCATCGAGGGCAGCACGAGATGGAAGGCGTCCTCCGCTCGCCCGCCATGCGCCGTGGGATCGGTCAGCGGACCGACGACCTTCAGCAGTTCCAGGACCGAACCGGGCCAGCCATGGGTGATGATCAGCGGCAACGCGTTCGGATGGCGGGAGCGGATATGCGCAAATTGAATGTCGAGCCCATCGATTGCGGTGACGAACTGCGGCATGGCGTTCAGCTTCGCTTCCGCTTTGCGCCAGTCATACTCGGTGCCCCAGTAGCGGGCGAGCGCCTGGATCTTGGCCAGCCGCACGCCCTGGGACTGGTCGGTGACGGTCTCCCGGTCGGGCCATCGTGTCGCGACCACGCGTCGCCGGAGATCAACCAGCGCGGCCTCCGGAATGTCGATACGGAAAGGCCGGATTGCGTTGTCCTCGGTCGCGGCGAGCAGCCTGGCGGGAAGCAGGCCGACGGCGCCGGCGGCGGCGGCAGTGGAGAGAAGGCTCCGCCTCGTTGGTGACAGCGAAGGTAGGGTCATGAACGATCTCCTTGGTTTCGTCGGTCTGCCGTCAGTGAATTGGCTTCCCCGAAATAGGCAGACCCCACCCCAAGATGCTCGTCAGCGGTTGTGAGCGGCTGTGAGCAGTTGCCAGCCGTGGCACCGCACCGGCCCGTGGCCTAGGATGCGACCCAGGTCAGGTGGCCATGAAGGATGACGCCATGGCGGGGAGGGTGGCGCACAGCGGCGACGTCCTGTCGTTTGGTCGTTTCGAGCTGTTTCCAAGCGAACGCTTGCTGACTGCCGATGGCGCGCCAGTGGAACTGGGCGCCCGCACCCTGGATACGTTGATCGCCCTGGCGTCACGTCCCAATGAGGTTATGGGCAAACGGGAGCTCATGGCAGAGGTCTGGCCCGACGTCACCGTGGAAGAAGGCAGCTTGCGGTTCCATATCGCAAGTCTCCGCAAGGCGCTGGGCGAGGGGAAAGATAGCGCGAGATACATCGCAACTCTGGCCGGCCGGGGCTACTGCTTCGTCGCGCCAGTCGCGCGGTCCAGCGAGCGGGCGACCGCGAACGTGGCGGTGGCAGGCTATGCCCCCAAGGCGAATTCCCTGCCGGCCAGGTCGATGCGAATGGTCGGCCGGTCAGAGGTAGTCCGCGCGCTTTCAGCTCAATTGGTCACCTCACGCTTCGTCACCATTGTCGGCCCCGGCGGTGTGGGCAAAACCACCGTTGCCGTCGCAGTCGCCCATGATCTGCTGGAGGCCTTCGCCGGCGCCATCGTCTTCGTCGATCTTGGAATACTCAACGATCCGGCCATGGTGTGCGCCTCACTGGCGTCCATGCTGGGCGTGTCCGTTCAATCCGACGATACATTCCCGAACCTCACCGCCCACCTACGCGACAAGCGGATGTTGGTGATCCTCGATAATTGCGAGCATGTCATTGACATGGCGGCACGCGTCGCCGCTGCCATATTCACGGTCTCACCGGAGCTTCATATCCTCGCAACCAGCCGTGAACCGCTGAGGATCGAAGGTGAGCAAGTTCATCGTCTGATGCCGCTCGGTGTACCGCCTGACGATCCCGGCCTGACTGCGCCGATTGCTCTGACCTACCCGGCGATCCAGCTATTCCTGGAACGCGCGGCCGCGAGCGGCGCCCCGCTGGATCTGACGGATGCGAACGCTGTCACCGTCGCACACATCTGCCGGAGACTTGACGGTGTGGCACTGGCGATAGAGCTGGCGGCCGGCCGGGTAGAGGCATACGGCCTGCAGCAAACAGCGTTGCTTCTCGACGAACATCTCACTCTGTTGTGGTTGGGGCAGCGTACTGCGCCCCCTCGCCAAAAGACCCTGCAGGCTACGCTGGACTGGAGTTACGGACTGCTGTCCGAACTTGAACGTGTGGTGTTTCGTCGCCTCGCCGTGTTCGTCGGACAATTCACCCTTGAGGCGGCACTGGCCGTCGTGACGAGCCCGACGGTTGCCCAGACTCTGGTCTTTGGCGCCGTCGACAGTCTTGTTGCCAAGTCGCTGGTCGCAACCCGTCCGGTCGGGGCAATGATGCGCTACCGGCTGCTGGAGACCACACGCGCTTACGCTTTGGCCCTCAACGTCGAAGACAGCGAGCTTGCGGATCTTGCGGCGCGACACACCACCTATTTCCGCCGATGGTTGGAGCAGACCGGGTCCGAATGGGCGATGCTTTCGAATGCGGCGGAACGGGCGCCCTTTCTAGCCAATCTGGGCAATGTGCGCGCTGCGTTGGAATGGTGCTTCGGACCCGACGGCTGCGCGGAGAGCGGGATCGCATTGGCCGCCGCGGCTGCGCCGGCTTTCCTGGCGCTGTCCCTGCTGACCGACTGCAAGCGCTGGTCGGAGCGCGCGCTGCGGGCGCTGAGCGATGACACGCGCGCGGGCGCCGAGGCAATGCACCTGCAAGCCGCGATGGGGTTATCGCTGATGTTCACCGGCGGCAACAGCGACGCGGCGCGCGTGGCATTGAACAGCAGCCTGGCGATTGCCGAGGAACGCGCCGACGCAGTCAATCAACTGCAGATGCTTGGCCGGCTGCATATGTTCCATCACCGCATCGGAGAGTTCAGGGTCGCGATGTCTTATGCAGAGCGGAGCTGCGCTGTTGCCGAAAGCATCGGATCGCCGGCGGCTACCGCGCTAGCCCGTTGCCAATTGGGCATTTCGCTCAATTACCTCGGCGACCTCGGCGGCGCGCGCGCGGAGCTTGAGGCGGCACTGCAGCAAGGGCCGGGCGCCCAGCGCACCAGCGCGATCCTGCACGGCTTTGATCATTACAACATCACCAGTGGTTACCTGGCGCGGACGCTGTGGCTGCAAGGCTATCCGGATCAGTCCACGCGACGCGCGCGCCTCACTGTTGAGCAAGCCAGGCGCATCGACCATCCGGTAACGCTGTCAGTTGCATTAGTGTGGGCGATTTCCGTCTTCGTTTGGGTTGGCGATCTGCAAAGCGCTGAGGAGCACACAAATCGACTCATTGCCCACGCTGAATCCCACTCGCTGGCGCCCTATCTTGCGACTGCGCGCGGCTTCGAGGGAGAGCTGGCCATCCGCCGCGGCGACGCGGACAAAGGGGTTACGCGGCTGCTTGCCTGTTTGGCCGCTTTGGAGGTGACGCGCTACCAATTGCTGGCGACAGCGTTCAATATCGCGTGCGCGAACGGGCTTGCCATGATGGACCGCGCCGACGAAGGACTTGCAAGGATCGATGAAACGATGCGTCGGGTCGAGGCGAACGGAGACCTGACCTATATGGCGGAGCTATTACGCGTGAAGGGTAATCTTCTTCTCTCGATCTCTGGACCTGTCGGAGACGATGCAGAATCCTGCTTCGCGCAGGCGCTCGAGTGGAGCCGCCTGCAGGGCGCGCGGGCATGGGAGTTGCGCACCGCGGTCGATCTGGCGGGGCTTTGGGCCAGCCAGGGGCGGCCTGATCCGGCCCGGGCGCTTCTGCAACCGGTGCTCGCGCAGTTCAGTGAGGGACTTGATACAGCGGATCTGAAGGTGGCTGAACAGTTGCTGGCCAGATTGAGTTGAACCAGAGGCTTGATTGACGAGACGTACCCAGCAGCTTTGGCATGATTTGCAACGAACGGAGAGGTCTCCCCATCCCACCAATCTTAAGCTGTGTGAATTGACGCCGGCTTCGGTGGCTGTGCGGGGCGCGATCGAAGAGTAGATTATCTCGATCCTGCCAGGGCAGACGAACTGAATGGCTGCTTTGGAGCAAAGCGTCTAGACCCGCGAACGTCGGTACTCTCATGTTCGCCACTTCAAGATGCAGGCACAGAAATTCCTGGCTTGTTTTTGCAAGCGATTCAGTATGGCCGCCGCTGGGCAGGGCAGGAGGCACGATCATGAAACGACGGTTGATCATGCTCTGATGCGCGGGTTGGTTACCGCCGGACCGGTGATGCGTCGCGGAGCTTCCT
>Ga0302325_10026873_pt1 | contig 11947 bp, 12 predicted proteins | sample Palsa_T0_2_FD_201948 | JGI IMG/M metagenome (GOLD analysis project Ga0302325, IMG submission 201948) | Peat permafrost microbial communities from Stordalen Mire near Abisko, Sweden - Palsa_T0_2 | ecosystem: Environmental > Terrestrial > Soil > Palsa > Peat permafrost | place: Sweden: Abisko... | reverse complement strand
ATCTGATTTCTCCTCTCTCGCGTCGCCGCGCTACGCGGTGGAGGCGAGTCCCACCGCCGCCAGCGCCGCCGCCTGGCGGTCGGCCAAAGCCGCTTCGGTGAAGCCTTCCAGCGTATCCTCGAACGCGCGCCGCCAGTTCATCTCCGCGCCTAGCCGCAGGAAGGCCGAGCCGAGGCCGATGGCGGCGCGCTCCATGAACACGAATTCGCGCGGCACGGTGACCGGACCTTCCTTCTCCAGCGCCTGCTTGACCTGGAACGCCTCGCGCCGGCCGTAGGCGCCGGGATTGACGCCGTCGGCGACGGTGCGGACGCGGTCGTCGAGCAGCGGGCCGTAGATGAACCGGGCCCAGATGTTCAGCGTCTCGATCAGCTCTCGCTTCAGGCCCTTGAAGCCCCAGATCCGGTAGGCCTCGGCCTGCGCCTCGTGGTCGTCGTCGATCAGGGCGCGGTAGAGCCGCAGCACCCCGTCGACGAAGCTGGGCGGGAAGATGCGGATGCAGCCGAAATCCAGCAGGTTCAGCCGCGCCGCCTCGCCGGCGAAGGTGTAGTTGCCGAGGTGCGGGTCGCCGTGGATCACGCCGATCCGGATCAGCGGCGTCCACCAGGCCTCGAACAGCAGCCGCGCGACGCGGTTGCGGGTCTCCTGGTCGGCCGCGGTGAAGTCCATCAGGCCGCGGCCCTCGAGCCAGGTCATGGTCAGCAGGCGGCCGGTGGAAAGCTCCGGCAGCGGCTCGGGCGCGGCGATGTCGTCGCGATCGGCGAAGAAGGCGCCGTAGAGCGCCATCGCCTTGGCCTCGCGGGCGTAGTCCAGCTCCTCGCGGATGCGCTCGCTGATCTCGGCGGCGATCTCGCGGGTGTCGACGGCGCCGAACATCTGCCGGCCGAACGCCATCACCGCGCGCATTTGCGCGAGGTCGCTTTCCACCGCGCTCTGCATGTCGGGGTATTGGAGCTTGACCGCCAGGGCGCGGCCGTCCGTCGCCGTCGCGCGGTGCACCTGGCCGAGCGAGGCCGCGGCGGCGGGCTGCAGGTCGAAGCTGGCGAAGCGCGCGGCCCAGTCCGGCCCCAGCTCGGCGGCCATCCGGCGGCGCACGAACGAGGCGGCCATCGGCGGCGCGTTCATCTGCAGCGACGCCAGTTCCTGGGCGAACTCGGGCGGCAACAGGTCGGGCACCGTGGTCGCCATCTGGGCGATCTTCATCAGCGGGCCCTTGAGCTGACCCAGCGCCGCCTTCACCGCCCGGGCGTTGCGCGCCTCCAGGTCGCCGCCGCCCAGGATCGCATTGGCGCCCATCGTCGCCGCCGCGCCGGACAGGCCCGCGCCCACCCGGGCGAAGCGCGCCACGCGGCCGGCGAGCCGATCTCGCTCGGGATCAACGGCCATGCTGAATCGTCAAACCAGGGCCTCGAATTCGTCCACCAGCCGCTCCAGCCGCGCGCAGCCCGCCGACCAGAAGGCCGGATCGCGTGGGTCGAGGCCGAAGGGCGCCAGGGCCTCCACATAGGTGCGCGCCCCGCCCGCCGCGAGCAGGTCCTCGTAGAGCGGGGCGAAACCCTCCGGGTTCTGCCGCCGCGCCTCCATCAGCGCCTCCACCAGCAAGTTCCCGAAGGCGTAGGCGTAGACGTAGAACGGCGCGTGGACGAAGTGGCTGACGTAGGACCAGTAGGTCTCGTAGCCCGGACCCAGCCGGATCGCGGGGCCCAGGCTCTCGCCCATCACCTCCATCCAGACGCCGCCGATCTCGCCGGCCGACAGCTCACCCTTCATCCGCGCGTCGTGGAAGCGGGTCTCGAAGCGGTGGAAGGCGATCTGGCGGACCACCGTGTTCAGCCCGTCCTCGATCTTGCCGGCCAGCAGGTCGCGGCGCTCCAGGCCGGATGCGTCGGCCAGCAGCCGCTCGAAGACCAGGCCCTCGCCGAAGATCGAGGCGGTCTCGGCCAGCGTCAGCGGCGTGTCGGCCAGCAGCGTGCCCTGCGGCGCGGCCAGGGTCTGGTGGACGGCATGGCCCAGCTCGTGCGCCAGGGTCAGCACGTCGCGCCGCTCGCCCATGTAGTTGAGGAAGACGAACGGGTGGTGCAGGGCGGTGACCGGATGCGAATAGGCGCCGGACTGCTTGCCGGCGCGTGGCGCGGCGTCGATCCAGGGCTCGTCGAAGAAGCGCGCCGCCGTCGTGGCGAACCGGGGCGCGAGGGCGTCGAAGCTCTCCAGCACCATCGAGCGCGCCGCCTCCCAGCCGTAGCGGCGCGGCGCGGCGGCGGTGAGCGGGGCGTTGCGGTCCCAGTGGTCGAGCTGCTTTCGGCCCATGAGCTTGGCCTTCAAGGCGTAGTAGCGGTGCGAGAGCCGCGGATAACTGGCGACCACCGCCGCCTCCAGCGCGGCCACCGCCTCGGCGCCGACCTCGTTGGCGACGTGGCGCGAGGCGGCCGGCGTCGCGTAGCGGCGCCAGCGGTCCTCGACCTGCTTTTCGAACGCCAGGGTGTTGAAGGCCAGCGCGAAGGTCGAGCTCTTGGCCTCCAGCGCCCGGGCGAGGCCCTGGGCGGCCTGTTTGCGGCGGCCTGCGTCGGCGTCGGAGAGCCGGTTGAGCGCCTCGGCCAGGGTCAGGCTCTCGCGGCCGGCGCGGATCGCCAATCCGGCCAGGGTCTCGTCGTAGAGCCGCACCCAGTTGGCGACGGCGGGGCCGCGATCGAGCAGCAGCCGCTCCAGATCGTGGCTGAGTTCGTGCGGACGCGACAGCCGCACCCGGCGCAGCCAGGGCCGCCAACGCGCCGCCGCCGGATAGGCCTTCAGCGCCGCCGCGATCTCGGCGTCGTCGAGCTCGTTGAGCTCGAGGGTGAAGAAGAGGCTGTCGGCGGCGATCTGGGAGGCGCGGGCGCGGATGTCGGCCTCGAACCGCGCCCAGGCCGGATCGTCGCGCGCCGTCGACGACGCCAGGCCCGCATAGGCGCCGACCGCCCACAGCTTGTCGGTGGCGCCCTGATAGAGGCCGACGCCCTGGTCGATCAGCGCGCCCAGCTTGGCCGGCTCGGCCCGCGCGGCGACGAAATCGCCCTTCAGCGCGGCCAGCTCGCCGTTGATGCGCGCGCCGGCGGCGAGGTCGGCCTCGATCCGCGGGTCGTCGCGACCGGCATAGAGGTCTTCGAGATTCCAGACCGGAAGGGTCTCGGCGGGCGGCTTCACGGGGGCGTTCATGGCGGGGGTTTAGCGCGAAAAAGGCGGCCTCGCGATGGCGCCGGCGTTAACCCCGCGCTCAGGTCTGCGAAACCCCGCCTTTACCGGCCGCCTGTATCAGGAAGGGACAACAACAGCCCCGCCCATGATGGCGCGGCGGATTCGGTGTGGGTGTATTCGAATGAACAAGACGGTGCTGGTCGTCGACGACGACCCGACGCAGCGACGGCTGATCCAAGGCGTGCTGGAGCGCGAAGGCTTCCGCGTCGCCCACGCCGACGGCGGCCGCGCCGCGCTGGACCACCTGGCCTCCGGCGCGCAGACCGACGTGGTGCTGCTCGACCTGATCATGCCGGGCATGACCGGCCAGGAGACCCTGGCCGACATGCGCCAGCGTGGCTTCGTCCAGCCGGTGATCGTGGTCACCGCGACCGGCGGCATCGACACGGTGGTGGCGGCGATGCGCGCCGGCGCCTGCGACTTCTTCGTCAAGCCCGCCAGCCCCGAGCGGATCCTGGTCTCGATCGCCAATGCGCTGTCGATGGGCGCGTTCCGGGTCGAGGTCGACCGGCTGAAGAAGCACGCGGGCGGGCGCACCACCTTCGACGACCTGATCGGCTCCGGCCCGGCCATGCAGATGGTCAAGCGGCTCGGCGAGCGCGCGGCAAAATCGTCGATCCCGGTGCTGATCACCGGCGAAAGCGGCGCCGGCAAGGAAGTGATCGCCAGAGCCGTACACGGATGTTCCGAGCGCTCCGGCCGGCCGTTCGTCGCCGTGAACTGCGGCGCGATCCCCGAGAACCTGGTCGAGTCGATCCTGTTCGGCCACGAGAAGGGCAGCTTCACCGGCGCCAGCGACAAGCACCTGGGCAAGTTCCAGGAGGCCAACGGCGGCACCCTGTTCCTCGACGAGGTGGGCGAGCTGCCGCTGGACATGCAGGTCAAGCTGCTGCGCGCGCTGCAGGAAAGCGAGATCGACCCGGTCGGCGCCAAGCGGCCGGTCAAGGTCGACGTCCGCATACTGTCGGCCACCAACCGAGACCTGTCGCTGGCGGTGTCCGAGGGCCGCTTCCGCGAAGACCTCTTCTATCGCCTCAACGTGTTCCCGATCGAGGCGCCGGCGCTGCGCGAGCGCCGCGAGGACATCCCGTCGCTGACCGAGGTCTTCGTGCGCCGGTTCAATCTGGAGGAAGGCCGCCGCGTGGTCGGCGCGTCGCCGGAGACGCTGGCGCTGCTCGGCGGCTTCGACTGGCCGGGCAATGTCCGCCAGCTGGAGAACGCGGTCTATCGCGCCATCATCCTGGCCGACGCGCCCTATCTGCAGCCGCACGATTTCCCCGCCATCTCGGGGATGGCGCTGCCGCCGGCGCCGGCGCAACCGACCGCGTCGAACCCGACGCCCAGCACGCCGCCGACCCTCGCCGACCTCGCCGCCGACATGCCGAAGACCGCGCCGGTGCAGATCCTCGACGATCGCGGCCACCTGCGCACGCTGGAAGACATCGAACGCGACCTGATCCAGCTCGCCATCGAGATCTACGCCGGCCACATGAGCGAGGTCGCCCGCCGCCTCGGCATCGGCCGCTCCACCCTCTATCGCAAGGTGCGCGAACAGGGGCTGGAGGACCAGGTCAAGGAAGCGATCTGATCCTCCCGCCTCATCCGAATCAAGCCGGCGGCGGCCTTGCGCCCCCTCCGTCTCGTCGCGCTCTCGCGCGCCGATCCACCTCCCCCGCTTCGCGGTGGAGGAGCTAGATTTAGCAGCCTTGGACCGCGGCTGCGAAGCAGACGTGGCGGAGGGGGCGCAAGGCCGCCAACTCGGACACGTTTCAACTTGATCTAGCGCGGCAGGGACGCCAGCGCCCGGTTCTCCACCCTGATCCGTACAAAGAGGATCGCGGCGTTCAGCACTGTAAATACGACGGCGTAGGCCCAGAGGCCGAACACCGCCGGCAGCAGCGCGATCTCGGCGCAGACCACCGCATAGTTCGGATGCGGAATGAAGCGATACGGCCCGCGGCGCACCAGCGGCGCGCCGGGCAGGATGATGATCCGCGTCGTCCAGCGATCGCCGAGGCTCGTCAGCACCCAGACGCGCAGCGCCTCGAGGCCGAGGAAGAGGATGGCGAGCGGCACGTCTAACGCCGGGCGCCACGCGAGCCACGCCCACCACAGGCCGGCGAGCCAGGCCGCGTGCAGCAGCACGATCAGCGGATAGTGGCCGGGCGCGACCTCATAGGCGCCGCGGGCCTTCAGCCGGCGGGTGTTGTGGGCGGCGAGAAATAGCTCGCCCAGACGCTGCAGCGTCACCAGGGCGAGCAGCAAACCTGAGAGGATCACGCCGCCATCGACACGCAGGACGCGGTGAAGCCGGGGCCGAGCGCGGTGAGCACCAGCTGGCCTTGCGTCTTCGCCGCCAGGGCGCGCTCCAGCACGAAGATCGCCGTGGGCGCGGACATGTTGCCGTGGTCGGAGAGCACCTCGCGCTCCCAGGTGAGCGCGCCCTGGCCGAGGTCCAGCGATTTCTCGAAGGCTTCGATCACCTTGGCCCCGCCGGGATGGCAGACGAAGCGGTCGACGGCGGCGAAACCGAGGCCCATGCGCCCGAGCGCCGCCTCCATGGCCGGCCGCAGGTAGGATTCGGCGAAGGTCGGGATCGAGCGGTCGAAGATCACCCCGAAGCCGAGCGGATCGACGTTCCAGCCCATGATGTCGAGGCTGTCGGGCCAGGTGTGCTCGGCCGCGCCGGTGATCTCGGCCAGGCCCTCGCCGCCGGCGCGCAGCACGCAGGCCGCCGCCCCGTCGCCGAACAGCGCCGTGGCGACGATGTTGGCGCTGGTCATCTCGTCCAGCCGGCAGGCCAGGGTGCAGAGTTCGACGGCGACCAGCAGCACGATCGATCCGGGCCGCGCCTGGGCGAGGCGTCCGGCGACCGACAGCCCGGTCACGCCGCCGGCGCAGCCGAGCCCGAACACCGGCACGCGCATCACGTCGTCGCGAAAGCCGAGCCGACCCATGGCTCGGGCCTCCAGGCTGGGCGTCGCGATGCCGGTGGAGGAGACAGTGACGATGGTGTCGACGTCGCCAGCCTCCAGGCCGGCGCGCTCCAACGCCTGCGAGGCGGCGTCACAGAAGAGATCGACCGCGCCGGCGAGGTAGGCCGCGGTGCGCTCCGGCCAGGACCGGTCCTGGAAATACCACTCCATCGGCATTACCGCCTGGCGCCGCAGGATGCCGGTGTTGCGGAACACCGGGAACAGACGCTCGAAATCGCGATATTTGGGCCCGAACAGCCGACGCGCCTGCGTCCCAACCTCCGCTTGCAGGAACTCGTGCGGCGGAGAGGCGCACGCAAGCGAAAGCAGCACTGCGGATTTGGGCACCTAGTGAACCTCGCCTACCCCTAATCGCTCCCCGCGACGTTTTGTTCCTAGTCCGGATCGGCGGATTTCCCAAGCGGCGTGCGTCGCCGCAGGCCGGCGCGGGGCTTGCCCTTCGCCTTGGCGACGATTTCCTTGAGCTTGACGCCCTGCCGGCTCGATAAAGCGGCGCCGGGCGCGCCCTTCTCCGGATCGGCGAAGGCGCGGCCATAGGTGGTGACCCGCTCGGCCACCGAGCCGAGGAACTCGCCTTCCCAGTCCGAGAGCGGCACGCCGGCCGCCTCGGCCGCGCGGCGGGCGCGCTTCAGCGCGTTCAGCGCCGCCCGGCTCGCCTGGGCGCGCCGATCGGGCGGCGCGCGCTTCACAGCCCCCCGATGGCCGTGATGTAGAGCTCGATCAGGGCTTCCTCCTCCTGGCGCTTGGCGGTGTCGGCCTTGCGCAGGCGCACCACCTTGCGGAGGATCTTGGTGTCGAAGCCCTCGCCCTTGGCCTCGGCGTAGACCTCCTTCAGGTCATTGGCGACGGCGGCCTTGTCTTCCTCGAGCCGTTCGATGCGCTCCACCAGGCTCTTCAGCTTGCCTTGAGCGGTGGCGCCGAGGGTGTCGATGCTGGAGGAATCGTCGGCCATGGGGGACGCGCGTCTCTGATGTTGAAGGGATGTTGAAGGGATAAGGACCGCGACCCTAGCGGCCGGCGCGCGGCCTCACAACAGCCCGCGCGCCGCCAGCGCCGGACGAAGCGCCGCGGGGTCGACGAAGTGGTGGATATCCCAGCCGCAAGCGGCCGCCGCGTCGGTGTTCACCCGCGAATCGTCGACGAACAGCAGTTCGCCGGGCGGCAAGCCGGCGTGGCGCGCGGCGTGGTCGAAGATGCGCGGGTCGGGCTTGGCGAGCCCGACGTCGCCGGAAATCACGATGTGGCTCAGCAGCCCGAACACCGGGCTCATGGCGAAGGTCCCGGCCGCCCGGGTCGAGGGCATGTTGGTCAGGCCCAGCAGCGTGACGCCGCGCCGATGCATGGCTTCGATCGCCGCCACGGTCTCGGGGATCGGGCCGGAGAACATCTCCCACCAGCGCGCGTCCCAGGCGACGATCGCGGCTTCGTATTGCGGGAATTGCTCGAGCAGCGGCAGCCGGTTCTCGGCGAACGGCACGCCGTCGTCGTGGCGCGCGTGCCAGGCCATGGTGCAGACATTGGCGAGGAACCAGTCGCGCTCGGCCGGGTCGGGGAAAATCTTGGAATAGAGCGTGCGCGGATCCCAGCGCACGATGACATTGCCGACGTCGAAGACGACTCCGCGAACGGCCACGACCTTCGGCGCGCTAGCCTTGCCTGGCCTTGAAGCGCGGGTTGGTCTTGTTGATCACATAGATGCGACCCTTGCGACGCACGAGCTTGCAGTCGCGGTGGCGCGTCTTCAGCGACTTCAGGGAACTGCGGACTTTCATCTCGGAGCGCGTCTTTACCGGGCGGCGATTGGGAGCGCGCGGATATAGAGACGGGTCCCGGCGAAGTCAATCGCCGCCCGCGCCGCCCGCGAGCCGCCCGCGCCTTTGTGACTGGCCTGCGCGGCGGCGCGCCTCTAGCTTCACCCGCATGCTTCGACGCGCGTTCCTGACCCTCGGCGTGGCCGCCTGCACGCTTCCCCTGGCCGGCGAGGCGCCCGCGGGGCCGCATCCGTCGGAGCTGCTGGGCGCGGCGGGGGATACCACCTTCCTCGCCTGGCTGGACGGCTTCTACGCGCGCCAACTCGCCGCCGGATGGTCGACGTCCGCCCTGGCCGCGGTGCTGACCGGCCTCGCCCCCGATCCGCGCGTCCTCGCCCACAACGCCAGCCAGCCCGAGTTCGCCCTGCCGGTCAGCGACTATGTGAACCGGCAGGTGACGCCAGGCGTGGTGGCGCTGGGGCGGCGCAAGCGCGACAGCGTCGCGGGCCTCGGCGCGATCCACGACACCTATGGCGTACCCGGCGACGTCCTGACCGCGATCTGGGGCATGGAGTCGGGCTTCGGCGCCGGCCAGGGGGACATGGACGTGGTGCGCTCGCTGGCGACGCTGGCGGCCGAGGATCCGCGCCGCAGCGCCTGGGCCGAGACTCAGTTGGTCGCCTGCCTGAAGATCGTCTCCACCGGCCGCGCGGCGCGGAGCCAGCTGCGCGGCTCCTGGGCCGGGGCGATGGGCCAGACCCAGGTGATCCCCAGCGTCTTCCTCGACACGGCGGTGAGCGCGACAGGTGGCGGGCGGCCGGACATCTGGGGCTCCAGCGCCGATGCCCTCGCCTCGGCCGCCAACCTGCTGGCCAAGTCCGGCTGGCGGCGCGGCGAGGGCTGGGCGACCGAGGTGACGCTGCCGCCGCACTTCGACTACGGCCTCAGCGAGGGCCCGAAGCAGCCGCCGAGCTGGTGGGCGGATCGCGGCGCGCGGCGCGCCGACGGCCGACCGTGGTCGGCCGAGGACGCCGCCTCGCAGGCGGTGCTGATCCTGCCGTCGGGCGCCGCCGGGCCGGCCTTCCTGGCGTTTCCGAACCACTTCGTCATCCGCAGCTACAACAATGCGCTCGCCTATGCGCTGACCGTCGGCCTGCTCGCCGACCGGATCGGCGGCGCGGGGCCGCTGATCGCCGCCTGGCCGAAAGAGACTCCGCTGTCGCTGGAGGACCGGATGGCGGCGCAGACCGCGCTCGCCCATATGGGCTATAATCCGGGCGTACCCGACGGGATGATCGGCCCTGGCACCCGCCAGGCGCTCAGGGCTTGGCAGAAGGACCACGGCCTGCCCGCCGACGGCTACCTCTCGCCCGAACTCGTCGCGCGGCTACGGACCGCGCCCAAAGCCTGAGCCTGCGACGTCCTGGCCGGCGCGAGCGCCGCCGCGCTCACTTCGGATTAAGCATTAACGCCGAAGCTGCCGCCTTGCGTTGAGCTTTCGAGGCGAGCGCGTTCGGACGCCTTCCCGCTTCCGCCGAACGCGCTCCGGGGGACCCGTCTTTGTTTCCAATCATCGGCATCGTCCTGCTGTTCGGCCTGGTGTTCGGCAGCTTCATCATGTCCGGCGGGAACATGGGCGTGATCTTCGAGGCGCTGCCGCACGAGATGATGTGCATCGCCGGCGCGGCCGTCGCCGCCTTCCTGATTTCCAACTCGATGAGCGTGATCAAGGGCGCCGGCGGCGGTTGCGCGAAGGTGTTCAGCGGGCCGAAGTGGAAGGCGTCCGACTACCGCGACCTGCTCTCGCTGCTGTTCCTGCTCACCAAGACGATGAAGTCGAAGGGCGTCATCGCGCTGGAGAGCCACATCGAGCGGCCCGGCGAGAGCACCATCTTCTCGCGCTTCCCCAAGATCATGAAGGACCACTTCGCCGTCGACTTCATCTGCGACACGCTGCGGATGATGACCATGAACCTGGAGGACCCGCACCAGGTCGAGAACGCGATGGAGACGCAGCTCGAGAAGCACCATCACGAAGCGACGGCGCCCGCCATGGCGCTGCAGACCACGGCCGACGGCCTGCCGGCGCTGGGCATCGTCGCCGCCGTGCTGGGGGTGATCAAGACCATGGGTTCGATCACCGAGCCGCCGGCGGTGCTGGGGGCGATGATCGGCGGCGCGCTGGTCGGCACCTTCCTCGGCGTCTTCCTCGCCTATGGCATGGTCGGGCCGATGGCGACGCGGATGAAGGCGGTGATCGACGAGGAAGCGTCGTTCTACCAGATCATCCAGTCGGTGCTGGTGGCGCACCTGCACGGCAACGCCGCCCAGATCTCGGTCGAGATCGGCCGCGGCAGCGTCCCGTCCGGCGCCCAGCCGAGCTTCCTGGAGCTGGAAGAGGCGCTCAGCGCGATCCCGGCCGAGGCCTGATCCGGGCCTCCGCGGTGCGACGAGATGCGTCAGCTTGACCGCGCAAGCGTGAAATGTGATCACGCGGCCGTGAAGTCTCTCTTGCGCTAGCGCACGAACCCGTCATATTGGCCCCAGCGTCACGAAAGGCGCTGCAACCCTTCTCCAATGGGACCAGGAACAATGACCTCCGGTACGCTCCGTACTCTTCTGATCGTCGCCGCGGCCGCCGGCGCCGTCTCTGTCGCCGCCTGCAAGGGCGCCGCCAACACCGCTGACAACTCCGCCGCCGCGGCGTCCGACGCCAACGCCGCCATGGCCTCGGCCAACTCGGCCTCCAACGACGCCATGGCCGCCTCCAACGCCGCCGCCAACGCTTCGGCCACCGCGCCGATGAACGCGACGAACACTCCGTAATCGTCGCGCCAGGCTAAAGCGCTTTTCGGAAGGGCCGCCCCTCACAGGGCGGCCCTTTTCGTTGCCCGGGGCCGATCCTCCGCCGAGCCGCTATAGGGATGACGTGGACGAACCCCCGGTCATCTTCGACGCCGACGGCCTGCCCAGGTCGCGCCGCTACGGCGACGTCTATTTCTCGCGCGAGGGCGGCCTGGCCGAATCGCGGGCCGTGTTCCTGGCCGGCTGCGGCCTGCCGGAGCGCTGGGCGGGGCGCCGATCGTTCACCGTCGCCGAGCTCGGCTTCGGGACCGGGCTGAACGTCGCCGCCCTGCTGGAACTCTGGCGCGCGCACCGCCCGCCGGGCGCCCACCTCCGGGTCTTCTCCGTCGAGGCCGAGCCGATGTCGGCGGAGGCCGCGCGGCGCGCGCTGGCGGCATGGCCGGAGCTGGCGCCCGTCACCGAGGCGATGCTGTCGCGCTGGCCGGGCCGCCGGGCCGGCTTCCACCGCGCCGACCTTCCCGAGTTCTCGGCCACGCTCGACGTCGCGATCCTGGACGCGGGCGCGGCGCTGGAAGCGTGGGACGGCCGCGCCGACGCCTGGTTCCTCGATGGCTTCTCGCCGGCGGTGAACCCGCAGATGTGGCGGGACGAGGTGATGGCGCTGGTCGCCGCCCGGTCCGCGCCCGGCGCGCGGATCGCGACCTACACCGTGGCCGGACAGGTGCGCCGCGCCCTCGCCGCCGCCGGCCTCGCGGTGGAGCGCCGGCCAGGCTTCGGCGCCAAGCGCGAGCGGCTGGAGGCGAGCATGCCCGGCGAGGCGCCCCGCGATGAGCCGCCGTCCCGGGTGGCGATTGTCGGGGCCGGGATCGCCGGCGCGGCGCTGGCGCGGGCGTTCCGGGCGCAGGGCGTCGCGGCGCGGGTGTTCGAGGCGGCGCGGCCGGGCGCCGGCGCGTCAGGCAATCCGGTCGCCCTGGTGACGCCGCGCCTGGACGCCGGGCTCGGCGCGCCGGCCCGGCTGCACGCCCAGGCCTTCGCCCGCGCGGTCCAGCTCTATAAGGACGTCGCGGACGCCATCGTCGCGCGCGGCGTCCTGCAGCTCGAGGCAGCGCCGCGCGACGCCGGCCGCTTCGCCAGGATCGCCGCCTCGGACCTGTTCGAGCCGGG
>Ga0302325_10026871_pt1 | contig 11948 bp, 7 predicted proteins | sample Palsa_T0_2_FD_201948 | JGI IMG/M metagenome (GOLD analysis project Ga0302325, IMG submission 201948) | Peat permafrost microbial communities from Stordalen Mire near Abisko, Sweden - Palsa_T0_2 | ecosystem: Environmental > Terrestrial > Soil > Palsa > Peat permafrost | place: Sweden: Abisko... | reverse complement strand
CGTCGAGCTGCGAATTGAAAACAAAAGCGGTGGCCACTCCCTGCTCGTTGAGCCAATCCAGCAGCCGATTCAGCAGCGTGGTCTTGCCGGTTCCCACTTCTCCGGTCAGCAGGATGAAGCCCTTGCGGCTCTGGATCCCGTAGGTGAGGCCCGCCAATGCTTCCTGCGTCGCCTGGGTGAGAAACAGGTAGCGCGGGTCAGGATTAGCGTTAAACGGATTGTCGCGTAGGCCGAAGAAATTTTTATACATGGCGAGCTCGCTACGACCTCATACCCACCCGATCACGCGGCGAAGGGCGCACCACGTTGTCCGGGTTTTTATATTTGGAACCGTTTCCGTTTCCGAAGCCCTTGCCTTTTTTCCCGTAACCGCCGCCGCGGCCGTACACCGGAGCTCCCTGCAATTCCAGCGCGGGGACCATCGCCAGTGTGGGCACCTTGAGGAAAAATTCAACGTCCCGCTCGGTCCGCAGCGTGTTGTCGCGCATTTCCATCACCAGCACGATTCCCACTCCGATCACCAAGCCGCCGGCCAAACCGCCCATCCCGAAAAGTTTGTGATCCGGAAAGGTCGGGCTCTCCGGCAGGCTCGCTGGATCGAGCACCTGGAACTGCTCGCCCTGCTGCTGGGTCTCCAGATCCTTGCCGATCTGCGATTGCGTCTGCTTTTTCAGCAGGTCGTTGTAGTTGTCCAGACTCGACTGATAGTCGCGAGTGAGTTCCTTATATTGTTGTTCCACCGACGGGCTCAGCGAAATGCGTCCCTGGTACGTCCGGATTTGCGCCTGCACCTGCTCTTGTTGAACGGTCTTATCCTTAATCACTAAATCGTTTTGATGGATCTGCGCACGCAATTGCTGGATGTTCGGCGGCTCGATGGCGTCCTTGGGTGCTGCGGCCGGCCTTTGGGCGTCCGCCGTATGGGTATCCGCAATTTTCCTTTTGAGCTGGGCGATATTGTTTTTCAGCTTGATGACGTCCGGATAGTCCTCGGTATAGCGCGCCTCCATGGAAACCAGTTGATTCTGCAGATCGTTGAGCTGCATTTCCAGAGTCAGCGGACTTTTTTCGGTGGTCGTCGATTGCCACGCGGCGAGCTGCTGCGAAAGCATAGACTCGGCGAAGGCCTTCTCCTGCTGCGCGCGGCTCAATGCCTGCGTGGTTGCTTCGAGCTGGGTATTCAGCCCGTTGAGCAGGTTCAGGTTGGCCGCCTCATCTTCCGGCAACGAGCCCATAAACTGCCGCTTGAACGTTGCCAGCTTGGAGTCCTGTTCGTCGAGCTTCACCTTCGCCTGCGCCAATTGCCGGGTAATGAAATCGGTGGTGTTGGTGGTTAACTGTTCCATGGTCTTCGCGCTTTCTTCGATGAACATGGAGGTAACCTGGGTGCAAATTTGCTGCGCCAGCCGCGGATTATCGGAAACCACCGTCACCGTAAAACCCGGCACCTGGTTGCGCGTTTCGGTCATCGACTCGACCAAGGTCACCGTGATCGTCTTGCGCAGCCGCCCGACCAGTTCTTCCATCGGAAGCTTTTCCTGGTCTTTCTTATATAGCCCGAAATCCTGAATGATCGGCTCCAGGCGCGTGCGGCTCAGAATTTGTTGCTTCATGGTGGCCAGGCGCTGGTTCAAGTCCTCGTTCACGATCGGTTTCACTACGCTATCGGGGACCGCGGGCTGCTTCACCAACACCAGCGTCTGCGAAAGGTATTGGTACGGAATCGTTAGAGATATTCCGTAGCCCAGGATCGCCCCCAGGATCGCCGGCACAATCAACAGCAGGCGGTGGCGCCGTGCGATCGCCCAGTAATCTTCCAGTTTCAGTTCTCGATGCCCGATCATGTCGCTTTTAATCTCCTGTCTCGTTCCTCAATCGATGGGAATGGGAGCGGGACGCCAGCTCAATCCAAACGAAATTTGCTGTGCGGAGCTTCCCCGGGATGCCCCCGACAAATCGATCTGCTGATAACGCGGCGAGTACCCCGCGAAAATACTCGAGGCGCGGCCGATGGTCCGCGATAGACGTATGTTCCCGGCCACCGAATTCAGCGTTTCATTAGCGTCCCCGCTGCTCGTTCCGGGAATGCCGGAGTTTCGCGCGTACAGCGCCGTCAATCCCAAATCCCAGAGCCGGGAAAGCTGCAGGTTCCAGCTGGCGCTGAATTGATCGGTCACCGAACCGGTGAGGATCCCGCTCCCGGAAGTGAGAAAATGATCGTACGCGGCGCCGAAGCTGGAACGCTTCAGGGCGTATTCCAGCGAGGCGTCAATCGCGTAGGATGTGCGGTTGAAATAGCCGGTGATCGGATCGTGGATTTCCGAGATGTCCGGTCCACCAGCGATACTAAACGAGAGACGCTGAGCCACTAGGCGGCGGTAACCCAGTTCGATGACGTTATCGTTCACGCTCAGAACGTTGCCCGTATAACGCAGCGCATCGAAGCGATAAATCAGCGAGATGGTATCCCGCGCCGTTTTTTGATAGTTGTAGCCTACTTGTCCGCCCACACTATAGCTGTTGATAAGCCCGGCGTTGAAAAAGTGCAATAGATCGTACACCCCGGCGACGGTGATCGAGGCGCGCGGCCCGGCCTGGTAATCCAGTTCGGCTACCGACGCATTGCTGACCCGTGGCCCGTAGGCGGTAAAAACGGTTTGCCCGGGTATGAATACCGGCTGAAGGTTCACCCCCCCGCCGCCAAACGTGCCGCCGAGATCGGGTGAGATTCCTCCGCCAAACGTCGATTGCGACATGTAGCTCATTTCGTCGGACACAAAACCGGCCCAGCGATTGCCGGTCCATTTTTCGGACGCGCCAAACAGTTGCGTGGTTGCGTCGTAATAGCTGCCTTCCGGTGAGATCGAGCGTCCGCCCACGTAGGCCAGATTGAACTGCGTGCGCGAGGTAACTTTTTGCAGGACGATGCCGCCCAGCAGGGTATGCTCGGTGATCGGGTCCGAACCGCTGCTGCCGTTCTCTCCGTTGGTGTCGTACTGTCCGTAATAGTCGAATTCCGGCAGCACGAAGCTGCGCGTCACCCCGGCCACCAGGGACGGAATCGCCGCGCTCGACGCCGGCGGTGCCTCCAGCTCGACCTTCGCAGGTATCGGATTCTGCTCGGTGTCTCCACCCTGATTGCCGTTACCGGAGTTGGTGTCTCCGGTCGCGCCCGTTGGGCCGGGCTGCTGAATGGGCGCGACGGGCGGCGATGGTTGCCCCCCGTTGTCCTGCGCCCAAACCGCGGACGCGCCGAACGCCAGCATGACCAGCCCTGCCCACATATGGTTTCGTAATCTCGGCATTTCGGCTCCTATGGCACCACGATGGTGTCGCCGGCCTTCAGCGGAATGTCCTGATCCGGCGCGCGGCCTTCCATCACGTCTTTGTAATTAAATGGGTACTTTTTCGTCTTGCCGTCTTCGGCCCGCGTGAGAAAAATCTTTTTCGAGTTTGCGAATTGCGCCAAGCCTCCGGCGCTAGAAATCGCTTGCAACATGGTCATGCCCGGAAGCAGCGGATAGGCTCCCGGCCGCGCCACTTGGCCAATCAGGTAAACCCGCTGGCTATTCATGATCGTGACGATCACGGTCACCTGGGGGTCAGCGATATAACGCTTCAGTTTCTCGGTAATCGATTGCGAGAGCTGGGTCGGCGTCAGCCCGGCCGCCTGTACGTCGTTCAGCAACGGCAGTGAAATTTTCCCGTCTGGACGCACCGGCACGGTCTTGGTCAGCTCGGTTTCTTTCCAGACGTTGACGTCCAAAACGTCTTGCGCACCGATCAGATAGTTCGAGGCGTCTTTCGGCGGCAACGAGACGTTGGGAGCTTTAGGCGCCTGGGCTCGCGTTATGCCCGGTATTCCCAGTACAAGCAATGCCGCGAAACAGCTCCCCGCCCATCCCATTTTCAATTTCATGTTCCCCACTCCCGATATCTGCGGAATCCGGCTAGGCTGTCTCCGGTTCGTCCGCGCCAATCTGCTTCAATTTATAAAGCAAGGATTTGTAACTGATCTGCAGTTCTTGCGCGGCACGCTTGCGGTTCCAGCGCGTCCGGGCCAGTGCTTCCAGAATCAGTTGCCTTTCGGCTTGATGCGAAGCCGCGCGTGCAGCGGCCTTCAGTGGAGACCCGCGGAGAATCGCCGGCGCCGGCCGCAGCTCGAAGCCGGCAGCGGTGACCAGATCGGCGACCGCGATCTGAGGATCCCCGAGGACCACGATTTTCTTCACCGCGTTTTCCAACTCCCGAATATTTCCGGGCCACGAATATTCCTGCAACAGATTCATAACCCGCGCGTTCACCTCTGGTTGCTGCCGGCCCAGCTGCGCCGAGTGCTTGGCCAAAAAGAAATGGACTAACACCGGAATATCTTCCCGGCGCTGGCGCAGCGGCGGAATCCGCAAAGAAACCCCATTGATGCGGTAATACAGCTCGTTGCGAAACCGCCCGGCGCGCATTTCCTCTTCCAGGTTGTGACTGGTGGATGAAATCAAGCGTGGACTCCGGTCGTGCAGGTCGGGCGCTGCGTCGCTATCGGGTAGCGCGTACAGAAGATTGCGCTGGCTCAAACCATCCAGCTCACAGATTTCTTCGAGAAACAGCGACCCCGGCGCGGCATCCGCGTGCGCCCCGTTGCCATGCCCGTTGCCACCATTGCTCTCGTTGGCCCCGTTGTGGTTGTCGTGTCCGTGGCCCGCCGGCGGAAAATACCCGGCGAAGTTCTCGCCCGAGGTCGCCGCACAAATCACTTTGGCCAGCGCCTCGTTTCGCCGCGGGGATAGGCGATGAATCTGCTGCGCCAAAAATTTCTTACCGGTCCCGCACTCACCGATCAGCAGCACCGGCATATTCGTCAGTGCAATATCGGCCATCGCGCGCTCGAGCGTCTGCACCGCGGGGCTCACGCTCCGCACGGTGCTCGATCCGTTTGCGCTCAATGCGGCGTCTTTGCTCATCGGCGACAGCGAATCCCAGCTTTCGAGGCTCATCCAGCCTCCCGGAGGCTAGCCAAACGAATGACCGTGAAAACGTACGTGCACGTAAAGGGTTGCACTCGAAGTGCCACGTCGCTGGGGCTAGAGTCGTGCGTCATAATTAGGCTAACTTCAATTAGCGGAGTCTGCTAGCAAAGTTTCCGCTTTCGGAACCATGTTGTCAATGGCACCTAAGTACGCCCGGCCTTCCACCAAGTGGTAAAATATTTCTCTTAAATCCTGCGGGTCTAGTACTTTTGGATAAATCTCTAGTACTAGGCAACCGATTTTGCCGAATTCCCGCTCCCTGTGACCCATGGTGTAATGATCAATTCGCGAGCACGATCGCTCATCGCAGCGGGGTATGCGCCGCGCGCAGCACATCGGGCCAACGAGCTACATAAAATTGGCCGAGCCTGCTAGTCTAGGAAGCGACGGCCAATAATCTCAGCAGGTGGCTTCTCGGACAAAAAGCGTATGACCTTCCATCGCAACTCGAAAGGCGTGCACGCTTTCATCGCCTGCGTTGCCGCCGCAGCTGTGCTGGTCGGTTGTTCTCGCGACCCTAATATCCGCCGGAAAGAATATTTCGACAGCGGCATGCGTTACTTTCAACGCGCCAAATACCGCGAAGCCGCCATTCAGTTTCAGAATTCGCTGCAGGCCGATCCTTACTATTCCGACGCTCACTATGAGCTGGCGCAATGCTTTTTGAAAGATGGGGCGTGGACCGGCGCTTATCAGGAACTGCTACGCACCCTCGAGCTGGATCCCAAGGACGCCCGCGCCATGGCGGATTTAGGCAAGCTGCTACTGGCGGGACGCAAGTTTGACGATGCTCGCGAACGCGCCCAGGCCGCGCTGCAGCTCGATCCCCACAGTGCCGATGCCCAGATGGTGCTGGCCAACGCCGATGCCGCCATGGGCCGGGAAGAACAAGGAATCGCAGAAGCCAAAACCGCGGTTGCCATTGCGCCCACGCGTGCGGACGCTCACCTGAACCTGGCCATTCTGGAACTTCGCGCCGGCCACAATACCGAAGCCGAAGCCAGCTTCCTGAAGTCGATCGCCGTCGATCCCCGCTATTTGCCGGCGCGCTTGTCGCTCGGGCAGTTCTACCAGAAGCAACAACGTTGGCCCGAAGCGGAAACCCAACTGCGCGCCGCAATTGCCGCGGCGCCCACCGCAGCCGCTCCGCGCACCGCGCTGGCCGCGCTCTACCTCGCGGAAGGTCGAAAAGAGGATGCCGAACAGGCGCTGGTGGAAGCGAAAGGCGCGCTGCGTGAGGATCCCGAAGGTTACCGCATGCTCGGCGATTTTTACCTGAGCAATGGCGACACCCAAAAAGCGCTGGGTGAATTCGCTTCGCTGGCCAAGGCCCATCCGAAGGATCTGCGCGTTCAAAAAACCTACATTCAACTTCTGATTCTGGCCAATCGCGGCGCGGAAGCTCGCACCTTGAATGACTTAATTCTGAAAGCCAATCCCAAGGACACCGACGCCCAGATCCTGCGCGCGGAAATGCTGAGCCACGACGGCAAGCAAACCGAAGCACTGGCCATTCTTCAGGACGCCACCAAAAGCGCTCCGGACAATGCCGTGGCCCATTTCCAGCTGGGTCTGATTTTCGCGGAGATGGGCAGCATGCAGCAGGCCGAAGGGGAATGGCGGACCTCCGCGCGGCTGGTGCCCTCGTTCGTTGAGGCCCAACGCGCCCTGGCTACCGTCGCGCTACGCCGCTCGGATTGGGATCTGCTCTTGCAGTGTGGCGAACAATTGATCCGGGCCCAGGCAAACTCTCCCGAAGGTTACGTCGATTCGGCCCTCGCCGAGATCGGCCGGGGCGACGCCGACAAGGGGGAACAGACTTTCCAGAAAGCATTGGAAGTCGCCCCCGATGACGCGCGCGCCTACACCGGCCTGGGAAATCTGCGCGCGACCCAGAAGCGCCCTGACGATGCCCTGCAATTTTTCCATCAGGCTCTGGACCGCGATCCCGCCTCCAGCGACGCCTTGCAAGGAATCGTTAACATCGACCTCCAGCGGAAGGATCCCGCTAAGGCCCTCGCGGAAGCCCAGGCGCAAATTGCCAAGTCACCCTCGAACAGCGCGCTATACCTCATTCTCGGCAATCTCTGTCTCACCGCTAAAGATCTCTCCCAGGCGGCGGCAGGCTTTCAGCACGCCTACCAGCTCGATCCCCTGAACGTTGACGCCGCTCTGGCCTTGGCCAATACATACGCTGAACAAGGGTCGTTGGACCAGGCGGTGGGCGTCTATCAGCGCGCCGCCAAAGATAGTCCCCATGATCTGCGCTTATACGTCGCTCAGGGGAGTCTCGAGGAAACTCGCGGAAATTGGGCGGAGGCCGAAAAGCTATATAAGGTCGCTCTGCAGAACCAGTCCGATGACCCCACCGCCGCCAATAACCTCGCCTACCTGCTCCTGGAGCACGGCGGCGACAAAGACGTCGCGCTCTCCTTGGCCCAGACCGCCCGCCAGCGTATGCCGGAAGCGGCCAGTACCGCGGACACCCTGGCTTGGGCTTACTACTACCAGGGAGCCTATTCCACGGCGATCGCCCTGCTTCAGGAAGCCGTTAAGAAATCCCCCGATAATCCCACCTACCACTATCACTTGGGAGTAGTGTTTCAGAAGTCCAATGACGCCGGCCACGCTCGGGATCAATTCGAGCGTGCCCTGAAACTGCAGCCAAACCCTGCGCTGTCGCAACAAATCCGCAAGGCAATGACTGACCGTTCTTCTTCTTAAGTGGGCCCGCGAACTGCGTGCCAAAACGGCACCTGATTCAGTGAGCGAATACTAAAACTCATATATCTATACACAGAAATATATCGTGGCAGCGTTGCCTCCAGAAACACCATCGTATCCAACTGAAAAATAAACACTTAAATCGTCCTGAGATGGTACATCAAGTGCACGCTGTTAAGCATGGGGCGGTGCGGGCGGTAGGTGTCTTTCCAGCGACGTCGCTAGCAATCTCATCAGGATTCCGGCAGACGCCACCCGCGAGCAGTCTAAAATGGAACAGGCAATATTGGGGCCCTCAAGCTCTCCGAACATTCCCAAATCCGCAATGGAGAATTTATGAAATCGAAGCAGTCTTTCAAGATTGCAGCATTACTTGCCGTTATTTCACTGGTATTGCCGGGCTTGGCCCGAGCGCAGGCTTCCGCGTCGATCAACGGCACGGTAACCGACGCTTCCGGAGCCGTGGTTCCACAGGCGGAGGTAACCGCCGTGAACGAAGCCACCAGCGCGACCCGGAGCGCCCAGACTAGCGGGAGCGGAACGTATTCGCTGCCCAACCTTATTCCGGGCGCGTATGACGTGACGATCGATAAATCCGGCCTCAAAACCGTAAAATTCGTGGCCGTGCCCCTGACCGTTGACCAAGCCTTGACCCTCGACGTCAAACTCGAGCTCGGCGGCACTTCGCAAACCGTTACCGTCGAAGGCAACCAGGTGGCGCCGATCAATACCACCGACGCGCAAATCAGCAACGTGGTCGAGGAAAAGCAAATTCAAGATCTCCCGCTGATCCTTCGCGATCCTTATCAACTTGTGCTGCTCACCCCGGGCGTAACTCAAACCAATAGCAGCCTTGGCGGCTTTTCCGTCAACGGCGGACGCGAGCGTAACAATAACTTTTTGCTGGACGGCACAAACAATAATGATCCCGGAGTCCCTGGGACTGGATTCGCCCTGCTCAATCCCGACGACACCGAAGAATTCCGCGTCATTACCAACAACTATTTGCCGGAATTCGGCCGCAACTCTGGCTCGATCATCGACATTATTACCCGCAGTGGATCTAACCAATTTCACGGCGACATGTACTATTTCGGCCGCTGGGACGCCCTCGGCGCCCGCGATTACTTCAATACTGCCGCCACTGGCCCTAAGAATCCTTACATTCGCAACACTTTCGGCGCGTCGGTTGGCGGCCCGATCAAGAAAGACAAACTGTTCTACTTTTTCAATTATGAAGGCAACCGCTTCATCACCTCCACCGAAGACGAGGCCGACGTCCCCGCTCCGGGATTCGCGACCGGAGTGTTCAACTACACCGACTCGGGATCGGGCGCTACCACGCCTATCAACGTCAGCACGCCGACTTCGGCTAACAACGCGTTCGGCCTGCCACTCGATCCACAGATCCAAAAGGTCCTGGCAGCTTATCCGGCGGCCAATGGTGGACCAGTTTTGCCGGGAATCAGCTCGCTGCTTTTCTTTCCCAACGCCGACGTAAACGCTGGTAACAACTATCTCGCGAAAGTAGATTACAACATCACCCAGCGGAACGTTTTGAGCCTCCGCTATCTGTCGAACAAGGGCAGCGATAACGGCGCCTCCTACAACCAACTGCCGGGGATCGGTGGCGCCGCTTTCACGGCATTCAGTCAGAGCCTCAACGCCCACCTTTCCTCGCAGCTACGATCGACTCTATCGAACGATTTTTACGCCACCGGCAATCGTTCGTTCCAGGATTACTCCTGCGTCGGCCAGAAGCTGATTGACTCCTTGAGCCCGCAGTTAGATCCCACCGGACGCGGCCGCGATTGGGCCCTGCCGGCGTTCGCGCAAATCTCGTGCGAAAGTTTGGGCGACAGCAACGGGCAGGACCGCCCATTCGGGACTTACAATGTCGGCGACAACATCACTTGGACCAAGGGCCGGCATAGCTGGAAGTTCGGATACGAATTTGCAGACAATTACAGCAATGACTTCGACAATTTTTCTACTCGCTCGACGCCCTCGTTCGCGATATTTTCGAACACGGGAACCTCGGCGCTTGGGGGAGTGCCGCCCGGCGCCATTACCGATCCCACCGCGGAGGACGCGGTTTGGGGTTTACTGGGCGGAGTCTTCCAGGAATCTCAGACGCAGAACTTCAACACTACCGGAACCAGGGTGGACACCGACGAACGCGGTTTCCGTGAGCGCGATATGTACGCGTTCGCGCAAGACCAATTCAAGGTAACCTCCAATTTCACTTTGACTTACGGTCTGCGTTACGAGTGGGACGGTTCACCTTGGGTGGTCCGGGATCAACTTACCAGTGCGACTCCCGCCGCCCTGGCTGGTCCCTCCCCGATTAACTTCGTTACCGTCACACGCGGCGGTTCAAACCCGCTTTATGTGAACGATCCAAAAGGCTTTGAACCTCGTGTCGGTTTTGCTTGGGACCCTTTCAAGACCGGGAAGACCTCCATTCGGGGCGGGTTTGGAATCTTTCGCGATCGCCAGTTCTTCAACATAACCGGCGACACTCGCAACAGCCCGCCGTTCTCGCTGCCGTATGTAAACACGGTCTTTCAAAATGTAGGGCCGAGCACTGCGGATCAGGTCGCCAACGTTCCCATTCCTGGCACCCAACCCGCGCCGGGTTTTACGCTGCCGGATTACTCATTTGCATTTCCAGCGACGATTAGCCCCACGTTTCACGTCGCCTACACTCAACAGTGGAATTTCGGTATCCAGCGCGAGCTGGGCCACAATTACACTTTGGAAGTCAACTACGTGGGGAACAATGCCCACCGTTTGCTGCGGGTGATCGACGGCAATCCGCCGATTCCTTCGTTGGTGGCATCATTGCGGACGTATTGCGAAAATCCGGCTAACCCGTTTGGATGCATCAACACCCCGACCGCCAGCACCGTTCAGGGTTCCAACTTGTACGTCGGCGCGGAAGAGGGTCTGCTTCCGTATGACGCCGTCAACAACGCTGCCGCGTTTCACTCCAACGAGGTTTCCAGCATTGCCAATTCCAACTACAACGGGTTGCAAAGCACGCTAACCCATCAGTTTGCCCACGGTATGTCGTTCCAAGCCAACTACACCTGGGCTCACGCGCTGGACGATGCCAGCGATCCTTTCCTTCCCCAACAGGACAACACCGTTTTCCCAGCCGACACTTACGATTTGCGTCCCGAGCACGGCAACTCGTCCTACGATGTTCGCCAGCGTTTCGTCCTCAATTATCGAGCTGAGTTGCCGTTCGGGCGGGGTAAGGGTCATTTGAGTAACGGATTCGTTGGTAAGGCCCTGGAAGGTTGGTCTTGGTCCGGAATCGTGCTGGTGCAAACTGGTTTCCCCTACGATATTTTTGCGCCCGGGGACGACAGCAACGGTACCGGAGCAACCCAGCGGGCAGATTACGACCCGCATGGAACTGCGGTGCCTCTGCCGGCCACTCTGCAGGGTCCGCAAACAGGTCCCAATCCCGGCCTATTCAGTTTCCCTGCCTTTGGCGGCCCGGGAAACCTGACCCGAAATCAATTTTATGGCCCGGGTTTCAAGAACTTCGACATGGTGCTGGCTAAAACCACCAAAATCACCGAGCGCTTCAATGTCGAGTTCCGCGCCGAAGCCTATAACGTTTTCAATCATCCCAACTTTAACGCGCCGGACAACTACGTGGGAGATTCCACCTTCGGCGAATCCCTCTCAGAAGTGGGCCGTAACGACGGCACCACCGGCTCACGTCAGCTCCAGTTTGGTTTGAAACTTCACTTCTAACCAATAACCACAGCGACCGGCCAAAGGTCGGCCGGTCGCTGTAAGAAGTCTGGCTTTCCTGTTGCGCCATGGAAGGAATTACCCATCGCACACCACAGGCCCCGGCAGAGTCACTTTGCCGAGGCTTTTTTGTTATTCTGAAGATACCCGCCCCAGGGAATCGAAGCCATGCCTGAACAACCCCCGTGCGCGCACAAGCGCACCCAACTAATCGCCAAGGACAAGGACTCGCAATACCTGGAATGCCTGGACTGCGGAGCCATCCTGGAAGCCGGAGAACTAGAAAATCCCTCCGATACAGAAGGTGAGACGCTGGGTGACGCCTAATTATATCTCAGCCGTTGTGCCGCATCCTTGTGGCAGACACTTGGCGGCGGGGATACCCAAATCAAAAACACATCCACCCCCGAAGCGCTTAGGTAGTTTCCG
>Ga0302325_10026870_pt1 | contig 11948 bp, 8 predicted proteins | sample Palsa_T0_2_FD_201948 | JGI IMG/M metagenome (GOLD analysis project Ga0302325, IMG submission 201948) | Peat permafrost microbial communities from Stordalen Mire near Abisko, Sweden - Palsa_T0_2 | ecosystem: Environmental > Terrestrial > Soil > Palsa > Peat permafrost | place: Sweden: Abisko... | reverse complement strand
CGCCCGCGATCGGGAGGCGGTAACTGCCGCAGCCGTCGCGGCAAAGAAGAAAGTCCGCCTAGTATGATCTGACACTTATTCTGTCCTTCTTGAAGCGTTTCACGCCCCGCCAGTATATTACACGAAAACCGGCCGTCAGAGTTCCCACAACCGGAAGACATGTTGGTGCAAATCTAAGGCGACGCGGTTCCCTCGAAATGTTACCCCCTCCAGTTGTAACCGGAGCCGCTGTTCCTGCGCGTGATCGAACTTGGTCTTGATCTCCCCGCCCGCGCCAACCACTCGCTGCCACGGGAGCGACCCATGGCTATTGCGGAGCAGTCTTGCCGCGGCGCGATGGTACAACGGATATCCCGCTGCCGCCGCGACCTGACCGTATGTGGCGACCTTGCCCTTCGGAATGGAGAGGATCGCCCGCCGCATAGCGTCGTCCCGCGTGACCTGTGGACGCGAAGATTCCTTGAGCACCCGGCGGGTCATTTTCGGGTCTAAACGGGAACGCGGGGGCACACTATCATCTTGCCAGCCTCCAGCCCGGTTGCAACGTAATATGATGAGTGCCGATGAACCCGCGCACACTCGCCGCTCTCGGCCTCGCTATCTGTACCCTACAAAGCCCCCTTACCGGGGAGATCAAGAAAGCTCCTTTTGGCTCCGTGGATGGCCAAAGCGTGGATATCTACACGCTCACCTCCGCGAAAGGAATTGAAGCGCGCATTACAAATTACGGCGGAATCGTTGTGAGCCTGAAAACGCCCGACAAGAGCGGCAAGCTGGCCGACATCGTGCAGGGCTTCGACGATCTGAAGGGCTACCTACAGGATGAACCTTACTTCGGCGCGGTGATCGGACGGTACGCCAACCGCATCGGGAAAGCTCACTTCACTCTGGACGGCAAAGAATATAAGCTGGCGGCGAACGACGGCCAAAATTCGCTGCATGGCGGAAAGAAGGGCTTCGATAAGCGAGTCTGGACCGCCACAGTGAAGGGCGAATCGCTGGAATTGACTTATGTCAGCAAGGATGGCGAAGAGGGCTATCCAGGGACGCTGACCGCAAAGGTAGTCTACACGATGGAGAAGAATGGCGACATCAAAATCGATTACTCCGCGACCACGGATAAAGATACTGTCGTGAATCTTACTAACCACACTTACTTCAACCTGAAAGGACAGGGAAACGGCACCATACTGGATCACGAGTTGACCTTATTCGCCAGCCGTTACACGCCGGTGGATTCCGGTTTGATTCCCACGGGCGAGCTAGTGTCAGTTAAAGGAACCCCGTTCGACTTTCTGACCCCGCATCAGATCGGTGAGCGCATCGGAGGTTCCGATGAACAGTTGAAGCTTGGGAAAGGGTACGACCATAACTGGGTGCTCGACGCAAAGGCAGGAACGCTCGCCAAAGCGGCCGAGGTTCATGAGTCAACAAGCGGCCGCGCTTTGGAAGTATGGACCAATCAACCCGGCATCCAGTTCTATACAGGTAACTTCCTGGATGGCACTCTGAAGGGTAAAGATGGCAAGGTCTATAACCAGCGTGCTGCACTGTGTCTTGAGACTCAGCACTTTCCGGATTCTCCGAACCAGCCTAAGTTCCCAACAGCAATCCTGAAACCCGGCAAGACTTATCACGAAACTACCGTTTGGAAATTCTCAGCTAGATAAGGTCAACGTATGTCGAAGTTAGTTTGGTTGTTGCTTGCAGCCACGATGCTCCAAGCGCAAATTACCTGGAATGCCGCGAACAAGCTCTGGTTCCTGAACACTGCTACCTCCAGTTGCGTCATTGGCATCAACGAAAGGAATGAGCTTCAGACTGTCTATTGGGGCGGCCCGATTACGCGAGCTGGCGACTTCACCTCCGCGCACTCGACTCCCGACCGTTCTTCGTTCGATCCTTCCGCCACGAGGACGCGCGAAGAATACCCCGCATGGGGCGGTACGAGATACGTCGAGCCCGCGCTCAAAGTGACTCGTGCGAACGGCGATCGGGACTTGGTCTTGAAGTACCGGGACCACAAGATCACCGGCGACGCGCTCGACATTACTCTCCGCGACATTAATGACGATATCTTTGTAACCCTGTATTACCAGGTCTTCCCCGCTCTCGGCATGATCGAGAAGCATTCTACGATCCGCAATGGGACTTCGGCGAAGATCACGCTGGAATCGGCCCAGTCAGGCGCATGGTCTCTGCCGCCGGGTGAAGGCTATCGGCTGACTTACGTTTCGGGGCGCTGGGCGGCTGAAGATCAAATCTCACGCGAGCCGATCGATACGGGAATGAAGATTCTGGAAAGCCGCCGCGGCAATACGAGCCATAACAACAACCCCTGGTTCATGATCGACGATAGCCATGCATCGGAACAAAATGGGCGCGTCTGGTTCGGGGCGCTCGGGTGGTCCGGCAATTGGCGAATGACGGTGGAACAAACTCCCTACGCCCAGGTTCGTGTGACCGGCGGACTCAATACGTTTGATTTCGGTTACGATTTGAAACCGGGAGACTCACTCGAAACGCCGGCGTTCTACGGTGGTTACTCCGGCGATGGTTTCGGAGGAGCATCGCGCGCTCTGCATCGCTTCGAGCGCGAGGCCATTCTGCCCGGAGGTACGACATCGCGTCTACGCCCCGTGCTTTATAACTCGTGGGAAGCTACTACCTTTGCCGTCGACCAGGCAGGCCAGCAAGCCCTCGCGGCTAAGGCCGCATCGATCGGCGTCGAATTGTTTGTAATGGACGATGGATGGTTCGGCAAGCGAAACGACGATCACGCAGGCCTTGGCGATTGGGTGGTCAATCCAGCTAAGTTCCCGAACGATCTGCAGCCGTTGATTGCAGAAGTGAATCGGCTGGGGATGGACTTCGGACTCTGGGTAGAACCGGAGATGGTGAATCCTAATAGCGACCTGTATCGCGCACATCCGGATTGGGTACTCAATTTTACCGGCCGCCCGCGCAGCGAACTCCGGAACCAGCTAGTCCTGAACCTGGCTCGCAAGGATGTTAGCGACTATATCTTCGCCTTTCTTGACCGTCTCGCATCCACTTACAAGGTGAAGTACTTCAAGTGGGACATGAATCGCTCGATGTCGGAACCCGGGTGGCCCGCGGTGGCTCCGGAAGAAGAGAAGAAGGTATGGATCGAGTATGTTCGGAACTATTACGGCATCATCGATCGTTTGCGTGCTAAACATCCGGCGCTTGAGATCGAATCCTGCTCCGGAGGCGGCGCGCGCATCGATCTCGGCGTGCTGAAGCGCGTGGACGAAGTTTGGACTTCCGACAATACGGAAGCATTCGACCGCCTTCGCATCCAGGAGGGCTTTAGCTATGCTTATGCTCCAAAGATCATGTCGGCGTGCGTGACCGATGTTCCGAACATGAACCATCGCTCCACGCCTCTGCAGTTTCGCTTCCTCGTCGCCATGCAAGGCGCGCTGGGGATTGGCGCGAACCTCAACAAGTGGAGCGATGAAGATTTCGCGCTGGCTAAGAAGATGGTCACGATCGATAAACAGATTCGCGCCACTGTACAGACTGGCCTGCTGTACCGCTTACTGTCGCCTCGCGAAGGCGAAGTTACCGCCAGTGAATATGTTTCGCAGGACGGACGCCAATCGGTTCTATTCGCCTTCCGGCATTCCCAGCAATTTGAAACGCTCGCACCGTCTCTTCATTTGGAAGGACTCGATGCGAACGCCACTTACACGCTGACCGATCTGAATAGCCGGACATCGGAACTTAGCGGCGCTTACTTAGCCAACCATGGAGTGGATTTGAACCTGGCCGGCGACTATTCGAGCGCTCTTGTTGTTTTGACCCGCAAATGAAAAAGGGGACACGCCCGAAGGCATGTCCCCTAGACAGCAACCACCCTTACTCAGAACGAGTAGCGAAGAGCGAACTGCATCTGTCTCGGTGAACCCAGTTGGCTTGAGAACTTGCCGAAAGTGGATTGCGAACCGACACTCAAAGAAACGCCGCTCATTACCGCGGTGTTAGTCAGGTTGAAGGTCTCCCAGCGGAATTGCAATTTATGCTGGACATCGTGAATCGTGTAGAGCTTGAACTCTTTCGATACGCCCAGATTCATTGCTTTCGGACCCGGAGTGCGAAGGTTATTACGGTCTCCGCTGTCACCGGGCAAGGTGAAGGTGAAGGCCGTGAATGCCTGCACCGGATTGGCGAAGATGTTCGGGGCACTTGTTCCACCGGTAACGGGAGGAAGTCCGTTCTTGACTACCGTCGTAGAGACCGGGGCAATCTCGGTGGCGTTCGCCGTGATTTCCCAATTTGTAGCCCAGTTGCTGCCGTCACCCACGCTGACCGGCGTCGCACTGCTCCACTGGATTGTGGGTGTCACCTGCCACCCGCCGAGGACGCCGTCAACCAGGCGATTCGCATTGGAGAGATACTTGCGTCCCTTGCCCGCCGGGAGTTGGTAGACCGCGAAGAAGTTGAAGATGTGCCGGGCATCATAATTGGAATCCGCAAATTGCTGCTGCGGAACGAACGCATTCTGAATCACGCCGGAGAACGAGCCACCGCTTTCGGCAGTCGAGGCTAAGTCGACAGAGCGGCCAAAGGTGTAGTTGAAGTCCATCGTGAGGCCTTCGCTAAAGCGCTTGCGGACGGTCCACTGCATAGAATAGTAATCGCCTCTGCCGACTGAGCTCCAGGCGGAGAGAGCGGAGAACTGTTGGTTGAAGATTGCACCGGGTCCGTAGATGCTGCAAGACGGGCTGCAGTTGATGTCGATATTCTGCAGAGCCGAAGTATAATCAGGCGCGAAACCGGCGCCGAACTGTTTATAGGCTTGCTGAGTAGCGGTCAATCCGCCACCCGCTAAACCTGGCCACAGGTCTTCCCAGAAAGCGATCTTCGGGACATTGGCAACCGGGACTGAGTTGACGCCGTTGTTGTACATCGTCGCGAGGGCTTGAGCAGCCTGATAGTAGGTCTGGCCGGACTTGGAATCCACCAGGTTGGTAGGCTGCGCCAGATCCTTATTGATCAAAGAGCGGCGCGAAAGACGCATGATGTAGGAGCCTTGAACGAACCAGCCATGGCCGAACTCGCGGCTGATGCTGACATCCGTATTCATCGTGTACGGCGCTTTTAGAGTATCGTCGATACTGTTCGTGATTGCGAACAGATCGGGATAGGTCGACGGCAATCCGCCTTTCGGAGCTGCGGGGAACAAAGTAGGGGGCGGCGAATAGAAGCCGGTGTATCTCGGCGAGGTAGCCGAAGTCAGGGAACTGGAGGCGTTGCTCAGACTGTTGGAAAGTCCAAAGGCGGAGCTTGAGTAAGTTTGGGCCAAGGGCTGCCCAAAGAGGTCGTAGAACATTCCCCAACCTGCGCGGATGGAAGTCTTTCCAGGGCCGCCTGTCAGCCATTTCAGAATGCCGTTAGTTGGGTTCGGAGAGTAAGCCAGAGCCAAACGCGGAGCGAAATTCTTCAGGTGATCGGGATACAGCGGCCGGGCTCCTGGGGCGTTTCCGGCAATGAAGGTGATCAGCCCAGCGTCGCTCTGCGGCAAGCCCGCGGCTGCGAGATCCGCGCGCTTGTAGAACCACTGACCGATGGATTGATCGGTAGATGTCTGCTGCCCGTTGACCTCATGAATCGGAGGCATGATCGAATGCCGGATACCGTAGGTGACAGTGAGATTACGCGTTGCCTTCCAGGTATCCTGCGCGTACCACTCGAATTCGTTGTTCGCGAAGTCAAAGGTAACTGGCGCGCCGTTCGGTAGCACTGTGCCATCTACCAAGTAGTTGTAGTGAGCAGTGCCCTGAACCTGGAGTCCGATTACCGCGGCCATTGCATAAGTAAAGTTGGTACGGAATCCACTGGAGAGATCGGCCGGCTGTAGGTCCTTTCCGGTACCGAGGAGCCAGGAGGGGTTGGAAGAAGTGCTGCTAAAGGAATTGGCGTAGTTAACCGATGTATTCGAAATGAACCGCATCACGCCGCCGAAACGAAAATCGTGAGCGCCTTTGGTCCAGGCTAAGTCGTCAGAGACGAACTGCACCGGAATGATGTGGGAGATGCCGGTAGTTGTCGGGTAGATCGGAGTGAGTCCGCGGAAGGTCGCGTAATTGCCGGAAAGAACGCCGGTGGTCTGCGTGGCCTGACGGGTAAAGCCGTAGTGAAGGTTATTGACCAGGTTCGATTTGAGCGTCGCGATGTAACCAACCGCAATGCCCTTGGCATTGGTGAGGGTTACTGAAGTGGGCGCCTGGCCCGCGAACTGGGGCAGCCCCTGCTGGCTATCGTTCTGCAACTGACCGCGGATGAACACCATGTGCTTGCCGGCGTTATCGATATTCCAGTCGTAGCGTGTGATGTAGGTGTTTTGGTCCTGGTGCTGGGGAGCGTTGAAACGATAGCCGATGAAGTTGTAACCATCGCCGAGCGTATTGTCGTTACCGTGCGGGTATAGCTGGAACAGCGCGGCCGTTGCGGCGCTGGCCCCGAGATGCCCAGGGTCTAACGAGGTTATTTGGGCGCCGCTCAGTTTCACCACCTGGCCGGCCGTGTTGACGTACTGCAGCACGCCAGAACGCAGAGCGTCGGATGGAACGGTAGGAATTGTGGTGGGAGAAGCGGAGCTCGCATCGCGGCGTCCTTCGTAGTTCAAGAAGTAGAAAATCTTGTTCTTCTTGATCGCGCCGCCCGCGGAACCGCCAAAGATGTTGATCAAAAGCGGGGCGATTGCCACGCCGGAACGATTGTTGAAGAAGGTGTTCGCCGCAGTTTCCGTACCGCGGCGATATTCGTAGAGCGAACCGTGCAGGTCATTCGTGCCGCTCTTGGTAACGAGCGCGATTTGCGCACCGGAGCTGCGGCCTTGGTCGGCGTTGGCGTTGGTGGTGGTGGTGCGGAATTCCTGAGTGGAATCGAGCGTGACGCGCAGAACGCTGGTGAAAGCCGCGCGCGCATTCTGATCGTTTACGTCGACCCCGTCGAGAGTGACGTTGGCCTGGTCGGACTTGCCGCCGTTCACCTGTCCGTTGGTAGTGACACCCGGCTCGAATTGGAGGAGAGCCGCCACGTTTCGCGCATAGGAAGGAAGTTCCTGGATCTGAAGAGTGTCGATGGTATTGCCGATGGTGGCGTCCTGAGTATTGATTTGCTCAGCCGCTGCTTCGACGGAGACTACGGTTGTGGTTGCGCCCAGTTTTTCGAAGGTCACGTTAACCGTGGTTGCGGTGGCCACCTGCAATTCGATGCTGTTGACAATTACTTCCGCGAAGCCCGGATGGATCGCCGACAGTTTGTAAGGCCCGGGCGAAGCCTGCGGAAAGTTGTATCGGCCGCGTGAATCGGCTTCCGTGTTCTGCTTGACGCCCGTGGCGGTGTTGGTTAAGGTAAGCTTCGCGTTGGAAATTACAGCGCCGGTTGGATCGGAAACAGTTCCGCTCAGTGAAGTGCCTGACTGGCCGAACATGGACGCCGTTAGAAGGAAGAGGCATGAAAGAAGCGCGGCGGCGCACCTCGAGACAATGGTCCCCGTATATTTGTGCATGGAAAATCCCCCAATATAAGATAAGTGCAAGAACTGCGACTACCCGGGTTAGGAGGCGGACAGAGCCAACGCAAGCGAACAGACTTTGGTCCCCTGCGTGTCTCACTTGTGTATCAGATTTGACAACCCTGAGTCAATTTCGGAGTTGAGTAAAAATGGGGGAATGGCTAAGGCGAATCCGTATATCGACTTTCTATTGGAGCAGTTCGAGGTGCTCGGGGAGATCCGCGCGAAGGCGATGTTCGGCGGCCACGGGCTGTATTGCAACGAAGTGTTCTTTGCGCTGGTAGCGAATGGCGCCGTGTTCCTGAAAGCGGACGATGTGAATCGCCCGCAGTTCGAAGCGATGGGGATGAAAGCGTTTCGGCCTTACGAAGATCGTCCGGAGACGATGAGCTATTACGAAGCTCCGGCCGATATGTTTGAGGACCCGGACCTTATGAAGCAGTGGGCCGGAAGCTCGGTCGCCGCCGGCGTCCGAGCCCAGAGCAAGAAAAAGCCCAAGAAACGCTAGTTCTCGTCCGCTACCGCCCAAGTCGTATCGGGGTCGAAGGTGCGAACGGGAGCCGTCAGATTCGAAACGGGCTTGCCGAGATCCTTTTCGAATACGGTTCCGTCCTGATTGACGATGAACGTATGGATGCCAGTGACGCCGTACTCGGCGGGCCACGCGACAAGGGCGAATCCGGCCATCATATGCTTGCCATCGACGAGATACTGATGCGCTCCGCCGTCCGCGTGCGGGCCTTGCGATTCCAGAACGCGGAAGTAGTAGCCGTGACAAGGAGTGGCTTTGGTTTTACCGGGGCGCAGTTCCGCGTCGGCGATAACCTTGAGCAGCGGTGAACCAGTTTTGTCGGAGTAGAGTCCGTCCGTCTTTCCGGGCGTACTGGCGATGACGCGGGCGAATTCGAGAATGCCATCGCCGTCGCGGTCGGCCTCGGCGTACTGTCTCTGAGCGTCGACGAAGCCAGCCAAGTCCTCAATTGCGTCGATTTCATTGGCTCCGATTCGGCGGGCGCGAACCTCGAGGTCGCCTTCATACGGATCAAAGCTCCACTTACCTCCCTGTTCGACGATGGGGACTGGAAATGGCCAGTCATCTGGGCCGATATCGAGAATGACGCGGTGCAGATTCATCGGATCCTTCTCGATCCGATGAGCCGAGCGGGCAACTTTTACGAATTCCGCCATTTCCTGCTTGTCTTGCGCAGGATCGCCGGAAGAGAGGATGACCTTGCTAGCTGTTCCGAAGATGGCGGTGAGGGCCGCCGTGTCATTCTTTTCGGCGGCTGCGATGGCCGCTTGAGCCGCTGCTTCCGGGGAGTCAAACGCCTTCAGCGCAGGCTTTTGAGCCTGCGCTGAGAGAACAGAGATGGCAACTATGCCAAGTAAAGTCTTCATTGTTTATCTCCTACCGCCGTGTCCACCACCGCCGTGTCCGCCACCGCCACCGGCATGACCGCCACCGCCACCCCCACCGCCGTGGAAGGCGGGAGCGGTGCGGGCCGGACCCATACTGGAGAAGCCGTGATCGCTTTGGACGCGAGCGTGGCTACCGTTTTGGACTCCGCCGAAGGCGCTATGGTTGTTGTTGCTGGGTTGAAAACTGCGCTGTTGCTGCTGCTGAGCGCCTCTCGATTCATTACCGCCGCGGAATGAGTTGGCGCTACCGCCGTTGACGCGAGCTGCCGCGCCGCCACCGTTGAATCGCGCTCCTGCTGCGCCGCCACGGACATTGCCGCTGTTAAAACGCTGGGCTACCGCGCGATTGGCGTACGGGACGCCTTGGCGGTGGCTCGGGTCGTGAGCCCAAAGCGAGTTGCCGCGGAAGCCGGCGCCGCCGCCGAACTCATGGAAGTTGTAGCGGTGCAGGAAGTAGTTGTTCACGTAGATGCCACCGCCGAACCAGCCAGGTCCCCAACCCCAACCGCCCCAACCGCAGCATCCGCCGAAGAAGAAGCCGAGACGAATACCGCCGCCCCAGCCCCAACCGAGGCCAACTCCGGGGTAGTAGAGACCAGGCCACCCATAGGCCGAAGGACCCCAGAAGTAGTCGGGGTTGTAGTACGGCACGTAGACGACTTGGGGATCGGTGGGTTGAATCTCGATCGCAGACTGGCCGTTTTGATTCTCGACAGTCACGCGCTCCTGCGGGGTATCGACCAGCTTGCCGTTGTCCCGAGCGCGGGCTCGCATGCGCTGGACTGAGGCCATCACGTCAGCCTGCTGGGCGAGGAAGGCGTTGCCGAGGTCGGTGGTCCAGCGGATGTCGGACGTGAGCCGCTTGACTACATCCTGGAACGGAACGAGAGCTTGAATGCTGGGATCCCAGTTCTGCTGTTGAGCAGCCTGCACGAGAGCGGTGCCTTGCAACCGGCCGTTTTGCACCAGCCATTGATTGGCTTCAACCAGTTCCAGCGGGTAGGTGCTGGCGACCAGAACCTGACTCAAGAGAGAATCGGGATAAAGAGCGATGGGCGCTACGAGACTATCCAACTGATCGGGCGAAAAAGCTTGCTGCTGTGGCGCCGCCGCGGGAGGAGGAGCCTGATCCTGAGCGGAAAGCTGTGCACCCAAAGGCAACAGCATCAGACTACAAATTGCAGTGACTAACCGGGTCTTCATACTGCCTCCACTTCTTAACAGAGCAGCTTGTTGGCCACTCATCCAATTTGATGCTAACGGCGAGCGGGGGTTACGAGATGAAGCGAATCTTAATCGCCATAATCGCGCGAAGGCTGGGGAGAAGAGGGTAACAGCTTCTCACGCCAGACCGGGAATGTGGTCTTCGCCACAGATAGCAGGAGCATCAGGACGGTGACGGCTGCTGCCATGAGGACGGTTTGGTTGATGGTGAGCGCCTCTTTCATTGGGCCAAGCCAGCGGCCGTAGACGAGTTCGATGTGTACCCAATAGACCAGTAGCGAGGTGGCGCCGAACTGACGGACCCAACTCCAAGTTTGAGCGCTGGGTTGCAGGCTCCAAAGGTAGGCGAAGGCGATGCCGATGAGGACCACGCCGGTTTTGATCAGGATGAGGGCGGGACCGTCTAGCCAGAAATCACTCTTGGCATAGATGGTGAGGGGCATCGACGAGAGGGCGTAAGCGCCGAAGGAAAGTGTGAGGCCGCCCCAGGCGAACCACTGCATCGCTTGCGGGATATGCTCCTCTTTCAAGGTGCGTAAGAGGCTGCCGAAACTCAGGCCGAAGAAGAGGAATGCCGCCCAAGGGAAGAAGCCGAAGAACTGGCCGCTGGGGACCAGGTAGTTCTTCAGTAGCACCGGGGCGAAGGACCAATCCACTTGGGCGATGAGGGGCGACGCGGCGGCGATTGCAACACCGAGGACGGCGCAAAGGCGGATCCGTTCGACCGTGCGGAAGATCGCCATGGGGGCTGCGACGGCGATGGCGAAACCCATGCAGTTGAGGATATCGACGCGGAAGATGTCGCTGAAATTGCGGGGGGAAGAGAACGCCCAAAGTTGAATCCGGAACAGGAAGGCGATGCCGAGAAGGTAGCCAGCGCGGCGTAGGGCGGCGGAGACGCGCTGGCCACCGGGGAGCTGCTTACGCTCCGTCTTATCCATCAGAAAAGAAAGGGTTACGCCTGTTAGGAAGAGGAAGATCGCGGGGGGCATACCGCCCACGAACTGGGAGAAGACGTAGGGGCCGCTGTTTCGGAGATCGATTCGGGTCAGGGAGTTGAAGACGTGTCCCTGGAGCATGATGATTGCCGCCAGACCGCGAACCCAATCGAGATATGTTATCCGGGACGACGAAGTCATCACCTTACCTGTGTGCAACACAATGGCCAAAGTTCGCCGGCTTACTGGGCCGGATACTCTTTCTTAACCCCGTCTTTCGTCCTGAGTTTTAGATCGGAATCGCTGATCTTGGGATTCATGACTACATTGGTATAGACGAAGGTAATGTTGTCGCCGGATGGCTGGGTGAGGCGGAGTTGGGTGGGGGTGGCTTTGTCCGGGGTCAGCCAGAGCTCGATTTTGGTGAAGCTTTTCTTGACGTCGGCGCTTTTCGGGATGAGTTGCAAGTGGGCGCCGAGGTCTTCAGAACCGATGTAGGTGACGTCGTAATTGGCGACCAGATCCTTGCCGGAGCCGCCGAAGGCCAGGAGGTAGAACTGTTCGAATAGGTCCTGGTATTTGCCGATCTTGCGTTCCTGGATGACGTTTCGGACGGGGTAGTAAATGTCGGCTATGCCGTTGCCGATGTAGACCTTCTGTTCATCTTTGAAGTCGATGAGGGTACGGATGTCATGCGGTGCCGGGCGCTTTAGGACCATCGTGCCGTCATACGTCATATTTTTGTCGACGGCGGCGTTGTGGTTGATGCGCTTGATGTTGGCTTTGACGCCTTTGAAGGTGGCGGAAACGGCGTCCAT
>Ga0302325_10026868_pt1 | contig 11948 bp, 11 predicted proteins | sample Palsa_T0_2_FD_201948 | JGI IMG/M metagenome (GOLD analysis project Ga0302325, IMG submission 201948) | Peat permafrost microbial communities from Stordalen Mire near Abisko, Sweden - Palsa_T0_2 | ecosystem: Environmental > Terrestrial > Soil > Palsa > Peat permafrost | place: Sweden: Abisko... | reverse complement strand
CATGTCCGCCCTGAACCTGAGGACATGGTCGCCGGCACCACGGCAGAGGTCGCGGCGTGCAGCTCGTCCCGCTCGCGTGCGCCGAGCCGACCGGATAGCGCCTCGCGCGGGACCTGGCGGTCTTGTTCTTGCGCGAGACGGCGCATGAGGACCAACGGCCGGAAAACCGGGCGCTAGACCGGCTCGGCCCATCGGGCCTTGAAACTGGCAGTATCGGAACGGAAATTGGCAGTTGCGGGGCACTTCGGGAACCGGAGGCGTCGGCGTGTGATCTCGCAGATGATGTCGCGCTGGCTGCTCCAGACCCCGGCGGCTCCGGTACCCCGATCCCTGTCTGGCTAGGCGGCTCTATGACAGCTAGTGAGCTACGCGCCATCAGCTTGCCTCCGGGCTTGCGGTTGCGCGCGATCCGCCCGGGGCTGGTGCCGGGTGAGGATGCTGGTGCTGCCTGGATATCTCCGCTCAGCGTTAGCCGCGGCGGCGGGGTCTGGGCTGTCAGCGGGGAGATCGACGGGTCCAGCTTCTGCTTCTCACGGAGGCGCTGGCCGAGGGCTGGGCGTGGTTCATATTGACCGCGCACCCGGCCTGACCCCTGGGCTAGGCATCTTTGCCGGTCGACTGCGCAACGCTGACACACTGGCCCGCCGCTGTGCAGGCCGGGCAGCGCTGTTCGGTCACGGCGGCCAGGCCGTGCGGCCGACGGAGGCACCGGCTTTCCAGGGTTTGGGGTGCAGGTCGAGTGTTAGCCGTTGGGCCCAGTCCCCGCCTGGCTGCTCTGTCAGGGGGGCGGCTTCATGCTCAGCGTGGCAGGTGAGCGTATCTGTGCCCATAGCGCTGCGGTGGTGTTGTGCGGGGGGCGGCAGCTGGCCCGGCGATTGGCGGGGGCGCGGTCGTGGGTGGCAGGCGGCGGCTGCGTGGCCCGTGATGGGTGATACCGGGGCTGATGTGCTGTGGGGGCTGGTGGCCGCGCAGTCGGCGAGCCATGGCGGCCGGGTGTCGGTGGCGGATGTGTGCGCGGTCGCGGTCGGGCTGGCGGCCGCGGATGGGGCGTGGGTGACCGCCGCGAGCGGCCGGGGGCCGGATTTCGTGATGTGCGTGACGGATCCGGTCGGCGAGCAGCTTGCGGAATTGCAGCTGATGCTGGGCGAGGGACCGTGCCATGACGTGCTGGCCTCTGCCGCGCCGGTACTGGCCGGCGACCTGGGTGACCCGGAATCCGCGCGCCGGTGGCCCGCGTTCACCGATGAGGCGCGGCGGGCCGGGGCGGCGGCGGTATTCGCGTTCCCGCTGGTGATCGGGGCGATCCGCGCCGGGGCCATGGGCCTGTACCGCGGGGTGCCAGGCCCGCTGGGGCGGCATTTTGGTGATTGCCTGCTCCTGGCCGACGCGGCGACTGTGCTGCTGCTGGATGCCGCCGGTGAGGGCAGGGCGGCAGACGGGGACGGGCCGGGGCTGGGCGGGCAGGCGCCGCATCTGGCCCACCACCGGGCCGAAATCGATCAGGCCACCGGCATCCTCACGGTTCAGCTGGACGTCCCGGTCGCCGAGGCGTACGCCCGGCTGCGGGCATACGCTTACGCGCAGGACCGGCGGCTCGCCGAGGTGGCCACAGACATTGTCGCCCGGCGGCTGCGGCTGCCGCCAGCCGGCGGCGAGGACCAGCCATGATCTCGCCTCCAGTGCCTCGCCGGGTGCCCGGCGGGGAGCAGCTGCCGTCCGTACGCTCAGAAACAGGGTGACCTTGATGGACGCCGAGCTGCTGTCCGCCACTTTCGTTGACCTGGCCGATACCCTGGTCGCTGAGTTTGACGTGATCGACTTCCTGCATATGCTGACCGACCGCAGCGTTGCCCTGCTGGGGGCATCCGCGGCCGGGGTGGTGCTGGCCGACCCGCGCGGCGAACCGCGGCTGGCGGCGGCCTCCAGCGATGCCGCCGGGCTGATCGAGTTGTTCCAGGTGCAAAACGACCAGGGCCCCTGCCTGGATTGCTTCCGCACCGGCCAGCCCATCACCGTAGCGGATCTCACCGAGCCGGGTCAGCGCTGGCCGCGGTTCGCCGCCGCCACCACCGCGGCGGGGTTCCGCGCGGTGGAGGCCGTGCCGATGCGACTGCGTGATCAGGTGATCGGGGCGCTGAACCTGTTCGGCGCCACGCCGGACTCGCTCGGGGCCGAGGACAGGCGGATCGGCCAGGCCCTCGCCGGTGTCGCGACCATCGGCCTGCTCCAGGAACGCAGCGTGCGCCGCGCCGAGATAGCCGCCGAGCAACTCCAGGGTGCCCTCAACAGCCGGGTCGTCATCGAGCAGGCCAAAGGCACGCTCGCCGAGCGCCTCGACGTGGACATGGACCAGGCCTTCCGGCTGCTGCGCAGCCAGGCCCGGGAGCAAAACCAGCGGCTCACCGACGTCGCCCGCCACATCGTCGCCAACCCGGCGCAGACCTCCCGCCCTCGTAGGCTTCCCAAGACCGAGTACCAGATGAGTAACGATCGTGTCCGCCAGGCACCGCCCAGTCAGCCAGGGCTGACTACCGGGCGCGAAAATCGGCGTTAGGGGGGGATCGGCTTGCGAACTGCCGTTCTCAGCCGATGCCGACGGTCTGTCGCCCGGGCTCGATGACGGCCACGACGCGCTCTTGTCCTCGGGGATAGGGCGCGCCGGTGTACTTCGTGGCCAGCTGGCCGAATCAGCCACCCCGAGCTGCGCTGCGACATAGTCCAGCACCACCAGCGGCACATCCAGCGGATCGCCCAGGAACGCCCCCCACATGACGAACCGTCGTGACCAGCTGCAGCGCGAACCCCAGCCGGTTGTGGCCACCACGCCGCTTCGCGACAAGATCCCGGTCCCGCGTCGTCGAGGAAGAAGAACCGCTCCAGCACCGCCTGATCTGGAGGCCCGGCCGCGTACCGGCCATACCGTCGCGAGTTGCTCATCCATCAGGAATCTGGCCTGGCACGAGCGATCAACGTACGGCACATTCACCCGCTAGCGCCGGATTTCCGGCCGTCGGTCCTCACGGGCCGGTAAGCCGGTAAGCCGGGCGGCCGTGTCGATCGCGTCCCGGTAGCCGACCGCCACCCCTTCGAGCTGGCCGGCCGCCGCGCGGAGCCGGTACAGCACGTCGGCCAGCCCGGCACGGGTGTCGGCCGGGCCGGAGGCGTACGCGACCACGGCCGCCTCCGCCTCGGCCCGGGCCAGCTGCGCGGCGCGGTCCCGCTCGGCGCCGGCCTGGCGGACACGCTCCCGGTAGTCGGACTGGCGGCAGTTACTGCCGCAGTACCGGCCCAGCCACCCGGTGGCCTGGCGCTCGACTAACCGCCCGCACGGCGGCCACGCGCACCGCTGCGAGTCTTCCGCTGCCATAACGCATCTGCCTTTCGTGACTACACCGCGGCGCCAGATCTGGATCCGGACGCGTTACGGAACTCCGGTCAGCGTAGGACCGGCGCACCCGCGTGGCCCCCCTCTATCTCATACATGGAGGGGCCACAGTTACGTAACGCGGATCAGGCAGCTCGAGCGCGGCCACGGCGCATAACGAAACCCCGCCACCTACATGCAGCTGACGGGGGCTCTCGCGCGTCAGTCGTCAGCCGAGGTCGCCCCGGCCGTCCTCCAGGCCCCTTGCGGTAGACCCGGCATGCCTCCTGGCCGCAGAACTCGTCCCGGGCACATGCGGTAGCTGTGCGGCGGCTCTGACGGCGCCACCCTGTTTCATAGGCGGTCACCTGTGAAACAGGCCGCCCGGCGGGCCGCCAGTAGGGGCATCCGTGTTTCATGGGTCGTTGCATATGGCTTGGGCAATTGCAACAACCCATGAAACGATCTCCAGGTGAGCGACAACGATTTCCTCCTCGTTGAGGCGCGCCGACTGCCCGATGTCGTCCTGCGCCGCCCCGGCCGGGTCGCCGTGCCGGACGGGCCGGGGCCGGGTGGCCGCGCAGTACCACACCGCGAGGTTCCGGCTGGTGCCCCGGCTGGCCAAGGCCCTCGCCGTCCCGGTCCCGCCGACCCGCAGACCCGGCTCGGTCTGGACCGAGATGCCCCGTCCCGCGGCGGTCGGCGCGGTGCCGGCGGGGCACGTGCGGATCGGGTACGCCCGCGCGTCCACCGCCCGTCAGTCGCTCGACACCCAGGCGGACTCGCTGAAGGCCTCGGGCGTTACCCGGGTGTTCGCCGAGAAGATCTCGACCCGCGCGGTCACCCGGCCCGAGCTCGACAAGGCCGTCGCCCTGGCCCGCGAGATCCGAGCGTCCGGCGCGGCGATCACGATCGTCGTGCACGAGCACAAGCGGCTCGGCCGCGGCATCGAGCTCGCGGCGCTCGCCGAGCAGCTGCGCGCCGCTGATATCGGCCTGGAGTTCCTCACCGGCGAGCTGCAGGGCTCGCACGACCCGTCCGGGGTCGTGTTCACCGTCCTCGCCGCGCTGTCGGGGATGGAGCGCGAGTACATCCGCGACCGCACCCTGGAGGGCCACGAGTCAGCCCGCGCCCGGGGCAAGTCGATCGGCGGCGCGGCCGTCACCGACGAGGCGATGCTCGCCGCGGCGCTGCACCTGCGCGGGCAGGAGCTGAGCCTGCGCGACATCGCCGGCCGCGTCGTGATCGCCACGGGCAAGAAGAAAGGCCACCATCCGTCGCCGGCCACCGTGATGCGCATGCTGCGCGAGCATGACGAGAAGACCGCCTCGGCGCTCGCTGCCGGTTAACAAACGCCGGGTGCCGCAGTTCGAGTTCCAGGAGAGCACGGGCCTGAACCCGCGGCTAAAGGGGGGGGCCTTTCATCGCGGCCGCGATGGAGTCCCGGCCTCGCTCGCGGCCGGTACGTGTCGAATCCCGATAGATGCCTCCAGCGCTACTTTGCCCTTGGGCCGTAGCTATAGGGGAGTCCTGGGCCTTCCTGGCTGGCCGGCCGACGGTAGGGGGGGCGGTCGCTGGAGGTATTCCCCCCTCGTCACGCCCCCCCCCGGTCGGCGGCGGGGGGGGGCGGCGATCCTGCTGGAATCACCGGCGGGCATCCGACTCTCTCTAAAAGTGGATTTCTGTTTACGGAAATTCACTTTTGCGCTAGGATCGTGAGCATGACACAGACCGATGAAACCGCCTCACCCGTCGGCCCGGCCGGGGAAGCGACTGAGACGCTGCCGTGCCACTGGTGCGGCCGGCCGGTGCCGCAGACCCCGGGCGCCGGCCGCAAGCGCTCGTACTGCACCGACCGTGATTGCCAGGACCAGGCGAAGCGGGCGCGCGCCGCGCGGCGCGCCGCCGGCGGCATCGGCGGCGACGTCGCCGCGGCCGAGGAGCTGATCGACCGCCTGGACGCGTTCGTCGGCCGGCTCGCGGACGGGCTGGCCACCGAGCTGACCCCGGCCGGGGTGCAGTCAGCCCTCAGCCGCGGCGCGGCCACCGCCGCGGCCGAGATCGCGGCGGCCCGCGACGAGATGGACACCATCCAGCGGACCGCCGCCGAGGAGGTGGCCGGCGCGGCCGCCGAACGGGACGCCGCGGCCGCCGACGCCGAGCAGGCCCGCGCGGCCGCCGCCGCGGCCGACACCGAACGGGACGCCGCGGCCGCCGACGCCGAGGCGGCCCGGCAGGCTGAGCAGGCCGCTGCCGGGCGGGCCGACGCGGCGGACGAGGCCGCCGAGCAGGCCCGTGCGGAAGCCCGCCAGGCCGAGGCGGCCCGGAACGCCGCGCTCGCCGACCAGGCCGCCGCGGAGCGCGCCGCGGAGCGCGCCGACGCCGACCGGGCTGCCGCGCTCGCCGAGCGGGACACCGCCCGCGAGGACGCTGCCCGCGCTGACGCGCAGCGCGACGCGGCCACCGCGGCCTCCACCGCGGCCGAGGCACGCGCCGAAGCCGCTGAGGCCGCCCACCGGCAGGCCGTCGCCGACGCCACCCGCGCCGCCGCCGAACGCGACGCGGCCACCGGGCAGGCCGAGCGCGCGGCCGCCGACCGGGCCATCGCCGAGCAGGCCCGCGACGCGGCGATCGCCGAGCGGGACACAGCCCGCGGGCAGGCCCGCGACGCCGCCGAAGCGGCCCGCGACGCCGAGCGCGACCGCGACTGGCTGGCCGAGGACCTCGGCCGCGCCCGTGCCGAGCTCGCCGAGCAGCGCCGCGAACGCGACGCCGCCGGGCGAGCCGCCCGCGCCGAAGCCGAGCGCGACCTCGCCCGCGGCCAGGCCGCCCGCGCCGAGGCCGAGCTGGCCGCCCGGCCGGCCTCCTCGCGGCGCCGCGAGCCGGACACCGGCCAGGCACGGCGGCGCCGACCTGGCCACGAGGACAGCGCCGGGTCTGGCCAGGAAGAAGACGCGACGTGATTCTCACCAGGTGGGGACTGGGACCAGACGATATGGCAGGCTCCGTGGAAAGAGGCGCTCACCTTCCTGGTCTGGCCAGTTCTCGCCAGGCAGCCCTACGTCTACCGCACGGAAGGTGACCTGCACTGGGCCATCAGGAAGTGCTCCGCGACGCTGGCGTGCCGCTGCAGCATGAGGTCGCGCTCGGGCCAGGTATGCGATCGATTTCGTCAGCCGCGGGCTTGAGCGTCGAGATCAAAACCACCGGGAACCCCGCGGAGATCACCGGGCAGCTGAAGCGGTACGCCCGCCACCGGCAAGCTAACGGCCCCTGCTGCTCCTCACCACATTCCCCCGGGCACTTGGGCCAGGTCCCTGAGCTTGGCTACGGCATCCCCCCCCCCCCATGACTGCCCCCGGTGACGTTCACGGTGAGACCGTGCCGTCCCCCTCCGAGGAGGAGGACGGCCTCAGATCGCCTGTGCGGCGCCGGGTGGGCCGGCTGGGTGGGGGTTCACCCAGCTGGCCGTGTTCGCCCCGCCAGCGCGCGGCGTGGCCCGCCCCCCGGATTCCCGGGACCGGCGTCCGGCACCACGGTCCGGGCGTTCTCATACGCGGCGACGAGTGCCTCGCGCCGTGCCGGGTCGCGTATGCGTGCGCACTGGCGAGCGAGGTCCGCCAGGCTCAGCGGGACCAGATCCGCGGCCGCCGGTGCCGCCCCGGGGGCGCCAGCGGTGGTGCCCGCTGGCCGCGGCCGCCGGGCGGCTTTGGTGAGCGCTGCCCGGTCGAGCGCGCGGGCTGTCGCGGGACTGGCCGCGCGCATCGCCGCCCGGGCGGCGTCCCCGAGCCCGCCGGCGAGTGCGTCGACGGCCTGCTGCCGGAGGGCCTCCTGCTCGCGGTGGCGGGCGGCTTGTTCTGCCTGCCGTGCGCGGTCGGCCTCGGCGGCGGCCTGGGCCGGTGTGGGCGGGAGTGTGCCGTCGGGGCGCAGCCAGGGGGCGAGCCGTGAGCGAGCCCACCCGGCCGGGTTGCGGACAGGCTGGGTGTAGGCGTGCTGGGGGCCGTCGGGGGGGTGGTCGAGCGCGACCAGGAAATCTTGCGGCGGGCGGCCAGCGGCGAACCAGGGGCGGGCCAGGTGCCGTACGTGGCGGTCTGACAGCTGCGCCAGCTCACCGCAATGATCTTGGATGACCCGGGCCGCCGCCAGGGCCTCGCTGCGGTTTTGCGGGCAGGTTCGCAAGCTGGCGGTACCAGGGCGCGGCAGCATGGGCAGTCCGCCCGAAGGGCGGGCATTTCCGCACTTGACCTCGGTTTTCTCGCGCGCGCGTGGGGATCTACTTCTTACAGAAAAACAGAACTCAGATAGGTCCGCAAATTCGCGCTGACCTGCACCGGGACAGGGCAGTGGTCTTGATCGTTCGCGGGGGACCGTGCACACGTAGATGGCCGCGAGGTTGCCCTCACCGCCGTGCAGGACACCCGGCCGGAAGTCCGCGGTGACGCCTGGGGACACCAGGCCGAGCAGGTACACCGACTGGAACCAGGCGATGGCCCGGCTCACGGTGTCTGGCGAGACGCGCCCCGGGCAGTCGCAGTCCAGGTCCGTGCAGCCGGGCCTGTGCGGTCCCCTGAGCAGCTCGTGGCCCGGCCGCGCCGTGCCGTCGTCCCAGTCCATGCACAGCGCCAGGCGGCCCAGGATCGCCGAGTAATGCGCTTTGCGGTTGGCGTACCAGGGCTGCGCCTCGATCAGCCCCAGGCCAGCCCGCAGGAAAACCGGCTGGCTGCGGCAGATCCGGGCGCCCGGCCGGATAGCAGCGAAGATCTCCGCCTTGCCACACACGGCAGGGGGCGCCGCCGGGCGAGCCGGGGCGCGGTCAATCAGCGTCGACCGCGCCGCGCGAGCCTGCGCTGGCACGAGCCGCGTCACCGCGGCGGCGGGTGTGATGCCGGCGTCACCCTCCGCAAGCCCGGACACGACATCCGGGCATGCTGGGCTAACCGACAGGCAAGCAGGTATTATCGCCTCCAGGTATCCGTGGCCTCTGGGCAGAGGCATGCGGACGGGCCGCTCCTTGCGGGCGGTGTGGTTGACAGCCGATCTCGCCGGACCTGTGCCGGGACACGGCGAGATCACTTAGCTCGGCGCCCCGGTCAGAAGGCCGGGGCGTTCGCGCGTCTAGCGCGTCTTTATAGAGGCGTTCGGGGGACCTCCCTGAGGGGGGGCGTGAGCGGGCGTCAGGCGCTGATCGGCAGCGGCTCCTGACCTGGGGCGGCTGCCGGGAACAGCCCGGCCGACTGAGCGCGGCTCACAACGTCCACGACGTAGTCGTTGACATTGTCGTAGCCCGCCTCCGTGGCGGCCTCTTCGAGTGCCTCGTTCAGATCTGCCGGGAAGCGGATCGTCCGGGCGTACCGCAGGCCTTTCGATGGCCGCCCGGGCTTGCCTGGGCTCCTCCGCCGGCCTATGCGCTCGTGCTCGCTCATGGCTGACAGTCGTACCGGATTCCGATTCCGAAACCAAGAACCCCGGGCTACACGGCGTGTCGCGCCTGTAACCCGGGGTCCCCGGTCATCGCGTTACTGTTCTCCCGTCCCCGTGGCCTCGATGACGGCGGCGAGCGCGGCCACGACGACAATGGCTGGAGATCCTGACCCTGCCTGCAGCAGGTGCAGCCTCCGGCCGCCGATATCGACCAGGCACCCCGGAGGCTGGAACCGGCGCCGTCTCGTGCCTCAGCTGCCAGCTGATAGCTGGCGCTCGCTATCCCGGTGGCGGCGGCGAGTGCCGCAGCGCGCGCTAAACAGTGGGCCGCGACCGGCCTTCCGGTGACGAAGCAGCCGGCCTCATCTCTGAGACGGTACCGAAGGCGGCCCCACCGCCTTCATCTTTACCGCGGTAAAGATGACTTAGGGACTGAGTGTGCCCCCCCTTTCTCGTGTCCTCGCAGGTGATCAGCGCTCTCGTCTGCGATGATGCTGAGTGCCCGAAGTACCGCTAACCACGGGAAGCAAACGGAGCATTCCATGCAATCCAGCGTGCTTGTCGTCTCTACCGACCCCCAGGGATCCGCCGTCTGGTGGGCAGACCGCGTCGGCGAGGGACTCCCCTTCGACTTCGACCAGGCCCACCACAACCTGCCCGGCATCGCCGACCTGAAGAACCTCGGCGCGCAGATCCACGTCGTCGCCAACCAGAAAGGCGGCGTCGGCAAAACCACCGTCACCGTGAACCTCGCCGCGGTCGTGAATGACACCCTCGGCGACGGGGCGGCGGGATACCGGCACGTCTTCGTCGACACCCCCGGCAGCCTGGAGGATAAGCACATCCTGGCCGCCTGCCTCGATGTGGCCCACGACGTGATCGTGCCCATCCCCCCCGAGGGCCTCGCGTTCGACGCGACGGCCCGCACGGTCACCAAGGTCCTCGAGCCGCGAGGCCTGCCGTACAAGGTGGTCGTCAATGCCTGGGACCCGCGGGACGGCCACGCGGACCTGGAAGAAACCGAGGCGTACATCGACGCGAAAGGCTGGCCCCGGGCCCGGGCCGTCATCCGCCGCTACAAAGTCCACACGCGCGCTTCAGTCCAGGGGATGGTCGTCACCCAGTACCCCAAGAACCGCGTATCGATGGAAGCCCGCGAGGACTTCTTCCGCCTGGCCCTCGAACTGGGCTACGGGGGTGCGTGATGGGCAAGCGGGTCAGCCTCTCATCGCTCGCTGACGCCCCGACCGAGGACGTCCCCGGCCACAGCACAGCCACTCTCATCCGGCTCCGCCCCGCGCAGATCGCAACGACCCCGCTCAACCCGCGGGCGAACTACGGCACCGACGAGGAACTGGCCGAACTCGGCGAGAGCATGCGCGTCCGCCAGCTCCAGCCCGTGGTCGCGGTCAGCCGCGCCCGGTACCTCACCCTGTGGCCAGACCACGAGGACCATGCCGGCGCCGCGGACTATGTCCTTGCCAACGGCGAGCGACGCTACCGGGCCGCGGTGCACGTCGGCCTCGAACGCCTCGACGTGATCGTCCGCGAGGAGATCGCCGACTCCCGCGCCGCGTTCCTCGACGCGCTGCTCTCGGAGAACATCGACCGGAAGAACTTCGACCCGATCGAGGAGGCCCTCGCAGTCGAGGCGATGGTGGGCGAATGCGGGACAGCCAACGCGGCCGCCACGCGTTTCCGGCGGCACGAGACCTGGGTATCGCAGCGCCGCGCCCTGCTGAAACTCGCTCCCGGCATGCAGCAGCGCGTCCGGGCCGGTGAGCTCCCGGTGCGCATCGCCCGGTCAGTGGCAGCCCTCCCCCACGATGAGCAGGAATCAGCCTGGCTGCGGGCACGCGCTGAGCAAGCCCAGGAGACACAGCAGCGCGCCCACCAGCGCCAGCTGCGCAGCCCGCGCGGGGACACCCCAGCACCAGAAACCGGCCGCCCGGCCCGGCAACCCCCGAGTCCGGACGGAACGGGGCAGCGCGAAATCTTTACCGCGGTAAAGACGGACGACGGAGCGGAAGGCCCTGCCACCGCGAACCCGGAGGCACAGGCAGGGCAGCGCGAAATCTTTACCGCGGTAAAGACGGGTGATGGAGCGGAAAATCCTCCCGCCACGACCCCGGGGGCACAGGCCAGGGCCGCGTCGGCGGCCATGCCCTGGGACTCACCAGCGGAGCTGGCACAGCTCATCCGCGAACACGTCGCACCGGAGCACATCACAGCCCTGATCGACCTTCTCCACGAGGTGGCAGCGTGACCGCCCAGCCGACCGGCCCCGAGCCCAGCAAGGACACCGGCTCCTATGAGGTGATTCATCTGGGCGACCAGGCCGCCGTTGTGGTGCCCCTGGCCGACTTCATGCGGTTGCGGGCACTGGAACGGCTCGCGTCCGCCGAGGAACTGGAAAACGCCGAAGACACCGCAGCGCTCCAGGACTGGAAAGCGCGCGAAGCGGCCGGCCAGACCTCGTACGTGCCCGCTGAGGAGGTACGGCGGCGGCTGGGCCTGACCCGGTGAGCCTGCGGATCGTATACGAGGAGAAGGCGATCGACCAGGCGGCCGGGTTCCTCGCTGATGATCCAGGGGGCCTCGGCGCTGTGCTGGACGCCATTGACCAGTTGGCCAGTGAGCCTCGGCCCGCCGGGTCGTTTCCCTACGGGTCACCGGACCTGCGGCGGCTGCGGATCGGCCGGTACCGGGTGATGTATGAGATCCAAGGCGATGTGGTGTCGATCGGGCACATCGCACGGGGGGACGCCGGATCCGCTGGCCGATCGCTTTCCGGTCCGGGTTCCGCTTGAGACCGGCATGGGGATCCGGAGCGTTCCACTCGCAGGCCGGGGCCTGATTTGACCTTCCGGCGGACTCCCAGACTGATAATGCCAAAGAGCATGTAACACATTCAGCACCCCGCCGGGAGCGCGGAGCGGAGTGTTCCGGTGTATCCCCGCGGGGTGCGGGTGATTCCGGCGGAATCACCGGCAGGCATCCGGATGGCCGGGAGCCGGGCCCGGCGGAGCGGCCCGGCGGAGCGGACGGCGCGGAACGGACGGCGCGGAGCCGACCGCGACCACCGGGCTGGCCGTGCGCCGACTGGGCCGCCGGAAGTCGCGCCGCGCCGCCCGGGCGGAGCGGCGGGTCCCAGCCCGGCCGG